>Ga0307516_10000878_pt1 | contig 41335 bp, 31 predicted proteins | sample 19_EM_MG_FD_203310 | JGI IMG/M metagenome (GOLD analysis project Ga0307516, IMG submission 203310) | Populus trichocarpa ectomycorrhiza microbial communities from riparian zone in the Pacific Northwest, United States - 19_EM | ecosystem: Host-associated > Plants > Roots > Unclassified | place... | reverse complement strand
TGTTCTACGGCGGCATGGACGCGGTGGCCGGCCCGATGATCCGCCAGATGAAGCAACTGGGCATCACCGCCAAGTTCATGGGCGGCGACGGCATCTGCTCAGGCGAGCTGCCCAAGCTGGCTGCAGGCGCCATGGCCGACGGCCAAGTGGTTTGCGCTGAAGCCGGTGGCGTCGAAGGCGCCCAGAAGACGGCCATGGACAAGTTCAAGGTCGACTTCAAGAAGAAGTTCAACGCCGACGTGCAGATCTACGCCCCGTACGTCTATGACGCGACGATGGTGATGGTCGACGCGATGGTCAAGGCCGGCTCTGCCGAGCCTGCCAAGTACCTCCCGGTGCTGGCCAAGACCAGTGGCTACAAGGGCGTGACCGGCACCATCGCCTTCGACGAAAAGGGCGACATCAAGAACGGCGCGCTGACCCTGTTCACCTACAAGGGTGACAAGCGCGAACAGATCGCTGTGGTGCGCTGAGTTTTCTCAGCCCCGCAACCAAAGCCGCCTTCGGGCGGCTTTTTTGTTGCCCCGCATACTCTGCCGAGCCAGATCGGTCTCGCACCCGAACCTGCCACTCGATCTGCCACTGAACCTACGTCAGGCAGAAAAACAAAAAGGCCCCTTCGCGTATCGCAAGGGGCCTTCGGCATATTGATTGGCGGAGGGGGCGGGATTCGAACCCGCGGTGGGGATTAGCCCACACACGCTTTCCAGGCGTGCGACTTAAACCGCTCATCCACCCCTCCGCAGGGATAGCCCAACATTCTAGCCCACGGTTTGACCCGTTCAGCGTGTGTTGGCTGGGTGAGTTGCAGGGCTGCGCATCAAGGCCATCGCGCTGGCCACCAGCGCCGACACCTCGGTCATGTTGCCGGGCACGATCATCGTGTTGTTCTTCTGCGCCAGCTGGGCGTAGGCCTCGACGGCTTTCTCGGCCACTTTCAGCTGCACCGCCTGCTCGCCGCCTGGTGATTGGATGGCTGCCGCCACCTGGCGGATCGCGCCAGCCGTGGCTTCGGCCACCGCCAGAATCGCGGCGGCCTCGCCTTGTGCCTTGTTGATCTCGGCTTGCTTCTGGCCCTCTGAGCGAGCGATGAAGGCCTCGCGCTCGCCGGTGGCGATGTTGATCTGCTCTTGGCGGCGACCTTCGGACGCGGCAATCAGCGCGCGCTTTTCGCGCTCGGCAGTGATCTGCGCCTGCATCGAGTGCAGGATGGCGGCTGGCGGTGTCAGGTCCTTGATCTCATAACGCAGCACCTTGACGCCCCAGTTCAGCGCCGCCTCGTCGAGCGCGGCGACCACTGAGCCGTTGATGATCTCGCGCTCTTCGAAGGTACGGTCCAGCTCCATCTTGCCGATCACACTGCGCAGCGTGGTCTGTGCCAGCTGCGTGATCGCCAGGATGTAGTTCGACGAACCGTAGCTCGCGCGCATCGCGTCGGTCACTTGGAAATACAGGATCCCGTCGACGGTGAGCTGCGTGTTGTCGCGGGTGATGCAGATCTGGCTCGGTACATCAAGCGGAATTTCCTTCAGCGAATGCCGATAGGCCAGGCGGTCGACGAAGGGCACGAGGATGTTCAGACCCGGCGCCAGCGTGGCGTGGTAGCGGCCCAGGCGCTCGACGATCCAGGCGTTCTGTTGTGGAACCACCTTCACCGAGCGCGCGATGAACAGCACCGCGATGAAGAAGACGATCAGGGCAACGATTTCCATCAGGCTTCCTTGAAGTGGATCGGTGGTCGGGCGGATTCAGCCGGCAGCGCGGTCGAGCACCAGCTGCGAGCCTTCGATCGCGACGATGACATGCTCACCCGGCGACGGCACGCCGCTGCCGGCGTAGCGGGCGCTCCAGGCCGCGCCGCGGTGGGTGACGCGCGCCTGCCGGTCTGCGCCCCAGGCGGGCACCTGGACGCGCGAACCCACATCGATGTTCAGATCCGGATTCTCGGCCGCGCGCGGCGTGGCCGGCTGGCCCTGGCGCCGGCGGTGCCACAGCCCGACACCAGCGCCGCCGATGATCGCGGCCGTCAGCAACTGTCCAGTGAAGGGCAGGGAAGCGTGGGCGGCGAGGGCGCCGGCGGCGGTGCCGATGGCGACCATCAAAAGGTAGAAAGTGCCCGTGGCGAGCTCCGCCGCCACCAGCACGCCGGTGGCCACCCACCAAGCTGTCGAATGGTCCCAGTTCATCGTCGCCTCCTGCTGTGGCGGCGCCTGTTGGTTTTGGCGCCACTTGTCAACTTGGGGCCATTCATCGGCCCTACACTTCGCGCTTTCCATTTTCAGCCAGCCCAACCGAGGCCGCCGCCATGCAGCGCTTTTCTTTTCCCATCGTGATCATCGATGAGGACTTCCGTTCCGAGAACACCTCGGGTCTGGGCATACGCGCGCTGGCCGAGGCGATGCAGAAAGAAGGCTTCGAGGTGATCGGCGTCACCAGCTACGGCGACCTGTCGCAGTTCGCCCAGCAGCAAAGCCGCGCGAGCGCGTTCATCCTGTCGATCGACGACGAGGAGTTCACCCCCGGGCCCGAGCTGGACCCGGCCGTGCTGAACCTGCGCAAGTTCATCGAGGAGATCCGCTTTCGCAACGCCGAGATCCCGATCTACCTGTACGGCGAAACGCGCACCTCGCAGCACATCCCGAACGACATCCTGCGTGAGCTGCACGGCTTCATCCACATGTTCGAAGACACGCCGGAGTTCGTGGCGCGTCACATCATCCGCGAAGCCAAGAGCTACCTCGGTTCGCTGGCGCCGCCGTTCTTTGCCGCGCTGGTCGACTACGCACAAGACGGCTCTTACTCATGGCACTGCCCGGGCCACTCCGGCGGCGTGGCGTTCCTGAAGAGCCCGATCGGGCGGATGTTCCACCAGTTCTTCGGCGAGAACATGCTGCGGGCCGACGTCTGCAACGCCGTGGAAGAGCTGGGCCAGTTGCTGGATCACACGGGGCCCGTGGCGGCGAGCGAGAAGAACGCGGCGCGCATCTTCAATGCCGACCACTGCTTCTTCGTCACCAATGGCACCTCGACCAGCAACAAGATGGTCTGGCACCACAACGTGGCGCCGGACGACGTGGTGCTGGTCGACCGCAACTGCCACAAGTCGATCCTGCATTCGATCATCATGACCGGTGCGGTGCCGGTGTTCCTGACGCCGACGCGCAACCATTACGGCATCATCGGCCCGATCCCCGAGAGCGAGTTCAGCAAGGCGTCGATCCAGAAGAAGATCGCCAATCACCCGCTGCTGCAAGGCGTGGACGCGAAGAAGGTTCGGCCGAAGATCCTGACTGTCACGCAAAGCACCTACGACGGCGTGCTCTACAACACCGAGACGATCAAGGGCAAGCTCGACGGCTGGGTCGACACGCTGCATTTCGACGAGGCCTGGCTGCCGCACGCTGCCTTCCACAAGTTCTACGCCACCTACCACGCGATGGGACGCGGCGGTGTGCGGCCGAAGCAGGCGATGGTCTACGCGACCCAGTCGACCCACAAGCTGCTGGCTGGCATCAGCCAGGCCTCGCAGGTGCTGGTGCAGGAGTCGCAGACCGTGCACCTGGACCGGGACCTCTTCAACGAGGCGTACCTGATGCACACCTCGACCTCGCCGCAGTACGCGATCATCGCCTCGTGCGATGTGGCGGCGGCGATGATGGAGCCGCCGGGGGGCACTGCACTGGTCGAAGAGAGCATCCGCGAAGCATTGGACTTCCGCCGCGCGATGCGCAAGGTCGATGCCGACTATGGCGCCAAGGACTGGTGGTTCAAGGTCTGGGGGCCGGACAAGCTGACCGAAGAGGGCATCGGCAAGCCGGAAGACTGGGTGCTGAAGGCCAATGCCAAGTGGCACGGCTTCGGCGCCATGGCGGCCGGCTTCAACATGCTGGACCCGATCAAGTCCACGATCATCACGCCGGGGATGGACATGTCCGGCAAGTTTGCCAAGACCGGCATCCCGGCATCGATCGTCACCAAGTACCTGGCGGAGCACGGCGTGGTGGTCGAGAAGACGGGCTTGTATTCCTTCTTCATCATGTTCACCATCGGCATCACCAAGGGCCGCTGGAACACACTGCTGACGGCGCTGCAGCAGTTCAAGGACGACTACGACCGCAATCAGCCGCTGTGGCGCATCCTGCCCGAGTTCTGCGCGGCCCATCCGCGCTACGAGCGCATGGGCTTGGCCGACCTGTGCAACGGCATCCACGAGATGTATGCCAAGGGCGACATCGCCCGGTTGACGACCGAGATGTACCTGTCGGACCTGCAGCCGGCGATGAAGCCCAGCGACGCGTTCGCCAACATCGCGCGCCGCCGCATCGAGCGGGTCGAGATTGACCATCTGGAAGGACGCATCACCACGTCGCTGCTGACGCCATATCCACCGGGCATCCCGCTGTTGATCCCGGGCGAACGCTTCAACAAAAAGATCGTCGACTACCTGCGCTTCACGCGGGCCTTCAACAAGGCTTTCCCGGGCTTCGACACCGATGTGCACGGCTTGGTGGCGGAAGATCTGCCGAACGGCGACAAGCGCTACTGCGTGGATTGCGTCCGGGATTGATTGGCCCCCACGCCCCCTCGCGGGGGCTGCCTTGCAGGCCGCGCCGGTCCAGAGGCCCGGCCCCTCGCCAGGCATGAACAGTCCACCGGACTGTTCATGTCCGGGCTCGGCCCCCCGAGGGGGCTCGCGCAGCGGACCGGCAAAGCCGGATCCGCGCACGCCACTTGATGAGGGGCGGCGCTGCGCGCGCGCCCCAATACAAGTTACTCTTCGCCGGGCATCGCCCCGATCATCACGTGGCTGAAGCCGCCGTCAACGTAGGTGATTTCGGAGGTCACGCCGGCCGCCAGGTCCGACAGCAGGAAGGCGGCGACGTTGCCCACGTCCTCGATCGTCACGTTGCGGCGCAGCGGGGCGTTCTTCGAGAACACTTCGAGCAACTTGCCGAAGCCCTTGATGCCCGAGGCGGCGAGCGTCTTGATCGGGCCGGCGGAGATGCCGTTGACCCGGATGCCCTTGGGGCCGAGGCCCGCAGCCAGATAACGCACGCTGGCTTCCAGCGACGCCTTGGCTAGGCCCATCGTGTTGTAAGCCGGCACCGCGCGGATCGCGCCCAGGTAAGACAACGTCAACAGCGCGGCCTTCGGGCGCAGGCTGGGCAGGGCGGCCTTGGCCAGCGCCGGGAAGCTGTAGGCCGAGATGTCATGGGCGATGCGGTAGTTCTCGCGCGTCAGGCCGTCCAGGAATTCGCCGGCAATCGCCTCACGCGGGGCGAAGCCGATCGAATGGACGAAGCCGTCGAAGCCTTCCGGCCAGGCGGTTTTCAGGTCGGCGAACAGCTGGTCTATCGCGGCGTCATCGCCCACGTCACAATCGAAGACCAGCGTGGAGTCGAACTCGGCGGCAAACTCGGTGATCCGCTCCTTGAAGCGCTCGCCTACATAGCTGAATGCCAACTCGGCGCCTTCGCGGCGGCAGGCCTGGGCAATGCCGTAGGCGATCGAGCGGTTTGACAACAGGCCGGTGATCAGAAGGCGCTTGCCGGCGAGGAATCCCATGCGGTCTCCGAGGGGTTTGTTGTGTGGATGCGGATTCTCGCACGGGCACCCTTCAGGTCTTGCGGGTACATCTCTTGCAGGCTACAATCCGTCCTTCGCTAGAATTGCGTGACACACACTTGAACAGTGGGCGGATTCATCCAGCCCATTTTTTTTGCGTGGTCGTTTTGCATGGTGCATCACCATGCGGGTCACGGAGATTTAGGTGCTTGATGAGCGTTTCCATGTTGGATGCGCCCAGGCTTTGAACAAGGGTAACTGCCACCAGATGAGCTGGAGCCAAGCCGTCGAGAAGACGGTGACCGGATTGGGTTATGAACTCGTCGATGTCGAGCGATCGGCAGGCGGGTTGTTGCGTGTCTACATCGACCGCGTGCCTGGCCATGCCTACCCCTCGGGCGAACACGAGTTCGTCACCGTCGAGGATTGCGAGGCCGTCACCCGCCAGCTGCAGTATGTGCTCGAAGTCGACAATGTCGACTATGAGCGGCTGGAGGTCTCGTCGCCGGGGCTGGACCGGCCGCTGAAGCGCGTCGAAGATTACGTCCGCTTCTCCGGCCAAGAGGTGCTGGTCACGCTGAAGCTGCCTTTCCAGGGTCGCAAGAAATTCCAAGGCACGCTGCAAGCCGCTGAAGCCGTCGACGGCGCCGAAGCGGGTTCAGGGTGGCAATTGATATTCAACGACGGCAAAGTTGACCAAGTGCTCGACTTTGCTTTCGACGAGGTTCGCGAAGCCCGGCTCGTGCCGGTGCTCAATTTCAAGGGGCGCCGAGGCAAGGGCGCGCTGGCCAGTGAGCAGTCGGCCGGCGAAACTGACGGAGGTCAAGAACAATGAACCGCGAAATGCTGATGTTGGTGGACGCGATCTCTCGTGAGAAGAGCGTCGAGCGTGATGTCGTGTTCGGTGCCGTCGAGGCGGCGCTGGCCCAGGCCACCAAGAAGCTGAACGGTGGCGAGGTGGACATCCGTGTCACCGTCGACCGTGAAACCGGCGAATACGAGACTTTCCGTCGCTGGCACGTCGTGCCCGATGAAGCCGGTCTGCAAATCCCCGATGCCGAGATCCTGCTCTTCGAGGCGAAAGAGCAGATCGATGACATCGAGGTCGATGACTACATCGAAGAGCCGGTCGATTCGGTGCCGATCGGTCGCATCGGCGCTCAGGCTGCCAAGCAGGTGATCCTGCAGAAGATCCGCGACGCCGAGCGCGAACAACTGCTGACCGACTTCATGTCGCGTGGCGAAAGAATCTTCGTCGGCACCGTCAAGCGGCTGGACAAGGGCGACATCATCGTCGAGTCGGGCCGCGTCGAAGGCCGCCTGAAACGCAGCGAGATGATCCCGAAGGAAAACCTTCGCTCGGGCGACCGCGTGCGGGCTTTCATTGCCGGCATCGATACCGCCGCCCGTGGCCCGCAGATCATGCTGTCGCGTTCGGCGCCGGGCTTCATGGTCGAGCTGTTCGCCCAGGAAGTGCCGGAAATCGAGCAAGGCCTGCTGGAGATCAAGAGCTGCGCCCGTGATTCGGGTTCGCGCGCCAAGATCGCCGTCGTGTCGCACGACAAGCGGGTCGACCCGATCGGCACCTGCGTCGGCGTGCGTGGCTCGCGTGTGACTGCGGTCACCAACGAGCTGGCTGGCGAACGTGTCGACATCGTGCTGTGGTCCGAAGACCCGGCGCAATTCGTCATCGGCGCGCTGGCGCCTGCCAACGTGCAGTCGATCGTCGTGGACGAAGAAAAGCACGCGATGGATGTCGTGGTGGACGAGGAAAACCTCGCCATCGCCATCGGCCGCGGTGGCCAGAACGTTCGGCTGGCCTCCGAGCTGACCGGCTGGCGCATCAACATCATGACGGCCGAAGAGTCGGCCGCCAAGCAGGCCGAGGAATCGGGTTCGATCCGCAAGCTCTTCGTCGACAAGCTCGACGTGGACGAGGAAGTGGCTGACCTGCTGATCGGGGAAGGTTTCACGAGCCTCGAAGAAGTGGCCTATGTGCCGGCGCAGGAAATGCTCGAGATCGAAGGCTTCGACGAAGACACCGTCAGCGAACTGCGCACCCGCGCCAAGGATGCGCTGCTGACGATGGAAATCGCCCGCGAAGAGAAGGTCGACGAGGTGTCGCAGGATCTGCGCGACCTCGAATTCGAAGGCAAGGGCCTGCAACCCGACCTGATCGCCAAGCTCGCCGATGGTGGCGTGCACACCCGCGACGACCTGGCCGACCTGGCCGTAGACGAACTCATCGAGATGACCGGCGTGGATGACGCGCAGGCCAAGGCGCTGATCATGAAGGCTCGTGAACATTGGTTCAACGCCTGATCAACGACCGCCTCACCCCAGCGCCCACGAGACACCGGCATCAAGATCAAGGAAATCCAGACATGGCAGTGACCACCGTCGCCCAACTCGCCACGGAGCTGAATCGGCCCGCGGCGACGCTGCTCGAGCAGCTACAGTCGGCCGGCGTCGCCAAGAAGACGCCGGATGACGCGCTGACCGAGTCCGACAAGGAACGGCTGCTCGAATTCCTGCGCAGCTCGCACGGCACGACCGCCGGCGGCGACCGCAAGAAAATCACGCTGACCCGCAAGTCGACCAGCGAGATCAAGCAAGCCGATGCGTCCGGCAAGGCCCGCACCATCCAGGTGGAGGTGCGCAAGAAGCGCGTCTTCGTCAAGCGTGACGACGTGCCCGGCAACGCATCCGAAGAAGAAGTCGCACCGGCTGCCCCGGTGATCGACGAGGGCGAGCTCGCCCGGCGCGAAGAGGAAGCCCGCCACCAGGCCGAGCTGATCCGTCGCCAGGAAGAAGAGCTGGCCGAAAAGCGCCGCCAGCGCGAAGAGCGTGAACGCGCTGAACGCGAAGCCGCTGAACGCGCAGCTGCCGAAGCTGCCGCCGCCGAAAAAGCCGCCGCCGAAGCTGCCGCGCAGGCTCAGGCCGCGTTGGCCAAGGCCGCCGGCTCTGCCGCCGCCGAGGCAGCCCCGGCGCCCGCTGCTGCGGCGCCCGCCCCGGCACCTGCCGTCGAACCGCCGCCGCCAGCGCCCACGCCCAAGCCGGGCCTGCGCGTGATCAAGGCCGCCGACGCCGACAACGAGGAAAAGCAGCGCCTGGCCGATCTGGGCAAGCGCCGCCAGGCTGCCGAAGCCGAAGCCGCCGCCATCCGCGACATGATGGCGCGCAAGAACAAGGTGATGGTCGCCAAGAAGCCGGAAGAGCCGAAGCCGGCCGATCCTGCTGTTGCCAAGGAAGGCATCAAGGGCACGATCCACAAGCCCAAGGCCGCACCGGGTACGACGACCACCACTGCTGGCGCCGCTGCAAAGCCGGGCGACAAGAAGTCGGTCAAGTCCGAGAAGCTGTCTTCCAGCTGGGCCGACGACGCCAAGAAGAAGGGCGCCGCCGCCAAGGGCCGCACCGATTCGGGCGCCGGTCGGCCGGGCTGGCGTGCACCGCGCGGTGGCCGCCGTGGCGACAGCCGCGACGTCTCGTCGAACTTCCAGGCGCCGACCGAACCGGTGGTGCAAGAGGTTCACGTGCCTGAGACCATCTCTGTCGCCGACCTGGCGCACAAGATGGCCATCAAGGCCTCCGAGCTGATCAAGCAGCTGATGAAGCTGGGCCAGATGGTCACGATCAACCAGCAGCTGGACCAGGAAACCGCGATGATCCTGGTCGAGGAAATGGGCCACAAGGCCTTTGCCGCGAAGCTGGACGATCCGGAAGCCTTCTCGGAAGAGGAAGAAGCAGCCGTGGGTGGCGAGCAGTTGCCGCGTGCGCCGGTCGTGACCGTGATGGGCCACGTCGACCATGGCAAGACCTCGCTGCTGGACTACATCCGCCGTGCCCGCGTGGCCGCGGGTGAAGCGGGTGGCATCACGCAGCACATCGGCGCCTACCACGTCGACACGCCGCGCGGCATGATCACCTTCCTCGACACCCCGGGCCACGCGGCGTTCACCGCCATGCGTGCCCGCGGCGCCAAGGCGACCGACATCGTCATCCTGGTGGTGGCTGCCGACGACGGCGTGATGCCGCAGACGAAGGAAGCGATCCACCATGCCAAAGCGGCGGGCGTGCCCATCGTCGTGGCGATGAACAAGATCGACAAGCCTGACGCCAACCCTGAGCGCGTGAAGAACGAGCTGGTGGCCGAGCAAGTGGTGCCGGAAGAGTTCGGTGGTGATTCGCCGTTCGTGCCGGTGTCTGCCAAGACCGGTGCTGGCATCGACGCGCTGCTGGAGCAGGTGCTGCTGCAGGCTGAAGTGCTGGAGCTGAAGGCCCCGACCGACGCGATGGCCAAGGGCATCGTGATCGAAGCCCGCCTGGACAAGGGCCGCGGCCCCGTCGCGACGGTGCTGGTGCAATCCGGTACCTTGAAGCGTGGCGACGTGGTGCTGGCTGGCGCGAGCTACGGTCGCGTGCGGGCGATGCTCGACGAAGATGGCAAGAACACTGCCGAGGCAGGCCCGTCGATCCCGGTCGAAATCCAGGGTCTGACGGAAGTGCCGCAGGCTGGCGACGACTTCATGGTGCTGTCCGACGAGCGGCGTGCGCGTGAAATCGCGACCTTCCGCCAAGGCAAGTACCGCGATGTGAAGCTGGCCAAGCAGCAGGCCGCCAAGCTCGAGAACATGTTCGAGAACATGGGCGAAGGCCAGGCGCAGACGCTGCCGTTGATCATCAAGGCCGACGTGCAGGGCTCGCAGGAAGCGCTCGGCACCTCGCTGCTCAAGCTGTCGACCGACGAAGTCAAGGTGCAAATCGTGCACGCGGCGGTCGGTGGCATCAGCGAGTCGGACGTCAACCTGGCGATCGCCTCCAAGGCCATCATCATCGGCTTCAACACGCGGGCCGATGCCGGTGCGCGCAAGCTGGCCGAAGGCAATGGCGTCGATCTGCGCTACTACAACATCATCTACGACGCCGTGGATGAGGTGAAGGCGGCGATGAGCGGCATGCTGGCGCCGGAACAGCGCGAAGAAGCCCTGGGCACGGCCGAGATTCGCAAGGTCTTCGTGGCTTCGAAGATCGGCACCGTGGCCGGCTCGATGGTCACCTCTGGCCTGGTGCGCCGTGGTGCGAAGTTCCGCCTGCTGCGCGAAAACATCGTCGTCTACACCGGCGAGGTCGATTCGATCCGCCGCGAGAAGGACGATGTACGCGAGGTCAAGGAAGGCTTCGAGTGCGGTATCAAGCTGAAAAACTACAACGACATCGCAGAGGGCGACCAGCTGGAGTTCTTCGAGGTCAAGGAAGTCGCCCGAACGCTGTAAGGCGGGTCCGGCTTCACGCCAGGAAAACCCCGCCGGAACCGGCGGGGTTTTTTGCTTCAGGAGCGGAACAAAACCATGAGACACAAGCGCAGCATCCCGAACCGCAGCCACCGCGTGGCCGACCAGATCCAGCGCGATCTGGCCGAGCTGATCCGCGACCTGAAGGACCCGCGCATCGGCATGGTCACGATCAACGCGGTCGAGGTCACGCCCGACTACGCGCACGCGAACGTCTTCTTCTCGTTGCTGGTTGGTGACCCGCACGAGTGCGAACTGGCGCTGAACGAGGCCGCCGGTTTCGTGCGCAACGGCTTGTTCAAGCGCCTGGCGATCCACACGGTGCCGACGCTGCACTTCAAGTTCGACCAGACCACCGAGCGCGCGGCCGACCTGAACTCGCTGATCCAGCGGGCCAATGCCACCCGCGCCAAGGACGACGAACCCGGCCCATGACGCAGCCGCCGCGCCCCCGCATCCAGCGCCGTTCTGTGCACGGTGTGTTGTTGCTCGACAAGCCGATCGGCCTGTCGAGCAACGACGCATTGCAGAAAGCAAAGCGCCTTTTCCGCGCCGAAAAGGCGGGGCACACCGGCACGCTCGATCCATTGGCCTCCGGCTTGCTGCCACTGTGCTTTGGCGCTGCCACCAAGTTCAGCCAGGTCAGCCTGGACGCTGACAAGGCCTACACCGCCGTGCTGCGGCTGGGCCAACGCACCGTGGGCGGCGACCGCGAAGGCGAGGTGATCGAAGAGCGTCCGGTGGCCGTGACATCTGAGCAGCTCGCCGCCGTTTGCGCCGCGTTCGTCGGCCCGATCGACCAGATTCCGCCGATGCACTCGGCGTTGAAGAAGGACGGCAAGGCGCTGTACGAGTACGCGCGTGCCGGCATCGAGGTCGAGCGCGAAGCGCGCCGCGTGACGATTCACGCGATCGACATGCTGGGCTGGGACGATATGCAGTTTGAACTGACCATCGCCGTGCGCTGCAGCAAGGGCACCTACATCCGCACGTTGGCTGAAGACATCGGCGAACGCCTGGGCTGTGGCGCCCATCTCGCCTCGCTGCGCCGCACCGAGACCGGCGCGTTGACCTTGGCCGGCGCGATCACGCTGGATGCGCTGGCCTTGCTTGACGAGCCTGCGCGCGATGCATTGCTGCACCCACCGGACTGCCTGCTCAACGACCGGCCGCTGCTGCGGCTGGCTGAGGCCGAAGCGGCGCGATTCCTGTCTGGATTGCGCCGCCGCGTGAACGAGCCGGACCACGACATGGTCCGCGTCTACGGCCCCGAACCAGCCGCCTTCCTGGGCAGCGCCCATGTCACCGCCGGTGAACTGATCGCCGACCGCCTGCTGAGCCCGATCGAAGTGCAGGCCTTGATCAGTGCCCCAAGGTTCGCTGCCGAGCAGCGACCCGCCCCCCAAGGGGAGCAAGAAGCTTGGGACGGTCCGGTGCTTCTACCGAATACTCTAGAGAAAACGTCATGACCCGACAGATCCGCAACATCGCCATCATTGCCCACGTGGACCATGGCAAGACCACGCTGGTCGACCAGCTGCTGCGCCAGAGCGGCACCTTCCGTGAGAACGAGAAGGTCGCCGAGCGCGTGATGGACAGCAACGACATCGAAAAAGAGCGTGGCATCACCATCCTGGCCAAGAACTGCGCCGTCGAATGGAAGGGCACCCACGTCAACATCGTCGACACCCCGGGGCACGCGGACTTCGGTGGTGAAGTCGAGCGCGCGCTGTCGATGGTCGACGGCGTGGTGCTGCTGATCGACGCGCAGGAAGGCCCGATGCCGCAGACGCGCTTCGTGACCAAGAAGGCGCTCGCGCTGGGCTTGAAGCCCATCGTCGTCGTCAACAAGGTCGACAAGCCTGGCGCGCGGCCGGACTACGTGATCAACGCGGCCTTCGAGCTGTTCGACAAGCTGCATGCGACCGAAGACCAGCTGGACTTCCCGGTCGTCTACGCGTCGGGCCTGAACGGCTGGGCGTCGCTGACCGAAGGCAAGCCGGGCGAGCAGTGGGGCGAAGACATGACGGCGCTGTTCGACACCGTGCTCAAGCACGTGCCGGCGCACGAAGGCGACCCCGCCGCGCCGCTGCAGCTGCAGATCTCGTCGCTGGACTACTCCACCTACGTCGGCCGCATCGGCGTCGGCCGCGTCAACGCCGGCACAGTGAAGCCGGGGATGGACGTGTTGGTGATGGAAGGCCCGGAAGGCAAGACCATCAAGGGTCGCATCAACCAGGTGCTGACCTTCGAAGGGCTGGAGCGTGTCCAGTCCCCCGAAGCCGGCCCGGGCGACATCGTGCTGATCAACGGCATCGAGGACATCGGCATCGGCGTCACCATCACCGACCCGCTGAACCCGCAGCCGCTGCCGATGCTGAAGATCGACGAGCCGACGCTGACGATGAACTTCTGCGTCAACACCTCGCCGCTCGCAGGCCGTGAAGGCAAGTTCGTCACCAGCCGCCAGATCTGGGACCGGCTGCAGAAGGAGCTGCAATCCAACGTCGCCTTGCGCGTGAAAGAGACCGACGAAGACGGCATCTTCGAAGTCTCGGGTCGTGGTGAACTGCACCTGACCATCCTGCTGGAAAACATGCGCCGCGAGGGCTACGAGCTGGCCGTGTCGAAGCCGCGCGTGGTCTTCCATGAGGTCAACGGCGAGAAGCACGAGCCGATCGAAATGGTCACCGCCGACGTCGAAGACACCCACCAAGGTGGCGTGATGCAGGCGCTGGGCGAGCGCAAGGCCGAGCTGGTCAACATGGAAACCGACGGCAACGGCCGTGTGCGGCTCGAATACCGCATCCCGGCGCGTGGCCTGATCGGCTTCTCGAACGAGTTCATGAACCTGACGCGCGGCACCGGCCTGATCAGCAACATCTTCGAAGGCTACGAAGCCCACAAGGGCGACATCGAAGGCCGCAAGAACGGCGTGCTGATCAGCATGGACGACGGTGAAATCTTCACCTACGCGCTGGGCAAGCTGGACGACCGTGGCCGCATGTTCGTGAAGCCGGGCGACCCGGTGTACGAAGGTCTGATCATCGGCATCCACAGCCGCGACAACGACCTGGTCGTCAACGCCACCCGCACCAAGCAGCTGACCAACTTCCGCGTCAGCGGCAAGGAAGACGCGATCAAGATCACGCCGCCGATCGACCTGACGCTGGAATACGCGGTCGAGTTCATTGCCGACGACGAGTTGGTCGAGATCACGCCGAAGAGCGTGCGGGTTCGCAAGCGCTTTCTCAAAGAGCACGACCGTAAGCGTGCGTCACGCGAAGGTGCGTGAACACGGTTTGAGCGGCGCGACGAGCGCTTGCGCAGAACGTTTAGCTCCCCCGAGCCCCCTCCAAGCGGGGGCTCCAGTTTGAATTTCGCCCGCGCCTCTGCGAGGGCGCTCTGTTCATGACCCACCGGCGTGCTGTGTTCGTGATGGTGTTGGTGACCCTGCTGTGGAGTACGGCTGGGGTGGTCACGCGGCAGCTCGAAGCGGCGCGATCGTTCGAGGTCACGTTCTGGCGCAGCCTGTTCACCGCGGTCGGCCTGGTCGTGCTGCTGGGCTGGCTGCGTGGGCCGCAGGCGCTGATCGAGCGCATTCGCACCGGGGGCAAGGTGCTGTGGGCCTCGGGCCTGTGCTGGAGCGTGATGTTCACCGCCTTCATGGTGGCGATCACGTTGACCACGGTCGCCAACGTGCTGGTCGTGATGGCCACCGCGCCGTTGTTCACGGCACTGCTTTCGCGCTTCCTGCTGAATCACCGCCTGCCGGCACGCACCTGGGCTGCCATCCTGGTGGCTGGCGGCGGCATTGCGTGGATGTTCGGGGCCGATATCAGCGGCGCCGGTGGCAGCCACCTGCTGGGCACCGGCATCGCGATGGGCGTGCCGATCGCTGGCGCGATCAACTGGACGCTGATCCAGCATGCGTCGCGCAGTGAAGCGTCGTCGGACATGCTGCCGGCCTTGCTGATCGGTGCATTGATCTCCGCCGCCGTCACCTTGCCGGTGGCTTGGCCGCTGCAGGCTTCGGCCGCTGACATCGGCTGGCTGTCCCTGCTGGGCGTGACGCAACTGGCCATCCCCTGCGTGATGGCAGTGACGGCCGCGCGCACGCTGGCAGCGCCTGAAGTGGCCTTGCTGGCCTTGCTCGAAGTGCTGTTCGGCGTGGCCTGGGCCTGGCTGGGCGCTGGCGAAAAACCGTCGAACGCAGCGATGCTCGGTGGTGCGATCGTGCTGGGCGCATTGGCCAGCAACGAGCTGTTCGCCTTGCTGCGCCGCTCGCCGGCACCAGCCCCTGCTTCTGTTTGACTCGAACCTTGTAGTACCGATGAGCGACGCCCTCGACACCGACGTGCAGATCCTGGCCGAGCAACGCGGCCGCCTGGGCCTGATCACGCTGAACCGCGCACCGGCGCTGAACGCGTTGTCGCTGGAGATGATCCGCGAGCTGACGCGCGTGCTGCGCGCCTGGGAAGACGATGACCGCATCGACGCGGTGCTGGTCCACGGCGCCGCGCGGCCCGGCAAGGCGCCGGCCTTCTGCGCCGGCGGCGATATCCGCTTCTTCCACCAGGCGGCACTGGCCGGTGACCCGAAGCTCGAAGACTTCTTCACCGAAGAGTACGCGCTCAACCACCTGATCCACGGCTACCCCAAGCCCTACATCGCGTGGATGGACGGCATCTGCATGGGCGGTGGCATGGGCATCTCGCAAGGCGCCTCGCACCGCGTCGTCACCGAGCACAGCAAGCTGGCGATGCCCGAGACGCACATCGGCCTGTTCCCCGATGTGGGCGGCGGCTGGTTCCTGTCGCGCTGTGCGGGTCGCCTGGGCGAGTACCTCGCGCTCACTGGCCACGTGCTGAAAGCGTCCGATGCGATCGAGACCGGCCTGGCCGACATCGAGTTGCCCTCGGCCTCGCTGAGTGCCGTGGTCGACGCGCTGGCCGCCTTGCCCTGGCTGACGATGCAGTCGATCGCCGACACGCTGCGCCAGCATGCGACTGCGCATCACGCCGCAGCACCGATCGCTGCGCAGCGCGCATCAATCGATCAGCATTTCGCTGGCGCTGACCTGCAGGCCATCGAGCAATCGCTTGTCGCCGACAACAGCGACTGGGCGCAGGCCACTCTGGCGGCATTGCACAAGCAATCGCCGCTGATGATGGCCGTGACGCTGGAGCAGATCCGCCGCGCCCGCCACATGAGCCTGGCCGACGACCTGCGCATGGAGCGCGACCTGGTGCGCCACTGCTTCCACCTGCGCCCCGGCGCGGCGAGCGAAACGGTGGAGGGCGTTCGCGCCCTGGCGATCGACAAGGACCACGCCCCGCGCTGGAACCCGCCGCGTGTGGCCGACGTGACACCGGCGATGGTCGAGGCCTTCTTAGACAGCCCCTGGCCCGCTTGGGCGCACCCGCTGGCTCACTTGCGCTGATCCTAGGGCGACACCCGAGCGCCCGCCGCGGCGCCACGCCCTAGCATGGGCCGGATTCCGATTCGAACCACAGGGAACCCCATGCTTCAGCTCAGCGGCTTGGATGCGACCTTTCTCTACATCGAGTCGCCCGAGATGCCCATGCACGTGGGCGCCTTGCATGTGCTCGAGATGCCAGAAGGCTACAAGGGCCACTTCGTCAAGGATCTGCGCAGCTTGCTGGCCGCGCGGCTGCCGCTGATGCCGGCGCTGCGCCGCCGCCTGTGGTGGATGCCGCTGAACCTGGCCAACCCGGCCTGGGTCGATGCCGAACCCGACCTGAACAAGCACGTCGTCGAGGTCAAGCTGCCGGCGTCGGCGAAGAAGGGCGATGGCCTGGCCGAGCTGCATGCGGCCGTCGGCGAACTGCACCCGAAGCTGCTGGACCGCAGCAAGCCGCTGTGGCGGTTCCATGTGATGGAAGGGCTGGGCAAGTCGCCCGAGGGCCGCAAGCGCGTGGCGCTGTACAGCCAGGTTCACCATGCCGCGGTCGATGGCCAAGCCGCGGTCGCATTGGCCAACATCCTGTTCGACCTGACGCCGGAGCCGCGTGTGATCGAAACGCGCCCATCGAAGCGCGTGAAGACCTTCCGCCACGACATGGCCGAGATGCTGCGCGGCGCCATCGCGGGCGAGGTGCTGCAGGTCGGGCAGATCATCCGCGAACTGCCGTCCACGGTCACCAGCCTCACCCGCGCCGCCGGTGCGGTGGCCATGAACACGCCGCTGCTGAACCGCGGCAAGAGCAAGGTCAGCAACCTGGCGCTGGCGCCGCGCACGATGCTAAACGTGTCGGTCACGCCGGGGAGGGCATTCGCCAGTTTGTCGCTGCCGCTGGCCGAGATGAAGGCGCTGGCGAAGCTGCACAGCTGCAGCCTGAACGACGTGGTGCTCTTCGTCTGCGCCGGCGGCCTGCGCAAATACTTCGCGGCCCATGGCCTGACAGTGCCGCGCAAGCCGATGATCGCCGCAGTACCGATCTCGCTGCGCCAGCCGGGCGACACCAGCTCTGACAACCAAGCCTCGCTCAGCTTCATCAGCCTGGGCACGCACCTGGCTGATCCGCAAAAGCGGTTGGCGCATATCAAGGCCTCGTCGGCGGCGATGAAGGCGACGATGGGCTCGCTCAAGAGCGTGTTGCCGACCGACTTCCCGAGCATCGGCGTGCCGTGGCTGATGGAGGCGGCGCGATCGATGTACGGCAAGGCCAAGGTTGCCGAGCGCATCCCGCCCGTGGCCACGCTGGCGATCTCGAACGTGCCGGGCCCGCAGGTGCCGCTGTACCTGGCCGGCGCGCGGATGATGACCAACTACCCGACCAGCATCGTCGTGCACGGCATGGCGCTGAACGTGACGGTCCAGAGCTTCGACAAGCACATGGATTTCGGAATGATGGCCGACGCCGCGGCGATGCCCGACGTGGCGCGATACGCCGAAGCCGTGCGCGCCGCCTACGCAGACCTGCACATGCTGCCGCCAGAAACTGCGCCGACCCCAACTCCAGCCCCCGCAAAGAAACGGCCGACGACGAAAGCCAAGCCCGTGGCGACGAAGAAGGCCGGCGCCAAGCCGACTGCCAAAGCTGCGCCCAAGGCAGCCGCCAAGTCGGCACCAGCGCCTGCGCGCAAGCCCCGCCGGCCTGTCACAAAGGCGACAGCGGCCTAGGGCAAGCGCCCGACCGCCGCGCGTGGCGGCTCGCTAAGATCGGGCCATGCCCGTTCATGACAACGATTCCAGTCCGGTGCGAGCGCCGGGCCTGCTGAGACTGGCCCTCGAAGGTCGTGCCCCCTGGGAACTTGCCGCGCTGCTGGCCAGCGCACCATGGCTGCGTCAGATCCCGTCTGGCGACGGCCACCCGGTCATCGTCTTCCCCGGCCTCGGTGTCTCTGACTTCAGCACCGTGCCGATGCGCAACTTTCTGCGTGACCGCGGTTATGCGCCGCAGCCCTGGCGCCAGGGCTTCAACTTTGGCCCGCGCGATGGCGTGCTCGAAGGCTGCATTGACCAGCTCAAGGGCGCGCACGAACGCACCGGCCAGAAGGTCAGCCTGGTGGGCTGGAGCTTGGGCGGCGTCTATGCCCGCGAGCTCGCCAAGCAGTTGCCCGACCTGGTGCGCTGCGTCATCACGCTCGGCTCGCCGTTCGGTGGCCACCCGCGTGCGACCAACGCCTGGCGCTTTTTCGAATTCGTCAGCGGCAAGTCGGCGCATGACCCCGAGGTGATCGCCGAGATCCGCCGCCCACCGCCGGTGCCCACGACCTCCATCTACTCGCGCACCGACGGTGTGGTCGCCTGGCAATGCAGCCTGAACCCGCCGCTGCCGCACACCGAAAACATCGAGCTGCAGGCCAGTCACGTCGGCATGGGCATGAACCCGCTGACGATGTACCTCATCGCTGATCGCCTGCGCCAACCCGAGGGCGCCTGGCGTCCGTTCGAGGCCGATGGCGTGCGCCGCTGGTTCTTCAAGCCCACGCCTGGCGACAACGGCTTCGCTGCACCGAAGGCCGCTTGACCCCATGCAGCTGAGCGCGAACGGCATTTCGATCGAGATCGAAGACGAGGGCTCGCCGAACGGCGAGCCGCTGCTGCTGATCATGGGCCTGGGCATGCAGCTGACCAGTTGGCCGGCCGAGATGGTGCAGGCGCTGGTGTCGCGCGGCTTTCGGGTCATCCGCTTCGACAACCGCGACGCCGGCCTGAGCCAAGGCTTCGACCACCTGGGCGTGCCCAACCTGCCGCTGGCCACGATGCAGCACATGCTGCACTGGCCGGTGAAGGCGCCTTACCAGCTGGCCGACATGGCACGCGATGCATTGGGCGTGCTGGACGCGCTCGGCGTGCGCAGCGCCCACGTCTGCGGTGCGTCCCTGGGCGGCATGGTGGCCCAACACCTAGCGGCCGAGCACCCGCAGCGTGTGCGCAGCCTGAACCTGATGATGACCACCAGCGGCTCCCGCAAGCTGCCGCAAGCCACCTTGGCCGCGCGCCGCGTGATGCTGCAGCGTCCGCGCACCAACGACCTGCAGGGCCTGCTGGAGCACTACGCGAACCTGTTCCAGGTCATCGGCAGCCCCGCCTACCGGCCCGACCCCGACGCTTTTCGCGAGCGGATGCTCCATAACGTTCAGCGCGCGTGGCGCCCGGCGGGCACCTTGCGCCAACTGGTGGCGGTGGCGGCCGACGGCGACCGCAGCCCCATCCTCGGCAGCATCCAGGCGCCGACGCACGTGATCCACGGCGAGGCCGACCCGTTGATCCCGGTCGACAACGGACGCGACCTGGCCCGGCGCATCGCCGGTGCCACCAGCGACTACATCACCGGCATGGGCCACGACCTGCCTTTGCCATTGCTGCCGCGCTTCGTCGACGGCATTGCGGCCAACGCCGCACGCGCTGCCTGACTCTCTTCACGCGCCGATAATTCGGGGGTGAACGCCCCTGAGTCTTCGGCCGCGCTGCAACCGCCGGCCACCGCTACGTCGCCTGTGCCCGATTGGCGCCTGTCCGTCGCCCCGATGATGGACTGGACCGACCGGCATTGCCGCTACTTCCACCGCCTGATCACCAAGCGCACACGGCTGTACACCGAGATGGTGACGACCGGCGCGCTGCGCCATGGCGACCAGCCTCGCCATCTGGATTTCAATGACGAAGAACATCCGCTGGCGCTGCAGCTGGGCGGCAGCGAACCCGACGAGTTGGCCTTCGCCACCCAGCTGGCGCGCCGTTGGGGCTACGACGAGATCAACCTGAACTGCGGCTGCCCCAGCGAGCGCGTGCAGCGCGGCGCCTTCGGTGCCTGCCTGATGAACGAGCCGCAGCTGGTGGCTGACTGCGTGAAGGCGATGGTCGACGTGGCCGATGGCCTGCCCGTGACGGTGAAGCACCGCATCGGTATCGACAAGGAAGAGAGCTACGACTTCGTGCGCGACTTCGTCGGCACCGTGGCGGCGGCCGGCTGCAAGGTGTTCATTGCCCATGCGCGCAACGCCTGGCTGAAGGGCTTGAGCCCGAAAGAGAACCGCGAGGTGCCGCCGTTGCGCTACGAGTTCGTCTACCAGCTGAAGAAGGACTTCCCGCAGCTGACCATCGTGCTCAATGGCGGCGTGCAGGGCAACGACGACATCGCCGGCCACCTGCAGCATGTGGACGGCGTGATGCTCGGCCGCGAGGCCTATCACAACCCCTGGTTGATGGCCGAGTGGGACGAGCGCTTCTACGGCGAGGCCAGTGCCGCGCCGCAGCGCAGCCAGGTCGAGGCCGCGATGGTGGCGCACATGGAGCAACTGGCCGGGCGCTACGGCGTGCCCTGGTCGCATGCGGCACGCCACATGCTGGGCCTGCGCCATGGCCAGCCCGGCGCGCGGCGCTGGCGTCAGATCTGGTCGGACCACCGGCTCAAAGGTCAGCACCCCCACGAAGTGAGTGCCGCGGCACTCGCGGCGCTCGACCCGGCGACGAGATAATCCCGCCCGGCCCAGATGTTGGGGCTGTGGATGGATCGAAGGAAACTACAAATGCAACGCCGGTCTTCGCGTGTTTCTCTGCTGTCCCTCAGGCGGCACTGTGCGGTGGCAGCAGCAGCGGTGGTGGCGCTTGGCGCGTCTGCCGCGGCGCAAGCCGAAACCATCTACAAAGTCACCGAGCTGTTGATCGGCCCCAAGAGCGACGTCACCCTTTATTCGACGGGCAAGGCCATCAACAAGGGCGGCAAGACAGCCGTCGAATACGGCTACACCGTCTCGGGCTACGCTGCCGCGCGTTGCGCCAAGGCGGCCTGCACGCAGATTCCCGAACTGCAGGTGCGCTCGTTCCCTGCCACCACGCCCAGCGGCATCAACGACCTGGGTCATGTGACCGGAAGCTCGTTCGCCGGCTTCACCACCCACGCGTTCCTGTGGGACGGCACGCACTCGGTCGACCTGGGCGGCTTGCCGGAAGACGGCTGTGGCGGCTGCATGCTCGACAGCTTCGGCCGCGACGTCAACAACAAGGGCCAGGTGGTGGGCCTGGCCTACAACCTGAACGGCAGCGCCCGCGCCTTCCTCTACAAGGACGCGCTGATGACGGACATCGGCACGCTCGGCGGCGATTTCAGCGCGGCCTATGCGCTGAATGACAAGGGCGAAATCGCAGGCGTGGCCACCCAGGCCGGCGGTGCGCAGCGCGCTTTCATCTACCGCGTCGGCTTGATGTCCGACCTGGGCACGCTGGGTGGCAGCCACTCGGCGGCCTACGGCATCAATGAACTGCGCCAGGTCGTCGGTTGCTCGACGACGACAGGCGATACCGAGCAACTTGGGTTCATTCACCAGGCGGGCGCGATGGCGGCATTGCCGTCGCTCGGCGGCAATGAGTCCTGCGCGCTGGGCATCAACCGAAACGGCGCGGTGGTGGGCTACTCGACCGATCCGGTCAGCTCGGACCCGCGCGGCGTGCTTTGGCAGCCGGGCGGCCCGGCGATCGACCTGAACGCGCGGCTCGAGGCGAAGACCGGCAAGAACTGGGTCATCACCGAGGCCCACGCCATCAACGACAGCGGCCTGATCATCGCCACCGGCGAGCACAAGGGCATCACCCGCGCAGCGCTGCTGACGCCGGTGAACGTCGACTCGAACTGAGCAGCCGCCGCGCGCTGAGCCGCGCGGCGAGGGGCTCTCAAAAGCGCCTGTCGTGCAGCATTGCGCACGTCCGCGCCGGCCACCCTTCACAACTAGGGGTTGCCATCGATCGCGGGCAGTTGCCTCCTGTCGGTCGCCAGCAAAACCGGCTGGTGATGCTTCGGGAGACAGACCATGATGCTTTCCTCAGCAGTTCACTGCCTGGCACGGTGCGGCCTTGCCGCGTGCCTGGCGACAGGCTCGCCCGGCGCCTGGGCGCAGACGTCGTTCAAGCTGCGCCAGGTGCCACCGTTCGTCGACATGCAGAACTACACCGTGTCGACCTTCGCGAACGCCATCAACCGCAACGGGTTGATGGCTTCGGGGCTGTACCAGCAACTCGGTGGCGGCAACTCTTACCGCTGCGACAAGACCTCGTGCGTCGAGATCCCGGAGCTGGGCTCGCAGCACCACTCGTCGACCAGTGCCGTGGGCATCAACAACGCCGGCCAGGTGGTCGGCACATCGCCGTACGAGTTCATGTCGCGCGGCTATCTCTTCGACGGCAGCACTTCGACGAACCTCGGCGCCTTTCCGGAAGGCGTATGCCAGGGCTGCAACCTGTCGAGCATGGCGAGCGGCATCAACAACCTGGGACAGGTGGTCGGGGCCGGTGAAACGGTCGATGGCCCATACCGCGCCTGCATCTGGCAAGGCGGCACGATGACCAAGCTTGGCACGCTGGGCGGCGAGTCGAGCGAGGCCCGCGGCATCAACGACCGCGGCGACGTTGTCGGCGAGTCGACCCTGGCCGACGGCACGACCCACGCGTTCTTCTACCGACCTGGCCAGGGGTTCGACGCTTTGCGCGACCTGGGCACGCTCGGCGGCAAGTGGTCCGCGGCCTACGCCGTCAACGGCCAGCGGCTGGTGACGGGCTGCTCGACCACGGCTGGCGAGGCGCAGACCGTGGCCTTCGTCCATGACGGCACCAGCATGAAGGCTTTGCCCACGCTTGGCGGCAGCTACGCCTGCGCAAGCGACATCAACGTCAATGGCTGGGTCGTCGGCTCTGCGCTGATCGCCGGCGATGTCGAGTGGCACGGCTTTCTCTACGACGGCACCCAGATGATCGACCTGAACGACACACTGCCCGACGAGGTCCGCGCCCGCTGGACGGTGACGTTTGCAAGTGGCATCAACCGCCACGGCCAGATCGCTGCGATGGGCACGCACAAGGCTGAAGGCAGCGAGCGTGCGCTGCTGCTGACGCCGCGCGCGCCCTGATTCTGTTCGGCTGAACCGGAGCGCGCACGACCGCCGTTGTGGTGTATCGGGCGCGTGGGCGCTTCCGGGCAAACAACAATTGGCCAACACCGTAAAGCACGTCACATTTCGTCGGGGCTAGGGATGGTGCGTCCTATTGACGAGGCGCCTCATTCGCGTCCGCGCCGTGGGCATGGGGCTTGCGGCCAAGCCGGGAGGTCAAACGATGCAAGCAGTTGGGAACAAGCGTTTTGTTGCATATGCATTTCTGGTTTTTTTGAGCCTGAGCTGGGGTGCCGCCATGGCCGCGCCTCAGTACCGTCTGGTCGAGCTGCCTTTCAGCGGGCCACCCGACGACCCCTACAACGACACCTCTGCGGTGGCGATCAACCGGGTCGGCGACACCGCCGTCGACTTCTATGGCCCTTACGGGTCCAGCGGCCTGCACTGCACGCGCACCGATTGCACCGCAGTGCCGCCGCTCTATGTCCCGCACTGGCCGTATGTCGCGGCCGGCGGCATCAACGACGCCGGCCTGATGCTGGCGACCTCGGCCGACATGGCCTACAACACGCATGCGCTGACCTACGACGGCAGCACCAGCACGCGCATCTACGGTTTCCCTGACGACTACTGCGGCGGTTGCGACAACGACAGCTTCGGCTACGGCCTGAACAACCTGGGCCAGGCCGTTGGCAGTGCCTTCGGCAAGGACGGCCGCGAGCGCGGCTTCATCTGGCAGTCGGGCGTCGCCATGCAGGAGCTGGGCACGCTGGGCGGAACGGTCAGCGTGGCCCGAGCGATCAACGATCACGGCGACGTGGCGGGCTACTCGTCCGTCGCCAGCGGGGCCACGCACGGCTTCTTTTACCGGCGTGGCCGGATGCTGGATGTCGGCACACTGGGCGGCGGCTGGGCGCAGGCCATGGGCATCAACGATGCGCGCCAAGTCGTCGGCTGCTCGACCCTCGAAGGTGACCAAGAATCGCAAGCCTTCGTCTATGCGCGTGGTGCCATGACGGCGTTGCCGACACTCGGTGGCCATTCGGCTTGCGCCTATGGCATCAACATGAGCGGCGTCATCGTCGGTTCTGCCAGCACGGCGGCCGAAGAAACCCACGGTTTCGTCTTCGACGGGGCGCAGACGGTCGACCTGAACGATCAACTCAGCCCTGCAGATCGAGCCGAGTGGCTGGTCATCGGCGCCAACGCCGTCAACCACCGCGGGATGATCGCGGCGACGGGGCAGAACAAGGCCAACGGCGTGGTGCGGGCGTTGTTGCTGCGACCGCGGCCGGTGATGGGCAACTGAAGGTCAGGGTGTTGAAGGGCCCGGCAGTGCCGGGCACCGCGGGCCGTCAAGGCGGCCCGAGGCTCTCAGCCTTTGCCGGCGGCGGGCCAGAGGCTGCGTGCTGTCTGGCAGGCGCTGTCGTTCCAACCACCGGTGCAGCGGCTTTTCACGAGGCTGCACATCGCTTCGCCTGACGAGCGGATCTCGCTGTAGGCCTGTGCGTTGATCGCTCCGACGCCGGCCACGAACACCTGGCTGGCGGCAGGGCTGCTGTTGTTGGCGGCGCTGTCGCGCTGGGCCACGCAGACGTCACGCGTCATCGCTTCGACGCAGCGCGCGACCAGCGCGTCCAGCTCTTGCGTAGCCGGCGCGCTGGCAGCCGGCTGGCAGCCGGCCTGGGCCAGCAGCAAGCTGCCTGCTGTCAGCCAACCGGCCAGCGCGGCCGTGCGACGTAGCAGCCGCCTCACTGCAGGCCCAGCGCCTTGATGCGCGCCAGACAGGCCGGCAGGCTGCCGGCACCGGTGCAGGTGTCCTTCGGGTACACCACCGCCGAGTACATGCGGTACAGGTCTTCGTCGCTGTTCTTCGTCAGGCCTTCGACACCGGGGAAGGCCATGCCGCCCTGGTACTTGAACCAGACCAGGTTGTTGGCCTTGTCCTGCCAGAACTTGTCGCCCGACGAAGCCTGCACGGCCGCGAGATTGGCCGCGGGCGCCATCGTCCTCACGTTGGTGCGCTTCAGGTAGTTCGGATCGAAGCTGCCTTGCTCACGGTCCCACTGCGAGCCGGCAACCACGTAGGCCGCGGCCGTCAGCCGACCGTCGAACTTGACCGCCATCAGGAACTTGTCTTCGGCGCCCGAAGCGTTGCTGATGTTGAACGCCAGCCACTTGGCCGCCGGCCATCCCGGGAAACTCAGCACGTAGCGGCCCGACGGGCGCGCCGCGAAGTGCCGCATGTGGCCCAGTTCCCACGAGCAGAAGTTGCCCGCCGGTGGGGTGACGTCGGTGGCACAGGCATAGTTCCTGTCCACGTTGGCGTTGACGTAGCGGCTGTAGCCGTTCTCGATCCGCCAAGAGGCGATTTCGTTGCCGTTGGCGTCCTGGCGCGAAGCGTTGATCGCGGCGGCGAACTCGAAGCGCGACGAGTCGAAGTCCGTCTGGATCGATTCGACACCGTAGAACTCGCCTTCACAGGTCTTGCCGTTGCGGCCCGCCGGCTTGGCGTCGACGCAGTTCGCGCCGATGGTCAGGAACGGGGTGTCCGGCACCGTGTACCAGTTCTTCGGCCCCCACTGGCCTTCGGTGTCCCAGATCGCGCCGGACAAGGCCCAGTTCTCGCTCGCCAAGTGGTGGGCACGCAGGCCCGGCTGCAGGTTGCGGAAGCCAGGCGATGCATTGGTCAGCCGGTTGCCGCTGTTGCGCGCCTTGCCGCGCTCAACGGCGACGGTGTAGTAGTCCTCGGCACTGAAGGCGCCGCTGGTCTGACCGTCGGTGAACGGGATGTCGATGAAGTGGTTGTTCTTGATCGAGACCATCGAGTGATAGGTCGCGATGCCGGCCGGCAGCGCGGCGCCAGCGGGGTACTTCGCCTCGGAATGGTTCAGGCTCGTGCCGACCAACAGGCCGCGCTGGATCGTGCCGTCGAAAGCGGCGCCGCCGAAGGCCAGCCCGACGTTGTCGGCGACGGCCCATTCCAGGTAGTCGGGGTTGGTGACCCGGTTGCGGTAGGCGCCATCGCGGTTCTTGAACGAGGTGGTCCGCTTGATCGTCAGCCGCAAGGCGATGTCCGGGCAGAAGTCATAGGGCTGACCGCCGCCGTCCAGGCAGGGCTTGCCGTTCTTCATCGGCGCATAGCGCTGCGAGGCGATCGAGCCCTGGGTGGTCTCCGGGTGGGCGACGTTGTCGTCCACCGGCACCCACTCCAGCAACATGCCGGGGCCGTGGGAGGTGTGCACCGTGTTGTTCTCGACCTGGCCCAGCGGCGTGTAGCGCGGCCACGTCTTGACGGTTCGCGACAGGCCCAGCGGATGCAGCGGGAACGACAGCCAGATGCCATTGCCCTGAGCGTCGCCGGCCAGGTTGTTGGTCAGCGTGTTGTCCGGGTTGGTCATCCAGAAGCCCGACGGGCCGCCCTGGAAGACCTCCGGGCCTTCGTGGGCCTTCATCACGTTCTTAGCCGTCGGCGAGCGCATCTTCAGCGCCAGGTTGCCGTCGAAGACATTGCGACGTTCGACTGCGTCTTCGAGGAAGAACGCGTGGCCCTTGATGTCGTAGCAGATGTTGTTCTGCACCGTGACACCATTTGTAGCGTGCAACACCACACAGCGGTTAGACGAATTCCAGATTGCGCTGTTGCGGATGTAGTGGCCGGTGGCGTCGCCCAGCTCGGCGCCGGTGCCGACGTCGTAGCTCAGCAGGTGCCAGTGCATCGGGTAGCGGCCCAACTGGCCAGCCTGGCCCACGCGGCGGAATTCGACGCCGTCGATCTGCACCTGCGACTTCAGGCTCATCACCATCACATGGGCACCGAAGCCCTGGCTGCTCCATGCGGTGTCGTCAGCGCCCTGGATCACGATGTGGCGGCTCAGGTTGCCCACGGCCGCGCGCTCGTCCAGCGAGGTCGGTGCAGGGGCTGCAGGCGGCGAGTAGTTGGCATCGGCCGTCAGCGACATGCCGTTGGCCGTCGGGTACTGCAGACGGCCCCAGCGTGACTTGGCCAGGCCCGCAGTGGTGTTGACCGTGGCGCCGCTGGCCGAAGCCAGAGTGAACGACTCGCTCGCCGAGACGCCGTAGTGATCGGTCGGCGCGACAACGATCTGGTCGCCTGCTTTCCAATCTACGTTTTGTTTCAATTGAAACTGTTTTGTACCAACTGCGGCGTGCTGATTGAGCTTCGTCCAGCCCGGTTGGGGCGAAACGCCGTACATCAGCAGCTTGCCGCCGCTGACGCGCAGGCCGCGCGAGGCACCGTCGGTGCCGCCCGGGGCACCGGTCAAAGTGATGATGGCCTTGTGCGCGAACGGAGCGGCGGCAGTGCCGGCCTGCAACGTGCCGGTCACCATGATCGACGCGGCGGTCAGCGACACGTCCTTCTCGGCGAGCTTCAGAACGCCTTCAATGCGGAGGTCCGCCAGCTTGCGGGTGGCGGTGTCCAGCACCACGGTCTTCCCTGCGGGAATCACCACTGCAGCGCCATCGGGTGGGATGGTGCCGCCCCAGGTCTGCGGGTCGGACCAATTCACGTGCTCGCTCACTTGCTGCGGCACTTCATCGGGAGCGGCGTTTGCTGGTTCAGTGCCATCACCACCGCCCCCGCCACAAGCGGACAGGGCGGCGGTAAGACTTGCCGCCAAAAGGTGGCGGCGGACGAAAGGAGAAGTCAAATCACAGGTGTTCATGAGCAGGGATCCAGTCGAGGCCGGCGGATACTAAGCCAGTGACCTGTGACAAATTCTTTGAAAAACCAAGCTTAGCGTTGCGTTATTCGACAGTTCCACGGTTTGGCCAGGTCGCGAGCAGCAATCCGACCAGGGCCAGAACGAGTGCGCCTGCCTGGGCGACACCCAGGCTTTCGCCGAGGAAAAGCACCCCCACCGCCGTGGCTGCGACCGGCAGCATCACGCTGAAAACGCCTGCCTGCGGCGCGGGCACACTGCGCAGCCCCTGCATCCACAGCCACACCGTGACGACGCTGGCGGCCAGCGCATAGAACAGCAGCAGCCCCCAGGTGCCGGGCGACACCTGCGCGAAGTCGAAATGCCAGGCTTGCCAGGCCCCGAACGGGGTGACGAGCACCAGGCCCCACAGGTTGATCAGCGAGCTGATGCGGCGCGGCGAGACCTGGGCGGTCAGGCGCTTGCCGATGACCACGTACGAGGCTTCGCAGACCACGGCCACCAGCAGCAGCGCATAGCCCCACAGCGGCTCGTCACCCGTGCCTGCGCCGCCAGCGCCGTGCGCACCTGAGCGGCCCAGCGCCAGCCAGCCGATGCCCGCCACGGCGCACACGATGCCGCCCGCCACGCGCCGCCCGATGCGCTCGCCCATGAACGCCCAGGACATCAAGGCCACCGCCGCCGGGATGGCCGCCATCACCACGCCGGCGGCCACTGCCGAAGTGGCGGCCACGCCGAAGAGCATGCAGATCGAGAACAGGAAGTTGCCGAGAAAGCTTTCCCAGAAAAGGAGCTTGCGGTCATGCGGCGACAGCGCCGCTTCACCGGGTTGCCGGCGCACCCAGCCGGCCATCGCCACCGCGGCGATGCCGAAGCGCAACCAGGCCAGCAGGAACACCGGCAACGCGGCCACCAGCGTGCGCGACAGGCCCACGTAGCTGCCGACCAGCGTCATGCTGGCCGCCAGGCAGCCATAGGCCAGCCATGGCGTGTGGTGATGCGAGGCGGACGGTGCGGCGCTCATCAGCGGCGGGGCCGGCCGGACGCATCCAGCACCGTCATGCTGACCTGGCTGGAGGCCTGGCGCCGTGCCGCGTCCCAGCGCAGCACGAAGCCGCCGAGGTCCAGCCCGCCCAGCCCTTCAAGCGCGTCGAGCAGACCAGCTCGGCCGCTGTTGCGCGGCATGCGACGCAGCGCTTGCACCAACAGCGAGCCGGCGATCCAGCCCTCCAGCGAAACGTACTCGGGCGCCGGCGAGCCAGACTGCAGCAGTTGCTGCTGGTAGCTGGCGACGAGTGGACGCGACGCGTCGAAGGGCGAGGGCACGACCTGGGTCACGCACAGGCCGGCAGCGCGCGCGCCCAGCAGCGGCCCGATGGCTGCGGCGCTGGACAGGCTGGTGGCGTAGCACGGGCCGGCAAAGCCGCTGTTGCGCATGGCGTTCAACACCGCCGCCGTCGACGCATGTGCGGCGAGGCAGACCAGTGCCTGCGGCTGGCTCGCTCCCAACGCCAGGGCCGCGGCCTGGATGTCGTGTGCACTGGTCATTTCGATCTGCCCGTTGGCATTGCGGCTCACCCGCGCGCTGGCCACTGGGGCGGGCAGACCGGCTGCGTGCAAGGCGCCCAGCAAGGCTTCGTGACCGGCCGCCCCATCGGCGTCGTCCTGCACGAGCACCGCCGTGCGCGCGACGTTCATCGTCTGCAGCGACTGCGCGACCAGCTTTGTTTCAGCGCCGAGGCCGGGGCGAAGGTGGAACAGTGCGCGCGGCGGCCGTTGGCGCAGCGATTCGGCTCCCGTCAACGGCGCGACGAACGGCAGTCCGGCTTTCAATGCCAGCGGCAGGCAGCGGTTCACCGACTCGGCTCCGACATAGCCGACGAGGGCGAACACGCCATCGGCTTCCAACAGGTCGCGGGTATTGCCGAAGGCGGCTTCCGGCTCGTAGCGGTCGTCGTAACTGATCAGTTCGATGGCGCGGCCGCCGACACCGCCTTGCGCATTGGCCGCATTGAAAGCCAGCAGCAGCCCGCGCCGGTATTCGATGCCCAGGTGCTGCGTCGGGCCACTGAGAGGCACCGATTGGCCGAGCCTGATCGGGCCTTCAGCCTGGGCCGCGGTGGCACGCGCCCACGACGGCGCGGCACAGCCCCAGGCCAGTGCCTGGGCCAGCCATTGCCGCCGGCGGCCAGTGCCTTGATTCACCGAAAGGCGTTAGAAAGCTGCCGCATAACGCTGGAGTTCCCAGCCGCTGACATAGCGCGCGTACTCGACCCATTCCATCCGCTTCAGGCGGATGAACTCATGCGACAGCGTCTCGCCCAGTGCACCGCGCACCACGTCGTCCGCCTCGAGTGCATCGACGGCTTGCTCCAGCGATTGGGGCAGCAGGCCGTGGCCGCGCTGGCGGATCTCGGCCAGCGACAGCTTGAACAGGTCTTCGGTGCAGTCGGGACCCGGGTCCAGGCCGCGGTCGATGCCGTCCAGGCCCGCCGCGATCAGGGCCGCGGTGGCGAGGTAGGGGTTCGCGCTCGCGTCCGGCAGCCGCCACTCGAAGCGGCCGGGCAGGGTGCGCAAGGTCGCGGTGCGGTTGTTCGGGCCGTGGGCGATGTAGGCCGGCGCCCACGATGTGCCCGACAAGGACTCGCCGACGACCAGTCGCTTGTAGCTGTTCACCGTCGGTGCGGCCAGTGCGCAAAGCGCCGGTGAATGCGCGAGCACGCCAGCGAGGAACTGGCGCCCGAGTGGCGAGAGCAAGTCGGCGCCGCCTTTGGTGGCCGGCGCGAAGATGCAGCGGTGGGAGGTGTCCCACAGCGAGAGATGGAAGTGCAGCCCGCTGCCTGGCTGGTTGGCAAAGGGCTTGGGCATCATCGAGAAGACCATGCCACGCTCTTCGGCCAGCGCGTGCGCGGCCAGCTTGAACAGCATCACATGGTCGGCGCTCGACAGGCAGTCGTCGAAGGCGAAGTTGACCTCGTACTGGCCGTGCGCGTCTTCATGGTCCAGCTGCAGCACGTCGAGCCCGCTCTTCGACAGCGTCTCGTGCAGGGCGTGCAGATAGCCGGCCTGGCGGGGCAGCGATTTCAGGTCATATGAAGGCTTGTCGAGCCGGTCATGGTCGTCGGCTGGGTGCCATTGGCCGTCTTCCGTGCGCTTGAGCAAGAAGAACTCGGGCTCGATGCCGGTCTTCAGGATCCAGCCTCGATCAGCCAGGCGCTGCACGCCGCGCAGCAGCACCTGGCGCGGGCACGCGTCGAAAGGCTGGTTGTCGACGAAGCCGTTGCAGACTGCGCGCGCATAGCCGGGCATCCACGGCATCGGCTGGATGCGCTCGACATCGGCGCGGGCGTAATACTCGGCCCGTGCACCGGTGCGCGGCAAGGCCGTGCCCCAGATCGACGGGCCTGCGAAACCGGCACCGGTTTCGATCAACTCGCCCAGCTTGGCCAAAGGCACGTACTTGCCCTTGGCCACGCCGTGCATGTCGGTGAATTGGGCGAGCACGGTGTGCACGCCCTGCGCCGCCAGGCGTTGCTGTAGATCTATCACCGCCACGCTCCCTCCGGTCCTGCCCCCCGGAGGGGGCTCGCGCAGCGGACCGGCAAAGCCGGATCCGCGCACGCCACTTGAATCGGGCGACACTGCGTGCGCCCGGAATTGCTTAGTCCAGCCGTATCCAGGTGGTCTTCAGCTCGGTGTACTTGTCGAACGCGTGCAGCGACTTGTCGCGGCCGTTGCCGCTTTGCTTGTAGCCGCCGAAGGGCACGGTGATGTCGTCTTCGTCGTACTGGTTGACGTGCACGGTGCCGGCGCGCAGGGCGCGGGCCGCGCGGTGGGCGCGGTTGATGTTGTCGCTCCACACGCTGGCCTGCAGGCCGTAGTTCGAGTTGTTGGCCAGCGCGATGCCCTCGGCCTCGGTCTCGAACTTGATGATGCCCATCACCGGGCCGAAGATCTCCTCGCGGGCGATCTTCATGCCGTTGTTGACATTGGTGAACACCGTCGGCTCGACGTAGTAGCCGCCACTTTCCGTGCGCGCCTGCTTGCCACCGGCCAGCACCGTGGCGCCTTCCTGGTGGCCGGCGTCGATGTAGCTCAGCACGGTGCGCAGCTGCGTCTCGTCGACCAGCGCACCCAGCTCGGTACCGGCGTCCAGCGGGTCGCCCGGGGCGTACTTCGGCGCTTCGGCGGCCACCAGCTTGGCGAACTCTTCGGCGATGCCGGCTTGCACCAGCACGCGCGACGGTGCGTTGCAGCTTTCGCCCTGGTTGAAGAACATGCTGCCGGCCACGGTGCGCGCGGCGCGCTCGATGTCGGCGAAGTCGTCGAACACGACGAAGGCCGACTTGCCGCCCAGCTCGTTGTAGACGCGCTTGAGGTTGCTCTTGCCAGCGTATTCGTACATGCGACGCCCGACACGGGTCGAGCCGGTGAAGCCGATCGCGTCGACCTCCATGTGCATCGCCAGCGCCTCACCGGCCTCGTGGCCGAAGCCCGGCACGACGTTGAAAACGCCCGGCGGGATGCCGGCTTCAACGGCCAGTTCGGCCAGACGCAGCGCGGTGTACGGGCTCTTCTCGCTGGGCTTGAGCACCACCGAGTTGCCGGCCGCCAGCGCGGGGCCGAGCTTCCACGCGGCCATGATCATCGGGTAGTTCCACGGCACGATCGCGCCGATCACGCCCATCGGCTCGCGCGTGATCAGGGCCAGCGCCGAATCCGGCGTCGGGGCGATCTCGTCGTAGATCTTGTCCACGGCTTCGGCGTACCAGGCGATGCAACGGGCGCACGAAGGCACGTCGACGCTGAGCGAATACTGGATCGGCTTGCCCATGTCCAGCGTTTCGAGCAGCGCCAGTTCTTCCTTCGCGCCGAGGATCTTGTCGGCGAAACGCTGCAGGATCTTCTTGCGCGCGGCGGGTGCCTTGCCGGCCCAGCGGCGGTCTTCGAACGCAGCGCGCGCGGCGCGCACGGCGAGATCGATGTCAGCCGCCTGGCCGCGCACGACCTGGCCCAGCAGGCGGTTGTCGATTGGCGAGTGCTTGGCAAAGGTCTGGCCGTCGGCGGCGGCGACGCGCTCGCCGTTGATCACGCTGCGGCCATCCAACTTTTGGGTGGTGGCGCGTTGGGTCCAGTCGATGGTGGACATGATGAGTCTCCGAAGTGAAAGTGGCCGCCGTGGGGCGGCCACTGCAAGTAAGTCGCCAGATTAGAACGCGACGACCATCGACGCGCCGATCAGGGAATTGTTCTTCTTGAAGCTGCCGTCGGTGACGTCTTCGAACACCGCGCGGTCGGCACCGTCCAGGCGGTATTCGAGCTTCACGGTGGTCGCCTTGTCGAAGGCGTACTTCAGGCCCAGGCTGATCGCGTAGCGGTTGGCACCGCGGTTCAGGTCGCCGGCCGGGTCGGGGCCAATGCCGTTGCGGCTGTCGTTGTAGCTGCCGTTGTCGGGGTCGTAGTAGCCGTTGTAGGTGTACAGGCCGCCGCCGTTCTTGTCGTTCTTGATGTAGTCGGCGCGCACCAGGCCTTGCAGGCGCGGCGTGATCATGTAGCCGGCCAGGCCCGACAGGCCCACCCACTGCGAATCGCGCCAGTTGCCGTCGGCGTCCGGCGTGATCGCGCCTTCCTTCTGCTTGCCGACGCTGAGCTGGCCCTGCAGCGTCATGTCGCCGCGGGTGAAGTAGCCGTCGACCTCGGCCAGGTAGGCCATGGTGTTCTTCTGTTCGAAGTTGAAGTTCGGCGATTTGCCGACCAGGCTCGCGAAGCCCCAGCCGCTGAACTCACCCTTCGCATAGTCGACGCGGAAGGCCCACACCGGCGACTTCTCGTGCGCCTGGCGGATCGGTGCATTGACGTTGGCGATCGCCGTGCGCACCCACCACTTGCCTTCCTTCAGGTCCAGGCCCACGCCGGTGTAGCCGAAGGGCAGGGTGAAGTCGTACAGCAGGTTGTGGGTGGTGAACGGATTCAGCGTCGGTTGCTGGTATTCGTAGCCCGACCAGTCCGGGATCTGGCCCGCGATCAGGCGGGTCTGCAGGCTGCCCAGCGGCACCGAGACGCTCGCTTCCTGGACGATGCTCATGCCGTCGATACCGGCGCCGACACCGCGGTTGGGTGACAGCGTCAGGTGCCACAGCGTGCCGCTCTCGGTTTCCTTCAGGAAGTCGATCGTCGCCGAGCCCATGAACGAGGTGTCGTAGGCGTAGCCGTCGGACTGCTGGTTCAGGAACTGGAAGCCCGCGCGGTCTTGCCGCTGGTTGTAGATGAACACCGGTTCGATGAAACCGGTGACCTTCAGGCCCTTGTAGCCCTGGCTTTCCAGCGAGTCTTCGAGGGCCTCTGTCTTCACCGCAATGCGGTTGAAGTCCTGCACCTGCTCAGGTGTCATGCCCCATTTCGGCTCAGCGGCCGCAGTGGGTTTGGCGGCGGGTTGCGCGGCGACCTTCTTCTCCAGTTCGTCGACGCGGGCGCGCAGCGCCTTCAGTTCTTTCAGCAACTCCTCGTTGCTCTGCGCCATGGCGCCCGGGGCCCCGAAGGCGGCCAGCAGGGCGACGGACAAGGCGGTGAGTCGGATGTTCTTCATGGGGTCTCCGGGGGGTGAGGGTCAGGAGTCATCGCGCTGGGCGGCGCTGATTTCGAGGGCGCGGCGGCGCTCTGCGCGCGCCACGAGGATGCTGGCCACGGTGACGCACACCGCCACGACGACGATCGTGACGGTGGCGATCGCATTGACGCTTGGGCTCATGCCCAGGCGGGCACGCGAGAAGATGACCAGTGGCATCGTCGTGGCGCCAGGGCCCGACAGGAACGCGGAGGTCACCACGTCGTCGAGCGAGAGGCTGAAGGTCAGCAGCCAGGCCGAGGCCAGCGACTGCGTGATCATCGGCAGCGTGACGAGGTAGAACACCTGCCACGGCTTGGCGCCGAGATCCATCGCGGCTTCTTCAAGCTGCGGGTTCAGCTCCTGCAGGCGAGCGGAGATCACCACGGAGCCGTAGGCCAGGCCCAGCACCATGTGACCCAGCAGGATCGTCATGAAGCCGCGTTCGGGAAACCCGACGGCCCGCTGAATGGCCACCAGCATCAGCAGCAGCGACAGGCCCTGGATCACCTCCGGCATCACCAGCGGTGCATTGACCATGCCGCTGAAGAAGGTGCGGCCGAAGAAGCGCTTGTACTTGACGAGCGCGAAGGCCGCCATCGTGCCGAAGATGACTGACAGCGTGGCTGACCAGAACGCGATCTTCAAGGACAGCCACAGGCCTGAGAGGATCTCCTGGTCGCTGGCCAGCTTGCCGTACCACTCGAGCGTGAACCCGCCCCAGATTGACGGCAGCGGCGACTTGTTGAACGAGTAGACGATCAGCGTGACCATCGGCAGGTACAGGAACAGGAAGCCCGCCAGCAGCCAGCTCTTGCCGAAGCCGGCGGCGAACCGGGTGCCGAATACCGCGCGACTCATGCGGCCTCCTTGGCCTGATGGGCCGTCCCCACGAGGGGCCATGAACGCGTTTGGAACAACGGTGCGGCGCTCATGACTTCCTCTCCTGCGCTTCCGCCTGGTATTTGTTGAAAATGGCCAGCGGCACGACGATCAGCAGCACCAGCACGACGGCCACGGTCGAGGCGATCGGCCAGTCGTTGTTGCTGAAGAACTCGTCCCAGATCACGCGGCCGATCATCAGCGTCTGCGGGCCGCCCAGCAGCTCCGGCGTCACGAACTCGCCGACGCAGGGGATGAACACCAGCATCGAGCCGGCGATGATCCCGGCCTTGGACAGCGGCACGGTGATCTTCCAGAACGCGACCCACGGCGTAGCGCCCAGATCGGCAGCCGCCTCCAGCAGACGCAGGTCCAGCTTGGCGAGGTTGGCATACAGCGGCAGGATCATGAACGGCAGGTAGGTGTAGGTCATGCCCACCACCAGCGAGAACGGCGTGTGCATGTACTTGTCCAGCGCCTCGATCATTCCGCCGGCCAGCAGCAGGTGGTCCAGGTGCAGCGCGGTCAGCGCGTTGGCCACCCAGCCGCCTTCGTCGAGCAGGCCCTTCCAGGCGTACACGCGCAGCAGGAACGAGGTCCAGAACGGCAGCATCACCATCATCAGCAAGGTTGGCTGCAGGGTGGCGCGTGCGCGTGCCATGAAGTACGCGAAGGGATAGCCGATGAACAGGCAGCAGAACGTCGTGATCGCGGCGTACTTGACGCTCGACACATAGGCTTTGAAGTACAGGTCGTCGGAGACGATGAAGTTGTAGTTCGAGTACTTCAGCGTCAGCTTGACGACGCCGTCGGCGACCGTCATCACGTCCTGCACCGTGACGGCGCCCATCTCGGCCAACGAGTACTTGAAGACGATCAGGAACGGCGCCAGGAAGAAGGCCAGCAGCCACACATAGGGGATGCCGATCACCGCGGTGCGGCCCCGCCACCAGCGGGGTTTGCGAAGGGTGGTCATTGGAGCCCCTCGTCCGACGAGTACGTCGCCCGATCCCCCAAGGGGATGGCGGGCCGGCTTGGGAGCGGCCCGGCGCTCGGCCCGCCGGTCGCGGTTGATTCAGGGTGCTTCATTGGGTGAGCACCACGTGCGCGGCGTCGGTCCAATGGGCCCAGACGGTGTCGCCCCAGGTGAAGTTGTGCTGGCGATGGCGCTCCGTGTTGGCCTGGCTGACGGCCATCATCAGGCCACTGGCCAGCTTGATGCGGTAGACGGTGAAGCTGCCGAAGTAGGACAGCTCCTCGACCGTGCCGCGGGCGGTGTTGAACTCGCCGTCGGGCTTCTCGGCAGCCAGCTGGATCTTCTCCGGCCGCAGCGCCACCGTCACCGGCATGCCGAGCGTGCCGGTGATGCCATGGCCGACGTAGTGGCGGCAGTCGGCACAGTCGATGACCACGTGGTCGGGCTCGTCGACCGCGACGGTCCCGTTCATCAGATTCACGTTGCCGATGAAGTCGGCGACGAAGCGCGACGCCGGCGTCTCATAGATCTCGTTGGGCGAGCCCACCTGCAGGAAGCGGCCTTCGCTCATCACCGCGATGCGCGAGGCCATCGTCATCGCCTCTTCCTGGTCGTGGGTCACCATCACGCAGGTCACGCCGACCTGTTCGATGATGTTGACCAGCTCGATCTGGGTTTCCTCGCGCAGTTTCTTGTCGAGTGCGCCCAGTGGTTCGTCCAGCAGCAGCATCTCGGGCTGCTTGGCCAGGCTGCGGGCCAGCGCCACGCGCTGCTGCTGGCCACCGGACAGCTGGTGCGGCTTGCGCTTGGCGAACTTGCCCAGCTGCACGAGCTTGAGCATCGCTTCCACGCGTTCGGCCACCTTGTCGCCGGTCCAGCCGTCGCGCTTCAGGCCGAACGCGATGTTCTCCCACACCGTCAAGTGCGGGAACAGCGCGTAGGACTGGAACATCATGTTCAGCGGACGCTCGTAAGGCGGCATGCCGGACAGGTCGGTGCCATTCAGCACGATGCTGCCTGAGGTGGGCGTCTCGAAGCCCGCGAGCATGCGCAGCAAGGTGGTCTTGCCGCAGCCCGAAGAACCCAGCAGCGCAAAGATCTCGCCCTTGGCGATGTCCAGGTTCACGTGGTTGACGGCCTTGTAGCCGCCGAAGTCCTTCACCACATCTTTGATCTGAAGGAACTTCGAATTCTCGTTAGCCATGCTGTCTTTCCGCCCCTCCGGCGGGGTCGATGTTCTCGGTGCACGAGCGCGGTCCGCGCTCCATTTAGAGCCATTGGCGCGGATCCGGCTCCGCCGGTCCGCTGCCAAAGCCCCCTCGGGGAGCAGCGACCGGAGGGAGCTTGGGGCGCTATGCTTTTAGAGCCCGGTCTTGAAGCTCGTGTACACGCGGTTCTGCTGGCGGCGGATCTCGTTGTTCAGCAGGTCCGCGGAGCCCTTCATGAGCTTCACGTTCTCTTCGGAGAGGAACACCGTCGGGTTGTTGACGACCTCGGCCTTGACGAACTTCTTCGACTCGGTGGTCGGGTTGGCGTAGAACACCTTGTTGGTCAAGGACGCGCTGACCTCGGGCTTCAGGATGAAGTTGATCCACTTGTGCGCGTTGCCGGGGTGCGGCGCATCGGCCGGGATCGCCATCACGTCGAAGAACAGCAGGCCGCCGTTCTTCGGGATCAGCGCCTCGATCTTCTGGCCGGTCTTGCCATCGAGGGCGCGTTGGCGGGCGATGTTGATGTCGCCGGACCAGCCCAGCGCCACGCAGACCGAGCCGCTGGCCATGTCGTTGATGTAGCCGGACGAGCTGAACAGCGTCACATAGGGGCGCACCGTCTTCAACAGGTTCGACGCCGCGGTGTAGTCGGCCGGGTTCTTGGAGACGCGCTCCTTGCCCAGGTAGTGCAGGGCGGCCGGCACCACTTCGTCGGCCGAGTCGAGGAACGACACGCCGCAGGACTTCAGCTTGCTGATGTACTCGGGCTTGAAAACCAAGTCCCACACGTTGTCGGGCATCGGGGTCGAGCCCAGGGCGGCCTTGACCTTGTCGACGTTGATGCCCACGGTGGTGTACCCCCACAACCAGTCCACCAGGTGTTCGTTGCCCGGGTCGATCTTGGCCAGCTGGGCCGCGATCGCCGGGTCGATGTTCTTCATGTTCGGGATCTGCGACTTGTCCAGCTTGGCCAGCAGCCCGCCCAGGATCTGCAGGCCTGCCCAGTTAGATGAGGGGACGACGATGTCGTAGCCCGTCTTGCCGGCAACCAGCTTGGCATGCAGGATTTCGTTGTTGTCGAAGTTGTCGTAGCGGACCTTGATGCCGGTCTCTTTTTCGAAGTTCTTGATCGTGTCGTCAGCGATGTAGTCCGACCAGTTGTAGATGTTCAGGACTTTTTCTTCCTCTTGCGCCTGTGCGGGGCCGGCCGCGGCCAGCAAGGCGGTGGCCAGCATCAGGGCTGAGCGGGCGAACGAGAACTTCATGTAGGAATCTCCGTTTGACGAAGTGAAATCAGGGAAAGGGGGCTGACGCAGCGGTGTGGCTTGCCCGGCGAGGGCGGGCCGGCGGCCGGCGGGGTCGACCGGCAGTCTAGTCGGCGATCATTCGGGAAAGCCATCGGTGCGACCGCTGCCCCTGAGTTCAAAGCCAGCCCTTGGCGTGCACGTCGGCCAGTGTCAGGTCGAGCGCCTTGCGCACCAGCGCCATCATTTCGTCGATCTGCGCGCGGGTCATCACCAGCGGCGGCGCGATGATCATGCGGTCGCCGACGGCGCGCATGATCAGGCCGTTGCCGAAGCAGTGGCCGCGGCAGACCATGCCGACTTCCAGGTCGCCGGCGAAGGGCACGCCCTTCGCCTTGTCTTTCACCAGCAGGATCGCGCCCATCAAACCGCATGTCTCGGTGCTGCCGACCAAGGGGTGGTCGCGCAGCTTGGCGAATTGATCTGCAAGATACGGGCCAACATCTTCGCGCACATGCTCGACCAGCTTCAGCTGCTGGATCAGCTTGATGTTGGCGACGGCCACCGCGCAGGCCACCGGATGGCCCGAGTAGGTGTAGCCGTGGTTGAAGTCGCCGCCTTGCTCGATCAGCACCTTGGCCACGCGCTCGCCGACCATCACGCCGCCCAGCGGGATGTAGCCCGAGGTCACGCCCTTGGCAAAGGTCATCAGGTCGGGCTTGCTGCCCATGGTCTCGCAGCCGAACCAGTTGCCGGTGCGGCCGAAACCGGTGATGACCTCGTCGCTGATCAGCAGGATGTTGTACTTGTCGCAGATGCGCTGGATCTCGGGCCAGTAGCTCTTGGGCGGCACGATCACGCCGCCGGCGCCTTGCACCGGCTCGCCGATGAAGGCCGCGACCTTGTCGGCGCCGACCTCGAGGATCTTGGCTTCGAGCCAACCCGCGGCCACCTTGCCGAACTCGTCCGGATCCATGCCTTTGCCGTTTTCAAAGGCGTAGGGCTGCTCGATGTGCACGATGTTGGGGATCGGCAGGCCCCCTTGGGCGTGCATGCCGCTCATGCCGCCGAGCGACGCGCCGGCCATCGTCGAGCCGTGGTAGCCGTTTTGGCGGCTGATGATGACCTGGCGCTCGGGCTGGCCGAGGATGTCCCAGTAGCGGCGCACCATGCGCACGATGGTGTCGTTGCCTTCCGAGCCGGAGCCGGCGAAGAACACATGCTGGAACTGCGGCGGCGTGACCTGAGACAGCAGCTCAGCCAGCTCGATGGCGGGCGGCGTGGCCGTCTGGAAGAACGCGTTGTAGAACGGCAGCTCTTTCAACTGGCGCGTGGCCGCGTCGATGATCGACTGCTGGCCATAGCCGACGTTGACGCACCACAAGCCGCTCATCGCGTCGAGGATCTTGTGGCCCTCGCTGTCCCAGAGGTAGATGCCTTCTGCCTTGGTGATGATGCGTGAGCCCTTCTTGGCCAGCGCACCGAAGTCGGTGAACGGGTGCAGGAAGTGGGCGGCATCGGCCTGCTGCCACTCTTTGGTCGAACGCTTGCTGGCGACGGCGGGGGCTTGGATGGTGATGGTGCTCATGGCAGTGTGCAGTTGGGTGTTGATCGTGCGTTCCCGGGCCCGGTAGGGCGGTGGCCCCGGGGCGTGCCCGGGGCAGAGTCGGCTTAGACGTGCAGCAGCAGGTGCTCGCGCTCCCACGGCGAGATCACCTTCATGAACTCGGCGTGCTCGATTTCCTTCACCTCGGTGTAGACGGTGACGAAGTCCTTGCCCAGCACGTCAGCCAGGTCTTTGTCGTTGCGCAGCAGTTCGAGGGCTTCGCCCAGGCTGCGCGGCAGCTGGTAGTCACCCAGGTAGGCATCGCCCTTGCACTCGGGCGACGGGGCGATCTTGTTCTTGATGCCGAGGTAGCCGCAGGCCAGGGTGGCGGCCAGTGCAACATACGGGTTCGCGTCGGCGCCGATGACGCGGTTCTCGATCCGGCGCGCCTGGGCGCTGGCCACTGGCGAGCGGATGCCGACGGTGCGGTTGTCGGTGCCCCACTGGATGTTGATCGGCGCCGCGGTGAAGCGGGCCAGCCGGCGGTAGCTGTTGACGTACGGGGCGAACAGCGCCATCGCGGCGGGGATGTACTTCTGCAGGCCACCGATGTACCAGTAGAACTCGTCGCTGGCAGTGCCATCCTCGTTGCTGAAGATGTTCTTGCCGGTGAGCTTGCTGACCAGGCTCTGGTGGATGTGCATCGCGCTGCCTGGCTCGCCGGCGATCGGCTTGGCCATGAAGGTCGCGTACATGTCGTGCCGCAGTGCGGCCTCGCGCACCGTGCGCTTGAAGAAGAACACTTCGTCGGCCAGGCCCAGCGGGTGGGCATGGAAGAAGTTGATTTCCATCTGGCCGGCACCGATCTCGTGGATCAGCGTGTCGACGTTCAGCTCCATCTTCTCGCAGTAGTCGTAGACGTCTTCGAACAGCGGGTCGAACTCGTTGACCGCGTCGATCGAATAGGCCTGGCG
>Ga0307516_10000877_pt1 | contig 41340 bp, 43 predicted proteins | sample 19_EM_MG_FD_203310 | JGI IMG/M metagenome (GOLD analysis project Ga0307516, IMG submission 203310) | Populus trichocarpa ectomycorrhiza microbial communities from riparian zone in the Pacific Northwest, United States - 19_EM | ecosystem: Host-associated > Plants > Roots > Unclassified | place... | reverse complement strand
GGAACCTGATGCAATCCTCTTGCCATCTGGTGAGAATGCCACTGACCATACTGGGCCAGTGTGCCCTGTGAGAGGGCTACCCAGCTGCAGTCCAGTCTCAGCATCCCACAAACATATGGTCTTGTCAAGGGAACCTGATGCAATCCTCTTGCCATCTGGTGAGAATGCCACTGACCATACTGGGTCAGTGTGCCCTGTGAGAGGGCTACCCAGCTGCAGTCCAGTCTCAGCATCCCACAAACATATGGTCTTGTCCCAGGAACCTGATGCAATCCTCTTGCCATCTGGTGAGAATGCCACTGACCATACTGGGTGAGTGTGCCCTGTGAGAGGGCTACCCAGCTGCAGTCCAGTCTCAGCATCCCACAAACATATGGTCTTGTCTTCGGAACCTGATGCAATCCTCTTGCCATCTGGTGAGAATGCCACTGACCATACTGGGTGAGTGTGCCCTGTGAGAGGGCTACCCAGCTGCAGTCCAGTCTCAGCATCCCACAAACATATGGTCTTGTCTTCAGAACCTGATGCAATCCTCTTGCCATCTGGTGAGAATGCCACTGACCATACTGGGTCAGTGTGCCCTGTGAGAGGACTACCCAGCTGCAGTCCAGTCTCAGCATCCCACAAACATATGGTCTCATCAAAGGAACCTGATGCAATCCTCTTGCCATCTGGTGAGAATGTAACGGAGGTCACCCCACTATCATGTCCCCTAATTGGTAGCTGAAGGTTTGGCCAACATAGCTGTCCTCCATCAATAATTTGGGTCAAATTTGAGTACTTGGGTGAGAATTGTTTATAAATGATGGACTGTGCTGGAGAGAATGGCAGAGCTGAGATATACAAGTGTGGGGTACTTGTCATGATGGCACCACCAAAGGCTCGGACAAACTTGATGCCATCTCTTGCTATTGCTGACCCCTCTTTGAGGGTATCATCCTTCTAAACTTTCTCATTAGCAATGTTGGTTGGGATCAGCTTCATAGTAAACATACCTCCAACCATGAAGCTATAATTGCCAGGTGTGAAGGCACAATATTGAGCACCTTCAATAAACTGAGTGCTTCAATCCAGAAGAGCAATTTGTCCTTCAACAGCACCTCCATCTCTTGTGCCAACCTCCTCACAAACTGTGGCTCCTCAATATGAATGGCCCAGAGTCGACAGGCATAAGACAAGTGAGCAGGGATGCATTCATGCACCCGCCAGTCAAGGTCAGTGACCTCAGAGTTTGGTAGGTACGAGGTTTCCAATCGACAGATATTGAAACACAGCCCAGTTTGCATGACTCGAACACAAGCCCAAGCAAGCTGACAGTGGACATCTTCCATTTTGATAGCAAACTCCATACTCCGCGTAGAATCGGCCAGGAAATCATAGAATGATGCATGTAGCGCACGGACTGGAGTTGATACATCAGCAATGCCACTCAGCAGGGCACCCATCGGGTTGAGGATCGCCTTGACATCAGAAACATCCATGTCGGGGAAGTTGCGCCGTATCGCATTCAACGACACCACTGGGAGAGGCTCCTGGGTCCACACTATTTGCCGCATCACAGAGCGGAATCGTGCAAGTGCCTTCGGCTTGTTCTCGACGATGTCTCGCAGAATCGTAAGGTACATGTCGTCCAAAAGTCCCTTGCTCTCCCCAGGCGAAGCGGAGATCAGGTCCTCGTATCGCTCCATGGCTGAGAACCCAGCCTTGTGTGATTTGATGAACTCGCAAGCCAACCGAGCCCACTCGAACAACCCATCCGCCAGCCGTACAAGGCAGGAAACTTCTTCAGTAGAGAAACGATCCATCAGTCTTCCTAGCTGATCAGAAACGTACACACGAATATCGTGTTCAGCATTCGCAATAGAGATGTCGCTCATGGATTTGGATGTGATGTGTTGAATATCCTGCAGAGCCTCCATGATGTCAGGTAAAGGACGGGATGTAATGAGAACACGAAAGCTAGACGGGAGCTGGGCAACCTGTGCGGAAGCGAGAATGCTGAGAATATGTTTCCGGGAGGCCTCGACACCGGTCTCATCGAGTGCATCAATCACAATGACCACCCGTCCAACCATAGACGCTGCAGCTTTGGAAATGGGATCCAAAATGAACTTTTGCCACTGCTGCCTCACATCGCGCGTGGTGGATAGCGCCTTGTCATTTGCAATGACCTCAGCTACAATCCGCTTGAAAGTAGGGTCACGATCAGCAAGATCATGTGCGATTGTGGTGAATATCTTTTCGTGGCGACGTTCGGCCTGTTGATCGCGGGCAAAGCAGAAACACGACCCAAGCGCTCCAAGAGATTTGAACCAGTTAGCGATCGTATGGGCGATGGCCGACTTTCCTTTCCCTGCTTGCCCATGGAGCCACAACACCTGAGGGGTATCAGGCTCCGACTTATTGACCCAATCTATAATGTCTGCCAGGATATCGACTCTCGTGCCTTCCAAACAGAGCTTGGTGGTGTCTAATCCAGCACCACCTGCATAGGCAAGCTGGCTAAGGGTAGCCTTTTGATCTGCATGGCAATTGCTTAGGACAAGTCATAATCGTGTGCAACTCGTCCTCACCTATGACTGAGACACCGTCTTTTATATCGTCAATGCTGTTCAGGGCATGACGAATAGCATCTTCCACGAGACGGACACCATCTAAGGCATGCCGGACATCCTTGCGGACATCACCGACATCAGCTGAGATGTGGTCGGCCTTGTCAACGAGTCCGTGAACAGCCACCCATGTATCCCGGCATATAAGGTCCCGACACTGCTGCGTCAAGACATCCAGCGCATTTCCATAGGTAGTAATCGCAGTATTAGTTTCACGCAAAATATTCTTCAGCGTTCTTTGCCCTTCATAAATACATTAGCCGAACATTGAACCTCGAGCACAAATATGACATACAAAAGCTTTTCATTTTAGAATAGGACTGGATGAACAGCGCGCAGTTGGGTATCAGTTTGGAGATTTCCGATAGAGGTTCCTTTATCTGCACGACATTTGCGATGGTACGATCTTCGATGAGGAAGGCATAGACATGGCTAATTTTAGACAAGAGAGCGACGACTGACTCATCCATGGTGTTCTGTGCGATAATAGTCTGTCCGCATATTAAATATAGTGCAATCACGTATAACTCTGGGACATACCTGAGCGGCCCATGATAGTGCGCATAAAGCTAGTTTCGCATATGGGTGAATCTAAGCGCAATTTAGTGACGAGTTCGCCAAACAAAAGAGGACGTACATTGGAAATTGTCTCGACAACGGAGATGAAAACTTTAATGGGTTGAAGACATGATTGCACAGTATCGAGCTGATCCACAACGGATTGGCATGTATTCACAGCGACGAATGCCTTGACCATGCTGTTCGGCATATTATTCATCTGTGATACGCCTTCTCGTGCAGCTTCGAGGCTGGTACCTAGGTCCCTCACATCATCATCACCAGCAGGACGAACCTGAGGCCGGATGAGACTGCTGTGAACCTGGACACGATCTTTTCTACCACTTACCTGGGGAGGATCGGGTATAGAATCCTGCGCTTCAGAAACTTGCTGTAGAGGAGACGAAGTCGGGTTGGTGACGGTATTTGTGACAATAGTATCGCTAAGGTCATCCTGTCATTGATGAGGATCAAATAAGATCAGTCATTAATGCTCAATGACATGCACGTTGGCCCACATTTTGAACTTCCGAAGGAGGCACGAAGACGGGAACACAGGACAAAGGAGTAGCACTAGCGCTGGTTGCGGTACCATGATCGGTTGCGACGTTGGCATCGACGGCCTGGGTTTTGTATCACCACAGCGATCAGAGCACAATGCAAGATAACATACAACTTGACTCTGCGTGAGCGGAATGTGTACTGCAGATGTGCCGGGGGTAGGGACTGTTGCCTGCGGACGAGATTGCGCAATCTACGCGGTTGATCATAGCCTGACACCAACTCAATGCGCCGCTGCACTTACCAAATTGATTGTCCCAGCGTTTTGGTCGTTGAGAGTGTTCCTTGAGGGGCTGCGAGAAAGGCCGAGTAACGACTATATTGCAGGGTATTTCAGTATGGGCACCTATCCGACTGGAGCGCATATCTCGCGACCACGAACCAAAGCATCCAAAAACCTGTTCTTTGGCTGGCTTGTACGAGGGTTGTCCCCAGACGATCCCTGCTGTCCCTTCGAAGCGGTTAGTTTGAACTTTGAAGAGCGGTTAAGGAGCGAATCCCAAAGTACCCCGGCAGCAAGATTCCGATTTTCTCTGCGAAGAAATTTGGAAAAGTGACTCTCTTTGTCACACTCTGGCATGATTTCAGCGATAGACGAATGAGTAGTTTCAAAGACAATGATGAGGGTGGATAGGTGTGGACCGTGGGTGGACCCACAGCATGCCTTTACGAGATGAATGCTGATTTGAAACCACAGGACGCCTCGGCCTACTACGCACAACAGTATGTCGACTAGCAATCCTCAGCAATATGCAAATAGTAGGCTTCTCTGATTCCTATAGACACAGATGCGGCCATCTAATATCCTCTACCTCATCTCCTGGTCGTCCTGTGCGGTCCACCAGTGGATCTATATTAAATCAAGTAACCACCGCAAAAGAACTATTACAATGCAAAAAGGAGCTGAACGTGGAACGTGGAACGAGCGTGCAAGTAAGGGGATATGTACGTAGAATATAAGAGATTGTAAGAGGAACGCGAACGGGCGCAAGGATAGAGGGTGACAACTGGGGAAGCGAACAAGAGGTGACGAGTCCAAAATAAAATGTGATGCGCGTCCGTTGGTGGATAGATAGAACAGTGCATACACCTGGGGATGTGAGTCGTGCAATGCATGCTTTGCAAAATGATAATCAGGATAGAATACTTCAAAAGAAAGCGAATAGATCAGCGGAAACGCGATGTGATTGATAGAGGCAATCAGGAGTCTTGGCAATAACTCTGTGGGAATGGGGATATCGATGTTGATGTGTGTGCGCTTGCGTGGCAGCAGCTGTCGATTGAGCTAGCATGGATTATATGCATCCAACGTACCAAAAGACGACTCTATGCGCACTCCCACTGCAACAACGTTGTCATGACCTCGACAACGAAGGCGGGATAACACCTTCATCAGCACCGAACAACGTTCCCCTCCAGCCATTACTCTGGTAGCACGGAGCAGGCTCAGCAAGCGGTACGCACTGAGAAGCTGCAACCCCCGTTGTCGTGCGCAACATCTTCATAACCAGCAGAGCCGGTTCTATTTATATGGCTACCATTCATCGCTGTCTTATTGGTGGGTGAGCGAGCGACAGTGGCGAAATTGGGACGGTTGAGATGCGCGCATAGAACGGGGATATGGGGGCAGGGGAGACAAAGCTCAGTGATGACGGTGGCGCTACGCCAGCAACTACGTCCTTCTGAGCGTCGGCATGGATTGGGTGCATTGCAAGACTAGGAGGCGGGTGACGAGGTGCCCTATCGAAATACGGATCCATGTGGTCACATCCGCATCGATATCCAAGTTGAGCACAAACTGTTCGATATGGTCGTCATCGTCGGGCCCTGAGCGAGCTGCGCAAAAAATGATCCGCGATTAGCACTACATCGGAATAGATGAAAGACCAGTGAGCTCACAAGGACGTCTAGTCCTCCCATCACACTGTAAAACGAGTCGTACTCGAGTCCTGGAGAGTCTGGTGGGTTTCTGCTCGCCAACGACGCAGTCGTGAGAGAGGGTGTGGATACCTCGGTGATGGGACAATTGGAGGCGTAGCCTTGATGATTGGATCTGAAGAGCTACTTGAATGCGATGAGGAGACCGATAGCGATACCGATGATGAGGACGCAGATAAAGTGGTCAATGGAGGCGGTTCTGGTGAACCGGACAGAGAAGCGGAACCAATTACTGGCGATGCATCGCCCGTAGGCGTAGTAGTTGTAGAAGACGTCGGAGTAAGCGTTGAACGGCAATGGGAAGACAAAAGAAAATGACCATTAGGGGGAAGATTAGACTTTATCTTGGGATGGGTCTGTGTCGTGGATGGGGCGGGAGGGTAAGTACGGCGTAGAGGGACAGGTAGAGGAGGGTCCGGAATGTTGTGAGGTCGTACGTGCTGATCTGGGAGAGACTTGGGAAGTGATCGACGGTATTCCCATGGGAAGCGGCGATGAGCAAACGGAGGAAGCAAGCAAACACAGGAGAGGTAAGTTGGGGTGAGCAAGGGTGGTGAAGTCATGTTGGGAGGAGTCGATTGGGATGCACAATCAGTGGTTGGGTTGAGTGGCAAGAGGGGGATGGAAACGTGAGAGGACGAACGGCTTTGAGGACAATGCGTCGATGGGCTGTGCTGCACGTCGGGGCAGCTTGCGCTAGAGCATTCTTAGCTCGAGAACATCCCTGGAGTCTTGGTGAGTAAGAGAGAGGAGAGAAGACATACTCGGAGGATAGACGCTGTCTCCTGTCCCCGTCTGCCTCACGGACCTCTTCCGTGCCGCACGTACTACGTGCTGACAATGTTCGTCAACCCTCCCGGGTCAGGAGCAGCATCCAGCCTGTCCGTATCTGCAGTCAAGTTTAGTCCTGACGCGGTCCCTTCTCGCTTGTTGTGGTGCGTATTTCTGCTCTTCGCGTATCCTTTGGTTTAGGCTTGTATGTGGAGTTACCCACGTCTCGTGGTGTGTTTCGCGACACATGCAGCTGCGGACAACGTTATCAAAATATGGTCGCCTTTCACAGGCGAGCTAATCCGCAACCTCAGTGGGTACACAAAGGGTCTCTCAGACATTTCGTGGTCGGGCGATGGGACATGCCTTGCTTCCGCATCGGATGATATGAGTATACGAATATGGAGCGTCGAAACCGTACGTTCGTCTCCCCTACCCGGGTATAGCTAACGGAAATTAGTATGAGTGGGCCCCTCAGGGCTTGACAACAAACTATCTACGGGGACATACAAGCTTCGTGTTCTGTGCCAACTACAACACTACGTCAACCCTATTAGTCTCCGGTGGATGCAAAGGCGACGTGCGTACATGGAACATCGCGAGAGGTGCATTGTCATATGGTCTTGCCTTTGGATCGAGAATGCTCGTTGTTACAGGAAAATGCATTAAACACTCAGTATTCAATGCCCATCTCGACTATAGTACGTCACTGTAACGTCACTGCCGTGCACTTCAATCGCGACGCATCCCTGATCCGTGTCGTGCTCCTACGTCCCTTCAAGCTTTATCTACTATCCCCTGCAGTAGGACCCGTGGTAGTAACTGTGTGCAGACGGATATGGAACACGACGACAGGACAATGTCTTAAAACCCTTGCAAAAGGACACGACGCCGTATGGTACGCCCCATCATCCCTACTCGTCACGCTGATAGACCCTGCCCAACCACAAGTCCCAGCCAACACGTCCAGTTTTCTCCCAATTCGAAATACATTCTGTCCACTGCCCACGACAGCGCGATCAGGCTGTGGGACTATCACACTTTGCGTTGCCTCAAGACATACATTGGCCATCGCAACGAGAAATATTGCATCGCTGCCTGTTTCAGTGTCACAGGAGGAAAATGGATTGTCTTGGGTAGTGAGGATAATAAGGTGCACATTTGGGATTTGCAGATTAGAGAAGTTGCACAGATATTGCATGGGCATTCAGGTGCGTTTGTAACCTTTTTCCGGCTCTTGCTTAATGCTCCAAAACAAATGATAGGTGACGTGGTAGTTGTTGCAGTAGGTGATGCATGGTCTGTTACTTCACCTTCCCAAAGTTCATCTTATGTGGATAAACACATCCCAACCAAAATATGATGGTGTCTGGTTCAATCAAGCCAGACCTAGTAATCCAGATATGGGCAGATCACAGACCCTCCTCGTAAGTATTTAGGTATGCACTACCCTTTGTGCGTGTAGCCTCAGAGTGCTTTGTACAGTATATCTTGACATGCAGAATAGAATGTATGTCCTCATCCAGAGGGCAATATCATGACCAAAAGCAAAGCAGCATGATAATAATACATGTAGAATGATGGACAATACGATGATCCCAATGATATTATACTTGTCACATTGGCTTCGCATTGAGGAGATCTGGAATTGATGGTGGGTCATGACGTCCTTGAGGAAATAAGGGGCCGATAAAGAACAAATACACACCTTTCGCGACCTCCTTGTCAGCTTCCGACAGTCCGGAATCATTTGCCTCCAGGAAAGCGTCGACCTGCCACGCAAGCAACGGGTCAACATTCCGAATATCAAAATAACCACAACTACTAACCTCATCCATGACCTGATTGTCGTCCTCACCGTGAACCAAGTCAAGGTCACTATCATCCTCGTCGTCACCCACATCATCAATCGCAAACGGTGTCCGCTCCAAGAATGCCGCGCTCACTGCCTTGACGTGTGGCAAAGAGGTGAACCCTGCCGAGGATAACGCCGCCGCCGACAACCCATCTTCCAAAGGACTGTCCGCGATCGTATCAACTGTAAGCGTCGACGATGATGCCTTGGAAGGCGAAAGTGTCGCTGTCTCGCCAGATGGAAAGCTCGATTTGCTTGGTATCGGTGAGAGAAGAGACTCGCGCGCTTGGGGTTCCACTGCCCTCGTATATCGACCGATAGCAGGGCGGTAGACAACCTATATACCACCAAACAGGCAGGTCAGCGACTCCATTACAGGCTTGAATCACAAAAATGAGACTCGACACAGACCTGGTGTTTGCCAATCGTCTTTCCCAGCTCGTCGCTGAGCTTGTGGAACATTTTCTTGTTGTCGGCCGTGGCAATGTTTGACCAGAGGTCACCTAAGAACCCGCTGTTGTGTGTCGGAAGCTCTAGATCCGGTACAGTCTCCAGCCTAAAGGACGCTACCAAATCTGTCTCGAAGAAAGACTCGAGAATCTCATCCGCCAGAACGACCATGCGGAACCTGCCTGGTGTCACTAAAGGGTCATTCGAAGGACGCATACGAAATACGTACGTGGCCAGGTTCAGGTAAGGTTGATTATTGCCGATCTGGACTGGGACACTTTCATCAGTATCAGGGTCGGTTTCTTGCGGAAGGAGGGCATCCCCGTATTCGAACGCGTTGCTCATGAATCTACTAACTGCACCGAGGTAGGCGTCGCCGATTTCGAAGCGGAAGATGAACTGGGAACAGTCTCAGACACGGTCAGGTCAAGCAGTCGATCGCTGTTGCTTACAAGGAGGGATTCCGATAACGTCAGGACTTCATCTTTCGACAGATATCCGTCCTTGTCTTTGTCGTGCAAATTGAAGAACCACTCGATGCTCTCCATCAAGTCACTGAACATGATACCATCCAATCCCGAGACGACATCCTTATACAACTCAGCATAAATCCATACGTACCAGTAAAGGATGGTCAAACCTGGAAGGAAAGCGATCCTCTGCAAGAAGTGTCCCAAAAGAAGAACAGTCGATCGATTAACTCATGTTCGGCCACCTCTCGATCAATGCGTTGCTGGTTCCGCACCCCCAGCGTGAGCACACCCGATGATTTTCGTAGACCAAAACATACCTGGAACCCATTAAATATGATCTTCTCATTCCTGGCCCACGTCAAGATCTCACTCAGGAACACCCTGAACGTTGGCAAACCAAACCTCGTTTCAGGCCGATCTTGGTTCGGATCGTTTGTTTGTATGAGTGACGGAGGAGGTGCAACAGCAGGCAGCGGCGGCTCCTCACACATGGCCTTGTACAGAGCATCATAAATCAGTCCCGCCTGATCCTTTGAAAAGCGACCCAGAGTTTTGAGGTTCCGTATCGCTCCTCGCTTGGAGAAGTTTTCGATATTGTTCACGATTTCGTTCCGGAATCTACGTCGTTCGGATAGGATCGTGTCCTCTGAGATAACCGAAAATTCACGGAAGGAGACGAGAAGGAGCTCTTGGAACCGGGTGATTGCACGCGCTCGAGGGTCCGAGGAGTCGGGGTGAGCAGAGTCGCCAAGGGACGCGAAATATTCGCGCATCAAGCTAGCGGTTGATCGAACTTAGGACATGGCAGCAAAAGAGACACCCGTACTCACTTCAAGAACCCTCCATCATCCTGGATCTGAAGCAATTTGTCTCCATTGATTTTAAGGATAGCTAAACAAAGTACTGTTATTCCGACGTCATCACATTTGATATGGGCGCTGACCAAGTCTGACGGATGTGTCAACATACAGCATCGCAGTCAGCAAGTTCGACGAGATATATAACGTACCCAACCTGGAAGAGAACCCTGGGTCCCATACAGAAAAAGCAATCCACTATGCGAAAAGCGAACACCATGGGCATGCTATTTATAAAGCTTGGAGACCCAAATGACATCAGTAGACAGGCTTCAGTTGGAACTGCAGAGCGACCTACAGACTTAGGAACCAGGGTAAAGATGCGACTGACAGCTGGACATCAACCCTTTGAAAGTGTTCGTGCAGGATTGGCAGACAACGAGTAACCAAAGACTCGAACACTCTCTGGTCTAGGAGCGTTCCATGCATCGTGGGACTGCGAGCGGCATTCAGTGTCTCCACAGTAGCGTCCTAGCTATTTCGTACCTGTAATAGCCTGGAAGCAGGCGATCGCAGAGAACTTCGAGGAGCCAGAAAGTCTGCTCCTCTGACATGTAGCTGCACGATCACTCAGAAACCTAAAGTAAAATACACTGCACGAGACATACATCAGAATGGCAGCCGAAAGAATGTTCATCGCCTGTGATGGGTTGGAATAATCACGAAAGCATCAAACCATAGGGAGGGATATCCTAACCTGACAATACCCAACTTCTGGATTCTTATGAGAATAGGCCTGGAGGACCCGTCGAAGCGCGTTGATCCCTTCATCGGACTGGTAGCCGGCGTACTCTGGCAGACTCCGGTGAAGATCTTTCTCAATGTCTTCAAAGCTCGTGCTGTTCTTTCCCTTGATCTTCTCGACGACGTCAACGTACAGCCCAGGATTCGCATAGCGAAGGTACATGGAACCAGAAAGTGTTTCCCACATCTCGCCACGAAGTCGATTTGGTAGTCCAACCTGAACTAGGCGGGTGCACTGTGGGTATCTCAGTAGTGTAAGGTTTCGACCGTGGGCTGATTGTCACAGACTTGTCAGGATGCGATAATTGAGTAAGAAGGTGTAGATGCACCCACTCCGTAGATATGTTGTCCAAAGCTTTATCTTTGATGCCTCCCGTAGTCTATTCATCTTAGCTAAGTGATAGACATTTAATAGGATGTGCTCACTTTTTCGGATCTCCCGGAAACTTGAACTTTAACCCCAGTCCACCATGGTATTCAGGTTCTGGAATCGGCGTTCCTTCCTTCGTCTCTGGGATCAGACTTCCATCTTCTCGTTCATTGTCTGCAACCGGGAACGAGGAAACCAGGTATTCAGAGTAGCATGTCTTCACGAAGCCCTTTACGACTTTCATCTGTCCACGCTGTAATTCGGCCTTGAGCGCTTCCCTCAGAAGACTACAGAACGCGTCTGCTGTTGGTCGCAGGGACGTTAGCTGTACGATCTAGTTTCAACAAGGCGCATACATAGAATCAATGTTGCGCATTGCTTAGCATTTGCAAATTCACAGAGGTACGCAGAGACTCACGATCTTCATCGCATGCCATGTGACAAGACTCAGCGCATACACACCAGCACGGGCATTGAGCCGTTCGACGCGTCGGACAGTCGACAGAGGTATGGTAAATCTAACCGATTTACGGTCTAGTGAGCTGAACGCGAGATATGGCGGGATTAGGTGGAGTTTGCCAGCCTAAAGAAGGGTGATCTCTAAGATGCCATATTTGATGATAGGACATCAAGAGTACGGAAGCTTGGAAACTCACATATGCGTCTTCGACTCCTGGTTCCCCCAGTGTGAGCACAGCATTAATCTCCATCTTGTCAGCGTCGCCTGAAGAAGCGGATTTCTCCCCATCCTTTGAGCACTGTATCGATGTTGATTCATGTATCGAGAAAAATGCATGGAGAAGTTGGTCTTTGGTGGGATCTTTGAAGTTCCGGACCTGAGTCGATATCGTGGACATGTTGTAGTCGCCCGACCAGAGTCACTGTACTGAAGTGCGTTTCCACAGAATCCTATTTGGCGATTTGAAGTTTATATCCACGAGAGAGCGAATGTGAGACACAGTCGAGTGGTGAAGAAGTCAGCGACACGGTCGACTCACAGTAACTGGGCCGTATGTTATCTTAGTGTTGGCAACACAAGTCGGAGTGATGCACAATTCCAAATCAGGCTAGCTACACAGCAGCTGCGCCAGTAACAGCCACAGGCTGAGTTACCAAAGTGTTGTCCCAAAAGGCCACAATCATTCTGTGAGCTTCGACGAGCACTTGGAATCTGAAGCTACTTACTTGTAAACTAGCTGTAAACTTCGTAGATGAAGTAGGTAGGTAGTCAAATTCATTGAACTCGAACTTTTCTTCAATGGAGCCCGCCGTCCTTACATAAGCCGTGGGTTTGTCCTGCCAAGTCGTCGCCGCAACATTGTCCAACCCACGGCTAGTATTCATTGTGCTTGGTCCGCTGAGAGCCTACAATGACCATAAAACATTTTGACAGTAAGAGCCGAACACTTCAATGCCATCCAAATTTGCGTGACGACTGATTTTGATACCAGATTATTTGGCAGAGCGGAAGCACCTGCAAACACTTCCTCTCAATGTCCTGGCGGACTCTCGTCTGGGGATCGACGCACATTTCTACCTGAAACAGCTTACAGACAACCCACCCTCTCGTGAACCCCTTATTGCTGCCACGGGCGGCCTCCCACTGGCGCTAACCCAACGCATCGAGGCTGATCTCCGCACACTCGAAAAACTTCGTATCAAGCCAGTCTTTGTCTTCCCGGGACTACTCCCCGCCAAACGTTGGAAGCAACAGCAGCAGCACCATATCGAATGGGAGGAAGCTTGCAAGGCCAGAAGAGAGGCGTGGGCCAAGTACGAAGGCGGTCAGGAGGAAGCCGCAAGCAAGCTGTTCGAAGGACGCAGCGGACTACAACCCTGGGATCTATGGCGAATGGTCCTCAGAATTTTCAGACATCGCAACGTGGAGTTCCTCGTCGCGCCGTACGTGGGCTGGGCTCAGGTGCGGATTTTATTTTTTGCCGGATTCCGTCAGAGAAACTCCACTGACACACATTGAAGCTCATCTATCTGCAAAGACACCCAAAGTCATATATCCATGCCATTTTTGGTCCGACAGATACACTTCTTTACCCAGGCGTAGACAAACTGATCACCTCTCTTGATCTCACCGCCCCTACACCCATGTTTACGTTCACCTCGAAGCGCAACATTCTAGGCGACCTCGGAGTGACCGAAGATCAATTCCTTGACATAGGCATCCTGGTTGGATTCGAGTATTCCACACCTTTCCCCCCCACGATGCATGATCAAGCACTCAAAGCGACTGTCGATATGGTGAAATATTACAAGTCGGGTCATGCAGCCGTGTCCGCCTTCGCAGAGAACCCCACTGTAAAATCTGTACAGTACCCTGATCAATACGCTCGTACCCGTTCGATGATCAAATACTCCCTCATTTTCTCGTCCGAAGGTAATGTTACTCCCCTCCCCCTCGCTATCACTTCGACATCACACGGCAACCACCACCCCCACCATCCGACCGCGGCGGATATTCCCGTCGATCTTCACGAGATCTTCACACACCGGCTTCCGGACGAGGTCTACTTTTACCTCTCGCGAGGACTGTTGGGTCCCCAGGCGCTCGTCTGGCTCACAAGTGCGCAGATTGTGGAGCCACCTCCACTGGACAATGGGGAGACGACGGAGTACAAGCGATTTGTAAAGGAGGTCATTACAGACGGCCAAACTGGTCCGCGAGCCACCGCGCTTGCGCTGATAAGTAGCGTCTCACATACGTCCTGGAATAATCGGAAAGTGGTGGGCAACTTTTGGTTTGATGGGCTCCATAGTGGGAAGCCTATCCAACTTAGTTCGCCGCAGACTGTCGGACTCGCGGATAGAGTCACAGGTTGGAACGTTGGCTATGCTATCGTCGAAGAAGAGCTGCGGAGACAAAATGTGATGTATTCTTAGCCAAGTGAATCTGTGATCGCCCACGGCTGACCCTTGGATCCTAGTCTTCTACGATCGACTTTGCCCTGTGCTTGGGAGCTACAGCATCGGAAAAACTTGCGACACGTACCAAGGCCAAATCAAATCTCCCGAATGGACAGTTAGATAAAAAGGATGAAGTGGTTGCCAACGTCGTATGGCGGTTCCTGGAGTTAAGAGGGCAAGTAACACCGTGGTTTCCAGATAGGGGAAGCTGAAACGTTGCTATGCGCAGGTTCCTGCTCAATTCTCATTTACACTCGCCACTAGCCCGGGCAATGTACACCGCAGTCAAACAAGCCCGACTCAATGACAAGTTCCAAGAACCCCTATATTTGTTCTTGGAGCTCGTGAGAGCGGGGGTTATGCACGGGCACCTATGGTCGGGCCGAGCGTTTAGTGGCGGACCCAGCTTCGGAACTGGTATGTGTCTTCTCACACGGTAAACGGATTGACTCATCTCCACACCAGATGATGAGAAATCGTGTATGTTACTGGTCATGAGAGTGTTGAGCATCGTGCCTTTGACGTTCAAGGTAAAGGTTTCGGTTTGACATTTTTTCTCTCTTGACTGATACGGCTGTATCAACCAAGTCCCAACCATGGTCTGCACCATTATCACGTGAATTGTTGGTGTTCAACTCCTTTGTGCGCTCACTAACACGTGCATTGCGCACGCTCTTGGAGGTGACAACATTGAACATGTTGCTACGCCACGATGCGCGCAGGGCGAGGGATGATTTGTTGGACATTGCGATATCTCTGCCGTTCCAGAACGAGGTGAACACTGGCTTCGGGGTGCTTGCGAAAGTTTACTTGGATGCACTGACACATCTGAACAACCAAACACGGGTGCAAGATCCGAATGCGGAAGGAGTCCGGGAGTACAAACAAATGGCGCTGGACATCTGCGAAGACACATTCCTGGGGGTGAAGTCGCCTAAACTGGAAGTGGAACGAGGATTCAGATTCTGGGATGTGGTGAGTTTGTTGATTGGACCGGACGGGACATCGATGGTCGCGTTTGAGCGCGAGGCTAACGTGTGTTGGCAGGCGCTGACTGCAATGAGGCAGCTTCACTCGGAGGGTGCTGTACTTCGCGAATTGATTGACCAGTTTGAAGCGGCAGAGGCTTGGCTTGCACCCATGAGACCTTGAACATGGAAAAAAACTGTTTTGTGGTAGTCAAAACGAACGTGATCATGTTGTGTAGTGGGAAAGGGAGCAGCGGTGCATGGGAATACAAAACCTAATTTGGGTATATGAGCAGGGAAGGCTAAATTTGGACATGGGGTCGGGATGGATCTGAGATCGCATGTCCGGATTTGGTCCAAAGACATCTCGCAGTTTATCGCCCGATCTCCAGTGCGAACTTGAGTCTTCTCAGGGCATTCAAATTCTTTTGACTGCTCCCTGCCACAACAAATCCACGAATGGATATTCCATCTGCTCGCGTGGCATCGCCCTGCTTAAATTTGAGCGGTATGAGCCGTCCTTTCCCTCTCCCTGCCGTCCTCAAGCACCCATGCTCGACATACACCAGTCCAGGATGCTGCACCCCTCCTCATCCCCGTCCTATCTGGGGCCATCCCCGCTTCACGACGTGCTCGCCTTCGACGGCTCAAAGTTCTCCCCAGGCCCGGGTCATCTTTATGTTCGCCAGCAACACGCAATCATCCAGCTCGTCGAGGTGCCACCTCCATCGCCTCGCGACATCACATCCGTTGTCCAGTCCAGTGCCTCATCCCACTCTTCTTATCCATCAACATCGGATTCAGAGGAAGAGTGCACCTCTTATTGCTCCTCCGTTATGACTCCCGATGAGTCAACCAATGACTACGCACCGGTCCCATACGATAATTCATTCTACTCCCGCATGAAGCGGGTGTGTGAATGGAGAAATGGTTTCGTGCCAGCAGCGGACACGGGTAATGGTATGTTTTCAATCTCGTCCCTATGCGCTTGGGTCTTGACGCGTTTGACGTTCTAGATGCTTTATGTTCTTCGCCTCAAAAACGGAAGCTGGACTCATATCAGGCCGAGTATGATGATGTGAGTTCCCATTCCTCCTGGTGGGCGTTCGTCAGTAAAGGTGTCTAATCTTTTGTAGGGTTCCCCGCATGTTTCGAAAAGATCATCCACGCGAGATCCATTCAGATTAAATGGATATCTATGCTCTGCTTGTGATGCTCCATTCCCAACACGGCAAAGTCTCGCGCAACACGGTCGTATGCCTCAAGTGTCCGAAGCCTGTCAGGTCGCCGTCGAGTACAACCTCGAATAATCACACTTCCACCTCGTTTCTTGATATCCATCGAGATCATTCCTAGGCATCTGCATTTCGATGGCATTTTTTTTTTCCTGCATCCCCTTGTATGATATATATATTCATGATTTATTCTATCTCCCACCTACTACTATACGTACCCAGCCATGTACGACTTGAACGGGGCTTTACTGTGCAGCTTGGGATTTACATTACTTATCTGACCACCCAGTACTTCTTAATTATACCATATCGACTCACTCTTACACCTAGGAAACTGTTGTATGTAGTTGGCAATCCTGATTCCTGAACACGGTTGTGGTTTCCCTGCATTTTCCAGGGCTCTTACGTGGGGGTCCAGTCTGTCCACACGAGCGTTACTTTGACACGCGGACCTTTTAAACCTGAAAGGTTGTGTCAATTTCCAAAGTTTCACGGGTCAAAAAGTACGTGACATTGGGACAGCTGGATAGTCCGCATGACCACCAGTTTCTGACTTCGCGAAATTTGTGGAGGTACATAATATACAGCGCACCTATTATGATACCCTAGATGTCAGTCGACGTCCGAATACACCCGAGAACGTACAAACAATGAAAAGTTGTATGGATACACGACGCCATTGTACGGCTATCGTCCACCCAGCCGGATGTGCGGGCAACATTTTGTTCGGGTGTGAAAATCCAGTGTGAATGCTTGTCTTACGACAACAGGCGTGGAGCCTAAGGGTCGTTACATTGACGCCACCGCCCGGTCAACCAACGCAGTATGATACTGGTAACCCAAACGGACAGGTACATACGAGGATGCGTGCCTGCGAGCGTGTAAAGCGGATGATGTGGCATGGGAACGAAACTATCATCTGATTCTGAAGATTGGGTCCATCTGGTATGCACGAATGTTCGGTCGGTGAAATGGTCTGTGGGCTTGGATACTAATCTGCTGCTGTTCTTCGAATTCATCGACCAAAGAAAAAAAGTCGGTTACGAACCGTAGTCTCTTTAGGCACTTTGGTAGAATCTCAAAGGAATCTGAACCACAAGCAGCGCTATGTAACAAAGAATGGGCAATTAATACTGACTCAAAGCATACCTTGAAGTACAGCCCAGACGAGAGCTTCAGCTTCTTGCAATGTATTTTCAGGTCACCGTCGTACCTTTGACATGTACATACTTGGAATCGAGTTGGGCAGTGTGGACCGCCTGAACGCACATGGGTTCCTCCAAGCCCGACTCGGAGGTGCTTGTTAAGGTCAGTTCTGCAGTGACATATAAGGGCATATTAAAGGGGAGTTTTGAGCGAGAGACGAGGAAACATGAAGGCCCATCGGCCAAGAGGGAGACGGGTTTCCATATCTTCGGCGTGCCAAATGAAACGAGGCCTCGGATCCTTGCGCTGGTGATGGTTATCTTGGCGACTGGACGGGAACGGCCTGACAGCGGGGCTCCATTGCTCTCACACTCTCCACCCTTCAGGAGACGAAATTCCCAAACTAATGTCCGAGACCTTAGGGTTTCAACTATCCGGGGCATTCCGATCATATCTGGAATCTACTTGTGCGTATGTAGAGTTGGCGGGACACAATAACTTACGGAGGTAAGGTGGGTAAAATGACGAAAAGTTGAAGGAAATTATAACGATGGCCTTGTGATGCCAGTAGACGGCGACAACGCCCCAATCAATTCTCCCAAGGCAATGCGGCCTGCGTTACTTACCGGGGATGCTACTAGGTACTATCATGAAAGTCATCACACGGTAGGAATCCATTCAATTCCTCTTATCTTATGAGTCTTAGTCTCCATTCCAGTAGCCACTGCATGTCAGCGCTGACGCCACTGTAAAGAGTGCGACTGTAAGATACCAGTACCTGGACACCAATTGATATCGCGTTGAGTTTACATCGACTCGTTGGCGATGTGCGTGACCGAGGGGGCGAGGTGTGAGTGACATTGGTAACCCACGAAGATCAAGGATGTTGGTCGTATAGAGTTTGATCTCTACTCTGATAGCGTGCGAAAATGATACTCCTCCGTCAGCACAGCACTGTGCTTAGTCCTTTCCTTTCCTTTTGCTTGTTCTCCTTTTCTCCTCATATCATTGTCCCACTACGAAAAGGGCAACAGGAAAACGATCGTTCATCCCACTTGGTAACGTGTCCGACTTTGCATCATTGAAGGACAAGTACTTCGTCACACGAATCGTGCCGCGCAGCCAATTTGCGACGTAGGTGGTGGAATTCTAATTTATCATGTTAACCAAGATGGGGGTCCCATGTTTTCTTGTATTCTGTCAGCCATTTGCATCTTTACCTCCTTCTGTCAGCCGTGAACGTAAGATACACACGATCGCCACTCTTTTCCGGCTGTCGACGTCACCCCCCTTTGTGAGAAAGTCAAGAGATGGGACTCGTATTAGGTATGTGGTGCTACAACGATATCGTGCTCAGTGCCAGCAGTAGTATTCACAGAGTGGAGGGCTCGGAACATTGGAATAATCACCATTCCCACCTTTTGATCATGGCGTCTTTCTCTCGATGGTATAGTACATATGAAGGCGTCCGAAGAATACCCGAGACGAGATGAAAGTGGAAATTGGAATAGATTTGGACCATCACATTCCCATCGTTGCATTGCTGATACCTGCATACTTATCAGAGAAGAACGATGCCAGCCAACGTCGCCGCTCCGCTCTACTAGAAGGAGCTGGATATAACGGTCAAATCAGACCCCCCGATCCCTGCCGCATGGTTGATTCGTTCCGTTATCTCTCGGGCGTTCATCTTGGCTTGACGATTCGGATGGGCTTTATTCTTGGAACTTGGGCTGCCTGAGAAGACGATGCGTGTGACCAGATACGTGGACGAGTCACAGAGACGCCGAATTCCCCAAGAATCCTCTATCCGAACCGGATTCGACTGGGAATGCAATATTCAAAGGTCAGCTTATCTACAATTCCATTCGCTCCGCCATGGATCTCCGGAGTAATACTCGCTTCGACTCACCCAGCTCAAGGATAACCCTTCGTGCAGGTGCATTTGGCTCGAATCAATTGTTAAGGAGCGCTACTAGCAAGATGACAGAAGTCCTCGGTACCCCGGTGACAAGTGTTTAGAACCGTTTTTATTTTTGAACATTGACCAGGCATAATTGATATGTGCAAATTTGGTGTTTCATGTATGTGATACGAAGGTGTTTGAACCAGGTCCCCGACTAGCCCCCAACACTCTCGTGGCCGTTTACCCGAAGTGCTGCCAACTCTTCAAGCATCCTTGATACGTTCTTGACAGTGTGCAGTTTGGTTCGGGTTCTTCGATCGGTGAAGACACCGAGCGTGTCATGAGCTCCCGGGAACTGGATTATCTATTCTGTGACCACTACCACTTGTGCAGCTGTCAATGGCATTCACAAGCGTAGGCAAGCATCATCCCTGGCAGCTTGATAGTCAGCTGATGTTTTCACCGGTTGTATTAGTGCCGTGCATGAGGGTGCTTTCCGGCAGGAAACGTGGTACTCGTGATGCATTGTGACAAGTTATCGTCGTGCAACTTCAAATCAGCACTTGGCAGACCAACTTGAAGTGAGGCACAATCCAGGCCCACGGCCCACGGCGATGCACACTGGATGCCCACGGCCGGTCAAATGCCACAGTTGGCTATGGAGCGATGCCCACGGGAGAAAATCGCTGAACCTGTGAATGGGGTTACGCCAACAAGGGCACGGTGAAAAACTGATACAGTAACAATGGTCACTGAAATCCGTTGGTTGCGCTCAGGGGCTGTGGCGAGATATCATGATTGCAACCCAGAGCTAGTAACAGGTTCATCGAGTGCTTCGAGTTCTCAGCGTCCCTGCATGACCGGTGACCGTCGTCCCGCACACAACGAGTCATGGTCATTTGCGCATATGCACACTTAATATGGCGATGCCACCACACGTGTCCCTATCCAGTCCTAAATCAGGTCGTCCCCTTGGATCATCCAGTTCAAACAGCCTCCATCTCATTCCAGACCCTTCTATGCTTGTGCATGTGTCACTTGTGGCGATTGCCGCCAAGGTGGTATTACGGTGGCAGATGATCCAGAACCCACGTTAGCGCTATAACAATAAAATTGGCACAAAGATCATCCCTATCAACTGAACTCCCCCACCTTGCAAGAATTCCAGCTAATCACTAGGACAGTCAGACCAGGCATCAGCAACTCTGTGTGCAATGGTCGGTCCGGTGCTGGTTGTATGGGTGCCCCTATACATATGAAGAAGTATATCTTCACAGATATACATTCCCCGAGTAGACCACCTGCTGGAGCCGGCAAGATTACCAGGGAAGGACGGTTAATTGAAACCGACCCTGATAGACTCGCGCGGTGTACAATAGCCGTAGGTACATACATGGCCCCACGTCGATGTAAGGGGCGGTTCAATGGGCATGGAACGTGCCGCAATCCCAATATTTTCGTGCTAGGAAGGATATATCGGTCACATAATGTGAGTCATGCGTCACTGGGGTGCCCCCTACGTTGTGGTACTCACGCGACTACTTCGCAGACGTAGATTGAACCACGAAGGATGTTGCTCATCCATCGACGGTTTCTTGGGTTGCGTACGACGACTCCAGTCATAGAATACCTATCCGAAGAGATCTAGCACTTTCTCGAATAATGGACAGCTGGTATACGAAGCTGATTCAGGTTCCGAATCCTCACAAACCCGCCTTCTAATTGGAACAAGAACTCGTCAAACTCCGCCGTTCGCCCTCAGAATGCGGCTTCTCATGCTAAACATGAGTAATGGTGATCAAATATCCAAGGTTACATGAACTCCGTTTCAGGCCGGAACGTGCCTAATCAACTGAGTAGTAAGTTAGGTCCACCTAAACACTGTACCCCTAAAATTGTGTGGCTGGTCGAGTAGTGTGAACTGTAAGAAGTGAGGCTCGATCATGAGATCTGTGATGTCGATAAAATCAGTAGTCCAACCCTGAATGCAGTGGTCATCTCGGATGGGGGGCCCCTCGTGGTGTTACAGGTGTTGTCCCATATCGAACTGGGGGTGGGGAAGATAGACAGAGACCAGATGTGGACATGTCAGTTCTTTGCCCGTGATCGAATTTCTTGCGTTTTCAGTGTTGTATTGGCAACTCAGGACATCACGGGAGCGGAACACCGTGTGCTGTAGGAAGGCGTGTGGAAAGGCTGGGGAAGCGCAGGGGTGCACGGATGAGGGAAGCCCATATGCTGACGTTCTTCCAAACGAAGGGGTCATTTCAATCATACAGTCATGATACGTGTACATATGAGGATCATGAGGTGGTTTGTCAGTGTTGTATCCACAGTAACAATGGTAGTTGACCTGTTCCAGGTATAATATACGATCTTGTTTTGCGAGTGGAGTTGAAGGTCCTTTTTTATCCGTCAGCCACGAGTTGATAAAGTTTTGAAAGGCGATATCGAAGTTCGAAACTATGAAATTGTTCGTGAAAGCGTGTCGATGAAGTGTTGTATGAGATCAACCTCCGCAATTGGAAGTAGAGATCCGCCAAGTTTGCTCATTTTTCATCTGTTATCTATATCTGATTCAATTTCAGGGTCCCTCCTCATCCAGGACAACGCACCTGAGGTCCTGCAAGTGATCCAAGTTCCAGGGTGTAACACAAGAACGGAACGGATCTCATAAAGATCATGGATATTGGAACCCTGTGGTGAACATGCACAGGTATAAGTACCACCATTCGGTGTTCAAGCCATCTATGCAGGGTGATGATGTGTGGCGTTCGAGTTGGAGTCGTGGTCGGAGGGTAAGGACCACCAATTATGAAACTTGGCGGCGTGTATGAGGATAGGTGTTCTATTTGAAAGCCGGAAGGCATCTGAGAAGGGCGATATTACCTTCAGGCGGCCGACGCACTTATCTTTGATGCATCATAGCATGTCCGTTGAAAACTGCAACAATGTGGCCAGAATAAGATCCGGTGTCGAACTAAGGGTCACATAGGGCTTCTGAGTAGAGATACGAAGCTTCCTGTCCCTTGTGAACGTACGTGACGGTGTTGCACGACCTGGTGCCAGGCGTTCGCAAAGTCTGGCCTGGCCGTAGCCTCTAGCCGGCCTATACGTATTGTCATTACATACCGGCTGTGACAAAGTAAACAAACCTTGAAGGATATTTTTGTGTTTCTTTAGCGCACTACCTGTGTACTGAAGTCTGAAAGAGCAGGTCAGTGAGTGTGGTGGCAAGATGCAGTCAGCATGATTGCCCAATTTGGCAAGTCGTCGTGCCCATATATCTTTGTTGATTATCCGCAACGCGGGCAGGCCTCATCGATCATCGACATCCGTAGTTCCAAACTCTCGCCGGTAGGCTCCCTCTGTATCCTATACTCGGTAGCAAGATCATCACAGTTGGCAGCATTCTGATTTGGCTTTGATCAACCGCAATGCGCTGCCGCATCCAAGATAAGCGTTCTTGACTTCTTGCACTCGGGGTTTCGGACCTTGAGTTTTCCATGTCCATTCCCTGTTTCATAGGCTCTGTATGGAAACTGGTAGCCCGGACGACGCAGGTAAGTTGTAGACTCACAATGTTCGACCTTGGTGTATGTGCTGACTACTACTACCTCGCATGGCTTCTTCCACTCGTTTCAAGTCAGTGCCGCCGCCGCTAGTTGTGTTGTCCTCGCTGTTCTTCTTGCCATGGTCATTTCTAGCTGCCTCGCCCTCAACGCTCCCCGAAATACCTCGCCCGCACTCATAACTCGTCCAAAGGCGAATATTCGATTAATCATCACTGGGTTCTCATCTGGTGCATCCAATGGTAGAATACATTGACATCGCCGATGCCCAACTTCTTCATCGTTCAGTAGGCCAGATTTTCTCTATTTCGAGCACAATAGGTGTGTCCTCGACCTCAACTTCTTTCGATGCGTTCTGACATTCATGGTTGCATTTTTAATCATTTCTGTCTCATTTCCGATTTCTATGCGTATCCTTGCGCGCGTTTGGCGCGTTTTTTTTTTTTTTTTTTTTTTTGGGGGGGGGGGGGTGGTTTCCACAGCTGCAGCCCAAATTGCGGCTCCAATAGGCAAGTCTGGCAAGTTTGTCTTCTTCTGGTGGGTTCCGACTTTCTCTATCGCATCTACAGCTATCTTCCAGTTGTTTTCGTTGTATGGCATGTTCCTATGCTTTCTCGGTGTCCATGGAGTGTCTCAGCAAGGTTCACGCTTCTCCACCCTTTGCGAACACCTAAGACCCCATGCATTGAAGAAAACCATAATATTGCTGTGCTCATCAGGTTGACCTGAGCCAGGCTACATGCAGTACATTCTACATTGCTTTGCAACAAAGGGTGAATTCTCTACACTGCTCCGTCATACCAGCATCGGAGTGTAACCTACTGAGTCGATCCATACCCCTGTTCACAGTTTTGATATGCAATACTTGCTGACCCACTGCGCATGTAGCATATTTTTGCAGCAAGGCATTGAGTGGTGGTACATGCTGCGGCCTGCACAGAACTCTTTGATTGGTACTTATTGAAGGTCTGACATAAGTGTAGATCAGCATTGAACACACTGCGGGATTGTAGGCATACCTGGAGGAGTGAAGTGTTCTTTTCCATATCTTCAGTCTTTGTTAGCGAAGAAATACCAGGTGAAAGGATAGTAAAATGGCCCACCCTCAGTAACAAGATGCCACCACGTCGCGTTCAGTGGGGCGCTCGCATCCCACACGATATTCCCTCCATATGCCTCGCGTGTGCTGTATTCTAGGAAGTACGTGGGACCGACCTCCGTTTGGTTGTCCAGCGAAGGGTATTCATCCACGCGGCTGATCCATCTACCATATAGTGATAGAATATTTTAAGACTTCGTATCTTAACAGATCAAGATGGGCGTACGTGTAGGCATCCAATACCTCAAATGTCTACGGGACACCTTGGTTAGAAGTATAGGACGAAAAAGCCTAAGATAAAACTCACTGCCGAGTCTATTTCATACATCCGGAAGCCTGAATTCAGGTTAGTAAGTGGGGTGATGGAGGGCGCCATCTTTTCCCAGAGTGGTCGAATCAAAGATGGAAAACTGGATCAGGAGAAATGCACGATCGAAACACGTTGGAACCCACCCAAGACACAGTTTGAGCAGTCTCAGTGCTCATAACTGTTGCATTGTCTGCATAAAAGATCTGAACATCAAGATGGGCTCCGTCAAGATTCTCTTTTAAAATACATGTAACCACTTACAGAGAATTCATCCTCATGGGTATGTCCATAGAAAATATCTATGTGCATTCAATATTAGCGAAGCCCAACGCGACTGCCGAGAAGCACTTGCTTGCGATAACATGCGGGGAATACCGATCCACGCTGATGCATGAATGCGTCAGTCCATGGCGTGCTCAAAAATCGACCGCTGGGGAGTGCTCACATCTGATAGACTGTTCAAAAGGGAGACGTGCAAAGTCAGGTGAATGACGCAAAAATATACTCAAGACACATACATAAATTAGTGGGGTTCATCTGTGATTGCGTACCGTCCCATCCGCTGTTTACATGACCAATAATCCAGGCTGAATATCGGAGGGCGAATCCGGACAGCAAGCCGTCTATGGCATCAGAAGGGAGGCTTGTATAACAGTCGGGTACGAAAGGAGGCCCACCTCGTTCGCCAGCGTCCTCTGCAGCTTGTAGCTCATCCGTCAGGAAGCGGAGGATGCCGAATGGATCAGGTTCAGTGGCATTTACATAACTGAAGTAATTGAGTCTACGTGTGCAATCGGGCACCAAAGAAATCTTGTGGTTATATTTTGTGGAAGAAAATACGGGACGTACTGGTACCCTGGTTGGTTTAGCACATAACGGGACGTCAATAGTTTCTACAGGCCTTGCCAACAAATAATGAGTATGTTACCTACACATATTTGTATCGAGCGAGATGATCCGGAGCCCATCTGGTCGTTTCACGCTGTAAGCAGCATAGTGTGTGCGCGCAAATTCGACAGAAGTTTGTGGGAGCCATCCCTCGTGATACCACAGCGCCGATACGTGATCGTAGAGCCTTTGGGGTGTCATTAGATGCACCAATAATACAGGACCTCCTTGGTTGTCATTCTCACCAGTTGAACTGCTGTCCCAGGGGTCCGCCGGTGTAGTACGGGATCATCTGGTGTTGCACCTATGGAAACGTCAAGGGAGATGGTGATTGGCCCTGTCGGAAAGCGAAGAGCCTACGTATGTGTCATGGTTTCCAAGAGTCGCGTAAACAGGAGCAGGCCCGACATATTTCTTTAGGAGGTCATACACGACAACCTAGTCGCCAATTGATGAACCCGACAAAATAAGACATTTTGTGTGTCATTTACCTGAGCTTGTTCAACGAATGCTCTAGACTGAATGTCACACTGTGGTTCTGATCCGTGGGGTTAATGGGGGTACGAACCTAGAGTACTGGTTATCGGGATCGTGTGCTGTCAGATCACCCGTGAAGATGGAGAAGTTGAAACCCGTCCCATCAGTGCCCGTCAAGGCAGGGATAGCTTGCATTGCTGCAAGCATCAGGGATATGGGAGTGTCACTGTGCCACTGTCACCTCTCATTCTGCTCCCAAGAGTAAGATCACCTACCACTGGAACGATCCGTAGCGGGGAGCTGGCAGGACGACCTGGTTGGGGGAATACGCATTCCACACATTCTCGCGACAGCACATGAACGCGGTGCAGTTCGCCTCATACCCAGTAGCATACCCTGGACGACATAGGAACACAGCAAGTTATGGAAAAGTAGGAATGGGAGAAAGAGAGCCACGTACGAGGATCGATATGAATGTCACTAATGTGCAGCACCTTTAGTCGCTTTCCACTGGGCTGCTTCGGAGCAGGCAAAGGGTTAGGTTTCGGTGTCGCAAACCAACCCGTCATGTTTAGAGGCACAGTCGGCGGGACGGGGCACAGCTCCACGTGGCTACAAATAAGCTATTCAAGAGGATGTGAGTTATCCGAGGTACCGAAGGGAAATCCATAGTTTTTTGTTCACCTGGCCATCATACCCACCCGTGTCACCCAAGGCGACCACCTGTGTGAGAACGGATCCGACGGCAAGATTACTGTATATATCATAGCAAGACGTAGAGTAGTTGAAGTGCACGCAGAGGGCTTGTGCAAGTAGGGGACCCTGCTCTGGGACCGCAAGAACGAGCATCTTTGCGACTGCAAGTGATGCGAGACATTGTGCACAGGTATTATTGGATAAGACAGGGTTGGATATTATGGACTTGATCTGTGCAAGAGCTTCTTGGAGTAGCTGAGAAGGCTCCAAGGGAGATGGGAGCAAGTGAGGATCAACGGTATCGTTCTGTAAGAAGTGTGTAAGACGAAGTTCCACAAAATAAAGCACGAGTGATAACGTGCTTTTGGAAAGTTTGCAGGATCGGTCAGGTTTGCGGGGAAGACAGTGTTCTGGCCGTAGTAATATGGCGTGAATGTCCACTCCACACACATGGGCGCTTACCGTGGCCGGGTCAGAGATAACGGGCTGTGGTTGGGCGGACGTAGCAGTCGGGTCGTTCCAGTACGACTTGTATACAGAAGTGGGAAACGACCCAGGTGCAGTATATGCAGACTGGACGCCATTGGCAGCTGCAAGAACGCGTGCGAAAGGCGAAAGACAGATGAAAGTGAGCATGAAAAAGGTGAGCATGGTGCAGACCAACCTGGCACGCGTAAATCGGAGGAACAGTGGGCATTTATACGCGAAAGCGGATAAGTCAGGAATAGAATGGAAGGTAATATCCGAAGTACAGAGCACGCAGCGGCCACGGATAACATGGAAGTCCCCGGCTGAGTGCAGGAATACAGTCAGTTTTGGCGCTTGTACTTTCAATACTCACGGTGAAGGAGACTCAAAGGACTTCGCGACTGTGCGCGCTCAAGGAGGGTAAATATTCAAGTGGAAGTCTAGCGAGCAGCGATATAGTGCTCAGGTAACCGAGTGACCAAGTTGAGGTGTACATGATGGTGATAACTCAAGTCGCTCGGGGAGTATTCCAATTTCATCGATGCATCTTTGATATGTTACACATATTAACCCATGTGGGCCCTTAAATAGGGAATTCCGAGTACAACAGCGCCTGTGATGACAGAGAGATCTATTATATTATCAGCTGCGCAGCGCTAAGGGGACTGAGATGGTCAATGTCCCGCGCTTGAACGTCAGTTTTCTTGAATTCCAAGCCAGCTCAAGAACTCAGAAACGCCACCGCCACCGAGGGAAAAGTGGGCGTTTATGCGGCTTCATGACTATCCCACGTTTTGCTACAAGACCACCCGTACTTGAGCGCAGCACGAGTTTGCACATGGCATTCGCTGAGGACGGGGACGGTGGTGCAGAGGTAGAAGTCGGTGGAGGGTACAATAAAGAGACCGTCGGGGAAGAAATATATGTAGAAGGCGCGTCAGTGGACACTGTTATGTATATTGCGTAAGGAAGGACAAGAATGAATGGGAACAAAGATAATGTGGGACCAGAAGTGGAATGGCACACTTACCAGCTGGTGATGATGGCGAAGAGGTACCAGGAACTGAGCTTGTAGAGTTAGAACTTGACCCCGAGCCCGATCCAGATCCAGAGCTCGAGCCACTATCCGCGAAGGCAGCAACAGGGGGTCCAGGAAACGTATATGTGATTGGGGGGTTGTAAATCTGCATGTCTGTGAGTATTTATGACGACACCTGGAAAATGGCACTTGCATTTGGGTCGTAAATTCCTGGGTCTGTATCACTATAACATCCCGGAAATTTACACACTTCACTGCTTTGAGGGGCACCAGTGCCAGAACCTCCGATGCTCAGCTGAATACAGGCGGGGTAGAACTCCGCACCACCAACTGAAACGGCGAGTTGGAGAGATATGAGTTCAGAGCGTAGTAAATAGTTCCCAGGTGCAATGTTGGAAGGTATGGTGATATTTGCAGGTTCCCCTGCCACTACAAGGGGACGAGACGGTATGCATCGCTGCCTCATGCAAAGCATAACCATCACGCACCGATACCAGCTTGGAACCATGTTGAACTGGTTTGGAGACCAAGTTCAGAGATTTTGAACCATTCTGCGGAAGTTGAATCATAGGATGAACATGAATCACTGCACTTCGTCATGTAATGCATGATGGGTCCAACATTGTGAGGCCACTATACGGAAAGGATTCTGATCAGTAGATCCTCGGAAAAATGGCGGCTGCCATACATTCGAAGAGCCAGTGGCTCCACCGACCCAGTGCACCAAGACTTGACTGCCTGGGTTGACATTGGCAGAGTCCGACGCCATAGTAGCATTCATGCCACAGTTCAACGACGGATTGGAGGAACCCTTGACAGGGTCGATAGTCGACACCTGATGTATAAAGAAAATGAATTAGATCACATAGCCAAAGCGAGCCCTGGGTCTCTCCTCCGAACGAGGTGATAGAGGACTTACCTGTCGAATGGCGCTGGGATTGGTTGAACCCCCGGGAACACTCCCTTGATAGTTCTTCCCATCAATTGTAACGGACCCAACGTAACCATGTGCTGATACGAAAACAGGGAATGCAAGGAATGAGAAAAATATATGATTGAAGCCAATCATGGTCGACTCGTGGGTAAGATAGTGTTAGGACTGAGAGAGCCCGTTCAACGGGGACTGCGGAGAGAGTGATCAGAAGAAGGTCCAGAGAGGGCCCACAGGTCGCAGGAGGTGCCCAGATTATAAGGCGCAGGATCGTCTATCCACATGAAGTTGAACATGTGCTGAACGGCACGGCGAAGGCAGGCAAGGCGTGGCCGCAATGGAAGAAACAGCACGGTGACCAGACCGAACTCCATCGCGAGGCGGAATTCAGCTATGCTCATCGATCCAATCGAGCCTTTGGGACGCGAGGTTGGGGTGCGGACACCTCGTGGAGCGGAGCGCAGCTTGGTTGTGTACTCCTCAGCTTTACTTTGAGTTGCGCAGGAGCACTAGTATTCCACCTACCATACCACTTTACTCTGCAACCTTGTATCCCAATATATTGTCGAAACCTGGCAGCGACAGGCTCAATTGACCGCGCGATTTTCCTGTCAAAGTGTCGCCGCCATGATCGACCAGGCTACATAAGAGCCAGACACATGGATGCGGAGAATCCGCATATGCTCAGTGACTACAGCCGTCATACGGACGTATCAACCTCGAACTTCGTCCACATGAAACCAAGTACTACAGACACAGTACCAGGCATTTTCGTCGCAGAGCAGTGCATGACAAGGAACGGTTGTTGAAGTATGCACAGGATCCGCCAGTCACCATGGCTATGAGCGCTGAGCGCTAAGTATCTCCTATAATCTTCCTAGGACGTGCTGTGGGGTACAAGTATAAACTGACTGACCCACACCGAGTACTCATCGTCATGTCTTCCATCTCGTTTCCCCGGATTCTATCGAGGCTGTCTTTGTGGCTTCTCCGCATTCTGAAGAACATCCCTCGCGAACTAAATGGAGCGCTTTTACGCCTCATTCAGACCATTCTGCGCCTGTACAGTGCAGCGACACCGCTGTCGCCGTCGTCGTCGTCGTCAACCCGCCCGCCCTTAACAATCTGTGCGAGTTCCGCACCAGCACCTGTGATTTCATCACAGATGCAAGGATCTGTACCGTTTTCCACAAGTCCGCTCGGTACCGGTGGTTCTGATAGCAACGGGGTCGCCATTCCCCCACCCAGCAACCAATCTCACGCGGACGAAGCTTCCCCTGATCCACCTCTTCATAATCGAGAACTTGCGCAGCGTGATGGAACAACAGCTAATCCCAGTAACAGTACGTCCTTCACCTCAACAATGCTTGCATGGACCTATTAACATCTGGTACTTCTGTAGGATCATTATTAAGAGGCGCTTCACCAGATGAGTTCATGCGACGCAGATTTTCTAGCAGAGCAGTAAAGTTAGTATACCAAACCTTTCATCACGCCCATTGCTCATTTTTCCAAATTAGTAAAGATGCAACTACCCACATGGAACTGAAAGCTGGAAAGACAGATTATGACGAGTCCGTCACCTAGCTTCATCGACGAGTGTGATATGTAACTAACAGATAGATGCGCCACAGCGAATCGAACGTGGACGGTTGGCTGCGATGTACCCAACCAGAAGGCGCTCTGTATTATATCTACGAGGAAAAGGTAGGGCCATCACATCTTCGCACTTTTTTCCAATGCACCCGTAACTTTTTCCGGATAGAACATCGTCACGGATGTCGCTACTCCGGAAAGACGCAGAACAATCTTACGTATTTGTGATGACTTGCTCGAAACCGCTCGGAAACTCGACCTTCCGTTGCATTCGGACGTGCAGCTCGTCATTGGATACTCCACTGCCCATGGGCAGAGGGAGTGGGGCTACTACTTCGTTGATCATCAAAGGAAGTTACTCTTCTGGGTACACAAGTACAACCTATGGAGTATCTTCACTAATGTTAGGGGAGTAACACAGAAGAGCCACATGAGTAAGTGTAATCAAACGAGGTCGGGCATGTCTCACTGTCCATTTATACAGGACAAGCAATTACGACGCAGTACTGGTAACTTGTTCGATTTGCTTGGTACGTGTGTCACGGTCGAGGGTTACGGGGCCCTTTCTTATTCGTGAACAGCTTTAAAAGTTTTGAAGATGACGTGGAACATTAAAGGATGCATGTCGAGCTATACCCCAACCTGCGCGAATTGAAAGCGGAGGATCACGAGGAACTCAGAAATATTTTGATCCAGGCGATTGCTGGTTTGTCGTTCGTGCTTCGAAAGTACTTGCATTAATACTCCAGTTGTAGACGCTACTACGTCCGGTTCACCTCTTGTTCCGTACGAATTGGATACCATGGAAAAGATGCTGTCCTTGGTGGACAGTTACAAAGGTGTGTGGCAAGGTTACTTTTAAGGTTTTCCCTGATCCATCATTCTAGGAAGCATTGGAAAGGAGAACACGCATGCTGTGTGGGTGACAGGTATGTTTGTGTAACATCTTGTACTTCAACCCTCTAATTCCTTTCAGGACGATTTATGAGATTATTCAGTATGTCCAAAGTATCTGCTTTTTGTTTCAGTCGTCAATTTATTGGCCAGGCCACTGCAAATTTGTCAATTTCAGTGGGCAACCCTCCGCACGCCTTAACGCAGACCAATCCATTTACACAACCCGCCACTCACGTGGTTATTCACCATCATTTTTCATCAAGGTATTCGACTGGATCCTATTTGGATCGGGTTCTAGTCATGCAGAAGAGCTCGATGGGGCATGGGTTGATAAGATCATCCACTTTCCACGGTGGAAAGCATATATCACTAAACTCAATGCCGAATGGTCAGGTTTCACGTTCTATGTATGTATGCCGTTTTTTTTTCATTTTATTGTATTTCCGAAGAAGACTAATATTCTGTACGTGTGGTGCAGTCGACCGTCCTGCTCGCAGTGAATGTCAGTCTCTTGGCTATTCCGGCACTTGGCGGTGGTGGTGGAGGCGGCTTTAATCCTGGCTCCAGTAACAGTACCAGCAGTAGTCCTGGGGGCCCCCAAAACCCACCCTCGACCTCTCAGCAGACTGCTGCGATCATTGCGATATACTTGTCAATTTTATTTGTGGTGGGAGCACTGGTGACGTCGATCCAGCTCTCTGACCATATCCGTGGAAAGGAACACTCGTCAGCAACAGAAGCTGTGTGTATTTTTTAAAACCTACGTTTCTATGGTGTCTGACCACTTGTGTACCGTATATGGGCACGTAGAGCAAAGTTTTGCAGCGCACGGCCGAGTCTTGGTCCGGCACCGATGGGTTGGCAATTACCTTTAGTCTTCCCTATGCTTTCCTGATTTGGGGGTACGTGGCATCTCTCCAACCTATCAAGTCCTTTACTCTAAACACTTGTGCGTAGGATTCTCCTCTTTGTCCTGGGCCTGTCACTGGTCATTTTCGCATCGTCCTCCCGTCCTATGCCCGTGATCATAGGACCAATCATGCTCATCGTCGTATTGTTCGCAATATGGCCTAGCTTGGGCAGCAAAGGGTATTTCTCAGGTGCCGCAGGACCTTGGAGAACCATCGCAGGATGGACGAATATGATCATGCTTCCATTCTTCCGGGAAGAACGACGTGAACGTCAAAATGGCACTAATGTTTAGATCATCTTCTATGGTCTTTTAAGTATCCTTTATGTGTGTATATTAAAGGATGAGAATGCGAGACAAGTCTGAACTCTCATTGGCTGGCAACTTTCCTTAACTTCGAGCCAGCACTTTCTTACAGACATTCACACAGCATCAAGCAATGGAATGAAGTTTATCTACGACAAAGGTCAGGTCAATGAGACCTTGCTGGCACAAATATAGGCAGTCTCTGATTGGTGCTCGATGCCACATGATGCCTTATAGGCACGTGGAGGGGTATGGTTTTTGGCTCCTTAGACCTCACTTTGCATTGTTACATGTCACTCGAAATGCCGCCTGCGTCGGCAGAACCCTTGCTTGCTGCATGCACTTTGGATTGCTTAACTTTGATTACCTGATTTGAAGGGCGAATTTTATATTTCTCACGCTCGTCCAGAAAAGGGAACATTTTCCAAACCGGCAGGTTCTCACGATTTATGTAACGAACTCCCAGAACCCTTGCTTTGCAAGCAAGGGAATGTGACATGGAAGAGTATCCATAGTGTGCATCGAGCGTCTTCAGATGACCGTAACCACGGCCCTCAGGTGAGATGAGCATACCTTGCAAGTGATGATTAATGATTCCTTATCTTTTTTTGGCCTTGTTGTGTTATGGCGAAGCTTTTTGGCTAGAACACGTGTTATCCTGTGCCCCTACAATTCTCTTCACTGAATCAAGGGCAGCTGTGGGTGTTGTTCCTGTGCCACTATTCTGCCGTCCTCACGCACATAAAACGTTGACCAACTACAGAGAACTAACCTGAGTGTATCGCCACAATTACAAGCCTACCGTTTCAATTCAGTAAAGGTGTCTAATCTTGAGTCATCACTAATTTGGTTAGAGAAGGTATGGACGCCATTCACAGTTTATGATCCTGTCGAGGCTGATGCACACTTGTGCAGCATGCGCCTGATCAACGTAAAAACTTTTCTTGAGACAGAAAGTTCAATTAGAGAGGGAAAACAAGTGGACCATCGAGCTAAAGTCCTCGACTTCGGCGATGATGAAGGAACAGAGTATGCGATCCTGTCCCATCGGTGGGGTAGGAAAGAAGTGAGCTATGACGAGATGGTTGAGCTCACGAAGATGGCCGCGGAGGAGAGAGACGAGATTCGCCAGCATGATGGCTACCGAAAGATCCTTCAAAGCTGCGAGCAGGCTCAGAAGGACGGATATGAGTGGTTATGGGTCGACACTTGCTGCATCGACAAGCGAAGCAGCGCAGAACTATCCGAGGCCATCAATTCCATGTATCGGTGGTATGAAAGCGCGAAAGTATGCTATGCGTACCTCCACGACGTCCCCGGTCCATGGTTTCCCAATCGAGGTGATGATGAGAGGTATCCCAATTTCCGTGGATGGCCAGAGTGGTTCTCGCGTGGATGGACGCTACAAGAGCTGATAGCCCCGAGTAATGTTCAATTTCTCAACAAGAATTGGCGAAGCATAGGCAACAAGAGGATGCTTGCATCTACCTTGCGAAATATTACTGGAATTCCGGAGCGTATATTAAAATATGGACTTCGCGGAAACCGTCCATGTGTTGCTCAAATCATGTCGTGGGCGGTCCATCGGACAACGACGCGAGTTGAGGACAGAGCTTATTCGCTCATGGGTCTGCTGGACGTGAATATGCCGATGCTGTATGGAGAAGGGAAGAAAGCATTCCACCGTCTTCAACTAGAGATCATCCGCGCATCGAACGACCAAAGCATCTTTGCATGGGATCGGAACGGGCGGACTGGCAGTATCCTCGCGGATCACCCGAGCTGCTTCCGGTCTTGTGGTAGAATGGAGCTGATGGGTCACGGCGAACTCATCCAAAAGTTTCTCGAGAAGCATGCCCCAGAAGAAGAGCAGGATCCACTCGGCACATTCCAAATCACGTGTCACGGCATCCAAATTTGGCTGCTCCTCCGTTCAATTCACGGCTCACGCACACTCTTCGAAGCCTGGCTACCATGCCGCCGTGGTCTATTCGACTCACCAGTGACCATCCATTTGGCTTTGTGTGAATATAGCTACTATAGATGTCCAGTGCTGTACTTTGGACTATCTCCTTTAGAGGCACCAGCATTGAGTGATTGGCCAGAAACAATTGTGTACGTCTATGCTACGCATTTCTTCATTTCTTTGTCACGACTGCTTATGATGAACAGTGGTACACCTAAGAAGTGGAGCGTTGCTGGAAGGTGGACAACTATAGATGCGAGAAGATACTCCCGAAAGCTGACCTAGGATGTCATCTTGCTGCCGACCATGACGCACGCGGTGCAGACGCTAGACGGTTGATCTGCATGTGGATTATTCGGACAGAAGACGGTTCGCAGAGTCTGTGCCATGCAAGCTTCAGGCGAGATAACCTGAAGCGACACATAATGGCATTCCACTTGGGCAACCAGAAATATAAATGCCTTATCTGCAAGCGCACTTACTCCCGTGGTGATATACTTTGAAAGGTCACTATAAAAAATTACATTGATATCTTCCTGTACTCTATGTTAAGTACCTTTTCGAATCATTCCCTATTTATCTCCACCCCGCAACATATATTGCCGACTCATCCAATGCCGTACAGGTCACACCTTCATGGGTGAGTACTACACTCCTAACAGAACATTCTTTTCTGTGCGGTGAACCAATCCAATCACGGAACCACATCCTAGCCACCTGCCCAGTATATGGAAATCAACACCATATCCTCAAGGATGCCTCAGGATCTTGACACTTCGTCCGATGAATAACTCCAAAAGTCTTGTCATGCTGGCATATTGGGGCGTCATCTGAAGTCGAAGGGCACGGAACGCACACTTACCGTTCATCGAGCCTGGAGCACAACCGTGTCCCGGAGCCTCTAAACCGCACACTTGTGGAGCGAGTGTGGGCAATGACATACCAGCGGGCTGCAGCGGTCACCTTGGGGCAAAACAATGATGCATGTGGGGCTGCAATTAAAGTAATTGCGATCTATGAACAGCAAATTAACAACAGCTGCAGGCAGACACGACAACTTTGGTAAAGGTGGGCAATAAAATACACGGGGGCAAGATTGAAACCACTAACTAGTTTCGTTGTCCCGCCTTAGCTGTCCTTCTGCGGCACGATGCACAGATGACAGCCCTGCGCGAGCCGAACGCGCCGCTTCAATTGATCGGAGCGCTCGTGTTGCCAGAGTGACCTGCCTGGTCATCACGGTCCTTGGCAAAATGGTGGGTTGGGTCACAACGGCTGAGACAATAACAGGGGTCTCAAAGGGTATAGTGTCAGAGCCAACGATATACTGATTTCTCAAACAGCTTTCGCAACAAAACTGTTGTTGTCTCAGCTCACAATTTGTACACTCCACTGGCGTCTGTCTGACATCGTTTGATCCATTCTTATGCAAGGGGGCATTACAGTACAGGAGATTCCCCTTAGTAGATTATAAATAGGAAAATTCGAAAAGGTAACATGGAATACAGGAGGATATCAATGGAACTTTTCATAGTGACCTTTCAAAGTATCAGCACGGGAGTAAGTGCGCTTGCAGACTAGTAGAACATTATTTCTGATTGCCCAAGTGGATCGCCATGTGTCGCTATAGCTATAGGTTACCCTGCCTGAACCCTTGCACCGCACAGACTTTGCAAACCGTCTTTGTCGGAATAGTCCACATGCAGATCAACTGTCTAGTGTCTGCACCGCATGCATCATGGTCAGTAGCGAAAAGTCCTCCTAGGTGAGCTTCGGGGAGTATCGTCCCGCATCTACGTTTGTCCACCTTTCTTCCTTCGAAGAACGACGTGAACGTCAAAATGGCACTATTGTTTAGATCATTATATATGGACTATTGTTGTGATCTTATCCTATTAATCTTGGACCTATAAATGAGATGTACGATGGTACTTACTAGGGATAAAGTGTTGTTAAATATTCATCTTTCCGATGGAACAGACAGACGCGTTGTGCACAGGATGACTGGACAGCACCCGGGCACAGCTGTAGCACTGACACACGGTAGAGAGGAACCACGAAGGGCGTGGATTGATGGCGTCCATTCCAGCGATGACGAATGAGAACAGTGCATTGCTATGTAGCTCGCGGAGACGATCACATCGACGAGGGAATATGCATCATAGGTGGAATGAGAGGACAGCTGGTACCAGGTAGAAGATATTAGCTCGGCGGGCAATTGGCGGGTGTAGAAGCAGCGGGAGCCGGACAAAGAGATACTAGAGCAGGGTTGACACAGCCTGGGACCATTGGCGCAGGGAATACACTGCGGATTACTGCATCAATGTATAGACGCTCATTAATCATTGTCGCAGAGCGTACTCTAAGTATTCCTCACATGTCCGAAACCAAGAAGACGTGTCAATGTGACAGTTGGCGTGAAGCGGTAAGAACATCTGACAGACAACGGAGACCTGTGGAGACTCACAAAGAGCTATCATAGCTTCAGTGAGCTCTCGGCCAATTCAGCTACTAGACTTGCTGTAAAGAGACCAGCTGACGAATACCTACCTGTCACTGTGCATACAGTCGGCGGCGACAAAATACAGACATATCCGAGATTGGATCAAGTACGTCATTCACCAAATCCGACGATGGAGTCTATACTTGACTCCACCGCACATGAAAGACGCATGTGCTGGTCCACAAGTAATCGATCTATGCCAGTGGTAGCCGTTTACATAGTCAGCGCTCTCCATGCCCACGCCAGCGCCAACGTAGACTGTCACCGATCATTTATTCTCGTACATGTACATGAACTTGCCATTATACTGACCTTTTGCCCGATCGTGAGCGCATCACCATACGCGAGAGCGATAAAGACAACGAGGCAAGTCGGTAAGGCTCTAAATCAAAAACGATGCTTTATCTGTATCAACGTGGCGACGGGCAGGCAGCTGATAATTTCGGTTGGGTGCAACTGTCAACCCACAGCCACGACAGACTGAAAGCAGGGAGTCAAGTCATCCAGTTTCCACGGTATTGCTGATATGTAGACTGACCGACAGCTGGTCCCCGTCAAGTATGTTTGTTCTTTCCAGTGTAGTGACATGCCCAGGGGCTGCCCATTACTAATACACGCGTGCCTGTGGTTGTTGAAGTTTAGGCTCTAGGCGGGGGTGTTAGTTACGAGGGCTGGAAAAGAGAGTGAGGTGATCCTCTGATTGACGGACCGAAAAACCGGTTTTCCATACAAACCTGCGTATTTGTTTTGTCTGGATGATATAAACACCCACGGCGGCAAGTCAAATTGACCTGAAGATCATAGATACAGTCATCATGGCTGCGTCTCTTATGAAATTGGTACACGGGCGGATAGTATTGGTGCATCCTTGTCCATGATCATATCAAGGGACATGCACAGTGGCAATATGCATGCAGTCTTGCATTGTTATCATGGTGGATGAGTCGATTATGCCAGTGGACATGTGTGCACAGATGCGGATATGTAAAAGAATGGTGGAAGACTAGAAGACCGATGAATGGCAGGCCGTGACGGTTCCAACTTCTTCCCAGCACACTTTACGTGGACTGACCTTGAAAGCATTAAAACAGGGAGGTCGATTGGGGTAAGTGGAAGCATGGTATTATGTACAATGTACACATGTACATACCTGTTTACGACGATGGTGGATAGGCTTGGCAAGGAACGGTGTGAGAGCGATATTTTACTCGTGGGATGCGGTCCAAGTTTAGAGGCCCGAGGGCGCAATGATGTTGACCAACTGGGATCAATCGTGTCGGTGGCCGAAGACAGATTTGGCACACGCACGGCAGGTAGTACTGGATGGCCCAGTCCTCAACGCTAGCTGGGTGTGGGGTGAATCCGGTATGTTCGGAGATGCAGAGGGGTGGGAGGGAATAGACTTAGGTTTCGATTGACAGTCGTGGATGACAAGATGTCATACCATTGCTGAGCCTTTTTAGAACTTGGAGAGGCGTTAGGGTTGGTCTCATACAGTTTGGCCACAGACGCTGCCCTCCCAGCGGAGGCTCCCTTGACTGGCAGAGAGGACTTGATCGGCTGATCTTCGGAGAGGTTCTGGATCCGCCGCGGAGTGGGATAAGATCACCGGGCCGTGTTGTCGGTGGGCCCCGGAGCTGTCCGTCAATAAAATCCGTCCCCGTCCGAATGCAAAATCATCGAGAACAACTTCTATTTATTTGCAAATACTCGCAGGCTCTCTTCCTCCAACCATGGACTCTGACCCAGACTGCTCATGCGACGACCTTCACTCCTGTAGACCCGCCCTGCCTCGCATCAAGTCTTGTCTCAAGTCGTCTCCTTCCCACTCGGGCGCATCGACACCTTCCTCAGATGGCTCTGCTTCGTTTGGCAGTAAGAAACATGTCGCTTTCTGCGACGATGGCACAGAAGAGGTCTACGAAGCCGACGAGTGGGACAGGACTCCCGCTGAAATACAGCGTCTATCCTACGAGTATGTCACGCGACTCTTTTCTCCTCTCTCCCACTCACCAAGACCCCAGCGATGTCCTCGAGCTAAAAATGCTCCAGCGCGAGCTGCCCCGTGCAGCACAGCCCATCGATGCATTGTCCTCAAAGCCGTTCGCAAATGTCTTTCTCTCACATGTCCCCATTCCCCTCTTGCCACTCAACCCAACCACTGTTTGTGCATCCCAGTCGACTCCGCCCAACATGACTTCACCACCCTTGCCTCGCACCACCACCCCAGCACGTAACCGCAACCCACCTCTCCTGCGTTCGCCTGCTTCCTCCATTTGCTCATCGCCGCCTCCCATAGAATACCGTCGATCACCCCCCAAGTCTCTCCCAGATCAGCACGTCATACGACCTCACAACATTCCAGTCCCCCCTCCCCCTGTCCCTCTACGCCGTACTTACCCTCCCGCCCCATCCATGACACAGACACATCCCAAGATTAAGTCTAATCTCCCCCCTAAACGGACATTTTCTTTTGTTCCTTTACTTGACGATTCTTCCCATTGCCGTCCCTCGCTTACTCCGACGTCTTCTACAACTACTACGCCTTCGGGCGGTGCATCGCCAGTATTTGGTTCCGCTCCTCTGTCCGGTACACCAGAATCGCCTCCGTTGACCACTTTATCTGCGTCCGCATCATCGGCATCGCTCTCGGCCTCCTCATCGCATTCAAGCAGCTGTTCGGATCCAGATCGATCTGATCAAGGCTACGTTTCTGATTGTTCCATCACCGAGGTATCCACACCTTCTCTCACAACTGCATCGCTGGCGAGCAGCAGCCCACCAGACTCTCCGGGACTCGAGCACGACTTTTTTTATGAGCATGGTGAGCGTGGTGGGACTAGACGTGCTTGTGAGCTCCCCGGTCTTGAATCTATTCCGATGCAATGCTGATCGCGGATCATTTGTTGCGCAGCTCGCTCAGGGCCCGATGATGGTGACGATATTGAACGGTTTGTTCTCAACTTGGATATGGATGCGGATGTGGACCACGTGGATTCGTATTTCGCTAGGGTACCTCGTCATCCACCTCCTAGTCTCGCAATGCACCCTATCCATGCCGACGCTCAGAAGGACGAAGTTGCTGGCGTAGCGCCACCATCATCACTGAGCTTTGTCTCCCGTGCCCCCATATCCCCGTTCCACGCGCGCCATCCTCATCTCAACCGTTCCACTTTCGCCCGCTCTCCCACCAATAAGATGAATGAGAACCATATAAATAGAACCGGCTCTGCTGGTTATGAAAATACCGCGTACGACAACGGCGGTTGCGGCTTCTCAGTGTTCGATCCGCTAAATAAGCTCCGTCTACATGCTGTTCCGTCTCCGGATCTCGACGCCCCTTCGCCGCTTGAGCTGCCCCCGGGAACGGCAACTATCAAGGGTCCCGCTGCGGCTGGAGGACTTAGAAAGATCAGGATGGGTCTGGTACCGCTTGCTGAGCCTGCTCCCTGCTACCAGGATGATGGCTGGAGGGGAACGTTGTTCGGTGCTGATGAAGGTGTTATCCCGTCTTCGTTGTCGAGGTCATGACAGCGTTGTTGCAGTGGCAGTGAGCATAGAGTCGCCTTGTGGTGATGCATATAATCCGTGCTCGCTCAATCGACAGCTGCTGCCACGCAAGCGCGCGCACACATCAACATCGACATCTCCATACCACAGAGTTATTGCCAAGATTCCCGATTGCCTTTATCAATCACACACATCGCGTTCCCGCTGATCTATTCGCTTTTCTTTCGAAAATATTCTATCCTGATCATCCACTTTGCAAAGCATGCATTGCACGACTCACGTCCCTACATATTTGTGTACACTGATCTATCTATCCCGGACCAATGGACACGCATCACATTTTATTTTGTCTATACATGGACTCGTCACCTCTCGTTCGTTTCCCTAGTCGTCACCCTCCGTCTGCTCCTCTTATGATATTCTACGTACATATCCCCTTGCACGCTCGTTCAACGTCCCACGTTCAGCTCCTCTTTTACATTGTAATAGTTCTTTGGTGGTGGTTACTTAATTTAATATAGATCCACTGGTGGACCGTACAGGACGACCAGGAGACGAGGTAGAGGTTATTAGATGGCGGCATCTGACGCTGTAGGAATCAGAAAAGCCTATTTACATACCAAGTAGAAATGAAATGAAATAAGACTTATCATGTGACGCTCACGTGAGTGCTACACTAAGCCCAATAATAGGAGGCTGGGGGAGGGGCGGGGGGTAAGGCCCTGTTCACACTCATGGGATCGCAAGCTCACTCACCCGAGTGAACGTCCGCCTTCGAATTTCGTCCTGTCACTCTGATTAAAATCTTC
>Ga0307516_10000876_pt1 | contig 41340 bp, 59 predicted proteins | sample 19_EM_MG_FD_203310 | JGI IMG/M metagenome (GOLD analysis project Ga0307516, IMG submission 203310) | Populus trichocarpa ectomycorrhiza microbial communities from riparian zone in the Pacific Northwest, United States - 19_EM | ecosystem: Host-associated > Plants > Roots > Unclassified | place... | reverse complement strand
TCAAACAACTGACAGATGGTCTGGCTCCCCTCATATACCCACCGGACCCGTTCCGCCTCGCGCGTCCTGCACGACCGCTCGTGAGTTATATTGTACCCAGAAAAAGTTGACATTTTTGCTGGTATAAGGCAACTAGTAGCTTTTAGTATGGGTGTCGTGGAGGATAACCTTGACACCTCCCAGGGATGTGACCAGACCCCCGTCTGAGGCTGCCACTCATCCCCTTTCCCTTTGGTAACCTTGAGTTACCACCTGGCTGCTGTTGGGTCAGTAATACTCCTGTCTTTCAGAGCTGGCCCCAGCCTGTGACTTTCACTCATGAAATCTCACTCGGCCTCAATCCTCAGATTGAGTCCGGCTAGTCATACTAATTGCATGTCTTGGGGTGTCACCAGCGCGCTGGGTGTAACAGTCCGAGCCGTGCCCACAGGTGTTGAGTGGGGTATCCGTTCGCGTCGACGCAAAACAAGAATGGAGAAGATTGAGGTGTTCTGTCGCGCGCGCCTGACAGGGAAAGAAATAGTTGGATCTGTCGCGATGGCATGACAGAGGAGGTGTTGTAGATGCCCTCGGCCACCAGAGGTAGACTCTGATGGCTGTGGGGAGAAGTTGTTGTTGCTGCGCGGAAGGTTGGGGGGTGGTGAGGATAATATTCGATTTCGATCTATCGCGCTTTAACACTACAGGTTTTGTGCGCTCCTCCTCGCTGTACCGCCCCCGTGGGGTTTCCAGATAATAGATTGCATGGAGAAAAATCTCCAGACTAGCTACCGCGCCCTTCCATTCTACTTTTCCTTCCCTCTGTGGAATCACAGCTTGCCCGCAAGACTGACACAGTTCCTCCGTCTAACATCATGACTCGATCGCCGCGCCCAAGGAAAACACATGATCGCACTCCACTGCTGCGCGGCCAACACTCTACTCGCGGCAACAGGAGAAAGGATGCGCAAGCAGTAACAGTAAAGGAAAGGAAGACTGACGTACAACTTAATCAATGGAAAACAATACTCATAATGAACATGGGAGAAGGACACGCAAGCTCAATCAATGGGAGACAACAAACATAGCGGACAGGAGAAGGACGTGCAAGCAACATAGAAGAAACAAAGGAGAGAGGTGTAGACTGGCCAGTGGTCGGGGGTATCGCTACCGGAGCAATATGGCGGAGATCGGTTGAGGCGCCTAGGCACGGAGGATGACCGTGGCTACGGCAATGGAAACAAGGACGAGCCACAGGGCGACAAGAGTGAGAGTGGCACCGACGCTGGTGCCAATGAGCCTGTCACGCCAAGTTCGTGACAGTACGTCCCCTGTCCAGACTGAAGCTCCGACGAGGTCATGTTGGGTCGTCAGGATCCGGCAGTAGATGGCGGTGGGGTAGATGCGGACGGGCCAGCTAGCCTGCTTCCGGGCTTGGAGTTGTTCGTTCATTTGCTGTTGTTTGGTGATGATGGCTCCCAGGGTGTTGGTCGTCTGCTGGAGTTGCCATTGGTCCATGTCATAGAACTCCTTCATCCGCTGGGTGAGCGTTCAGTGTACGATGTGATTCCGGCGGGCATCCCGGGTTGTTGTTGGATGTATCATGGTGACGATTTCTCCCAGGAGGGTGAGTTGTTCATCGTGTAGTGCAGCGGTCATGGATCATCAGGAAAAAAAAAATTGCGTCCTGAGTGTCCGGATGCACTAGACGCTCTGGACGCTTCGGACACAATCTGCTTAACTCGGACGCAGTTCGCCATGGCACCGTGCATCTGGACGCAGCTCGCCACGGCACCGTGCGTCCGGATGCAGCTCGCCACAGCATCTGCTTACCGGACGGAGCATGTCAGGGCATTTTCCTTCTGGACGCAGCTGTGTCACTGCATTTTCCTTCTGGAGGCAGCCGTATCAGGGCATTTTCCTTCTGGACGCAGCCGTGTCAGGGCATTTTCTTTCTGGACGCTGCCGTGTCAGGGCAAATAGCTTCTGGACGATGCGTATCATGGCACTGCGGTTAGGCTGGCTGTCAAGGCACAGAACATCGCAGCAAATACTCTTGTCGCATTCGCAAACACGCAGTGGGTTCCAGGCATAGTGACTCAGTCCAGTTCTATTCATTCTATCTAATGTACATCTATATATGCTACTACCACACTTCGAGCGGAAACAAAGGAAAGTTGGCAAATACGACACGACGCATTGAGTACGAAACGATGAGCACGACAAGATGAACACGACGCGATGAGCACGACGACTATGAGGAGGACGGCGATGAGCATGCCACCGGCGGCGAGGACGATAGCAAGTAAGACACGGCGAGTATGATTGCGAGCTTTGTGACATGGTTAGCGCAGCTCTGAGAGTGACAGACAGCAGGAAGTTGTACAATACAACGTGATGAGTACGATATCAATGAGGGTGCCAGCGGCAAGAATGATAGCGGGTAGGACGCGGCAAGTATGATGTCAATGAGGGTGCCGGTGGCGAGAACAATAGCGAGTAGGCCGCGGCAAGTATGAGAGGGCGTAAGATGCGGCGAGTATGATGTCAGTAAGGGTGCCAGTGGCGAGGACAATAGCAAGTAGGACGCGGCGAGTATGATTGCAAGTAAGACACGGCGAGTATGATGGCGAGCTTTGTGACATTGTTAGCACAGCTCACGGAGTGACAGACAGTGGGAAGTTGTACAATATAACGTGACGAGTACGATGTCAATGAGGGTGGCAGCGGCGAGAACGATAGGGGATAGGACGCGGCGAGTGTGGGCGAGTAGGAAGCAGCAAGTATGAGAGCGAGTAAGATGTGGCGAGTATGATGGTGAGAAAGGCGCAATGAGTAAGATGTCGATTAGGAAAATGTTGACAAGTAGGACAAGGTTAAAGGAGAAGAAAAAAGGGATCTATCTATGAGTGATGAGTGAGCGAAAGCGCAAACGTTAGTAGTGGCTTGGCGCTTTCTATTACCATCGTACTCGTTGCATCTTTCACGTCATCATACTCACCGCGACTTACTCGCCGCGTCCTACTCGCTATCGTCCTCGCCACTAACACCCTCATTGACATCATACTTGCCACGTCTTACGCGCGCTCATACTCGCTGTGACCTACTCGCTATCATTCTCGCCACTGGCACCCTCATTGACATCATACTCGTTGCATCCTACTTGCTATCGCCCTCGCCACTGGCACCCTCATTGACATCATACTCACCGTGTCCTGCCCGCTATCGTCCTCGCCGCTGGCACCCTCATTGATATCGTACTCGTCACGTTGTATTGTACAACTTCCCACTGTCTGCCACTCTGAGAGCTGCGCTAACCATGTCACAAAGATCGCAATCATACTCGCCGCGTCCTACTTGCTATCGTCCTCACCGCCGGCAGTGTGCTGATCGCCATCTTCCTCATAGTTGTCGTGCTCATAGTTGTCGTGCTCATCGCGTCGTGCTCATCGCATCGTATCGTATTTGCCAACTTTCCTTTGTTTCCGCGCGAAGTGTGGTAGTAGCATATATAGATGTACATTAGATAGAATGAATAGAACTGAACTGAGTCACTATGCCTGGAACCCACTGCGTGTTTGCGAATGTGACAAGAGTATTTGCTACGATATTCCGTGCCTTGACAGACAGCGTGACCGTGGTGCCATGACACGCATGGTCTGGACGCCATTTGCCCTGACACGGCTGTGCCCAGAAGGAAAATGCTCTGACACGGCTGCGTCCAGAAGGAAAATGCCCTGACATGGCTGCGTCCAGAAGGAAAATGCTCTGACACGGCCGCATCCAGAAGGAAAATGCCCTGACATGGCTGCGTCCAGAAGGAAAATGCCCTGACACGCTCCGTCCGGTAAGCAGATGCTATGGCAAGCTGCGTCCAGACGCTGTCCGAATGCACAGTACCATGGCATGCTGTGTCTGAATTCACATTGCCTGAGCGTTTCGTGTTGGGAGCAGTATATACCCTGCCAGGGTGCGTCCAGAGAGTCCCGAGCGCCTGGTGTGTCCGGACGCAGCCTGTGCGTCCGGATGCAAAATTTTTTTCCTGATGTTGCCGCAGCGATGGGATCAGTGGCAGGGTCGGGAGCATGCCCCGCTGGAGTGGCCTACTAGTCTTCCTGTGGTGGCGTGACGTCGGCCAGGGTGTTCCGTGCGGCAGTGGCACTGCAGTGGAGGTGGTGGTTTTCCATGTTGACAAGGAACTGGCATTCGGGGCAGACCCACTTTTCCTTCTGGCAGTCTGCACAGGCTTTGCGTGAGTTTAGGTGTTGGTTGCGGATTACCTCCGCTAATTTGAATGGATGGGCGTGGGGACAGCTGCAGAGCCAGTGGCTGCGCCGGCGGCGGTCGTTTCCTCGTTGCAGGTAGTAGTTGTCATCTTTCATCTAGCGGTGAGCACCACAGTAATCATCATAGCAGGCAGTCCAGTGTAGGGAGACATGGTCGTTGGCACAGAGCTGTCACCCAGCCGACAGTGGGGGTGATGGTGCTGGTGGAGGGGCATTCCATCCGTCCATGATGGTGGCATTGGTGGGGATCCCCCAATTGTTATCATGTTCGGTTTCAGTGTTGGCTTACTTGGCATTGGTGAAGGTCCAGCCTTCGTTGGCATCGACAGTGGTGGTGGTAGACATATTTTTAGTTTGGAGGGGATGGTTTCTCCAGGTATTCCTTGTGGAATTGCTGGACGATGACGGGCAAGTTTTCGAAGTTGCAGGCAGGATACCAGGTATGATCCGGGTCGTAGAAACCGGTTCACTTAACTCGATACTGGATCTGGTTTCTGTGGTGTCACGAGTTGAGGATTTTCTCCACTTCCCACTCTTGCTGTTCTTGGATGATAATGGGAGGTGGTGGCGGCTGGTGATGTCCAGGGATAGGTTCTGTACTGGCTGTGGGTTCGAGAAGGCTGATATGGAAAACTGGGTGGATTTTGACAGTGGCCTGCAGGTCCAACTTATAGGTGCGTGAGCATACTTTCTCCAGGATGGTATACGGGCCTATTTGCTTGTAGTCCAGCTTGTTCGATGGTCGGATTGTTCGGATGTATTTTCGCCGCAGCCAGACTTTGTTGCCTGGGTTCAATACCAGGTCTGGATGTCGTGCTTTGTTGGCCTGCTCCGTTTGAGCCATTTGCCCTTCTTTGATTTCTGCTCTGAGGTCCTCATGCAGCTTCCTTAATGCCTGAACGTATTCTGATAGTTCTGGTGTTTCGTCGTTCCTGGTGCCGAGGTCTGGCAGAAATCGCAGGTGGTATCCATAGTTGGTGAAGCAGGGGGTTATTTTTGTGGTTCCGGTTTGGATATTGTTGTAGCAGAATTCGGCAATTGGCAGTAGTCTTTCCCAGTCGTCCTGTTGATAGTTGCAGTATACCTGGAGATACTGCTCCAGGGTGGCATTGACCCTTTCTGTTTGTCCGTCTGTTTGCAGGTGGAAGGCTGTACTGAGGTCGCGTGATATCCCGAGTGCTTCCGTTACTCGTTTTCAAAAGTCTGAGCTAAACAGGGACCCTCTGTCTCATATAATACTGCTTGGCAATCCATGGGGTCTGATTATCTGTCGGAGGAAGTGGTCTGCTAGGTCTTCGGGGTTCATGGTGCCATGGCAGGCGACAAAGTGTCCCATTTTCGTGAGGCGAACAATTATTACCCATAACGTGTCTTTTCCGTTGCTTGTTGGCAGCGCAGTGATAAAGTCCATTGATATTGTGTCCCATGGCCGGTGTGGGAGTTCGAGTGGCTTTAGCAGTCCAAATGGTGCATGTCGGATTGGCTTGATGCGATGGCAGATGTCACAGTGGTCGACATATCTGTGGATATACTTTCGTTGTCTTGGCCGGTAGAAATTTCAGCTATCAAGTTCCAGGGTTCTTGTGCGGCCCGGGTGTCCCATGGCTTGCGCATCATGGTGGTCTCTTAATATGCGAAGTCACAGGGTGTCGTTGTCAGGGATCCATATGAGGCCGTCGTATATTAGCAACCCGCTGTTTTCCTCACATAGTCCTAGTGTGATCTTTCCGTCGTGGGTGGTCTCGTTCGCCTTTTTCCTCTGGATTTCTTGGATCTTTTATCTGCGGCACTTAGTGTCTGGATTTCGCTCAGTAGCTCTTTGTCTATTTCGAGGCTGATGGTTTCTGTTGTATTGGCTTGCAGTACTTTGCCGTGGTTATCGATTTGGGTCGCCTCGAAAGCTTCTTCGGGTAACAGGATTCGGCTGTGGTTCTGCCGATGTTTTATATCCCCTTCCCAGGGAGAGTCTCCTAACTCTCTAGACAGGATGTCCGGCTTGCCGGCCAATTTCCCGGGTCGGTATTTGATTATGAAGTCATAGTTAGCTTGTAGTTCGCCCCACCGGGCTTGCTGTAGGTTAATGTCTTTCTTCATTTTCCAATATTCAAGGTTCTTGTGGTCTGTGAGAATCGAGATTTTGGGTCCTGTTGTTTTGCAATAAGTATCCCATTTTCGTAGTGCGTCTACAATCACTAGTAGTTCCTTGTCGTGAATATCGTAGTTGCGCTCTGGATCCTTGAGCTTTCTTCAGTAGTATGCCACGGGGTGCAAGATCCCTTTTTCATCGGGTTGTGAGCAGATTGCTCCTATGGCATAATCTGAGGCATCTGTTTCGATGGTAACAGGTCTTTCCAGATCAAAGTGTTGTAGTATAGATTCCGTGATCATTGATTTCTTGAGCGTCTCAAATCCCTCTTGTTGTTTGTCACTCCATTCCCATCCTTTTTCCTTCCTTGTGAGGGAGGATAGGGGTGTCATGATTTTGCTGTAGTCTCTGATAAAGCGCCGGTAAAAGTTGGCAAAACCGAGGAAGCTCTGAATTCCTTTGACGTTTGTTGGTTCCTTCCATTCTTTGATGGTCCGGATTTTTTCTTCGTCCATTCACAGTCCCTGTGGTGATATGACGTATCCCAAGTATTCTATTTCCGTTGTATGGAATTCACATTTGGATGCTTTCAGGGTGAGCCCAGTTTCCTCAACTCGTCTCAAGATTGTCTAGACGTCCCTTCGGTGGTCTTCCAGATTTTACGAGAAGATGAGGCTGTCGTCCAGATATGCCACATAGAAGATATCAAGGTATTCGCTCAGAATCTCGTTCATCCATTGTTGGAACAACGCCGGTGCATTGGCCAACCCGAAAGGCATGACGCAGTACTCGTATAGTCCGTACCGGGTTTGGAAGTCTGTTTTTGATTGGTCTCCTGCTGCGATTTGGAGGTTGTAGTAGGCGTCTCAGATATCGAGTTTTGTGTAGATGGTGGTACTAGATAGTTGATCCAGGGACTCTCCGATTAATGGCAATGGTGTCCGGTCTTTGATTGTGATCTCATTCAGTTGTGGATAATCCACACATAGGCGTAGTCCCCCATCATTCTTCTTGACAAAGTGTATTGGCACCCCAGCCGGAGAGGTGGATGCTCAGATCCATCCCCACTTCTCATTGACATCTAGGTATTCCTTGAGAGCCTTCATTTTTTCTTTGTTCAGGGGTCGCATGGGCTCGTACGGGGGCATCTTTCCTTCCTCCAGTGGAATGTGGTGGTTGTGAGTACGGTGGGGCGGAGGTGTTGTAGGTTATTTTTTGGTGAATACTTCGAGGAACTTGTGATATTGCGGCGGAATTGGATTTTCGCTGGTCTTGGAGTTTGCCTTGATTTTGTTGATGACAGTCTGGCATACTTTCCATGGATCCGTTTCACCAATCTCCCAATTTTCCAGTGTTTTCCTGTAGTATTGCTCTGTGGCCTTTTCCTCCGGGACCGTGTTTGCTCTTGGTGAGCTAGGTAAGCATTTTTCGGCGCAGTGGTCCAAGTGGAATTTCACAGTATGATTTTTCCACCCTATCACCAGGTTATGGAGCTTGAGCTATGGAAGTCCTAGGATGATTGGCGCATTTCCGATTGTGATGCAGTGTAGCCGGATGTCTTCCTCGTGATGATTGATTCTGAGGTGGACTTGGGCGTCGTGGGTGACTGGCCCACCGGTGACCTCGCTCCCGTCCACAGTCAGAACCCATCTTGGTGTCGCTTTTTGCTGCATTGGGATTCCGCTTGCTTCGGCGTAAGCCTTGTTGACAAAGTTCTCGAATGTCCCGCTGTCCACTAGGGCGGTGGTGTTGTATTCGTTTCCGTCGGTTCCTATGATTTGTACTTTGATCATGATCTTTTCTTCGCGGTCATACCTGGTTGTTCGTAATCTGTAGGGTGGGTCTGGTTCTGCAACGGGTTTCTCCCTTGGGTGGCTGTTGCCTAGACCTATTCCCAAGGGCTATCATTTCCCGCCGCTTCGGATTCTTTCCCTGCTTCATTGTTAATGGTGTCTTCTTCGTACATGGCTTCTGCTGCCCGGTATGGCCTCCTCCATGGGACTCGTGCTTTTTTGGGCTGGGGGCATTCCTTCTAAAAGTGACCCTTTTTCCCGCAATTGTAGCATTCATCCATTTGTGGTCGTCGGGGAAACCGGTTCATCGTTCTTGGTGCGAACTTGAATCGCTGGGTAGCATCAAGGTCCATCAGGTACCCCGGAGGTACTGACGGTGGTTGTTTCGTGTGGACATGGAAGTGCGCTTCTGGGCTAGCTGCATGTTGTCGATTAATGACTCCGAGGTTGTATAGGCGGCTATCCGTTTTGATAGCTGCGGTGGCATAGTCCACCAGAACGGTGGCCAGTACTTTGCTCATGACTAAGTGCCTTTTTACTTCTGGGTGTAATCCATCTTGATATCGAGCAATGCATACGTTGTCTGCGTATGGGAAATCTGCTTTGATTTGCTGGAATTCCGTCCAATAGGTTGCTGCTGTTCGGTTTCCCTGCTGGATTTTCTGGAATTTCTCGAATGCTATTTTCTCGGTGTCTACTTGGCCGAAAGCATGCTTCATGTTGGTTTTCAGTTCTTCCCATGTTAGGTTGATCCCTCCTTCCTGGTTGAGAAAAGTTTCCACCCAGTTCCATGCCACCCCTCGGAGTGAGGATGCATATCCTGTCTTTTTCTCATCGTTATCGAATTGGTTCCCCTCTGTCCTGAACTTCAGCTCACACTGAACCAGGAATGTTTTGAATTTTGCTTTTTCTCCTTCGAACGGTTCGGGGTCCCGGAGGTTTGGGTAACTGTTCTGCGGCAGTCTGTCATGTGCTGCTCAGAGTGTTTGCAGCATCTCCGTAGTTAGCAAGTGGGGTCCGCTTCCCCCCATGCCTGATCCTTCCGCCATTCTTCTAGGTTGTTCTGGTGACTCAGGTGTCTGTGGTCTTGATTGTGGTTCCGGTGTCACAGGGCTCGGGGCCCGCTGGTCATCGGGGACTTCCCTGAATTCTTGGAGGTTGAGGGGGTCCTCGGAGTCTTCGTTGTGGGACTCCACTATGGGTGTTGTCTTCCTACATCAGGTGTTGATTTGGAGATGCAAACTAGTGTCGAGATCCTGCCTTGAGTACTCTGTGCTCCTCGACAGGTAACGTAGGCTCGGTTTCTTCGGCGCAAGCTCCTAGTCTCACTTCCGGCGTACTCAGGTACCGCTCGTAGTCACACTTCTGGCATACTCACACGCTGCTCATAGTCTCGCTTCTGGCATAGTCACGCGCCGCTCGTAGTCTTGCACTATCCGTCACGCCGGGCATGATCTCGTCGCGGTCTTCTCGTACCACTTGTGTGGGCTTGTTGTTCTCACGGTATCCGTCACGCCTGGTGTGGTCTCGTTGTGGTCTTCTTACACGCCTTGCGTGGGCTCGTTGTTCTTGCGGTATCCGTCATGCCTGGCGTGGTCTTGTCACAGTCTTCTCACACACCTTGCGTGGGCTCGCTGTTCTCACGGTATCTATCACACCTGGTGTGGTCTCGTCGCGGTCTTCTCACACGCCTTGCGTGGGTTCGTTGTTCTTATTGGGGGTGGTGGTCGCAGCGCCAGTTCATGGGTAGAGAGAGGTAGGTCTGTGGAGAGAGATAATATGCGACTTCAATCAATTGCGCTCTGTACTACAGACTATATGCGCTCCTCCCACCATAACACCCCCATGGGGCTTCCATCTTTCCTATTACCGCCGAAAGGTAAATGCACAGCACCAAAGAAATTGTAAAAGCACGGCACCAAAGAAATCGTAACAGTGAGCGACCGTACAGAAAGACTCATGACAACCCATCCTCCCCTTTGGCTGAAATCAAAGTGTTTTGTGGGTACATTATAAAGGAGACTTGCGGTGGAAAGAAACTTCGGTAAAGGAGACAGTACAATACCCTTACCTTTTGAGCGCTCTCTAGGTGGCCATCGTCGTGTCAGTGGTTGCCGCGTTGTCACGGCGCATTCCCAGCATGATCTTGACATAGGTGGAGCAGCTTCGGTCGGAGGCTTTGTGTGGTTGTAGGCAGTTGGTGCAGTGGGTTGGCAGGTGGTTGCAAGAGTGCCCTGCTTTGCAGTTCGTTATCGCACATGGATGATCCTTGGTGGGGTGGGGTTGTGCACACACAGTGCAGGTGTGGTTGCTGGCGGTGCAGCATTGTGTCAGGTGCCCAAAGGTCTGGCATTTGTTGCATTGGGTGGAGGGGCCAAAGGTGATGTATTCGGCAATAGTGTATTCGCAGTTGAGCATGGCGTGGCTGGTGGCACCGAGAGACTTCTTCGTCATCTCACCTACAAAGGTGACGATCATGGAGGAGGCCTCTTTCCCCTGGCGGCGTTGAGGGCTGGTGAGCCAACGCGGTGTCTGGCCCATTCGGAGGGACGGGTAGGATGATTCGATTTCGATATGGGCGGATTCGGGTGTGGCAGTGGTCGGGATGCCGTGGACGATGAAATGGCTCCATCGCTGGCTGACCCTGGATGATGTGATTGGGAATTCGTGGAATGCCTCCTCGAGGATGGCTAGGTATGGTTCATAGCTGGTGCTCAGGTGCTGAGGTGCGACCGTGAAAACAAGGTTGTTAGTGGCAGTAATGTTTGCCAGGATGAGGGGCGGGTGTTCGATGTCGGCATGGGTGGTGATGGTCTTGTTGGTCACTTGGAGTGCGCGGTCTGGGGCCTGCTTGTGGTCGTTGGGTGCAGTCGTGAGGCTGAAGATTATCAGCCTATCCGCCGTCGGGTAAGGCTTTGGGAGGATCGTCTCCTTCCTGGCCTTCTTCTTGCTCCTGACCTCCATAAACTGCCTTGTCTGTTTTTCTACTACCTGTGCATAGGTTGGTGCAGGATCTGGGGGAGGCTTGGTGGTGGAGGGTAGCTTCTGGCGTTGTTGGGGGAGTGCCGTCACAACCCTGGGGGCTGCGGGGGCGGCGGCGGGGATGGGACTTGCGGATAGGGTGGCTATTTGCTCCGAGAGCTTGGTGATGGTGTTGGTCACCTGGGAGATTTGTTTCTGTATCTCCAGGTCCCTCTCCTTCATCTCTTTGAGGCCAGGGATTTTGACGGTAACTGATTGCTTTGCGAATTGGTATGTCATTTCGACGCAGATGAAACGGCAAATCGGTTCAAGTAGCCATTCGGTGGTCTCGTTGATAGTGGTGGTGTGGTCCAGTTCGGATTTCCATGGCAGAAATGTCAGAATAATGGGCGTCCGGAGATGACGGACTGGAGACAGCGTCCGGAGATGAGGGACCGGAGACGGCGTCCGGAGATGACAGGCCGGAGACAGCGTCCAGAGATGACGGATCAGAGGCAACATGTCCGGAGATGACAGTAGCCTTAGTGTCCGAGCACCGGTTCGGGAGACAGTCTTCTGTCCTTTCCCCTTGGTGAGTCCCTCAGGCGCGTTGTATATAGAGAGAATGTTCCTCCTTCGACTTTGTATCAATCAACCAATTCACTATCTTAGTCTTTATCGATCCATATATTCCAACAGGTTAAGAGCCCAGATTGAACGCTCTGCCAATCCGCTACCCATCAATAATCGCACCCGTCGTACCTGCCGCTTTGCACCTCGCTTCTGCGTCTCATCCCTGCACTCTTGATTTTTAAGCCTCAACCCCTTGAGCCGCATCGCTACGCAACGACATTACCACTATGACCTCTACCCGACAAACTGTCAAATTCGAAGTCGCCGAGCTGCTTAATGCACGCAACTACCATTCGTGGAAAAACGACATGATGGGAGTCCTTACTGCGGAAGGCGCCTTCAAGATCATCACCTGGAAAGAAAACCCCACCGAACTCTGAAACTTCTGCTACTGCCTGTGACTTCTATCGGCGCGCTGACCGAGCAGCTTCGATAATCTACCTATCAGTCGAACCTACCATCCGAACCACCATCAGCAGTATTTCCGAGAATGAAATCAATGATCCGGCCCGCGTCTGGGAATTCCTTCGCCAGAAATACAACTCTGCCTCGCTGAAATCCGGCCGAAACGACATCATGAACCGGTTCCATACCTCGACAATGAAGCCTGGGACCTCGGTCGCCGAATACATCTCTTGCCTGCTCGCCATTCGCCAAGAATTGGCTGGAACTAAAGAGGCGATCTCAGATACCACCGTCGTCTGCCACCTCCTTCGAACCGTACCTGAATCATTTGCAATCACTGTCGGCGTTCTCAAAAACAAACCTTCAGAGGAGCAAACCGTGGACACTGTTACTGCAGCCCTTATCGAGGAAGAGACATCGCTCGCACGAAGGAACGACCAAGTTGGTTCAAACCTCAACATTGCTGGCACTACCTGTCAAGCACTCGCAGCAAGAACTCAGCACGGCAAGCAGCAGGGCTACGGTAGTTACAGCAATCGGAAGCCGTACGAAAGGCCTAGCAATTCAGGGCTACGATGCTTTTACTGCACACGAGAAGGACACAAGGAAAGTGACTGCTGGGTGAAGCAAGAGGCAGAGAGGCTCAAAGAAGAAAGAAGCTCTTAGCGACCCTCCATACAAACTGCCCGGGTGAACTTCGGGGACTACCCGAGTGAGGCTGTCGTTCACGGTTTATAACCGATTGCAGGTATGTTTTCTGAGCCCCAAATATTTGGGTGGAGCTGTGTGCGCGCTTGGTGATGAGGAGCAGCTGCGGCGCCCTACACCGGAGCTGATGCATGTGCTTGGGGGAGCTGTGTGCATGCTTGGTGATGACGGAGTAGCTGAGGCACCTCATACTGGAGCTGATGCATGCGCTCGGGGGAGCTGTGTGCGCGCTTGGTGATGAGGAGCAGCTGTGGCGCCCCACACCGGAGCTCTTTCTCCTATGTCCGTGGTTTTCCCATGAGGTTTTTTACACGGTTATAAGTTTTAACGAGGCATCCAAGGATACTGGGTTTCACTGTTTTTGTTTCTCTTCACTGCAACTGTTTGTTGCTATACTGGCGGTTTCGTTTTCTCCTCTCCTGCGTTCCTTTGCATCTTCCGTACGAGGGGAAGCGTCAGAATAATGGGCGTCCAGAGATGATGGACCGGAGACGGCGTCCGGAGATGACGGATCAGAGTCAACATGTCCGGAGATGACAGCAGCCTTAGTCTCCGAGCACCAGTTCGGGAGACAGTCTTCCGTCCTTTCCCCTTGGCGAGTCCCTCAGGCACGTTGTATATAGAGAGAATGTTCCTCCTTCGACTTTGTATCAATCAACCAATTCACTATCTTCGTCTTTATCGATTCATATATTCCAACAAGAAAACTGGCCAGTGTGTCGGTATCGTGGTCCCAGTCGGGCGCATAGTCCAACTCTGTGTTGAACATGTCAAGGGGGATGCTTTGTTGTGGGGTTGGGATCGGAGATGGTGGTGGTGTGAATGTGGTTGGTGGTGGGGTGGAGGAACTCCCCCCAAGCAATGGGTTTGTTGTTTGGCTAGCTTTGCCCTTTGCCATGGAGGCGAAGATGGTTGCCATGGTGATGCAGAGTTTTTGTGGACAGGTGTCCACTTTCCAGAGTGTGGGTGGGTGTTGTTCAGTTACCGGGCGACCGCGACGCAGAGTGAAATCGGGCGGGCAGCAACAACAAAGAAGTGAGAGGTGGCCAGCGAGTTCGTAGATGGAAAGACTGTGGAGTTATGAAGCTCCAGAGGGTATTTCCAGCGAAATCAGTGGTGGGAATAAAAAGTTGTTTGGCGGCGAACAAAATTTTTGCGGTGGAGTGAAGGATAATATGCGATTTCGATCTATTGCGCTTATCACTAGAGGATTTATGCGCTCCTCCTCGCAGTACCGCCCCCGTGGGGCTCCCATCTTTCCAAGAATCGCCCGTCTCCTTCTGCTAGCCTACGAACAGTCCCTCTGGGATCGGACCACTCTCTCAGTACCCATCTAGCTTTGGCACGAAGCACAAAGTATACAGGCCCGGGCTCGCCTTCTAGTCATCTCAAAAGGAAAAACAAAAGAAAAAGGGTGTGTGGCACTGCAAGCCAAAGTGCACGACCGCTGGGAGGTGTGGTGCCGGTGGAAGTGCACGCCGAGGTGCGCGACCACCGGGAAGGTGTGGTGTGGGGCGCAAGCCGAAGCCCATGACCGCCGGGTGGTATGGTGTGGTGGGAGTGCAAGCCTGGGCCTGCCGCCGCTGGGAGGTGTAGTGGTGCCGGTGGCAGACCACGCTGAAGTGCGTGACTACCGGGGAGGTGTGGTGACAGTGCAAGCCGAAGTCCGCAACCACCAGGAGGTGTGGTGTGGGGCGCAAGCCGAAGCCTGCTACCGCCAAGTGGTGATGGGCGCAAGCCGAAGCCCGCGACCGCCGGGTGTTGTGGTGTGGCCGGAGCGCAAGCCTGGGCCTGCCGCCGCCGGGAGGTGTAGTGGTGCCGGTGGGAGACCACAGCGATGCGCGCGACCACCGGGAAGGTGTGGTGACAGTGCAAGCTGCAGCCCGCGACCGCTGGGTGGTGTGGTGTGGCGGGAGCGCAAGCCTGAACCTGCCGCTGCTGGGAGGTATAGTGGTGCCAGTGGCAGACCACGCCGAAGCGCGTGACTGCCAGGAAGGTGTGGTGACAGTGCAAGCCGGAGCCGAAGCCCGCGACCGCCAGGAGGTGTGGTTGTGCCGGTGGCTGACCACGCCAAGACGCGCGACCACTGGGAAGGTGTGGTGATAGTGCAAGCCGAAGCCCGCGACCGCCGTAAGGTGTGGTGTGGGGTACAAGCCTGCGCCGGACGCCACCAGGAGGTGTAGTGGTGCCGGTGGGAGACCACGCCGAGGCATGCGACCACCAGGAAGGTGTGGTGACAGTGCAAGCTGAAGCCCGCAACCGCCGAGTGGTGGTGATTGGTGGCTGGGCAGACAGGACCGGGGTCATGCTGTAGCCGAGGTGTGAGTTGGCGTGGGCGGGCAGATTTTTCAGGGTCTGAGCCATGCCCACGGGTGTTGAGAGGCGTATCTGTTTGCGTTGATGCAAAACGAGAACGGAGAAGAATGAGGTTTTCAGTCGCCCGGACGCGACAGTGAAAGAAAGAGAGGAATCTACTGCATGAGCGCAGTAGAGAAGCCGAAGTAGATGCCCTTGTCCACCAGAGGTAGACTCTGATGGCCGCAGGGAGGGGGTGTTGTGCGGTGCACGTGGTCGGTTGGGGGGCTGTTGTGAGGATAATAGATTACGTGGAGAAGAATCTCCAGACTAGCTACCACGCCCTTTCTTTATACTTTTCCTTCCCTCTGTGGAATCACAGCTTGCCCGCAAGACTGACACAGTTCCTCCGTCTAACATCATGACTCGATCGCCGTGCCCAAGGAAAACACATGATCGTACTCGGCCGCTGTGCGGCCAACACTCTACTCGCGGCAACAGGAGAAAGGACGCGCAAGCAGAAACACTAAAGGAAAGGAAGACTGACGTACAGCTTAATCAAGGGAAAACAATACTCGTAACAAACATGGGAGAAGGACACACAAGCTCATTCAATGGGAGACAACAAACGTAGCGGACAGGATAAGGACGCACAAGCAACATAGAAGAAACAAAGGAGAGAGGTCTAGACTGGCCAGCGGTCAGGGATATTGCTACCGGAGCGATATGGCGGAGATCGATCGAGGCGCCTAAGCGCGGAGGATGACCGCGGCTGCGGCAGCGGAAACGAGGATGAGCCACAGGGCAACAAGGGTGAGAGTGGCACCGGTGCTGGCACCAAGAAGCCTGTCACGCCAAGTTCGTGACACTCCTGGGGGTATTGGCCTGGGGTCCTTTGTGGGGACATGGAATCGTACTTCAGGGTTGGTTGTAGGTCATTGGTTGATTACCCTAAGGTTGCATAGGTGACTGTCCGTTTTGACGGCCGTAGTGGCGTAATCCACCAGGGCGGTGGCTGGTGTTTCACTTATGACCAGGTGTTGTTTTACCTCAGGGTGCAGTCCATCTCGGAATCGTACGATGCACACATTGTCTGTATATGGGAGGTCTGCTTTGATTCGCTGGAATTCATCCCAGTATGCTGCCAAGGTTTGATTCCCTTGCTGGATTTTTTTGAATTTCTCAAATGCTATCTCTTCGGCATCTAGCGGCCAAAAGAATACTTCATGTTCCTTTTCACCTCTTCCCATGTTAAGTCAATTCCTCCTGCCTTGTTTAGGAAGGTTTCCACCCAGTTCCATGCTACTCCTCCGAGTAGGGATGATGTGTATCCCTTCTTTTTCTCGTTGTCATCAAATCGGTTTCCTTCTATCTGGAATTTTAGCTCGCACTGGGTCAAGAATGTTTTGAATATTGTTTTTTCTCCCTCAAAGGGCTCTGCGTCTCGGAGTTTTAGATAACTGCTTTGCAGTGGTCTGTTGCGTGCTGCTAAGAGAGTTTGCAGCATTTCCATTGTCAACAGGTGGGGTCTGCTTCCCACCCTGCCTGATCCTTCGGCCATTCTTCTGGGCTGTTCTGGTGACTCGGGTGTCTGAGGTCTCAATTGTGGTTCCAGTATCACGTGACTCAGGGCTCGCTGATCATCGGAGACTTCCCTGAATTTTCAGAGGTTGAGGGGGTCCTCAGTGTCTTTGTTCTAGGACTCCACTATGTTCGTTGACTTGCTACGCCACTTGTTGATTTGGAGACGCAATCTAGTATTAAGATTCTATCTCACTAGTCCATGCTGCTCGACAGACGACGTAGGCTTGTGGCAGTATTCAGCTTCACCCTTTCTTTGCATGCTCAGCTGGGTATCATTGCGGTATTCGGCGTCGCTGTGGCAGTATTGGGCTTCGCCCTTATCTCCTCATGTCTGGCATGGTATCATTGCGGTATTTGGCATTGCTGTGGTGGTGTTTGGCTTAGCCCTTGTCTCCTCACACCTGGTATAGTATCGTTGCGGTATTTGGCTTCGCTGCAGTGGTATTCGACTTTGCCCTTATCTCTTCTAAATTGTTTTTACAGGTAGTGATCGTAGCGCTGGGTTATGGGGGTTGTGTCACGAACCTGGCGCGACAGGCTCCTTGGTGCCGGCACCGGTGCCACTCTCACCCTTGCCGCCCTGTGGCTCATCCTCGTTTCCGCTGCCGCAGCCGCGGTCATCCTCCGCGCTTAGGCACCTCGACCGAATTCCGCCATATCGCTCCGGTAGCGATATCACTGACCGCTGGCTGGTCTAGACCTCTCTCCTTCGTCTCTGTTATGTTACTTGCACGTCCTTCTCCTGTCATCATTACGTATGTCATTTCCTGTTGACTATGTCCGCACGTCGTCTCTCTGTTGCCGTTTCCCCTGTGTGTGTCTACCTTGCTTTACTTGTGCGTCCTTTCTCCTGTTGTCTCGAGTAGAGTGTGGGCCACGCGGCGGCCGAGTGCGATCATGTGTTTTCTTTGGGCGCGGCGAAAAAGTCATGATGGGAAAACTCTGTGTCAGTCTTGCAGGCGAGGCTGTGATTCCACAGTGGAGGAAAAGGTATAAAGGAAGGGCGCGGTAGCTAGTCTGGAGATTCTTTCTCCACGCAATCTATTATCTCTCTCCACCAACTCCTACTTCTACCTTGCCGTGAAACCGGCACTGCGACCGAAACCCCGAACCAACCGACCGTGCTACAATCAAGACCCTCGAGCGGCAGTAGACGAAGACAACAGAAGACTGGGAGTTACAGTCTCGACAGCATAGACAGGGCTACGCCGAGGGGCATCCTCAGACTTCACCCAAACCAGAGAGGGAAGTACTTGCCCGCGCCAGTGAGCTGAACGAACACAGCCCGAGAGCCGAACTACAGGAAAGACCTACCGTGTAGGCACGCCGAGGAAGTACGTTGCCTCTCGAGCCCGAGACAGTGCGAGGAAGTCAGGATCTTGACACTAGATTGCGTATCCAATCGACACATGACATAGTGGACAATCCTCGAGAAGGAAAAATAAGTCACCATGGATCGACCAGACCCAGAATACGAGTTCGAGGTAGACGACCTCGACCCCAACACCTTCAACCTCGGGGAAATCCGAGCAGCCCGAGACGACGCATGCATCCCGAACCCGGTAACCCCAGAACCGCAATCCCGGCCCGAGACCCCCGACACCCCCGAACAACAAAAAAGAATGACCGAAGCTTCAGGGACTAGCAGCCCAGACGTCATGCAAGCTCTCCTACAGGAACTAATCGCACAACGAGGACGAGGCGATAGAGCCAGTCAGCCAAAAATCAAAGACCCGGAACTATACTATGGAGATCGCGCCAAGCTCAGAGCCTTCCTGGTACAATGTGAACTAAAGTTCAATTGCGAAGCACACCGATTCCAGAACGAAAGCGGAAAAGTCCATTATGCAAACAGCCGGTGTCGGGGAGCAGCGTGGAAATGGATCCAACCCTCCATCACCCAGGGGAAAAGCAGCTTCGCCACCTGGGAAGATTTCAAGACGGCCATCCACCGGGCATTTGACGAGATTGACGCAACGGAAGTCGCCAGGGTGAAGTATATGAAGATAGAGCAAGGAGCCCGATCAACAGCACTGTATTGGGCCGAATTCCAGAACATCATCGCGGACCTTGACTACAATGACTCCGCCTACATCGACAAATTCGATGCCGGCCTTCCTGAATGGACCCAGACTGAGCTCACGATACTACCCACAAAACCGACTACTATGACCGCATATGCTAACAGAGCTATCGAAATAGACAACAAACTATACAACATCCAAGTGAGACACACCAAGGGGCCGCCCCGGACCGGGCCGTCACACATATTACCCCACGCCGAAAGAACGAGAGAACACGCCCTGCCCAACCCCGAACCAATGGACCTAGATACCACAAGAAGATTCTGGTTCGCAAAACGGCCACAGCAGGCATCAGCGCCACGGCCTCTCACGAACCGAGAATGCTACAATTGCGCAAAAGCAGGACACTTCTCAAGGGAGTGCCTGCAACCCAAGAAAAACACCTACAAACGCCCATATCGAGCCGTAGCAGCCACCTACAAAGAACAAGAGGAAGAAACAGCAGAAGAAGAACCCGAACCGTCGGGAAACGACAACCCTCGGGAATAAGTGCCGACAACCACCACCCGAGGGAAATACCTGTTGTTGAACCCGAAGAAGACCCTCCATACCTAGTACGAAGCGCCCGATACGACCGCAAGGAAAAAATTATGATCAAAGTACGAATCCAGAGAACAGACGGGAACAAGCGCTCCACTACCGCCCTCGTAGACAGTGGGGCATCAGAAAACTTCATCGATAAAGCATATGCGGAGGCCAGTGGAATACCTATGCAGCAAAAAACAACGCCAAGACAAGTATTGACAGTGGATGGAAGTGAGGTCACCAGCGGACCGGTAACCCACGACGCTCAAATCCATCTAACTATCAACCATCACGAAGAAGATATCCGGCTACACTGCATCACGATCGGAAACGCCCCAATCATCCTGGGACTCTCGTGGCTCAAACTCCATGACCCAGTAATAGGATGGAAAAATCACACCGTGAAATTCCACTCCGACCACTGTGCCGAGAAATGCCTACCCAGTTCACTAAGAGCCAACACAGTTCCGGAAGAAAAGGCAACAGAACAATACTATAAGAAGACACCAGTAGAGGAAGAAAACTGGGAAATCAGAGAAACAGACCCATGGGAGGTATGCCAGACGGTAATCAACAAAATCAAAGAAACCTCCGGAACGAGCAAAAACCCGATTCCCCTAGAATATCACGAATTCCTCGATGGATTCGCAGAACAGGAACCAGCGACACCCCCAACTCACCGAACGCAGGATCATCACATCCCACTGGTGGAAGGAAAGACACCCCCGTATAAGCCACTGCGACCCCTGAACAAGGACAAAATGAAAGCCCTAAGAGAGTACCTAGAGATCAACGAGAAACGAGGATGGATCCGGAAATCCACCTCCCCAGCTGGAGCCCCAATACATTTTGTCAAGAAAAAGGATGGAGGATTACGCCTGTGTGTGGACTGCCGACAACTGAACGAAATCACGATCAAGGATCGAACACCGCTGCCACTGATCGGCGAGTCCCTCGACCAACTCTCCAGCGCCACCATCTACACCAAACTCGATATATGAGATACGTACTACAACCTCCGGATTGCAAAGGGCGACGAATGGAAAACCGCTTTCCGAACTCGATATGGGCTATACGAATATCGCGTCATGCCATTCGGACTCACCAATGCCCCAGCATCTTTCCAACGATGGATGAATGAGATCCTGAGTGACTTTCTCGACATTTTCTGCGTGGCATATCTGGACGACATCCTAGTCTTCTCGTCCGACGAGGAAACACACCGGAAACATGTCCGGGCAGTACTCACATGAGTACGGGACACCGAACTAAAGCTGAAAGCCTCTAAATGTGAATTCCATGCCATGGAAACAGAATATCTAGGATATGTCATATCCCCGGAAGGGCTGAAAATGGACGAGGAGAAAATCCGAACAATCAGAGATTGGAAGGAACCAACCAACGTCAAAGGAGTGCAAAGCTTCCTAGGCTTTGCCAATTTCTACCGATGGTTCATCAGGGACTACAGCAAGATCACGGCGCCCCTGTCCTCCCTCACAAGGAAGGAAAAGGCATGGGAATGGGGTGACAAACAGCAAGAGGCGTTCGGAACACTAAAAAGGGCAATGACCACGGAACCAATATTGCAACACTTCGACCCAGAACGACCTGTCACCATTGAAACAGATGCCTCAGATTACGCCATAGGAGCAATCCGCTCCCAACCCGACGAAAAGGGGATCCTGCACCCCATGGCGTATTACTCGAGGAAACTCAAGGACCCGGAACGCAACTACGACATCCACGACAAAGAACTACTGGCGATTGTGGATGCCCTGTGCAAATGGGATACCTATTGTAAGACAACGGGACCAAAAATCACAATCCTCACCGACCACAAAAACCTCGAATATTGGAAAACAAAGAAGGATCTCAATTTGCGACAAGCCCGATAGGGGGAGCGATTAGCCAACTACGACTTCATGATCAAATATCGACCTGGGAAATTGGCCGGCAAACCAGACATCCTCTCTAGAGAGTCAGGAGACTCTCCCTGGGAAGGGGATATGAAGCATCAGCAGAACCAGAGCCGAATCTTGCTACCCAAAAAAGCATTTGAAGCACTCCAGGCCAATACGACAGAAACCATCAACCTCGAGATAGACAAGGAACTCCTGAATGAAATCAGGACACTAAGTGCAGCAGAGAAAGAGATCCAAGAAATCCGGAGGAAAAAGGCAAATGAGACCACCCGCGACGGGAAGATCGTGCTAGGACTATACGAAGAAAACAATGGGTTGCTGATATATTATGGCCTCATATGGATCCCTGACAATGACACCCTGCGACTCCGCATATTAAGAGACCACCATAACGCGCAAGCCGTGGGACACCCGGGCTGAGCAAGAACCCTGGAACTTGTTAGCCGAAATTTCTACTAGCCAGGGCAACGGAAGTACATCCACAGATACGTCGACCACTGTGACACCTGCCATCGCATCAAGCCAATCCGACACGCGCCATTTGGACTGCTAAAGCCCCTCGAACTCCCACACAGACCATGGGACACGATATCAATGGACTTTATCACCGCACTGCTGATAAGCAACGGAAAAGACGCATTATGGGTAATAATCGATCGTCTCACAAAGATGGGACACTTCGTCGCCTGCCAGGGCACCATGAACCCCGAAGACCTAGCAGACCACTTCCTCCGGCAAGTTGTCAGACCCCACAGACTACCAAGCAGTATGGTATCAGATAGAGGATCCCTGTTTACCTCAGACTTCTGGAAACGAGTAACGGAAACACTTGGGATATCACGCAACCTCAGCACAGCCTTCCACCCGCAAACAGACGGACAAACGGAAAGAGCCAATGCCACCCTTGAGCAGTACCTCCAGGCATACTGCAACTACCAGCAGGACGACTGGGAAAGGCTGCTGCCAATTGCCGAATTCTGCTACAACAACACACAAACCGAAACCACAAGAATAACCCCCTTCTTCGCCAACTATGGATATCACCTGCATTTGCTACCAGACCTCGGCACTCGGAACGAGGAAACCCCGGAGGTGTCGGAATATGTTGCGGCATTCGGAAGGTTGCATGAAGAACTTCGAGCAGAAATCAAGGAAGCCCAAATGTCTCAAGCAGAGCAAGCCAACAAAGCACGACATCCGGACCCGGTGCTGAACCCAGGCGACAAGGTCTGGCTACGACGAAAACACATCCGAACCACCCGACCATCGAACAAACTGGACCACAAGCAAATAGGCCCGTACACCATCCTCGAGAAGGTAGGCTCAAGAGCATATAAGCTGGACCTACCGGCCACTGTCAAAATCCACCCAGTCTTCCGCATCAGCCTCCTCGAACCCACAGCCAGCACCGAACCTATCCCAGGATATCACCAACCACCACCACCCTCCGTAATCATTCAACAACAGCAAGAGTGGGAAGTAGAAAAGATCCTCGACTCCCGACGCCATAGAAATCAGATACAGTATCGAGTCAAGTGGACTGGTTTCCAGGACCCCGATCGTACCTGGTACCGCGCCCGCAATTTCGAAAACTCTCCCAATCTCGTCCAGCAATTCCGCAGGGACTACCCGAAGAAACCCGCCCCCCAAAACTAAAATGTCTACCACCGCCACTGTCGACCCCAACGAAGGCTGGACCTTCACGGACCACAGCCACACCGCCGATTTTTCCACCACAACCCCTGATAACGAACAAACCATGACCGAACCAACCAACGATTGGGGCCTTGCCGCCCAAGCCACGACCACGGACGGTTGGAACGTCCCCACAGCACTGTCACCACCCTTGTCCGCCATAGAACAGCCCCGCCAGGACGACCACACCTCCCTCCACTGGACGGCCTGCTACGATGACTACTGCAGCATCCACTGACAAATGAAAGATAACAACTATTACCCACGCCAGAGCCGCCGTCACCGTCGAATGCAAATCTGCGACTGTCCGCTCCCTCACCCCGACAAATTGTTAGCAGTAACCCGCGAACGGCGCATCAACCCCGTGAAAGCCTGCGCGGACTGGCACCGAGGAAAGCGGGTCTGCCCCAACTGTCGGTTCCTCGTGAATCTCGAAAACCATCACCTCCGCTGCAGCGCCGCGGCCCCTCGTGCCCCCTTGGCTGACATCACGCAAAAAGACCAAGAGAACACCCACCCTACCGAGGATCCGACCACCACCCCAACCGTAGCTGCCGCGCTGCAGGACAAACAACTCACCCTCCTGGGGGAAATTGTCACTATGATACATCAAACAACCACACGGGACGCACGCTGAAACCATGTCGTGCACCGAACGCTAGCGCAATGCATGAACGAATTCCGTGACGCAGACCAACAGCAACTCCAGCAGATGGCCACCACGATGGAAGCCATCATCGCTGAGCAACAGCGAATGAACGAACAACTCCACGCCTGGCAGCAGGCTAGCCAGCCCGTCTGCATCTACTGCACCCCCATCAGCCGCCGGACCCTGACAACCCGACATGACCTCGCCGGAGCTTCGGTCTGGACAGGGGATGTACTGTCACGAACCTGGCGCGACAGGCTCCTTGGCGCCAGCGCCGGTGCCACTCTCACCCTTGTTGCCCTGTGGTTCGTCCTCGTTTCCACTGCCGCAGCCGCGGTCATCCTCCGTGCTTAGGCGCCTTGACCGATCTCCGCCATATCGCTCCGGTAGCGATATCCCCGACCGCTGGCCGGTCTAGACCTCTCTCCTTCGTCTCCGTTATGTTACTTGCGTGTCCTTCTCCTGTCATAGTTACGTATGTCGTTTCCTGTTGACTATGTCCGCGCGTTGTCTCTCTGTTGCCGTTTCCCCTGTGTGTGTCTACCTTGCTTTACTTGCGCGTCCTTTCTCCTGTTGTCTCGAGTAGAGTGTGGGCCGCGTGGCGGCCGAGTGCGATCATGTGTTTTCTTTGGGCGCAGCGAAAAAGTCATGATGGGAAAACTCTGTATCAGTCTTGCGGGTGAGGCTGTGATTCCACAGTGGAGGAAAAGGTATAAAGGAAGGGCGCGGTAGCTAGTCTGGAGATTCTTTATCCACGCAATCTATTATCCTTCACTCCACCACAAAATTTTCCTTCGCTGCCAAACAACTTTTTATTCCCACCACCAATTTCGCTGGAAATACCCTCTGGAGCATCATAACTCCACGGTCTTTCTATCTACGAACTCAACGGTCCTCTCCTACTTCTTTGTTGTTGCTGCCTGCCCGATTCCGCTCCGCGTCATGGTCGCTCGGTTAGCAAACAACACCCACCCCCGCACCAAGAAGAGGCCAGCTGGCCACATCTCCACCACGTCACCATGGCAACCACCCCAACCACCAACCCATTCAGAATCGACCACGCTTTCTCCGCCCCCCTGACTCCGGCCGCAGCCGTTGTCACGGGACTATGCCGACCGGTCGCCTCTGGCTCCACCTTCACAATTCCCGCCACGATCCCCACCCCATCAATACTGGACACTGAACCCATGGACCCCAGCGTGGACTATGCACCAGAGTGGGACCACGACACAGACACTCTCGCGAGTTATGTGGCATGGAAAATCGAGTTCGAAAGCCTACAAACCGGCAACAGAGTCACCCAGAACCTCCTTGCACCTATCGCCGAGTTCATCCGCAAGGAAGTCAGCCACCAGCTCACCCAACACGCCGTTATGGTCAGAATCCCGGACCTCCAAGAAATGAAGGACCGGGAGCTGGAGATGCAGAAGCACATCTGTACACTCACCGACACCATCACCAAACTCTCTGAACAAGTCACCAAACTATCAACCTGCCCAGCCACCACAGTCACTGCCCCAGCCGCCCGGGCCATGGCAGCAACCCCCCAAACCCACTGACCGCCTACCACCACTGCCAAACCCCGGACGGCCACGAACCCTACCTACGCACAGGTAGCGTAGAAGAAAAAGCCACAGGAGTTCACAGAGGTGAAGAGCAAGAAGAAGGGCAGAAAGGAGACCATTCTCCCGAAGCCTTACCCAACGGCAGACAGACTGGTTATCTTTAACCTGACGACTGCACCAAACGACCGAAAGGAAGCCGCCGACCGTGCCCTCCAGGTCATCAACCAAACCATCACCAGCCACTCTGACATCACCCACCCACCCTTTATCCTGGCACACATCACTGCCACCAACAACCTCGTCTTCACAGTCGCACCCCAACACCTGGGAACAAGCTACGAACCCTACCTCGCCATCTTCGAAGATGCACTCCACAAATACCCAATCACCTCCTCTAGGGTCAGCCAGCGATGGACTCGTTTTATCATTCACGGTGTCCCCACTGCCGCCACCCCCGAAACAGTTTGAACCGAAATCGAAAACACCTACCCCACCCTCCGAATGGGTCAAACACCGTGATGGCTCACCAGCCCCGAACGACGTCAGGGCAAAGAGGCTTCATCCATGGTCGTCACCTTTATTGGTGAAATGACCAAGAAGTCACTGGGTGCCACCAGCCTCGCTGTCTTTAACCGCCAATGCAACATCGCCGAATACATTTCCTTCGGCCCCTCCTCCCAATGCAACAAATGCCAACAGTATGGGCAACCGACCCAGCGCTGTACTGCTGCCACATACACCTGTGCAGTCTGCGCCCTCCCACACCCCACCTGCGAACACCCTTGTACAATCGGAAACTGCAAAGCAGGCCACTCTTGCAGACACCTGCCCATCCGCTGTGCCAACTGCCAGCAACCACACAAAGCCTCTGACCGAAACTGCCCGACCTACGCCAAAATCATGACAGCACTGCGAAATGACAACAACACAGCAGCCGACACGACCATGACTGCCTAGAGGTCCCACCAAAGGTAATAGTATTGCACTACTTCTGTTACCATTGTTTCCTTCCACCACAATTCTCCTTCACCGTGTACCTACAAAGCGCTGGGATTCTGGGCCGAGAGAGGTAGCTGTTTGTCAGGAGTTCCTCTGTACGGTCACTCATTGTCACGATTTCCTTGGTTTGTTTCCTTTTGTTTATTTGCTCTTCCGGCGGTAACAGGGAAAGATGGAAGCCCCACGGGGGTGGTACAGCGAGGAGGAGTGCATAAACCCTGTAGTGGTAAAGCACATTTAATCGTAATAGAATATTATCTCTCTCCACCAACTCCTACTTCTACCTTCCCGTGAAACCGGCACTGCGACCGAAACCCTGAACCAACCGACCGTGCTACAATCAAGACCCTTGAGCGGCAGTAGACGAAGACAACAGAAGACTGGGAGTTAGAGTCTCGCCAGCATAGACAGGCCTATGCCGAGGGACATCCTCAGACTTCACCCGAACCAGAGAGGGAAGTACTTGCCCGCGCCAGTGAGCTGAACGAACACAGCCCGAGAGCCGAACTACAGGAAAGACCTACCGTGTAGGCACGCCGAGGAACTACGTTGCCTGTCGAGCCCCAGACAGTGTGAGGAAGTCAGGATCTTGACAGGTAGAGAGATAGGTCTATGGTGAGAGATAATATGCAACTTGGATCTATTGTGCTTTATGCTAGAGGTAATATATACTCCTCCTCGCCATCTCACCCCTGTGGGGCTTCCATCTTTCCCTTTTGCCAAGAAATGTGTTCGCACCAAGGAAAACAAAATTCCAATGCAGAGAGAGGTACGCCACAAGAACACTCAAGCAAGAAATCACTCTGACAGTAAAAGGAAAGAAAAGAGAAACCCCCTCCCTTCATTACCAATCATCCTTTGTCAAGCTTTGTCATCTCGTTCGTGTGACTGTTTAAATTTCGAAATCACCGAAGTCTGGTTCAGGCGAGTCTGATCCTGAAGCTTTGGAGCCTTGTGGTATGAGTTGGTCCGTTGTGAAGTGGAGATGGGTGGAGTAGCCTAGGCCGGTTGCACGGTGGAACTGGTGAAGTGGGTGGGCATTTTCAGGTAATGTAATGAACTGCAGGGTCTGAATAAACCCAATTGTAGTGCATTGGAGAATTGCCTGCTGTGTATCCAGCAGCTGGCAATTCCAGAGAAGGTGGTGTGAGGTGGCACAGTCCGTACTGTATGGGTACGGATTGGCAGTAATGTTAGGGGGTGGGTCTGTGGGTGCGCAGTTGCAGAAGGCCCGCCAGAGAGTTCATGTGTCGACCCAGTCCACCTCCTGGAGGTGTTTGGGAATGGTGAAGGATGGTGTGGGGAGGGGAAGTTGGGTCTTTAATTGTTTCATGAGTTGTGCTCGCGCTTACATGAGGAGCCAAGTTTTTGTAGTGAGTGCGAAGCGGTACAGGATTGGGTTGTCGGCCCCTTGTTTGACGAGTTTGTCGGCCCTCTCGTTGCCCCTAATGTTGCAATGGGATGGGTACCAGGTGATGGAGATTTGCTAGCTGAGGGTGCGTAGGTTTTCGATGGACTCGAGAGCTCATTGGACGTACTTGTGGTTGTGTTTGTTAAAGTTGATGGTGGTGATTGCCATCTGATTGTCGATGCAGATGACAACAGTGTCCCGTGGAGCTGTGGTGGTGAGAAGGATGGTGACAGCCTCTTGGACGACGTGGAGTTCGGCGTCATACACCTCAGCCCGACTGCCTAGGTGACAACTGCCTTCGTGCAGCCTATACAGGTGCTGGTCGCCGCAGTGGTATATTGCCTATCCACATCCGATTGACCCATTATCAAGTTTGGAGCCATCCGTGTGAATAATGATGGTGTGGTTTTCTTGTGTTTCAAGACATTGTTTGTGTGCTTGTTGGGGTTGGGTTGTTTTGTCCGGGTTTCAAGAAGGGATAATGGGAACCCCCTCAGCTGTTGAGGTGCTTGTTCAGTCTTTGAGTTTGCCTATTACCAGGTGTTTGCTCAAGTTGTATAGGCAGTGGAGTCCTGGGAAGTTGGGGGGCATGTTTTTTGCAGCCCGTAGGGGGCCCAGTGTATGGTGAGAGGGGAGAAAGCAGAGGCGTATTGCATATCGTAGCGACAGGTAGTCCAGGTATGCTCTCAGGGGTGGGAGTTGGACGAGTGTGATGAGGTTGGATGTTCTAGTGTTGAGTGGGAGCCCTGTGATCCATCGGGTGATCGAGTTGTCAGTGGTGTTCAGGGTAGCCATTATTATTGGGGTGTCAGACCACCATGCTGGGGATACACAGAACATGGTTGGCAGTATCACCATCATCGCCAGGTGATGAGCGATGTGGGTGGGGATACCAGGTAACTGGTGGTGTAGAAACCCTAGGCTGGTGAGTGTTTTATTCTCTTTGGTTGTGGCCATGGTGGCGTGATGGATAAAGCTGACTGATTCATCGATGAACATGCTCAGGTATTTGATCTGTCGTATTGGCATGATGGTGTGGTTCCCAATTTGACGTGGGGGGTACGAAGCGATGCTCTTGTTCTTGTCCCTGCTGGTGAGGGGGAGGCAGTACAGGAGTTCTGTTTTCGGAGGAGCGAAGGTTAGTTCTAGGTGGGCTCCCTTTTGAAGATGTTGGTTTGTCTTTTCTTCAAGCAGGGTGTTGGCTCTGAACACTGTGGGTGACATTTGAACCATGCAGATATCATCTACATAGGATATGTCGGTTGTGTTTTATGTGTGGTGTTGCTTTTCCAGCATTACATTGCTGTAGATGAGCAAGAGGATTGGTGTGATAGGGGATCCTTGTGGTAGGCTGTATTCATACAGTTGAGGTTGCTCAGTGTTCTGGTCGAAACCAAATGTGAGCTTCCAGTTCATATTGAATGCTGTGGCTCAGTTGGTGAGGTAGAGGGGCATGCGCCATTCTAGGATGATTTTGCGCAGTGTTGTTGTATGGACCTGGTTGAAGGCACCTTCAATGTCGTGGGTGAGCTCTGTTAGTTGTAGTGGGAACTTGTTTGACGCTTTCTTTTGGCTAATTGCCTTGACAATTGGGTGAATTGATCGGAGGAGGGCATTGATTGCAGAATTCTCCACCTGTGCCCCCATTTGTGAGGGGTGTGTGGCTCCGCACATTTGTACAGTGTGTGCTAGTCACTTTGCAGTGATGGATTCTAGCTGCTTGCCAAAACATGATAGGAGTGAGATTGGATGGTTTCGGGGCTTGGAAATGACCACGCAGTTAGCTGTCTTCCATTCTAGGGGTGGACATTCCAGGTGGGGCAGGCTGTAAAGAGGTGAGGTAGGAGGAGTGGGGCCGCTTCATTGAAATGTCGAAGGGTGATGTAGAAGATGTCATCAGGTCCTACCAAGATATCATATTTCAGGAGTGCAATTACGAGGTGTGTTTTGTGTGTTGTAACTGATCTCGTGTAGTGGCAGATATCTTTTAGATGGGTGAGAAGGTTGGAAGGGAGTGGTGTTCATGGAGCTGCATCAGCAAAAAATTGGAAAGTTGAAGTAAAGTACTGGACCAAAAGTTTCCGTACACCCGCCCCGACGACACCACCCCACCACACAGATATACCTCTCTAACTCAGCAACAATACAATAGAAAGTAATAAAAACTTGCATACATAGTCTTTAGATACAAGTGCAGCTTCTAACAATTTTACAGCCAAAAAAAATTAGTACTTTGTGTACCAGCCCTTCGCTTCCAGCAAAGCAGCCACCCTCCTAGGTATTGACTCCCACAGTGTCTCCAGAAAGTCCCCCTCAATCTGTTGCCTCCAAGTGTCGGTGAGAGTCTCTGCAAGGGCCCTTCTCACTCTGTCCGGACCGCCGGGTGTCTTGTGAATTTCTGGAAACCTCTTATACATCCTCTCCTTCAGCCTCTTCCACATGTGCTCGATCGGGTTCATGTCTGGTGAGTTGGTGGGCCATGTCACGACCTGAATGTTGTGCTCCTCGAACCAAGCCATGGTATCCTTCGCAGTATGTATTTTTGCATTATCCTGTTGAAAGAAAGGGTCACTGAGCATGTCGTGCACCTCCTGGTGGATGTCGACAAGGCCATCCTTGAGGACTCCGATATGCACCCATTGATTGACTGACTTCTCCAAGATAGGGATAAGAGGCCCCTTGTTACGCCCCCAAATACACCCCCAAACCATCAACTTTACCCCAGGACCCTTTGTGACCCCATGGATACAGTCTTTGTGGTACTTCTCAGGCAGTGTGCGAAAGACCCAAATCCCCTGTGGATCCTTACTCTTCTCGACAGAGCACTCATCACTGAAGATAACCCCTTCCCAGTCTGCCTTATCCCAATTCATATGCTCCTTAGCCCAGGCAAGACGCTGAGCAACATGGTCTTCAGTCAGGAGCACTCTCTTCTTCACCCTCCACTTCCTGATGTCCTCCTCGTCGAGTACCCACTTGATGGTACACACAGATGTGTTGGGAGCAACCTCGTTGGTCAAATCGCGAAGAGGTAGTGGTCTAGCCTTCTTTGGCTCTCTGACAACACGTCTTTGCGTGCGAGTGGTGATCAGTCGAGGTCTGCCAGCAGAAGGAGTGTTTTCGTGGAAGTCACAACTTTCGTATCGATCAAGAAAAGTCTGTATTGTGGACTTAGGGCGGTTTATCTCTTTGGTTATTTGAGATAGAGATAATTTTTCTTGTGAAAAGCAATTATCTGACCCTTATCGAAGTCGGACATACGTCCTTTAAAGTTGTTCAGCATTGTGGTCATGGTAAGCGGTGTTTGAAAAATGTGGTGTGGTGGCGGGCGACGTATCGATGAGGCTAAGAGTACAGAAACTTTTGGCCTAGTACTTTATATTGCTTTTTTTACAGGTGAGACATAAATTTGAACTAATATTTCTCGAGGTTTCAGCTAAAAATAAAGCACTTTTTTTTTTTAAATCCTTACGGGAGCAAAATATAACTTCTCCTCTTACAGGAGTTAGCGATACTTACGGGAGCTATGGGAGCTACGGGCGCTCCCTAGGAATTCTCAAATTTTTTGCTGATGTGTGTTGACTGTGGAGAAGAGTGTATTGCGTAGAATTCGGTACTTGTATTTAAAGTCGGACTGCCCCTCAAGTGGGGGAATGGGTTTGTTGTGGGTGTTGTGGTGTTGGATCATTTTTCAGATGGTTCTGGTTGTTGTGTTTTGGAGCTGGTGAATGTGGTATGCTGTCTTGGCTTTGCATACCATTGTTGTCCACTTGCAGCATTTGTATTAGCAATCTTGTCTGTTGGCGTCAGTCGGGAAGAGCCAGGCTCTCCTGTCCACTCATTTAGTGGCATCTTTTGCTAGTATAAGGCTGTGGTTCCACCAGGAAACCTCTGCTTATAGGGAATGGCAGTTTCTGTGGCCTGGTGGATGAGGAGGGTGATGTTGCTGATCACGCAGAGGGTGGCCTCCGGGCCCTGAAGATCTGAGAGATCCATTTGCGCGGATTGAATGTAGCTGTTGAAACTGTTCCAATTGGCTTTGTTCCAACATCGATAGGGATTGGGTAGTGGAGCAGTTTAGGGTAGTGAGAGGGTGACAGTAAGGGAGCTATGGTCTGAGGTGGTGTCATTTCCGATTGCTAGGGAGAGGGTACACCTAGTTGTGTCACCACAGGTGAGGCATAGGTCGATGGTGGTGGGGCTGCTCCCATTCCTTGGGTGGTAGGTGAGGATTGCTGGTTCGTTCTGAAGGTGGAAATTGTTGTCTTCGAGCCAGTGTACAATGGTGTGGCTTGTGGGGGAGGTTTGGACCCTGTGGGGTAGGTGGCCCTGCCACCATAGGTGATGTACATTGAGGTCACCCATGATCATGCAGTTTGCTGGGATGCTGAGCGAGGGGAGGAGGGCTGCTAGTGGTTCTGGTCTACCGGGTGAGTATAAGTTGAAGATGGTGAAGGATGTGGTGTGCTGTTCCTGTTGTAGTGTGAGTGTGGTGCCTAGGAAGGAGTTTTGTGCTGTGAAGGTGGTGGTGGCGCTGAGCCCAGGGAGTTGGCATACATATGTGGTGCATCTGGACTTTGTGGATGTTGGAAGGATGAGATTGAAATTTGGTAGGAGTGGTCGATTGCTATGTTTATCACATGATGGTTCTTGGATGAGGCAGATAAGGTTTTCTGTTTTTCTTGCAAACTATCGGAGTGTTGAATTCGTAGTCACATGGCCTTTTGTGCAGTTCAACAGCTACACAGACCCGACGGTATGTGAGGGCATTGTATTCAGCTAATCCTACCATGGGGGTGTCTCCCGGGTTGATCGTAGCATTTGTGTTCGTGTTGTTGAAAGATCTGATCTTGATTCGGTGGGGGCAATAGTGGTCTGTAGCTTTGTGGGGAGCACCACAGTTGGTGTAGCAGATCAGTGGATGGGTGCAGGCTGGGCCATTCTTGTATGTCGGGATGGTGCATGGATGGTCTTTCATCTCGTGGGCCTCCGCACAGACAGTGTAGCGTGTGGGGTTCCTCCACAGGGTGGCTGGATGTCCATAGCCCTAGCAGTTGCGGTACTGAATGTTTCTTCCGTATGAGATATAGTTATGGAGTTGGCATTTGCGGTTGCAAATCGTCAGGTATTGGCGTCTGATGTCGGTCATCTTGACATTGCCAGTAAGGGTCCTAATGATCGTGGAGGTTTATTTGTGTTCACGTCTGTCGGCTGGGGTAAGGTAGCATAGGGTCTGTCTCTGGATCAGTTGGGAATAGTTAGTAGTGATGCTGTTGGAGATCTTCAGTAGGGAGAGGTAGGTTGGGATGCTGTGCAGAAGGAACTGGCAGTAGGGTTTCCCTATTTCCATCTTCTTGCACTTGCTGTAGTAGGAGAGGACATCTGCGATGATTGTGGTGTAGTCTTTGTAGATGATGTTGTTGTGGGTGTTTCCAGTGGTGAGGATGATGGATCCGCACATGGTGACCTGGATATGGAGGAAGGGGCGTGTGGTAACATTCTGGTTGTCTACCAGGGCTTTGTTGACTCAGTGGAGGGCAGCATCTGCGATGACTTGGTGGGTGGTTTAGTCTTGTTCGGTGTGGACGGCAGCTTTAGTGGGGGACACAGCCGGGAAATGGCACCTGACCTCATGTTCGGCTTGGAGGTACATGATTGGGATGAGTTTGAGTGCAGCGATCTTCTTTCCCTGACTCTTCTTCCACAGGTTCTCCCAACCTTTGATGTTGGTGGCATATGTGGCTTGCTCAGTCAGCAGATGTGGCTGGGCAGGTGGTGCTCTAGTGGTGTTGGCGTACATATGTGTGTTGGCCCAGTGTTGGTGGCCGGGCTGTTGGGGTTGGGGTTATTGTCTGTGGCTCTCTTCTCCTTCCTCCTCCTCTCTTTTTATGGGCTGGTGTTGGTGTTGCTCGGCCCTACATGCGACTTTGGGTGGTGGCTGCTCCCTATCCGGCCGAGAGGAATTGCTGTTGCATCTGGGTGACCCGGGTGCTAAGCGAGTTGATTTGTTTGGTTAGGCTGTTGGTGGAATTTTGAAGGGTGGTGTTGTTCTTGGTAAAGAGTCCAGTGATCTCAGTGAAAATGGTCTGTGTGAACTGCTCGAGGACGCTACTGATAATAATTTCGATATCGGTGCAAAGTGCGGCATGTTCTGGACTGAGGGGGGCTGCCATCTGGGGGGCAGTGCTGTTGGGTTTTCCAGTGTGGTTACCAATGGCTTGCGTCTTGGTGATGTGTTCTGTGGGTTGATAGTTCATGCTGTCGGTGTCTTCATTGTCGTCTTCTTCTCCTTCTTCGTCCTCCGATTCGGGTTCGGATTCAGAGTCAGAGTCATCTTCCTCATGCACTCGCTGGTGGGAGAGGGGGAGCGGGAAGCCATGGCTGTATGGGGTGCGAGAGTTTGGCAGGGGTGCTGGTGAGCGCAAGCACTGGGGGTACTGTATGGGTTGCTCCTGGCATTTGGGGAGTGTTTGGGCGTAGGAAAGCATCCAGTAATCCTTGACTGGGGTTGTTGGTGGTCATAAAGCCTTTTAGTGAGGTGGTGATAGTTTGGCAATACAAGCTAAAACCACGAAAAGCAGGTAGCGATAGGAGCGAAAATTCCCTTGAGGGTTCCAGATGGGTGTGGCCTCTAGTTAATAAACTATTGACTGACTTCTGGGGTGGCTTTCTGGGGTTGTTGAAAACTTAATTGGAAAAGAAGATTTTTGGTGTTGCGAAAACAGTGAAGTTTTGGGGGGTGCTGTGAGGATAATAGATTGGGTAGAAAAGAATCTCCAGACTAACTACTGCGCCCTTCCTTTATACCTTTTCCTTCACTGTGGATATCACGGTCTCGCCTGCAAGACCCACACAGAGTTCTTTCCCTTCAGAATCAATCCGTGCACCCAAGGAAACATACGATCGTACTCGACTGTCCCCCTTCGCCCAGTAACCGAATAATGCAAGGCAGATACACAAGTAGAATGGAAGCGACAAGGAAAGAAGACTACCAGAAACATGACAAGGAGAAGGGTAGACACAAGTAACGAAAGGCAGACATGCAACGATAAGGAAGCGACAAGGAAAACAGGCTACCAGAAACATGGCAAAGGCAAGGAGAGGCACAAGTAATAAACATAACGGAAGTATGCAAGGCAGATACTTATACAAAGGAAATGGATCATGGGTGGCTGACAGCCAGGTCAGAGTTCTGAGGGACCATGCTGCCAGAGTGCTGTTGAGGGGACAGATATGGTACATCTAGACAGAGAGGACAAAGATGGTGGTGGCGGAGACAAGTAACAGCCACAGGGTGGCAAGCGTGATGGCGGCATCTGTGGTGACGCCGAGCCTGTCACGGTAGATTTGTGACACACAACCCAGGAATGACTCTACATCTGCCAATGATGCTGGCCTTTTCCAGCTCAGCACTACCTCTACCTTTTCTGGAGACATGTGAATTCGGTTCCGTCCAATGATGTACCCTAGGAATTCCACCTTCTGAAGTTGCCATAGACACTTATCTGGGGATACTGCTAGCCTGTTTTCCTGAAGTCTTTCCAAGACTTTCTTGGCTTGTTCATTATGCATTTCCCTTGTCTTAGTTTATACCAGGATGTCATCCATATACACCAAGAGTCTGATATCTATCATGTCCGAGAAGATCTGATTCATCATGTCCTGGAAGGTGGATGGGGCAGTCATTTGTCCGAATGGCTTAACCTGGAATTCGTACAAACCATAACGGATTACGAAGGAAGTTTCCATTTGTCTCCTTCTCTTCTCCTGATAAGGTGGTATCCATTTTTAAGGTTCATTTTCGTGAAACACTACGTGCCTTGGACCCTGTCCTGCAGTTTCTGCATAAGAGGGAGGGGGTAGTGGTTAGGTATCATTATCTTATTGAGCATCTGGTTATCTACACAGAGCTGGCAGCCCCTTCTGTGAGGCTAGGGGACGAAGAAGAACAGCAAACCTGTCTCTCAGGTTGATCTTCAGATCTTACTGATTTGGAGCATTTCCTTGAACCATTCTTGTAGAACCTCTAAGATATACCCTAAATACTACAGTGGTGGAATTGGGATACGGACCAGTCAGGAAGGTATTGGAAACTTATCATATGGTCTTAGTATGGCATACCGAAACCATGCAACCGACAATGTCAGGCCTCGACTTGGATCGACCGACTCTGCCGTACCGGATAATCCTGGGCCAAAATCAGCAAAAAAAATCTGCATCTGAACATACCAGGCACTTGGGATGCACTGGATGCACCCTGTCAGGACACATACCACTCCTAAGGTGAAATGCATAGACAATGTGAATTTGGACACAGCTCACTACAGCACCGTACATTCAGATGCAGATCGCCATGGCATCTGCCTACTGGATGGAGCGTGGCAGGGCATTTTCCTTCTGGACACATTGTATCAGGGCATTTTCCTTCTAGACATAACCTTGTCAGGGCATTTTCCTTCTGGACGCACCTTGTCAGCGTATTTTCGTTCTGGATGCACCGTGTCAGGGTATTACCTTCTGGAAGCAGCCGTGTCAGGGCAAATGGTATTCGGACGACGTGTGTTATGGGAGCACGGTCACGTTGGCTGTCAAGGTACGGAATATCGCAGTAAATACTCAGGTCATATTCGCAAACATGCAGCAGGTTCCAAGCATAGCGACTCACACCAGTTCTATTCTTTATATCTATGGTATATATATCTATATATGCTACGTATGTACATCTATATATGCTACATATGTACATCTATATATGCTACTACCACACTTCGCGTTTCCAGTACAAGTACCCAGCGACACACCCATCGCTGCAATCATGACATGTAGTAATACTGTTTTGATGCATATAGCATTGCTCTGCATGTCGGAAACAAAGGAAAGTTGGCAAATACCACACAACACGATAAGCGCGATGACTATGAGGAGGATGGCATTGAGGAGGCCGCTGTGATGGACGTTAATAGCAAGTAGGACATGGTGACTAAGAGAGAGAGTAAGATACGACAAGGACAATAGCGAGTACAATATGGCGAGTATAATGGTGAGCTTTGTGACATGGTTAGTGCAGCTCTCAGAGTGATAGATATAGCAGTGGGAAGTGGTACAATATGAGGTGAGGAGTACGATGTCAATGATATTGCTAACAGCAAGAATGATAGCGAGTAGGATGCAGCAAGTATGATGTCAATGCAAAGCACCAAGTCATTACTAACACTTGCACTTCCGCAAGGTTCAACTTGCTTATCGCTCCTAGACCTCTTTTTTCTTCTTCTTTAACCTCCTTCTAGATACTCGTCATCATTCTTTTCGTTGCTATCATACTCGCTGCCATCCTTACTCCCATCAAACTCATTGATATTCTCCTCATTGATATCATACTCGTCACATCGTATTGTACCAGTTCCCGCCACTGTTCCTGTCACTCTGAGAGCTGTGCTAACCATGCTACAAAGCTTGCCATCATACTGACTGCATCCTACTCGCTATCATTCTTGCTGCCAGCAATATCATTGACATTGTACTCCTCACCTTGTATTGTGCCACTTCCCGCTGCTGTTCCTGTTACGCTGAGAGCTGTGCTAACCATGTCACAATGCTTACCTTTATACTCGCCGCATCCTTCTCACTATTGTCCTCACCACATCTTACTCGCTCTCATAGTCACCACGTTTTACTCACTATCGTCCAAACCACTGGCGTCCTCATCGTCATCCTCCTCATGGTCATCATACTCATCGAGTCATACTCATCGTATCGTGCTCATCGTGTCGTGCTCATCGTATTGTGTCGTATTTGCCAACTCTCATTTGTTTCCAACATGCTGAGTAATGCTATGCGCATCAAAACAGGATTACTACATGTGATGATCGCGGCAATGGGTGTGATGCTGGGTGCTTGTGCTGGGAATGTAAAGTAGCATAAATAGATGTAGATTAGATATAGAGAATAGAACTGGACCGAGTTACGATACCTGGAACCCACTGGGTGTTTGTGAATATGACCCAAGTATTTGCTGCAATGTTCTGTACCTTGACAGCCAGCGTAACCATGGTGCCATGACACACATCGTCCGGACACCATTTGCCCTAACACGGCTGTGTTCAGTAGGAAAATGCCCTGACACAGCTGCATCCAGAAGGAAAATGCGCTGACACAGTGTATCCAGAAGGAATATGCCACGTCATGCTCTATCCGGGAAGCAACTGCCATGGTAATCTACATCTGGATGTACAGTGCTATAGCGATCTGCATCCGATTTAAGCAGGTTGTATCTGAAATGTCCAGTGTGTCTAGTGCCTCGAGTCCGGACGCTCAGGATGCAAATTTTTTTTCAGATGACGTACCAGTGCAGGCCGGGAAAGCACAAGTACTGGCGCGGAGGAGGACAACCTTGGTGGTCATCACATGGACAAGCAATCGGAAGGAAACAGGAATGCAAGGAGTTGTGAGTCTATGTCTTGTATTAGGAGTGGGGTTGTTTCCAGAGGCAGGGCGTCCAGAGCAACAACACTAGGAGTCGGGAATCACGGTATCATTGCAGACGGCCAGAGGCCTGAGGTGATACTGCTACACCCTGCTGTCAGAAGATACGAGGAATCATGCTACCACTTGCATCCTTGTCATTGACACCTGATTATGGCGATAAACTCTGGACTTTGCCAGCACTCGGCTGCGTGAACGTATTCCTCACTTATCTACGACACTTACAACAGTTATGATGCAGGGCATACACCATACCAAGGTGAGGGACATCGAGTTCAACGAATACTGGAGCAGAGGCTTGACTTCTATCTGATCATATAGCACTGGATAGCCCCCAGACTAAGTACTGGCTCGTGATTAGGAAAGTGCAAATGCCGCTACAGGGCTCCACCTCAGAAACAGTCTGATGGGAATGATATCATCAGGAAAAAAATGTATGCGTTGCAACGTAACATTGTGTTAGCAACATTGGGAATGTTGAAACGTATTGCAGAAAGCAATTTACCAATAAAATGTATTCAACGCATCGTTGTAGTTTGTACATAGATTCAATCTCCATTTGAACACTACATTTTGCTTGTCATCTGCTATCCATGCAAAGTACCCTCGCAATTTCCCTTCGAACACAACGTCAGATATGGTATCTACTACCCCCACAAAGTAACTTCGCAACTTTCGTTCAAACGCTATGTCTGGTATGGCAACTACTATTCACGCCAAGTATCTTCGCAACTTCCGTTTAGACGCTATGTCTGGCATGGTGTCTATTATCCACACAATGTACCATTGTAACTTTCATTCTAATGCTATGCCTGGTGGGGTGTCTACTATCCATGCAGATTATCTTTGCAACTTCCATTCGAACGTTACGTCTGGCATGGCATCCACTATCCACGCAATATACCATCGCAACTTCCACTCGAACACTACGTCTGGTGGGATGTCTACTATCCACACAGAGAATCTTCACAACTTCCGTTTGAACACTACGTCTGGCAGGGTGTCTACTATACATGCAAAGTAAGTATGTTAGTTCCACCAGAACGTTGAAAAGAGAAGGTATTACCTTTTCCACACAGCAGCTCTGAAGGAATGCAACCTCTAGCGGGGCCTCTACTCTCCACGCCAAGCACTATTGCAACTTCCATTCAGATGCTACGTCTGGCATGGCATCTACTATTCATGCAGAGTACCTTTGCAACCTCCGTTTGAACACTATGTTTGGCATGGTGTCTACTATCCACACAGAGTAAGTTTGTTACTTCCATCGGAACGTAGAAAAGAGAAAGTAATATCTTTCCCACGTAGGAGGTCCATTCCAATGCTACATCTGACAGGGCATCTACTATCCACACAGAGAATCTTCGCAACTTCCATTTGAATGCTACGTTTGGTGGGACGTCTACTATTCATGCAGAGAATCTTTGCAACTTCCGTTGAGATGATAGGTCTGGCATGTTGACCACTATCCATGTAAAGTACCTTTGCAACTTCCGTTCAAATGGTACATCTGGCGGGGCATCTACTATCCACGTAGAGAATCTTCACAACTTCTGTTTGAATGCTACATCTGGCAGGGTATCTACTATACACACAAAGTAAATCTGTTATTTTCGCCAGAACGTTGAAAAGAGAAGGTATTATCTTGTCCATGTAGCAGTTCCACAGGAACGTAACCTCCAGCGCGGCCTCTACTCTCGATGCCAAGTACTATTGCAACTTCCATTCGGACGGTATGTCTGGCATGGTGTCTACTATCCATGCAGAGAATCTTCGCCACTTCCGTTTGATCACTACGTCTGGCGGGGTATCTACTATGCACACAAAGTAAATCTGTTACATCTGCCAGAATGTTGAAAAGAGAAGGTATTATCTTTTCCATGTAGCAGTTCTGTAGGAACGCAACCTCTGGTGGGGCCTCTACTCTCCATGCGAAGTACTATCGCAACTTTCATTCGAATGCTAGGTTTGGTGTCAAATATATTTGTCTATCGATAGGTAGGAATTCCGTTGCTTAATCTTTTCACCGAGACCGGAGGACCACTCTCTATATATGCAGGCACATCCAACCCATTACCAATCACCAGCCTCTAGATCCTTTGGTGGCAACTTGCCACTGCCGGACCTAGATGTCACCGGTGGCCATTGGCCACCTGCACCACTCAATGCCTTCCGCACATCTGCTCGCAGTGGCCTAGATGTCGCCGGGCCTAGATGTCGCCGGTGGCCATTTGCCACCTGCGCCACCCGATACCTTCCGTACGGGCATCTGCCCGCAGTGGTCCAGGGAGGCCTTGGCGGGCCTCGTTGGACGTTCGATATATCTAACACTTCCCCTCGAACAATGAGGCAATAAAGAAAGGAAGAAAGAAGGACAGAAAAACAGAAGTCCCATAACATCCCCGGATGCCTCATTAAAACTCGTAGCCATGTAAAAACCCATAGGAAAAGCATGGCCATAGGAGAAAGAGCTCATCCACCAAAGAAAACTTAATTCATCGGATCAAGTGCCATCCACTTGCCATATGCTTCCCCTGCAGCCCGTCATAACATTTCCATGCCGTTTACATGTTTCCAGCGGGTCTTCCGTTGGAGGCTTCTCGTCATGATATTTGCCATCATCTCGGATGTTGGGAGGTAGGTGGTACGGATAGCGTTGCACTTGCAAACGTCTCGGATTCAGGGGTATGGTACCCGAATTCCAGTTTCGTTCAGTCGACTCAAAGAGTTCGTTACCGTTGAGGAGTATGCTGAGCGGTATCAGGCTGACAGCCGAGCTGTAGATGTTCGGATCGTAGTATTCGGATGTAAGTAAACCTAATGATCTCAGAAAGTTATCGATATGCTCGTACCAGAGTCAGGGGGCCTGCTTGAGTCAAAGACTTGTGCAGTTTCAAAACCCATGGCCCACCCGCAGGCGTTTCAATACCATCCGGCGTAGCCATATAATCGTATTCATCACCTTCTGGGTTTAGGAATGCAGTGACGAATTCCGCCCGCAGGAAGCTCTTTGATCATGAAGATCCATCTTGAACTCTATGGGCCTGACACCAGTCGGAACGTCTTCCAACATGATGAAAACCAATCTTGGTTCGAGTGCAGCAAATGCAACTCCTCCCACACAGCCTCCGACCACTTCGGGCCAAGCTTCAGATGCCTGACAGCATTTTGATAGGATACCGGATCTGCAGAATCCGATTCCCCTTCCACCCAGATCCGGTGGGCATCAGCTCACGTCCTTTTCCGACGATTATAAGTCGCGGAACGGCGTAGCGCAT
>Ga0307516_10000875_pt1 | contig 41380 bp, 29 predicted proteins | sample 19_EM_MG_FD_203310 | JGI IMG/M metagenome (GOLD analysis project Ga0307516, IMG submission 203310) | Populus trichocarpa ectomycorrhiza microbial communities from riparian zone in the Pacific Northwest, United States - 19_EM | ecosystem: Host-associated > Plants > Roots > Unclassified | place... | reverse complement strand
TGATCGGCCCGTAGAACAGCGACTGGGTCACCGGGGCGTCGAGGGCCCGCTCGACCCGCAGCCGGAACGGCAGCCGCACCTGCACCGTGTCGCCGTCGCGCCACCTGCGGCTGACGGTGAAGTAGCTGCCGGGCGTGGCCTCTCCCGCGACCCGGCGCCCGTTGACGTGCACCGTGAAGCCGTCCCTGGCCCAGCCCGGCACCCGCAGGCGCAGGTCGAAGGTCGCCCGCCCGCGCACGGTGATGGTGGACGACTGCTCGAACGGGTAGCGGGTGGTCTGGGTGAGGGTGACCCCGTGCCGCGCCCAGGTCAGCTGCGACCGGCTGTAGAGGTTGACGTACAGCGACTTGCCGTCGGCGGCGGCGAAGTACACCGAGTCCTGGTACTTGGTGGCGCTCTCCATCCCGGTGCCCTCGCAGCAGGTGGTCCCCTGCTTCGGGGTGTAGTCGCGCACGTGGCCGGGCACAAGCCCGATGAAGTACGTGACCAGCGGCTTCTCCGCGTCCGGGGTGTCCCGCTTGGAGCCCAGGACCTGGTTGTAGAGCGCCCGCTCGTAGTAGTCCATGTACTTCGGGTCCTGCTCGTGCAGGAACAGCATCCGGCTCAGCTTGAGCATGTTGTAGGCGCAGCAGGTCTCCGCGTTGGTGTCGCTGAGCGTCGCGGCGATCGCCCCGGGGGCCCGCCAGAACTCCGCGGTGCTGGTGCCGCCGATGCTGTACATGCGGGCCGGCGCGACCATCGGCCAGAAGTTCCGCGCGGCGTCGAGGTAGCGCTGCTCGCCGGTCTCGTCGTGGAGCCGCAGCAGCCCGGTGAAGATCGGGATGTGCTGGTTGGCGTGCAGGTTGGTGATCGTGTCGGTGCCGGCGGCGGCGCTGTCGATGAGCTTGTCGAGGTCGAACAGCCGGGCCAGCGCCAGGTGCTCGGCGGTGCCGGTGATCCGGTAGACGTCGCAGATCGCCTCGACGATGCCGCCGAACTCGCCGCTGGAGAACAGCCCCCACATCCGCTGCAGCGTGGTCGCGGGCAGCTTGGACAGCCGCGCGTACATCCAGTCGCACAGGCCGCTGGCCAGGTCGAGGGCGCGGGCGTCGCCGGTGTTGAGGTACGCGTCCAGGATGCCGCGCAGGATCTTGTGTGCCGTGTAGTACGGCGCCCAGACCCGGGTGTAGTCGCTGCCGGTCATCGACTCCAGCGTGATGAACTGGGTCTCCGGGTACGCCGCGAGGAAGCCGGGGTGGCTCGGCCCGCCCCAGGTGCGCAGCAGCGTGCCGTGCTGGCCGCGCGGCGAGGCGTCGGTCAGGGTGCCGCCGCCGGTCTCGTCGCAGCCGTAGGACGCGAGGTCCCCAGCGCCGGCCGCGGCGGTGGCGGCCGGGCCGGCCTGCAGCCCGGCGATCTCGGCGGCGCTGAGCTCCCGCGACCAGAAGTTGACGTCGTCGAGCCCGCCTGCGTAGACGGGGTCGCCGGAGTAGTTCGAGCGGCCGAGCCAGTTGTTGCGCAGCGTGCCGAGCACCGCGGGGGTGATGGTCATGGCCGGGTTGACTCCGACCTGGACACCGTTGACGTAGAGCCGGCCGGTGCCGGCGCCGACGGTGACCGCCACGTGGCTCCACTCGTCGAGCGGCAGCGCGGTGGTGCCGTTGATGCCCTGCTCGCCACCGGCGTAATTGGTGGTGACGGCGAACCGCGGGACCCCGCCGGCGTTGCGGAGCACCAGGTACATGTACCGCTGGGTGTCGTTGCCGAAGTCGAAGACGCGCGCCCAGTTGGCGGCGTGGGCCGGCTTGACCCAGGCGGCGACGGTGACCGCGGCGGAGCCGGCGAGCAGGGTGGCGGGCAGGTTGACGTACTGGTTCGAGCCGCGGACCTGCCGCACCGCCGTGCCGAACCGGCCCGGCGCGCTGAGCAGCACGGGGGCGGCGCGCAGCGCGGTGCGCACGTCGGTCAGCGCGCCGATCATGTATTTGATCTTGTCGGCGAAGGCGGCGTCGCCGGTGCTGCCGTAGGCCTGCGCGAGCATGGTGAGGAAGTGGCCGGTGTAGTGCCCGCGGAGGTTGCCGTTGGCCTCCCCGTCGAGGCCCTCCCAGCCGCCCGGTGCCACCGCGCCGAGGGTGTCGAGCCCGGCGTTCGCCCGGAAGACCTGCAGGAGGCGGTCCACGTCGTAGCCGCGGGCGTAGCCGAGCATCAGGCCGCGCTTGTCCGCGAAGATCCCCTTGCCCAGCGACACCTCGTCGAGCGCGAACGGCAGGAGTTTCCACGCCGCCGGCGCGGCGGCGGCGGCCGCGGCGGACACCGGGTCGGCCGCGGGTGCGGCCAGGGCCTGGCCCGTGGTGGCTGCCAGCACGACCGGCGCGGCGCCGACCAGGGTCAGTCCACGCAAGAGGGACCGTCGATCCAGCTTCGCCGTCACCGTGATCTCACCTTCACCACATCTTCGACCGTCAATTGTTACGGCCAGATGTTAACGGTAACAACGCCGTCGTCAAGGCCTCTGTGCGTTGCCGACGGGTTGCGGCCGGGGTGCAAAACGCTCAGGCTCTGTCACACCCAGCCGAACGGGCCAGCAAAGGCCGAGTAAGGGGACGGGATGACCGACGAGGTTCTCGTGTTCGAGAACAACCGCACCCGCGTGTTCCGGGTCCGGGCCGCGGACGGTGCGGGCGGGCTGATCCGGAAAGAGTCGTACGGTCCGGACGCCGCCCGCCGCTGCCGGCACGAGCGGGCCATCCTGGGCCGGCTCGCCGGCGTACCGGGGGTCCCCCAGCTGGTCGACGGCCCGGCGGACGCCCACTCGGTCGTGCTGGCCGACGACGACGGCCGCCCGCTCACGCCCGCGGCCTTCGCCGGCCCGGCCGGGCCGGACGACCTGATCGGACTGGCGATCGAGCTGGCCCAGGTGATCGCCGCGCTGCACCGTCGCGGCGTCGTGCACAAGGACGTCAACCCGGCCAACATCGTGGTCGCCGGCCTGCCGATGCGGCCGATCCTGATCGACTACGACCTGGCCACCACGTTCGCCACCGAGCGGCCCGCCTTCACCCACCACACCGAGATCGCCGGCACGCTGGCCTATCTCGCCCCGGAGCAGACCGGGCGCACCGGCTGGCCGGTGGACCAGCGGGCCGACCTGTACGCCCTCGGCGCCACCCTGTACGAGCTCGCCACCGGCACGCCACCGTTCGGCGACGGCGATCCCCTGCAACTCGTCTACGACCACCTGATCCGGGTGCCGGCGCCCGCGTCGCAGCCGAATCCGGCGATTCCCGCCGTGCTGTCGGCGATCATCGCGCACCTGCTGGAGAAGGAGCCGGACCGGCGGTATCAGAGCGCCGAAGGCGTCCTGCACGACCTGCGCCGGCTGCGCGACGAGCGCGCCCGCGGCGGCGAGGCGGCCTTCGCCACCGGCGAGCGCGACTTCCCGTGGCGGCTCACCGCACCGGCCCGGCTGGTCGGCCGGCAGGCCGAGATCGAGACGGTACGCGCCGCCCTCGCCGGCGCCATCGCGGGACGCACCCGGGCGATGCTGGTCAGCGGCGCGCCCGGGGTCGGCAAGACCGCCCTGATCGACGAGCTGCGCCCCCTGGTCACCGCCGCCGGCGGCTGGTTCGTCAGCGGGAAGTTCGACCAGTTCCGCCAGGACCCCGGCTCCGACGCCCTGAAGCAGGCGCTCCGCGGGATCGGCCGGCTGCTGCTCGCCGAGCCGGAGTCGCGGCTGGAGGCCGTCCGCGAGCGGCTGCGCGCGGCCGTCGGGGCGAACGCCGGACTGGTCGCCGCGGTTCTCCCGGAGTTCGAGCAGCTGCTGGGCGTGGCCCCGGAGGCGGAGCCGGACGATCCGCTGCGGGCTCAGGTGCGGCTGCTGCAGAGCGCGCTGTCGATGCTGCGCGCCCTCGCCGACGCCGACCGCCCGCTGGTCATCGTCATCGACGATCTCCAGTGGGGTGGCGCCGGCCCGATCGGCCTGATCGACGCCGTTGCCGCCGACGAGAGCCTGCGGGGCGTGCTCGTGGCCGGCGCGTACCGGGAGGCGGAGGTGGACCCGGCCCACCCGCTGGCGGCGATGCTCGCCCGCTGGGGCGAGCACCACTCGGCGCCGCACCTGCGCCTGGCCAACCTGCCCGCCGCCGAGCTGGGCGCGCTGCTGGCCGAGATGCTGCGCGCGCCGGTCGCCCGGGCGGACGAGCTGGCCGAGGCGATCCGCGCGCACAGCGGCGGCAACCCGTTCGACACGGTCGAGTTCGTCAACGCGCTGCGCCGCGACGGCGCCCTCACGCCCGCCGACGACGGCTGGACCTGGGATCCGGGTGCGGTACGCCGGCACATCGGGCTGGGTGACGTGGTGGCGCAGCTCACGGCGCGGATCGACGCCCTGCCCGCGGCCACCCGGGACATCCTGGACGTCATGGTCTGCCTCGGCAACGACGTGGAGCTGCGGTTGCTGCGCCACGCCACCGCCCTGGCAGATCCTGCCGCCGAGGTCGAGGGCCTCCTCGAGCCGGCGCTGGAGGTCGGGTTGCTGGTCATGGAGGAGGGCGCCGACCCGGCGGTGTGCTTCCGCCACGACCGGGTGCAGCAGGCCGCGTACCGGCGGCTCGACGAGGCGGCGCTGCGCACCCTGCGCCTCGCGGTCGCCCGCCGGCTCTCGGCCGTGCCCGGCTACCGCCTGCTGGCCGCCGAGCAGTATCTGCCGGTCGCCGGGGAGCTGACCGAGCCCGCCGAGGCCGCGCTGGCGGTCCGGCTGCTCCATGAGGCTGCCGGGCACGCCCGGCAGCTGGCGAACTATCCGGTCGTGGAACGGTTCCTCGCCGCCGCGGCCACGCTGTCCGACCGGGTGCCTGGGGCCGGCGGCGGCCTGCGGGACGCGCTCGACATCGAACGGCACGCCGCGCTGGTCGGGCTCGGCCGCTTCGACGAGGCCGACGCCGTGTGGGCGGGGATCGACGGCGACTGCCCCGACCGGCTCGTGCGGGCCGGCGCGGCGAGCATCCAGCTGGCCAGCCTGACCGCGCGGGGCCGCCCCGCGGAGGCGGTGGAGCTAGGCCTGGCCGTCCTGGCCGGGCTGGGCCACCCGGCGCCGGCGGCCGAGGAACTGCCCGGCGAGATCAGCCGGGGCGTCGACGCGCTCAAGGCGTGGGTGAACGGCACGGACGTGGCCGCCGACGTGAGCCGGGCCGGCACCGCGGAGCCGCTCGGCGACGCGATCGCGAAGATCATCAACAGGGCGATCCCCGCGGCGTTCTTCTGCGGCGCGCCGGTCATGGCGTGGCTGGTGACCTCGGCGGCGCAGATGTGGGCCCGGCGCGGTCCGTCGGCCGCGCTGGTCGGCCCGGTGGCGCACGCCGCCTTCTTGACTATCGGCGAGCGTGCCGACTACCGGACCGGGTATGCCACGGTCCGCCACGTGCTGGCCGTGGCCGAGGCGCTCGGCTACGAGCCGGAGACCTCCCAGGCGCGCTTCCTCTACGCGCTGAGCGCCAGTCCGTGGTTCGACCCGCTGGAGGAGGCGGTCCGGCACGCCCAGCGCGCCCACGAGGGCCTCGTGCGCGGCGGCGACCTGCACGTCGCGGGCTTCACGTTCTTCGCCTCGGCCGGCGAGGTGTTCGACTGCGCGCCGACGCTGGAAGACGTGCTCGCCGAGGCGGAACGGGGCCTCGCCTTCGCCGCCCGGACCGGCAACCACTACACCGCGGCGTCGCTGGTGGCGTACCGGCAGGCCGCGCGGGCCTTTCGGGGTGAGACCGGCGGGCCGGGCGAGCTGGGCGACCCGACGTTCGACGAGGCCGCCCATGTCGCCTCGCTCGCGGCGAACCCGACGGGCGCCGGGAACTACCACGTCATGCGGGCGGTGGTCGCCGCGGTCTTCGGGGATCAGGCGGCGCTGACCGAGCACTCGGCGGCGGCGGTCGCCTGCCGGCCGGCCTTCGACGCGACCCATCTCACCACCACGGCGCACCTGGTCCGGGGGCTCGCGCTGGCCGGGCAGGCCGCCTTGGCCCCGGCCGCCGACCGGGCGGCGCTGCTGGCCGAGTTCGGCTGGTTCCGCGACTGGATGGCCGACCGGGCGGCGGAGGCACCGGGGAACTTCGGGCATCTGCGGGAGTTGCTCGACGCCGAGCGGGCCTGGGCGACCGGCGACTTCGAGGGCGCGGTCCGGGCGTTCGACGCCGCCCAGCACGAGACTGAGGCGCGGCAACGGCCCTGGCAGCGGGCGTACGTCGCCGAGCGGCGCGGCCGGTTCCACCTCGCACAGGGCGTCGAACACGCCGCGCGGCAGGGGCTGCACGACGCCCGGCGGCACTACGAGTCCTGGGGCGCGGCCGGCAAGGTCGCCGAACTCGACCGTGAGTTCCCGTTCCTGCTGGCCGAGGCCGAACCGGCGGGCACCGCCCGGCGCACGGTCGACGCCCGCCGCAGTTCCAGCATCTCCTCCGACATGATCGACGCGCTCGCCCTGCTGCGTGCCTCGCAGGCGCTCAGCTCGGAGACCAGCGTGACCGGGCTGCAGCGGCAGGTCGGTGAGCTGCTGTGCGCCCTGACCGGCGCCACCTCGACCCGGATGCTGCTGTGGGACCCGGAGACGGCCGGCTGGTTCCTGCCGCCGTGCGACGAGAGCGGCGGCAGAGCGCTGCCGGTGGACCAGGCCGCGGCCGCCGGCCTGATCCCGCTCTCGGTCTTCCGCTACACCGAGCGCACCCGCGAGCCGTTGCTGGTCGACGACGCCGTCCGCGACGACCGGTTCGCCGCCGATCCGTACCTCCGCCCGCTGGCCGAGTGCGCCCTGATGGCGGTGCCGATCCTCACCCGGGGCGCGCTCAGCGCGATGCTGATCCTGGAGAACAGGCGCAGCCGCGGCGCGTTCGGCGCCAACCGGCTCGGCGCCGTCGAGCTCATCGCCGGGCAACTGTCGGTCTCGCTCGACAACGCCCTGCTGTACGCCGCGCTGGAGCGCAGGGTGGCCGACCGCACCGAGGCGCTGAAGGCCGCGAACGACAAGCTGGAGCAGCTCTCGGTCACCGACCCGCTGACCGGCCTGCCCAACCGCCGCCGGCTGAGCCAGATGCTCGACATGGTGTGGCAGCAGGGCCCGACCCGGCCGGTCGCGGTCGCGATGGTCGACGTCGACCACTTCAAGCTCTACAACGACCACTATGGACACCAGAGCGGCGATGAGTGCCTGCGGCAGGTGGCCCAGGCGATCGGCGGCAGCCTCCGCGACACCGACCTGGTCGCCCGGTACGGCGGTGAGGAGTTCGCGATCGTCCTGCCGGGAGCGGACGGGGTCGTCGCGGCCCGGGTGGGCGAGCGGGTCCGGGCGGCTGTGGCGGCGCTCGCCGTGCCGCACGAGCCGGCCGGGCACAGGATCGTGACGGTGAGCATCGGCATCGCGGTGACCCTGCCGACCCCGCTGTCGACCTCAGAGCAACTGATCAAGTCCGCCGACGCCGAGTTGTACGAGGCGAAGCGCGGTGGCCGCAACCGGGTGTCGACGGCGGACCAGCTCAGCTGAGACCGGCGTCCTCGTCGGGCCGCAGGTCCAGCAGGGTCGCGGCGATCGCCCGGGCCGGTTCCAGGCCGGAGGCCTCCAGCTCCCGGAAGAGCTTCTGGGCGCGTACGGCCGGCCAGCCGGGCGGCAGGTGCTCGACCGGCAGCCGGGGGTCGCGCCGGATCGCGCCGAGCCACTCGGCGACCAGGCGGAGCCGGGCCGCGAGAGGGTCGGACACCGGCGGCTCGCCGTCCCACCGGTCGAGGAAGCCCTGGTAGCGCGCGGCCACCTCGGCGAGGTCGTACGCGTCGCCGACCATCGCGGCGATGTCGGTGAGCTCGTCGGCGCGGGCCCGGAAGACGCGGGCGTGCGCCGCCAGGCCCAGGCCGCTGACGATCTCCTGGGCGCTCACCTGGCCGGGCGCGATCCAGAGGCCGCCCTGCAGCGGGCCGAACCCGGCCCAGGTGAGCTGGGACCGCAGGTCGTGGCGCTGGCGCTGCCAGGACTCGGGCAGCGAGAAGCAGAGCAGCGTCCAGGTGCCGTCCCAGGTGTCGTTGACCGCCCCGGTCTCCCAGATCCTCCGCCGGCCGTCGTGCAGGATCGCCGTCGCTCGCGGGGTCAGGCCAAAGTACATCTTGCGGCCGTCGCGCTGGCGGCGGAGCAGGTCACGGCCGACCATCCGGGTCAGCGTGGAACGGGCCGCGTGCGACGAGACACCGAGCCGGGCGAGCGTGTCGATGACGCTGCCGGAGAAGACGCAGACGCCCTGATCGAGGACGAAGTCGCCGAGCAGCATCAGCAGCAGGGTCTGCGGGCGGGGCAGGGATTCGGCGGGCTCGGTCAACTGCGGCCTTTCGTTGGGCGGCATAGGGAAGATGTTAGGCAGATTCTTGACGGCTGTGTAGAAAGAGCCTAACTTCGATTTCTGAACCACCCGCATCGACACACAGCCGCAACGGGCCGGAAACGGCCGAACGTCTACCCCCCGCACCACTTCGCACTCGTAGTACTGGGAGGTACTCGTGCGCAGAACCGTGCCGCTTCTCCTCACTCTCACCCTCGCGATCGCCGGGGCCGGCTGTAGCGATGACTCTTCCGGCGACGACGGCCAGGACCCGATCCGGGTCGGCCAGATCGTCTCGCTGACCGGCAACTACTCGCCCCTGGGCAGCGAGAACCAGAAGTCCGTCGCGCTGGCCGTCGAACAGATCAACGCGAAGGGCGGCGTCGGCGGGCGCCAGATCAAGCTGACCGTCCGCGACGACAAGAGCATGCCCGACCAGGCCGTGCTGGCGTTCAACGAGCTGAAGGGCGACTCGGACGCGATCATCGGTTCGCCGTTCTCCAACTCCGCGCTCGCGACCATCCCGCTGGTCGACCGGGAGGAGATCCCGTATCTCTCGCTCACCCCGGCCGACGAGCAGATCCAGCCCGTCCACCCGTACGTCTTCGTCGTGCCCGCCACCGCGGGCACCTACGCCGAGGCCGCCCTGCAGTACTTCCAGGCCTCCGGGCTGAAGCGGATCGCGCTCGCGTTCGACACCAAGAGCGCCTACGCGGGCGCCGGCGCCAAGGGCCTGCAGGCCAAGGCCGGGACGTACGGGGTGAGCCTGGCCCCGGTCGAGCAGTTCCAGACCACCGCCACCGAGTTCGGCGCCGTCTTCACCCACGTCCGGTCCTCGACCGCCCAGGCGCTGATGGTGTGGGCGACCGGCGCACCCGCGGTGGCGCTCACCAAGCAGTACGCCGCCTCCGGGCTGAAAATCCCGCTGGTGCTTACCGGCGCGCAGGCCAGCAAGCTGTTCCTCGAACCGGCCGGCGCCGCGGCCGACGGCGTCATCGTCTCCAGCTCCATCGGGGTGGTCGGCTCCGCCCTCCCCGCCGGCCCGCTCAAGGTCGCCGTCGACGAACTGACCACCTCCTTCACCGCCAAGTACGGCTACCCGCCGCCGCAGTTCGCCCAGGACGGCTACAGCGGCGTGAAACTGCTGGCGGCCGCGATCGACAAGGCCGGCGGCACGGACCGCAAGAAGGTCCGCGACGCCCTGGAGGGGTTGCGGCTGACCACGCCGAACGGCGCGTACGCCTACTCCGCGACCGACCACGGCGGACTGACCACCGACTACATCTCCATCAACACGGTGAGCGGCGGCGCCTTCGTGCCCACCGACTACTCGAAGAAGAAGCTCGCGACGATCGGCGGCAAGTGACGACGACCGGGGCGGCGCTGTCGGTCACCGGGGCCTCCCGGGCGTTCGGCGGCGTCTACGCCGTCCGCGACGTGGAGCTCACCGTCGCTCCGGGCGAGCTGCGCGCGGTGATCGGGCCGAACGGCGCCGGCAAGTCCACGCTGTTCGCCCTCATCGGCGGCCAGCTCGCGCCGGACGCCGGGACGGTGATGCTGGACGACGTCCGGCTCGACCGGCTGCCGCCGCACCGCCGGGCCCGGCTCGGCATCGGCATCGTCTTCCAGGCGGCCCGGATCTTTCCCGGCATGACCGCGCTGGAGAACGTCATGGTCGGCGCGCACGCCACGACCCGGGCCGGGTTCGTCACCGGCGCGCTCCGGCTGCCCGCCCACCGCCGGGAGGAACGCCTGATCCGCGACCGGGCCGTGGAGAGCCTGCGCCGCACCGGCATCGAGGAATGGGCGCACCGGCCGGCCGAGGAGTTGCCGCTCGGCCAGCAGCGCGCCCTGCAACTGGCCCGGGCCCTCTGCGGGCGGCCGCGGCTGCTGCTGCTCGACGAGCCCGCGTCGGGGCTGCGCACCGCGGAGCGCGAACACCTCGCCGCGCTCATCGAGGACCTGCGCGGGTCGGGGCTGACCATCCTGCTCGTCGAGCACGACGTGGCGTTCGTGACGCGCCTCGCCGACCGGGTCACCGTCCTCGACCTGGGCCGGGTGATCGCCGACGGGACCGCCGCCGAGGTCCGCGCCGATCCCCGGGTCATCGCCGCCTACCTCGGCACCGACACGTCCACGAACGCGGCCGCATGAATGTCATAGAGGTATCCGGCCTGACGGTGCGCTACGCGGGGGCCACCGCGCTGGAGGGTGTGGACCTGGTCGTCGGCGAGGGCGAGCTGGTCGCGCTCATCGGCCCGAACGGCGCCGGCAAGTCGACCCTGGTCAAGGCGCTGTCCGGGCTGATCCGCCCGGCCGCCGGGCGGATCACCGTGAACGGCCGGCTGGCGCAGGTGCCCGAGGGCCGGGAGATGTTCGGCGACATGACCGTCGACGACAACCTGCGCCTCGGCGGGTGGCGCAACGGCCGCCACGGCCGGGACACCGGCGCGATCTACCCGCTGCTGCCGGAGCTCACCCGCCTCCGGCGCCGGCGGGCCGGCACCCTCTCCGGCGGCCAGCAGCAGATGGTCGCGATCGGACGGGCCCTGATGGCCCGGCCCGACGTGCTCGTCGTCGACGAGCTCAGCTTGGGGCTGGCTCCACTGGTGGTCGCCGACCTGGTCGGCCACCTCCGCACGCTCAACGCCGACCGCGGGCTGGCCGTGCTGCTGATCGAGCAGAACGCCCGGCTGGCGCTCGGCCTGTGCCATCGCGCCTACGTGCTGGAGGCGGGGCGCATCGCGCTGCAGGGCGACGCGGACGAGCTGGCCCGCGACCCCCGGGTGGCCGCCGCCTACCTGGGCGGGCACGTGACGACGGACGGGCCGGCGCGATGACGGACTTCATCGGATACCTGCTGACCGGGCTCGGCATCGGCGCCGGGTTCGCGCTCGTGGCCAGCGGCCTGGTCGCGATCTACCGGGTCACCCGGGTGGTCAACTTCGCGCAGGGCGCCTTCGCGGTGATCGCCGCCATGCTGACCTCCTCGCTGCTGGCCGCCGGGCTGCCGCACGGGGCCGCGGAGCTGACCGGCGTGCTGGCCGCCGCGGTGACCGGGCTGCTCGTCGGCGTCGTGGCCATCGGCCGCCCCGGCACCACGCCCGCCACCTCGTTGATCGTCACACTGGGGCTCGGCGTCCTCGCGTACGCGGTGGAGATCTTGATCTGGGGTGACCAGCCGCGGTCGTTCCCCGGGCTGTCCGGCGTGGCCGGCATCGCCGGCGCCCGCCTGCAGGCGCACTACCTGCTCATCCTGGGCGTGGCGGTGCCGGTGTTCCTGGCCATGGCCGTGTTCTTCGCCCGCACCGACCTGGGCAAGGCGCTGACCGCCTGCGCCTCCAACCGGTACGCGGCCCGCGTCGTCGGCATCGACGTGCGCCGGATGGGCCTGCTCGCCTTCGCGCTGGGCGGGGCGCTCGGCGGACTCGCCGGCGTGCTGACCACCCCGGTGCAGCAGGTGACGTTCGACAGCGACGTGACGTTGATCGTGAACGGATTCGCGGCGGCCATCCTCGGCGGGCTCACCCGGCCGGTCGTCGCCCTCGTCGGCGGGCTGCTGCTCGGCGTCGCCCAGACGATGATCGCCGGCTACGGCGGCGGCGCGTACCAGTTGGAGGTGGCCCTGTTGCTGATGCTCACGGTGATGATCGTGCAGGCCGCCCGCACCGGCGCCGTCCAGGAGCAGGAGGCGGCCCGATGAACCGGTGGGCGCTGGCCGCCCTCGCCCTGGCCACGCTGGCGCTGCCGCCGCTGCTGCCGGAGAAGCACCTCGCCATCTACGTGCTGCTCGGTCTCGCCGCGACGGTCACCGTCGGGGTGTCCATGCTGATGGGGTACGCCGGGCAGGTCTCGCTCGGCCAGGCCTCCTTCTACGCCATCGGCGGGTACGCGGCCGGCATGCTCGCGGTGCGCGGCGTGCCGACGGTGGCGGGCCTGGTCGCGGCGCCGATCGTGGCGGCGGTGGCGGCGGTGCTGCTCGGCGCGCCGCTGCTCCGGCTGCGCGGGCACCACCTGGCCTTCGCCACCCTGGCCATGCAGCTGATCCTGCTGTCCCTGCTCGGGCAGGGGCAGTGGGCGGGCGGCGCGATCGGACTGCAGGGCATCCCGCGGCTGTCGCTGGCCGGCTTCGAGCTGCGCGACGACATCGGGTACGCCTACGTGGTCTGGGTCGTGCTGGCGGTGGTCCTGCTGATCTCCCGCAACGTCGTCGCGTCGCGGGCCGGGCGCGGGCTGCGCGCCGCCGCGACGAGCGAGACGGCCGCGGCGGCCAGCGGCGTCGCGATCGGCGGCTACCGGCTCGCCGTCTTCGCCCTCTCCGCCGCGTTCGCCGGGCTGGCCGGCGGGATCTACGCCTACTACCTCGGATACCTGGCGCCGGGCTCGTTCCCGGTGCTGCTGTCCATCGAGTACGTGGTGATGGCGGTCGTCGGCGGGCTCGGCACCATCGGCGGCCCGGTCCTCGGCGCCGCGGTCATCGTGCTGCTGGTCCAGGCGCTGACCGCGCTGGGCACCCAGCCCGGCATGCCCGGCTACGCGCCGAGCGTGCTCTCGTACGCCGTGTACGCGCTGCTGCTCGTCGCCACCGTGCTGTATCTGCCGCGCGGCCTCGTACCGGCCCTGCGCACCGGCGCGGCCCGGCTCATCGGCGCTGTCCGCCGAGCGCCGGCAGAACCGCAGGCGGAGGGCGTCCCGGCCCCGCCGAACCCGGCGGCCTAGGCCGGCGTTTGTTTCTCCGGTGCCGTCGCGCCCGGCCGGCGGGGTACTGGTGGCGGCTGGAGATTGTGTTCGAAGGCTGAGAACGGCACGCGGTCACCGATCGGGGCCCGCCCCCACCGGTGCCGCGTGGCGCAGCAGGTCGGTGACGGCGGCGGGGCGCAGCGGCCGCGAGAAGAGCCAGCCCTGGCCGGTGTCGCAGCCGAGGGCCCGCAGCCGGTCGGCCTGCGACCGGGTCTCCACCGCCTCCGCGGTCACGCTGACGCCGATGGCGTGCGCGAGCCGGATGATCGTCTCGACGATCCGCTCGTCGACCGAGTCGCCGCCCTCCTCGCGGAGCCCGTCGACGAACGGCCCGGCCAGCTTCAGCAGGTGCACCGGCAGCCGGCGCAGGTAGGCGAAGTTGGAGTAGCCGGTGCCGAAGTCGTCGATCGCGATGCGAATGCCGCGGTCGGCCAGGCTGGACAGCGCCTGCAGCGGGCCGTTGGTGTCCATGATCGCGCTCTCGGTCAGCTCCAGCACCAGCAGCGCGGGGTCGAGCCCGGTGCGGGTCAGGATGTCCTCGACCTCGGCCGGCAGCGTCGGCTCGTGCGCCTGCGAGACCGTGATGTTGACGCTGACCGAGACGTGCAGGTCCGGGAACTCCCCCGCCCACTTCGCGGCCTGGGCGCAGGCCTCCTGCAGGACCCAGCGGCCGAGCGGCACGATGATGCCGGTCTCCTCGGCCAGGGCGATGAACGAGTCCGGGGTCAGCTCGCCGAGCATCGGATGCTGCCAGCGCAGCAGCGCCTCGACGCCGGTCAGCCGCTGATCGGCCAGGGACACCAGCGGCTGGTAGACGAGCGAGAACTCGCGGCGGTCGAGGGCGTCGGGCAGGGCGGCGGCCAGCGCGTACCGGGCCGCCTGCCGGGCGTTGCGGTCCGCGTCGTACATCACGAAGCGCCCGCGTCCCTCCGACTTGGCCACGTACAGCGTGAGGTCGGCGGCCTTCATCAGCTCCGCGGCGCTGGTCTCGCGGACGGTGCTCTCCACCACGCCGATGCTCGCCGACACCCGCATCCGGTGCTGGCCGAGCTGGTACGGCTCGGCCAGGGCGGCGAGCGTCCGGCCGGCCAGCTCGGTCAGCTCCTCCGCACCGCTGGAGTGCTCGACCAGCAGCACGAACTCGTCGCCGCTCATCCGGCCCGCGACCTGCCGGAAGCCGGCCGCGCACTCCCGCAGCCGCTGGGCGACGGCCACCAGCAGATCGTCGCCGACCTGGTGGCCCAGGGTGTCGTTGACCCGCTTGAAGCCGTCCAGGTCGAGATAGCACAGCCCGACCCGGTCGTCCGGATCGTCGGTGCCGAAGATCCGTTCGAGCTGCTCGCCGATCATCGTGCGGTTCGGCAGGCCGGTCAGCGGGTCGTGGGTGGCCTGATATTCCAGCCGGTGCTTGAGCCGCCGCCGGTCGGTGATGTCCTGCACCATGGCGATGGTGAACTCCGGCGCGCCGGCCTCGTCCCGGATCAACGACACCGTCAGATCGGTCCAGACGACCCCGCGGTCCTTGCGGTAGTAGGCCTTCTCCATCCGTACGTGATCAAGCTCGCCGCCGATCAGCTCGGCGTACATCTTCCACATCTCGGGCGGGTCCTCGGGATGGCTGAGCTGCGGCACCAGCAGGGCGCACATCTCCTCGGCGGTGTATCCCAGCAGGTCGGCGAACGCCTGGTTGACCTGCACGATGCGGCCGTCCATCGTGCTGACGCCGATGCCGATCGCGGCGCCGTCGAACAGCGCCCGCAGCCGCGCCTCGCTGGAGCGCAGCGCCCGCTCGGCGGCGGCGTGCGCGCTGATCACGGCCCGGCCGAGCAACTCCTGCTCGGCCAGGGTGGTGGCCCGGATCGCCGCGGCATATCCGGCGGCCACCGCGGCCTGGATCTCCACGACCCGTTGCCGCTGCGTCCCGGCGTCCCCGACCGCCGCCGGCAGGTGGGTGCCGATCAGGGAAACGGTGGCGGCCAGCACGGCGGGCTCGGTCAGGTGCGCCTCGACCAGCGCGGACCCGACCTCGCCGGCCGCCCGGGGGTCGAACGACTCCGCCCGGAACGCCGTGCCGAGCCGGTCGGTCAGCCGCCGGAGCAGGGCATCGAGCCGGCCGAGGTCCATCGGCACGAATCCCTCGTGCGCGACCTGCCGGCGCCAGTGCGCGGCGAAGCCGGCCAGCCCGGCAGGCTTGGCCGGCCCCGCGTCGCCCTGCGACCCCATCCGATACTCAGCTCTTCCTGCCGACGCCGGCGTAGGCGCCGACCTGCTCGGGGTGCTCGTCGACCGGGTCCCGCGGATCCGGCCGCCACTGCGGAATGAACACCAGACCCGGTTCGACCAGGTCGAACCCGTCGAAATATGCCGCGATCCCGGCCCGCGTGCGAAGCACGATCTCGGTCGCGGTACGGGCGGAGAGCCGCTGCGCCTCGACGACCTCGGGCGGTTGCCCGTCCGCCGTGGCGTGCGAGACCAGCAGGTAGCTGCCGGGCGCCATGGCCTCCCGGAGCGCGGCCACGATCGCCGTCGGCCGGTCCTCGTCCGGCACGAAGTGCAGCACGCCGGCGAGCAGCACGGCCACCGGCTTCGCGAAGTCGAGCAGGCCGAGCTTGCGCGCCTCGCCGAGCACCCGGCCGACGTCCCGGACGTCCGCGCAGATCACCCCGGCCCGGTCGACACCGGCCAGGATCGCCCGGCTGTGCTCGACCGCGACCGGATCGATGTCGACATAGACCACGGCGGCGTCGGGCGCGGCGTCGAGGGCGATCTCGTGCACGTTGCCGGCGGTCGGAATGCCCGAGCCGATGTCGAGGAACTGTCGCACCCCCTGCGCGACCAGGTAACGCACCGCCCGGCGCAGGAACACCCGGTTGGACCGCATGGTCTCCCCGATGTTCGGCGTCATCGCGGCGATCTGCCCGGCGAGCGCCCGGTCGACGGCGAAGTTGTGCGCCCCGCCGAGGAAGTAGTCGTAGACCCGCGCGGCACTGGGTCGATCGACGTCGATGCCGGCTGGTACCCAGTCGGTCGGTCCGGTCACGGTAAGCCTCCCCCTGATCGCGACGCGGCTCTCGCAGCGTCGCTATGGCACGTCAGCCCGCAAGACCACAACTGTCTATCGTCCACAGCCACGGATGGCAACCGGCCGCCCGGGTCGGCGTCGCCCCTGCCCCGGCACGCGTTCGGCCTGGTACGCCCCCATACCGGTGATCGGCCGGAAAGCGTGACCGTGACGGCACCGACCGCTACGTTGATCTGGTGAACGGATCTTCGGTACGGGCCCGGGCGGCGGACGCGCTGCGGTCGCTGCTCCCGTCGTTGACGGCCGAGGCCACCGAGCGCCTCGGGCACGCGGAGGCGGTGGCCTTCCTCGCCCGGTTGGAGACGTCGTTGCCGGACATCTTCGAGCCGCTGGAGATCGTCTACGGGTCGGTGCCGCTGGACGCCCTGGTCCGGGCCGCCCTCGCGGGGGCCGCCGAGCGCCCGCCCGGGCTGCGCGACCTCGACCGGCGGCGGGAGATCGACGCGCACTGGTACCAGCGGGCCCGCCAGGTCGGCTACGTCTGCTACGCCGACCGGTTCGCCGGCTCGCTGCCCGCGGTGGCCGAGCACCTCGACTATCTGGACGAACTGGGCGTCACCTATCTGCACCTGATGCCGCTGCTGGCCCCGCGGCCGGGCGAGAACGACGGCGGGTACGCGGTGCGCGACTACCGGGCCGTCGATCCGCGGCTGGGCACGATGGACGACCTCACCGACCTGGCCGGCCGGCTGCACGCCCGGGGCATGAGCCTCTGCGTCGACCTGGTGCTCAACCACACCGCGAAGGAGCACGCCTGGGCCCGTGGCTGGTGGGCCGGCGACCCGGCGTACCGGGATTTCTACTTCGCCTTCCCGGACCGGGAGATGCCGGACGCGTACGAGCGCACGATCGTCCCGGTCTTCCCGGACCGCGCGCCGGGCTCGTTCACCCAGTTCGACGGCAAGTGGGTGTGGACGACCTTCTGGAACTACCAGTGGGATCTGAACTACGCCAACCCGGCGGTGTTCCACGCCATGCTGGAGACCATCCTGTGGCTGGCCAACCGGGGCGTCGACGCGTTCCGGCTGGACGCGGTGCCGTTCATGTGGAAGCGCGTCGGCACGACCTGCATGAACGAGCCGGAAGTGCACCGGATCGTGCAGGCATTGCACGCGCTCACCCGGCTCGCCGCGCCCGGCGTGATCTTCAAGGCCGAGGCGATCGTCGCGCCGGACGACCTGGTGCCCTACCTCGGCGGGCACGACCGGTACCGGCCGGAGTGCGAACTGGCCTACCACAACCAGTTGATGGTGATGCTCTGGAGCAGCCTGGCCACCAAGGACGCCCGGCTGATGGCCCAGTCGCTGGCGCGGATGAAGCCGATCCCCGCGGAGTCGTCCTGGGTGACCTACGTCCGCGGGCACGACGACATCGGCTGGGCGGTCAGCGAGCGGGACGCCGCCGCGGTCGGCTGGGACTGGTGGAACCACCGGAACTTCCTCAACGCCTTCTTCTCCGGCCGCTTCCCCACCTCGTACGCCCGGGGCGCCCTGTTCCAGGAGAATCCGGAGACCGGCGACGCGCGGATCTCCGGCACCGCGGCCTCGCTCTGCGGCATCACCGAGGAGCCGGCGACCTGGCCGCAGGGCGTGCGCCGGCTGCTCCTGCTGCACTCGGTGGCCTTCGCCTTCGGCGGCATCCCGCTGATCTACATGGGCGACGAACTGGCGATGCGCAACGACGCCGGCTACCTCGCGGACCCGGCACTCGCCGACGACAACCGGTGGATGCACCGCCCCACCATGGACTGGGCGGCGGCCGGGCGCCGGCACGACCCGGCCGCGCTGGAGGGCATGGTCTACGCCGGACTGCGCCGGATGATCGCGGCCCGCAAGGACCTGCTCGCGCTGCGGGCCGGCGGGCAGAGCGGCATCCTCGGCGTGGACAACGGGCACGTGTTCGCCTTCCGCCGCCGGCACCCCCGCAGCGGCACCTTCATCGGCCTGGCCAACTTCGCCGAGCAACCACAGTCGATCGACGCGGCGGCGATCGGGCACGACGGCTGGATGGAGACCGCGCTCAGCAGCGACGGCCCGCTCGAGGTGCGGGAGGGACGGGCCCATCTGCCGGCGCTCGGCTTCGCCTGGCTGATCGAACGCTGACCCACCAACTTTTACGGATCTCTCCAGAGGATTCGCCGCCAAAAGGCGCGGTTCCGTTCACGCGGGGCCAACGGAGAACACTCGTCTTTGCTAGTCATGCAGCTACTAGCAATACGCACAGTTGACTCTTCCCTACTTCACACTTCCCTAGAGTCCGGTCGTGACTGATGGCGAAGCGACGGGCATTGCACGATTTCGAGTCCAGAATCGATTCGGCGCCTCACGTCGAGCACGCTTTGCAGCTTCTGTCAGGGATTTCTACGACGCCACCCGGCCCACTACGCGCGACACTCTTGTCGATATCCTGGCCGGCAACCCTCTTGGCGGTGGGCGACGAGACACCGGAGAACCCGGCTCTTGGAGGGCCAGCCTGCCGGCGCTGGCCGATATCCTGGACAGGGCAGGCTTGCAACGCTTGTGGGTCGCGTTGGAGTATCGCCCGCATCAGGCCGGCAACAGCCGAGCCGACGCGGTCGTCGCGGGCTTCCGTCCGGATGGTCGGCCGGTATATCTGATCGTCGAGCTCAAACAGTGGGAACGGGCCGCCTGGGATGCCGTGAATGAGCGTGTCACCGGTACGGGCGCCCGCTACGAGCGCGCCCATGGACTGCGGCACCCTTACGAACAGGCGCACGACTACAGCCAGTTCATCCGCAATTTCACCAAAGGCATGCACAACGAGGACGACGTCACCATCGCGGCCGCGGCCTATCTCCACAACGCCACGGAGAACTCCATCGAAACGCTCCGTACCGCTGGTCCGCACCACGCCCAGGCCACCTTCAGCGGAGATCCGGAGGGACGCGAGCGTTTCATCAGGTTGGTCACCGCCTTGTTCGATCCCGACCGAGACGGATCGCGGGCATGGGACGATCTGGACCGAGCCAGCTACGAGCAGGGTCCGGTGCTCCTCAACGCCGCAGCTGGGATCTTCGCCGATCGGGAGCATTATCCGCTGACCGATGAGCAGTACGAAGTCTTCGGGCAGATCCAGAATGCCGTCTCGGATGCGATGAGTCCCACCGCCGATCGCGACCAAGCTGTCATCGTGGTCAAGGGCGGCCCCGGCACCGGCAAGACCTGGATCGCCATGCACCTCCTCGGCGCCAACGCCCATGCTCACCGTCAGGTGAACTACGGCACAAACTCGGGGTCACTGAGGAGCGCGCTACGGACGAAGGCAGGCTTCAACAAGTTACTCGGCACCGGACAGGCCGGGCAGCTCATCACCTCAGCTCGGGCTTACCACGATTTCGCAGAAACGCGCACCAAGCTCGACCTGCTGATCATCGATGAAGCCCAGCGCCTTGAGGAATGGACCGTCGTCGGTGCTCACAGCAATCCTCGCGCCAGGCAGGATCATCTGGAGGCGCACAACATCACCCAACTGTTCGAGCTGATGAAGTCCACGAAGGTACTCGTGCTGTTCATCGACGAGGACCAGGCTTCGACGTCCAAAGACTTCGTCACCATCGAACACGCCCGCCAGATCGCTGACCGCACCGGAGCTTCGTTCGACATCTTGGAACTGACGGAGCAGCACCGGTGCGGAGGCTCTCAGGCTTACGAGGCCTGGGTGGACGCCCTGGTCGACGGGGAGCCGACGGTCTGGAACGACGAGGACAACTTTACTGTCAGCGTGGTCGATTCACCCGAGGAACTCGAGAAGATGGTCTTCGACGGTTCGACTGACGACGACGCCCGGCTCGTCGCGGGCTTCTGCTGGACTTGGAAGAAGTACCCGAAAATCGACAGCATCCACAAGCTCCCGTTCGACATCGAAATCGGCGGCTGGAAGAAGCACTGGAACCTGCACAAAGCCCTGGACGGGTACCCCCGGGACACTGACTGGGCCCGCAAACCCAGTGGGGCTGCGCAGGTCGGTTCCGTCTTCACCGCGCAGGGTTTCGAGTTCGACCGCATCGGTGTCATCGTCGGCCCCGACCTGACATGGGACGACACCGTCGAACGCATGGCAGTGCACATGGAGGCATCCCGGTACACCAAGCTCGTCCAGTTGCACGGCAGGAGTCCCGAAGAAGACGTCCGCATCCGCAACCAGTACAGGGTCCTGTTCACCCGAGCCATGCGCAGCGTCGTCCTGTACTCGACGGATCCGAACACACGCGCCCTGCTGAAGCGCATCGTGAACCCTGCGCCACACCCCGGCCAGCGGCGGGACCTGCAACGTCGTGTGAAACGGTGATGGCATGGATCTGGAAGATCTCCGCGACCAGGTACGGACCTTCGCCGTGGACCGGGACTGGCAGAAGTTCCATACGCCCAAGAACCTGGCCATGGCGCTGGCGGGCGAGGCCGGCGAACTCCTCGCCGAGATGCAGTGGCTCACACCCGAGCAGTCGAGCACCGTCATGCGCAGCGACATCGGCGAGCGGGTCCGGGCCGAGATAGGCGACGTCATGATCTATCTCGTCCGGCTCGCCGACGTCCTCGACATCGACCTGGTCGCAGCGGCTCAGGAAAAGCTGGCCGATTCCGCCCGAAGGTATCCCGCCGACCAGATACGCGGATCCGCCGTCAAGGATCGCCGATCGGACAGCTCCTGAATAGTTGTCCCATCGCTCGCGATGTGTTCGGAAAGTGCACCCGACGCCGTTGCGGACTTGATCTAGACACTCAATCCTCGCGATACGAACAGCAGGGCCGTATCCCCGGGCGCTCAGGCGAACAGCAGCGGCAGCAGCCCGAGGGCGTTCGCCGCGCCGTGCAGCACGATCAGCGCCCACACGTTGCGGTATCGCGACCACAGATAGCCGGTCAGTAGTCCGAGGCCGCCGCTGGACACCAGGATCACGGCGGTGATCTCCCAGGCCGGGCCGTCGCCGTAGCGGTGGACGTGCATGGCGGCGAACAGCAGGGCCGACGCGGCGATCGCGGGCCACCGGCCCAGCAGCGCCTCGAGCCGGGTCTGCAGCAGCACCCGGTAGAAGAGCTCTTCGGTGACGCTGGCGGTGAGGAATGTGAAGGCCGCCGCCCCGGCGAGGAATGCCGGGTCGATCTCCGCGTACCCGGAGACGTCCGGCTCGCCGGCCAGCGGGCTGAAGTAGCCGAGCCAGGCCCAGGCGACGATCGCGGGCACGGGCCCGAGCCAGTACCAGCGGCGGGGCAGCAGAGCCCGATGGCGCCGCGCCGGCGACGGGACCGGCCACAGCCGCAGGACCAGCCAGCCGCCGCCGAGCAGGAACAGCAGTTTGAGCGCCGGATACAGCAAATCGCCGCCCGGCGCCGACCGCACCGACGACACGATGGGAAAGGCGACTGCGATCGCGACCAGGGCGACCACCTGCCGGCGCAGGTTCGCATCGGCCGGCTCCGACGGCTCCGTCACCGCCGGCCCGGCGGGGCCGACGGGGACCAGCGCGGCCGGCGCCCGGGACGGTACGGGCATCGCCGGCAGCCGCCACGGCACCAGCCGGGTCAGCAGCAGGGCTACGGCCAGCGGCACGACCACGGCGGCGAGCGGGATCCTCGCCGCCTCCTCGTCGGCGGAGACCGCCAGCGACGTCCGCCCGGCCAGCACCAGGACGACGACCGCGACGAGCGGCAGCGCGAGGCCCGCGCCGGTGAGCAGCTTCGGTCGCACGGCGGCCCCTTATCGTCCGGGCGGGTGGTTCATGAGCGGCGTGAGCTGGTGGATGTCGTGGCGGCGCCGCAGCGCCGCGATCTCGGCCTGGTCCGGTGGTCCCCCGGCGGCGAGCAGCTCGGTGAGCTCCTGGAGGTAGAGCTCGTGGCCGGCGGGCGAGACGAGGAAGAGCATCCGGGCCGGTTCGGATCCCGGGTTGAAGAAGGCGTGCGGGCATCCGGCGGGCACGAACATGAAGCTTCCCGGTCCGCCCCGGAAGACCGTGGCTCCGGTCTTCGACTCCCAGGTGCGCCAGTCGCCGTTGGCCCGGGTGGTCGGTTCGAAGGCGAGCAGGTCGAGCTCGCCGTCGAGCACGTAGAACACCTCCTCCGCCTGCTGGTGCAGGTGCGCACCCACGTCGAAGCCCGGTGCCACCTCGGCCTCGAACGTCGAGAAGACCGTCGACTGTTCGGCGCCCACCTTCAGGGTCATGCTCTGGATCTTGCGGCCGCCGCCGGGCGGCACCAGCAGTCCGTCGGTCATTTCTGCCGTCCTTCCGTGCTCAAGGGCTTCCAGCCGGTCGCGTGCAGCCAGGGCTCCAGCCGCAGCAGGCCCGGGTGCTCCGCGTGCAACCGCGGGAGGTCGGGCGGTTCGGACGGGTGCTCGTTGAAGAACGTGAACATCTGCGCCAGCTGCTCGTCGAAGGCGCGGATCTGCTCGATGGGCGTCTGGTGGAACCGGGCCGGCAGGCCGCAGTGCCGGCCGAAGGTCTCCGCGATCTCCCCGGGTGTGAGCACGTCGCCGGCGATCGTGACGGTCCGGCCGAGGAAGCGGTCGGGCCGGTCGAACGCGATCGCCGCGAACGCGCCGATGTCGCGCACCGAGATCAGCTGCATCGGGACGGCGGGCCGGACGGCGAGGCTGACCACCAGTTCGCCGTCGTTGAGCACCGGGCGGCTGTAGGTGGCGAAGTTCTCCATGAAGGAGACGGGCCGCAGGATGGTCGCCGGCGGTCCGGCCGCGTGAATGTGCTCCTCGATCCGCAACTTGCTGTCGTAGTACGGGATACCGGAACCGGCATCCGCGCCGTTGATCGAGCTGTACACGAGGTGCGCGACGCCGGATTCCCGGGCGAGGGCCGCCACCGCCTTTCCCCGCCGTTCCTCCGCGACCACACCCTCGGGGCTGATCCTGGGCCCGGCCATCATGGTCAGGACGAGGAAGACTCCGTGCACGCCCTCCATCGCCGTCCGGAGCGAGGCCGGATCGTCCAGGTCGCCGGTGACGAGGGTGGCGCCCGCCTCCCGCAGCGCCCGCGCGCCGGGTGAGCCGGGGTCGCGCACCAGCGCGTGCACCTTCCGGCCGCGGTCGAGCAGCTGTCGCGCGGTCGAGCCGCCCTGCTGGCCGGTGGCGCCGACGACCAGTACCGGTCCCTTGTGGTCAGGCATGTGACACTCTCCCGTGGTCGAGGCTCAGGCGTCCGGTATCGCCGTGATGCCGTGCGAGCCGAGGTCGACCGAGAGGCGGACCCCGCCGATCGAGGTGCTGATGTTGTCGCCGTCGACGTTCTTGCCGGCCCATTCCGCCGCCTGCTTGGCGAGCTCGCGCCGGCGGACGAACAGCGCGTCGCCCAGGCTCGCGAACAGGGATTTGCAGTAGTTCGAGCCCGGCTTGTGCCCGCAGCGCACCGACACGAGCTGGACCTGGGTGTCGCCGTCGTATTCGATGGCGACAAACATCGAGGACAGCCCCGCCTCGCTGGTTGTGCAATCGATCCGGTTCTGGGCTCCGCTGCTCCGGTTCTTCGTGTCCGACGGGCCGCATTGGTAACCGTTGGCCTTCTCCAGCCAGTTGGCGGCCAGGTCGGCGACCGTCAGGTCCGGCAGATACCGCCGGGCGGCGTCGGGGAACTCGGGGAGCATCGACGGCGGCGCGGTCGGCCCGTCCGGCTGGGTGGTGAAGTACGCGGCGGCCGCGCCCGGGCCACCGCCGAGTACACCACCGACGATCAGCGCACCCAGAATCAGCAGGATCGTGACCGCGGCGCCCGGCTTCCGGGGATTCATCGCGAACCCACCGACACGGCGAGACGAACGTACTGCTGATCCAGGGCCGCCAGTCTGTACTGGTAACCACCGATGATGGCGGTGACGTCGGCGCCGCCGCTGAGCCGCGGGATCAGCCAGCCGTTGATCTCCTCGGTCAGGACCGGGTCGTCGGAGAACGGCAGGGCGGCGAGCCACACCAGGAAGGCCTTGGTCGAGGCCGACGCCTCGCGGACCCCGTGGACGTTGACGCTGTTGTCGTAGCCGTAGATCAGGTCGTCCTTGTCCATGACGCGGGACTGGTATTGCGTGTCGCCGATGCGCAGTTGGCACTCCGTGCCCGTGAGCTTGTCGACGCAGGTGAAGCCCCGTCCCTTCAGCGCGTCGATCACGCTGGACGCCTTGAGCGACGGGATGCAGTACAGGTTGCCGCACGAGGCCCGGTACGACGTCTTCCGCTCGCTCCGAGTGAGCAGGTAGCCGCCCGTGCCACCGCCGACAAGCGTCACCAGCGCCACCGCCAGGGCGATGAGACGCAGCCGGCGCCAGGTCATGCTCCCGTCCTGACGAAGGCGGCCCACCGCCGCTTGAAGTCCGTGGGTGGCATCCCCAGGACCCGGGCGCAGATGCCCTCGAAGATGGGCAGGTCGACCACGGACTCTCCCTTCATGTCGCTGTAACGGATGACGCTCTCGTAGAACTCCACCACGGTCTCGCGCCCCTTGATCCGCTCGACGAAGTCGAACACTGTGGAGCTGAGCGCGTAGTTGTGTTGGATGTCCTTGCCGTAGAAGTCCGCCGAGGTGGGCACCCGGCCCTTGAACTTCGGGGCGGCATAGCGGCGCATCGCCTCGCCCTTGCGTTCGGTCCACCGGGCGAACCCCTCGACCGCCCAGAGCGGCGGGCCCAGCATCCAGAGGCCCCCGATCGCCATGGCACGGGAGGACACGGCGTGTGCCAGTTCGTGCCGCATGACCAGCCGGGGATCCTCCTCGAACGACGTGATCGACTTGAGGTTGACCAGGATGCGTGCTCCGGCGTACTGCTCGCGGTACACCTCGCCGTTCTGGCGTACGCCGTACTGCGGGATCTCGTAGCCCTCGACCGTGGTCGAGTAGTTGCTGGCATTGCCCACATCGAACCAGGTGGCGAAGTTGTTCTGGTCCTTGGTGAAGAACAGCACGTGGCCGGGGAACCGGGCGCGGCTGCCCCACAGCTGCTCGACCGTCCTCGCCTCGGCGCCGGCCGGTGCCGCGTAGCGGTCGAGGTCGGTGACGCTCGCATCGCCGGCCAGCCACACGTTGCCGGACCGCTTGACGGTCAGCGGTGTGGTGTACCAGGGAGCCGTGGCCGGCAACCCGATGACGTCCAGCTTCTCGGCGTTTCCCGCGGTGAAGCGGGTCAGTTCGGTGATCACCAGCTGGTCGCCCCGCTGGACCGCCAGGATCTGGAAGGTCGCGGCCGGAGACACGCCGCCCGGGCCGGCGTCCGCCTCCAGCTGGATCACCTCGTGCACCGGCGCGAACCGGTACACGCCATTCTCCGCCTTCCCGTCACCGAAGAAACCCGCGATGTAACGGAACGTCGTGAGCTTGAACTGGCGCAGGTTGGCGAAGAACATCTTCTGCTGCCGGATCAGCTCCGCGTTGTTCTGGTCCAGGTCGGCGAGGAAGGCACGCTCGTCGCCCTGCTCCATCGCCTTGGCGCGGCGGTCGAGGATCTGCTTGAGCGCCCGGGCGTGCGGATCGCTCGCCGCCGGACCGCCCTGGTCGACGATCGCCGGCCGGGACTTCTCGGCGCAGCCGGCGAGCGCCAGGCCACCCGCCAGCCCGCAGCCGGCGAGCAGCGCCCGCCTCGACCACCCGGCGCCCTGGCCTGCGGCCGCCGGGACATGCTGGCGTATCACGAACTGGTCCCCCGAACTGCGTACGTCATGAACGTGTGCCGATGCACACCAGGTCGGCTTCAAGGTAGGAGAGGGCCGGCCGGTCACACATCCGTAGATGGTTGGATGTTGACGTACAACCCACGTGGTAGCCGCGACCGGCCACCAACCACTGCGGTACGGCTGTCTCCATCGCAGGGTTGACCCGCCGCGGCACCGATCGGGTCCGCGACACAGCACGGGAGGCGGTAGGGGTGCGGAGCACCGAGCGAAACATCACGGTGCTCGTCGTCGACGACCAGGTGCTGATCCGCGCCGGCCTGGTCGCGTTGCTGCGCGCGGCGCCCGGCATCGAGGTCGTCGGCGAGGCGGCCGACGGTGAGACCGCGGTGCGGCTCGCGGCGCGGACCAGGCCCCAGGTCATCATCATGGACATCCGCATGCCGGGTGCCGGTGGCATCGCCGCGACCCGCGAGATCCTCGCCGCCGCCGACGAGGCCGACCGGCCGCACGTGCTGGTCCTGACCACCTTCGACCTCGACGAGTATGTCTACCAGGCGCTCCGGGCCGGCGCGAGCGGCTTCCTGCTCAAGGACAGCCCGCCGGAACGGCTCCTCAACGCGGTGGCGACCGTCGCGGGCGGCGACCTGCTGTTCGCGCCGAGCGTGGTGCGCGGGCTGGTCGAGGCGTACGCCGCACGTGCCGCCCAGAAGGCGGGAACCGCGGCGGGCACGGACGCGCTCACCGGCCGGGAGACCGAGGTGCTCCGGCTGGTGGCCCGCGGCATCTCCAACGGCGAGATCGCCGATCACCTGGTCATCGCCGAGGCGACCGTGAAGACCCACGTCAACCGCCTGATGACCAAGCTGGGCCTGACCAGCCGGGCGCAGGCGGTCGTCGTCGCGTACGAGAGCGGCCTGGTCGTGGCGCAGCACGGCCGCCCGGCGACCGCGTAGTCCTAGTTGGTCACCGGCTCGCCCGGAACCGTGAACAGCGGCTCCCAGGGGTCGTCCGGGCCGATCGGGTATTCGGTGGACGGCGCGTCGCCCTTCGTCGACCACCGGGCCTGGTACGGCAGCTCGTCGAAGAGCACCCGGTCCCCACGGGCATAGACGGTCGCCTGTTCCCACTCCCCCGTCACGCCGGTCACCTCCGGGCTCGGCCGGGGTGCCTTCTCCGTCGAGCTCACCGGGCCGATCACCGACCACGGGGTGGGGGTGTTGGTGTCGCCCGCGTCCGACGGGTCGGCGCCCTGGTTCGCCCACTTCGCCTCGTAGACCACGCCGTGCCAGACGACCTTGTAGCCGCCCACGTACTGGGCGCTGAGCCGCCACACCGGGTACGGGCTCGTCTTGGGATCGTCCACGACCGGCTCCTGGTCCGGGATCGCGACCGATTCCCGGCCGGACGTGCCCACCGCGCTCCCGGGCAGCCCCGCGAAGACCGACGAGAAGGCCAGCGCGTCCTGGGCCACCCCGCTGCACGTGTTGGAGTGCACCACGACGTTGGTGAACGTTCCCCGGCACCGGGCGTCCCGGTTCAGCGACCACATCGACACCCGGCCGAGCCCGTTGTCGACGGCGAACGCGGCGAGCCCGCGCGCGTCGTCGACGGTGAACCGCTCGGCGTCCACGTCGTTCTGGCCGATCATCGGCGTGGCCCCGATCCTCGACCACACCTGCGGCGACGTGAGCTGCACGCCGAGCCGCAGGTAGAGGTCGGACAGCTGCTTGTGGGTCGACTCCAGCGCCTGGATGGACAGGTCGAGCATGTCGGGGTTCGTGCCCTGCTCCGACCCGAAGTCCATCGTCATCACGTTGACCCCGCGCAGCGAGACACCGCCCTCCAGCGTCGCCCGCACCGCGCCGAGCCCGTCGGCGGTCAGGCCCTCCGGCGCCACCGGCAGGGTCAGCCACACCGCCAGCGGGTCGCCGGCCGACTCCCGTTCGGCCTGCACCGTCGCCAGGGCGAGCGCACGCCGCCGCAGCGACGCCTGGTCCGCAGTGGCCGTACCCTCGATGTCCAGGTCCAGGGTCCGCACGTCGTAGCGCCGGACCAGCTGCCGGTAGGCGTCGGTCAGCCGCGCCTGGTCGGTGCAGGCCACGGCGAGCTCGGAGTTGTTCAGCCCGCCCACGCTGAGCATGATGTTCCCGCCGGAGGACCGCAGCTGGCTGATCCTGCGGTCCAGCTCCAGGGAGGCGGCCGCCTCGTCGGGGGTGTAGGCGCCGCCCCAGCTGGGCGCGCAGCCGTCCTTGGGGTCGGCGACCACGAAGGCCAGGGCCACGTCGTTCGCCGGGTTCGCCTCGGGGTCCTGGAACTCGAACGTCGGGGTCAGCGTGACGTCCACGTACGGCACGGCCCACGACTTCGCGGTCGGCCCGGCCGTTTCCCGCAGGTGCAGCACCGCGAAGGTGCCGCCGGCGCCGAGGCCGGCCAGCACCAGGATCAGCACGCCGAGCCGGAGCCACGACAGCCGCTCGGCCGGCGCCTCCGGCTCCTGCCAGTTCTCGTCGGCGAGGGGGTCGTCCTCCGGCCGCACGGACTGCTGGATGGCGCGGTCGGTGAGCATCGGAGCCCTCTCCGTCGTGGTCGTCTAGCTCTCGGATCGGCAGATTCGGCGCCGATTGAAGGCCGGCGACGGCAAAACCTTTAAGACATCTCGCAAAACCGCCGATGGGAAGACGTACGGGCGCGACGGTCCGCAGGTGGCCCGTGCCGCACGACAGTGAAGGGCTACCCATGGCGGACCAGCGCATGCCGGACACCCAGCGCCAGTGGGGCGCCGACCGGCGGTCGGCACCCCACCCGCTCGTGCCGCCCGCTGTCTCCGAGGGCCGCATCGCCCGGGGGCGGCTCGCGATCGTGCTGACCATCACCGTGTGGGCCTGCTACCTCATCGGCACGGTGATCCAGCAGTTCATCGCCGGGCGGGCCAGCACCGCGCGGCTGGCCATCGAGGCGATCGTGTACATGATCGTCGTCACCGGGCTGGCGGCCTCCGCGACGGCCTACCTGATCACCCGGATCGGCTACTTCTACCGCAGCCGGGCGCATCACCGGGCGCCGCGGATCGTGCTGGACAACTACCTGCAGGGAGCGACGCCGTCGGTGACGGTCATCGTGCCGTCGTACCAGGAGGACGAGCGCGTCATCCGCACCACCCTGCTCTCGGCGGCCCTGCAGGAGTATCCCGGCCTGCGGGTGGTGCTGCTCATCGACGACCCGCAGCAACCGCGCACCCGGGCCGCCCGCGACCTGCTGCTCTCCGCGCGGGCGCTGCCGGGCGCGATCGAGGCCGAACTGGCCGTGCCGTACGCCCGGGTGCAGGCCTCGTACGAGCGGTTCGAGCACTCCCTCGACGAGCGCGACGAGCGCGCCACCACCGTGGAGGACATGCGCGACCTCGCCGGCGAATACCGGTTCGCCGCCGGCTGGCTCTACGGCCTGGGCCGCCGGCAGGAGATGGTGGACCACACCGACGCCTTCTTCGTCGACCACATCCTGAACGCGCTCGCCGACGACCTCGGCACCATCGCCGAGGCGCTGGAGGGCGGCGCCGACTCCAAGACGGCCCTGCCGGTGGAGCGGCTCGTTCAGCTGCACCGCCGGCTGCTCGCCGTCTTCGACGCCTCGGTGACGAGCTTCGAGCGCAAGCGGTACGTGTCGTTGTCGCACGAGCCGAACAAGGCGATGAACCTCAACAGCTACATCGGCCTGATGGGCGGCGGCTACCAGGAGGTCAACACCCCGCTGGGGGTCGCCCTGGTGCCGGCCGGGCCGGGGCAGGCCGAGCTGACCGTCCCCGACCCGGACTACGTGCTGACCCTGGACGCCGACAGCGTGCTGCTTCCGGAGTACGCGCTGCGGCTGGTGCACCTGATGGAGCAGGGCGCCCACGAGCGGGACGCGGTGGCGCAGACGCCGTACAGCGCGTTCCCCGGCTCGGCGACCCGGATCGAGCGCATCTCCGGCGCCACCACCGACATCCAGCACATCGTCCACCAGGGGATGACGCACTACGACGCGACCTTCTGGGTCGGCGCCAACGCCGTGCTGCGCAAGAAGGCGCTGGACGACATCCGCGAGATCGCCTACGAGGGCGACTGGGAGATCCGCCGCTACATCCAGGACCGGACCGTCATCGAGGACACCGAGTCGACGATCGACCTGGGGGTGCACGGCTGGACGCTCTACAACTACCCGGAGCGCATGGCCTACAGCGCCACCCCGCCGGACTTCGGCTCGCTGTGCATCCAGCGCCAGCGCTGGGCGAACGGCGGGCTGCTGATCCTGTCCCGGCTGAAGGACCAGTTCCGGGCCCGGGCGGCGCGGGGCAAGAAGAACCGGTTCGGCGAGCTGTTCCTGCGGGTGAACTACATGGCCTCCATCTTCTGGAGCTCCGTGTGCCTGGTGGTCATGCTCGTCTACCCGTTCAACGCCGACCTGCTCAACCCGATCCTGTTGCTGGTGTCGGTGCCGTACTTCCTGATGATGAGCGCGGACCTGAAGGCCTGCGGCTACCGGCGCCTGGACGTGCTGCGCGTCTACGGCTTCAACCTGATCCTGCTGCCGGTCAACCTCTCCGGCAGCTTCGCCTCGATCCTGCAGCTGCTGACCGGGGAGAAGAGCGCGTTCAAACGGACGCCGAAGGTCCGCGACCGGACGACCTCGGCCACCACCTACCTGATCGCGCCGCTCGCCCTGATCGCCTTCTGCGCCTGGACGGTGGTCCGCGACATCCAGCTGCGCCAGTGGGACAACCTCGTCTTCGCCGGGCTGAACCTGGTGCTGGCGACGTACGCGATGATGGCGTACGTCGGGCCGGGCAACATCCTGGTCGACCTGTTCACCCACCTGCGGCACTGGCTGTACCGCCCGGTGCACCCGAAGAAGCGCCCCCGGGGTGCCGACGGCGCCAAGCAGCCGGCCCCGACCGCCCATGCCGAGGGCCGCGCGATGGCACCGAACGGCGCGATCGGCGACTGGGCATCGGTGCTGCACTACCGTTCCGAGCGGGGCTCCGCCGGCCTGGTCGCGGTCCGGCCCGCCGCCGGCCGATCCAAGCAAGGGTCGCAGACCCCGAGGTCCCGGTCGAACTCCTTCGAGGAGTTCACCTTCTTCACCGTCTTCCAGCCGATCTTCGAGCTGTCGTCCGGGGAGGCCGTGGGCTACGAGGCGCTCACCCGCTTCGCCGACGGCACGCGGCCGGAGCGGGGACTGGCGGCGGCGCAGGCGCAGGGCCTGCACATCGACCTCGATGCCGCCCTGATCCGCGCCGCCCTGGCCTCCGCGACCGCCCTGCCGGACGACGCGTGGCTGGCGCTCAACATCTCCAGCGACCTGCTGCGCCGGCCCCGCGAGCTGGAGCCACTGCTGGCGGAGAGCGCCCGGCCGCTGGTGCTGGAGGTCGCCGAGGCCGACCGGGCGGACCTCGACAAGCTGCCCGCGGATGTCCGGATCGCGGTCGGCGACGCCGGCGCGGGGTACGAGACCCTGGCGCGGATGGAGTCGCTGAAGCCGGCCTTCCTCAAGCTGGGGCGGGCGTCGCTGGCCGGCATCGAGGCCGAGGGCGCGCGCCGCGCCTCGATCCGCTCGCTGGTCGACTTCGCCCGCGAGCACGGCTGCACGGTGATCGCCGAGGGCATCGAGTCGGCGCAGCAGCGCGACGCGCTCGTCGCCTGCGGCGTGCCCCTGGGGCAGGGTTTCTACCTGGGGCGGCCGGTGCCGGTGGAGCGGGCCCTGGCGGACGCGGCCAGCCGCTGAACACCCGGCTCATCGTCGCGCGGCTGAGGATGGCCCCACGGTGTCCTCCAGCCACTGCCGGAGCGGCCGGCCGGTGCGCAGGAACTTGACGATCCGGGTCTTCGCGGCCGCGGTGCCCAGCCAGGCCGCCGGCTGCCACTCCTGCCAGGTGACGAGCCCCTTGTGGCGGAGCAGGTCGATCCGGGGATGGTCCTTCGGATAGCCCCGGGGCGCGGTTTTCAGCGTGCCGCGGCCCCGCACCTGGATCCCGGCCCGCTCGACGGCGGCGATGAGGGCGATCAGCTGGGCGCCCGTCCGGTCGTCGGCGACCGCGCGGCGATACCGGTCGAGCTGGTCGGGCGCCATCTCGTACATGCCGGCGCCGGCGGCCAGGCCGTCGGCGGACAGTTGCAGATAGCCGCCGGACTCCAGCCAGGCACCGAGGTGGGTCTTGTAGGGAGACTTGTCGGGGCTGAACCGCACATCACGGTACGGCCGGAAGATCTTTCCCGCCCCGAACTCGGCTTCCAGCTCCGCGAGCAGCTCGACAGTCGGCGCGCGCACGGCCGTCTCATAGACCGCCTTGTGGTCGGTCCAGTAGGTCTTGGAGTTGTCGGCGCTCAGCCCCTCGAAGAAGTCGAGGGCCTCGCTCGGCCAGCCACGAAAAGTCATGGTCCCATTCTCGACCAGGTAACGCGCGGCGCGGTGCCCGTACCCGGGGACACCGCGCCGGTGCCGGCAGTCAGTCGGCGCCGACCGCCAGGCCCTCGGTGAGCTGGTTGAGCACGTCGAGGTGGAAGCCGTCGGTCGACTGGAGGTAGACCCAGCGCCGCTCGCGGCTCGCGCCGAACCGGGACTTCTGCAGGTCCGCGCTCATCCCGAACAGCACCCGCCGGGCGCCGTGCCGCTGCGCGGCGCGGATCGCCTGCCACAGCGTCTGCTGGTACGAGCGGTGGCTGGCCACGTACCGGTAATCGAGGCCGACGAAGAGCGGCTGGACGTGGTCGGGACCGACGTGCTGGAGCGCGAACGCGACCGGCTTGTCGGGTCCGTCGTGCAGCGTGAGCGTGACAAGCTCCCAGCCGGGCCGGGACAGCACCGCGTCGAGCACCCGGCGCGGCAGCGGAAAGACATTGAGCTCCAGGTTGCGCGCGTGGACGTCGCGGTACAGCCCGTACAGGTGGTCGCGCTGCCCGGTGGAGAGCTTGGCGGCCTCGGTGCCGCCGCCGGCGTACGCCTCCACCCGGTACTGCCCCTCCCAGGCCAGCACGTTGGTGCGCTGGTGGTAGCGGGCCTTCTTGGGCAGCCCGGCGAGGAAGTCGTCGTCGGTGGTGAAGTCGATCGGCCGGGTCCAGGTGTCGAAGACCGGCACCCGGGCGAACCCCTCGCCGAGCAGGACCTCGTGCAGTTCGGTGTCGCCGTCGGGCAGGTCCCGCAGCACGACCGCGGCGGCGCCGGCGCGGTCCTCCTCCGAGCGCGCGGCGGCGAGGATGAGCCGCAGCGCCGAGCGCCAGTCGGCCGTCCGGTCCAGGTACAGGTGGTCGCCCTCGCTGAGCAGCGAGCCCATCCCGATCATCGTGGAGGTCAGGTAGTACGGGTTGTCGGCCCGGCGCCGCTCGACCTCGACCGACACGTGTGGAGCGGCGAGCATGTCGTCCTTCCACATGGCCGTGGTGAAGAACGTCGCGGCCACCGGCCGGCCGGCGGCCGGGTCCCGCACGATCCAGTAGTGGAACGCCCAGCGGTGCTCGGGCTCGGCGTCGTCGTCGCCGGCGAAGGTGTCCTCCAGGGCGCGCAGCCCCTGCCAGTCGAACGCGCCGCGCCCGCCCAGCATCGCGTCCCACTCGGTACGGTCGATCGCCTCGATCGTGGTGTGGTGCTCGAGCCGCAGCTCGCGGGGCTGGTCGCCGGAGCGCGCCGCGGGCACGGGCAGCGGGGCCGGGCGCAGCCGCACGGGCCGGCCGGCGAGCTGGCGGGAGAACGCGCGCGTGAGCGTCGTCAGGTCGTCGCCCTCGTCCGCGAGGGCCTTGGGCAGCGCGTCGGTGAGCGCCTCCACCAGGTTGACGATGTCGTCGTCGGTGTGGTGCGCGGTCAGCGCGATCCGGGCGCCGGAGCGCTTGGCCGCCACCGCCGGGAACGTCGCGGTGTCGACGAAGAAGCCGGCGTCGCGGAGCCGGCCGGTCAGGTTGTAGGCGACCTCGGGCCGCCCGGCGCCGACGCACCGGATCGGCGCCTCGCTCGGGCTGACCACCGGCAGCCCGTTCTCGGTGGCGAGCCGGTTGAACAGCCGGATCACCTCGGTGAGCCGCGCCTGGCGGGTGACCACCTCCTCGGACAGGTGCAGCCGGGCGGAGGCCAGTACGGCGCCGAGCATCGGCGGCTGCACGGGACCGGAGAAGATCAGCGGCCCGCCGACGGTGAACACCCGGCGGCGGGTCTCGGCGTCCGGGAAGGTGAGCGCGCCGCCCGCCGCGGCGAACGACTTGTTCAGCGAGCCGGCGACGATGCTGCGGGTCAGAGCGAGCGGGCTCAGCCGCTCCAGCGCGTAGCCGCGCCCGTGCTGTCCCAGCCACGAGAACGCGTGCGCGTCGTCGATGTAGAGCCACAGGTGGTCGTTCGCGGCGACCAGGTCGTTGAGCTCCTCGATCGGCGCGAAGTCGGCGTACATGCTGTAGAGGCCGTCCGCCGCGTACCAGACGCGCCGGTGGTCGCGGCGGTACTCGTCGAGGCGGCGCTGCAGCGTGCGCAGGTCGTTGTGCGGGATCAGCTCGACCCGGGTGCCCTGGGCCTGCACGAGCTTGGCGGCGGTCTGCACGCTGTGGTGCACCTGGTGGTCGAGCAGGAGCACGTCGCCGGACTCGACCACCGTCGGCAGCGCGGCGAGGTGGCCCAGGGTGGTGCTCGGCGTCAGGATCGTCTCGCGCCCGAACAGCGCGGTCAGGGCGCGCTCGGCCGCCGCGTAGGCCGGGGCCGACAGGAACGCGCGCGAGGAGGAGAACTGGGTGCCGTACCGCTCGACGGCGTCGATCACCCCGGCCCGCATCGCGGGGTGCGTCTCCAGGCCGAGGTAGCTGCAGGACCCGAAGTTCACCAGCGGCCGGCCGCCCAGGGTGATCATGCGCCCGTCCAGCCGCTCGTCCTCGGCGGTGTTGTGCAGCATCCCGCGGCGTACCCCATCGGAGATGACCTCGTCGAACGCCTGCTTGAGCTCCTCAGCCTTCGCCATGGATACGCTGTCCCCTCATGCCCCGTTGACCGTCGCCGCTACCTGCGTCTCGGCGGAGCCTCATTTCGGTCGCGGACCGGCGGGGGTGAGAAAAGGGGCGGGCCCTGTGACAAGCTCAAGAAAACGTCAAGTGACTGTCCGGAAGACCGATCTCTGGACTCGTGACTACTCTTTCGACCCGCCCGGTGGCCGACCCGACACCGGCTACGCCCGATGCCCTGACGGACTCCGCGCCGGCCGAATGGCGCGCACAACTAGCTGAACTGCTGGCCGAGCACGCGATCGGCCTGGTGCACCTCTCCCCGCAGGAGGTGGACGCCGCGCTCGTCGCCGCGCTCAAGGCCATCGGCGAGTTCATCGGCGCCGGCCGGGCGTCGCTGTGGCGTACCGCGACCGACCGCACCCAGATCGTGGTAGCGCACGAGTGGCACGCCGGTAGCGCGACAGCGCTGCCCGCGGCGCACCGCACGGTGCGCGTGGAACCGCTGGCCGCCGGGCCGGACGGCGCCCCCGGCTACCGGTTCATCGACCCGGCCGACGGGCGGGACTGGCTGGCGGCCGACGAGGACCTGGCGTTCGCCGTGCTGCCCCTGCAGGTCGCCGACCGGCTGATCGGCGTGATCCGGTTCGACGCCCTCGGCGCGGTGCCGTGGCCGCCCAGCGTGCACGAGCTGCTGCTGCCGTTTGGCGCGCTGTGCACCAGCGCCATCGTGGCGCAGCGCGCGATCGCCGGCCTGGAGGCCTCCGAGCTGCGGCACCGCTCGGTGCTGGACGAGGTCGCCGACGTCATCGTGCGGGTCGGGCCGGACGGCGCGCTCTCCTACGTGAACCGGGCCTGGTACGAGCTGACCGGCAACCCGATCGTCGACACCGTCGGCGCGGACCCGCTGGCGAACGTCCACCCCGAGGACCGGGAGCTGGCGATGGAGCACATGGCCGCGGCGATGGCCGGTGAGCCGGGCGGCGTCCGCGAGGTGCGGTTCCTGGCACAGGGCGGCGGGGTGCGCTGGATGGAGGTCAAGGGCCGGGCGGTGTTCGACGGCGACGGCAACCTGGCCGGCTTCTCCGGCGTGCTGCACGACGTCAGCCAGCGCAAGGCCGCCGAGGCCCGGGCGCAGGCCGCCCGCGAGGAGGCGGAGCGGGCCCGGGACGAGGCCGAGCTCGCCCGCGACGAGGCGGAGCAGGCCCGTGACCTGGCCGAGCGCGCCAGCCGGGCGAAGAGCGAGTTCCTCTCCCGGATGTCGCACGAGCTCCGGACGCCGCTGAACGCGATCCTGGGCTTCACCCAGCTGCTGGAGTTCGCCGAGCTCAGCGGCGAGGACGCGGACAACCTCTCGATGATCAGCCGGGCCGGGCGGCACCTGCTGAGCCTCATCAACGACACCCTCGACGTCTCCCGGATCGAGTCCGGCCGGCTGTCGATGTCGCTGGAGCCGGTGTCGGTGGCGGACGTGGCCAAGGAGAGCCTCGACCTGGTCCGGACGGATGCGGCGAACCGGCAGCTGACGCTGCGCACCCGCGGCGAGGGCGTCGCCCCGCACGTCGTCGCCGACCGGCAGCGGCTCAAGCAGGTGCTGGTCAACCTGTTGTCCAACGCGGTCAAGTACAACCGCACCGGTGGCGAGGTGCGAATCGCCTGGGCCGTACCGTCGGCCGAGACCGCGCCGGACCTGTCGTCGCCGCTCGGCTGGCTGCGCCTGGAGGTCTCCGACACCGGCCTGGGGATTCCCACCGAGCGCTTCGAGGACATCTTCCTGCCGTTCGAGCGGATCGGCGCGGAGCGCACCGACATCGACGGGTCCGGCATCGGCCTGGCCCTGGCCAAGAACCTGGTAGACGCGATGGGCGGCCGGATCGGCGTGCGCAGCGTGCACGGCGTCGGCTCGACGTTCTACGTCGATCTGCCGCTGGCCTCGGCCGTGGCACCGGCCGGCGACGACGCGGACGGCACCACCGCGGACGGCGCCGACAGCGAGGACGTCACCAAGTACACCGTGCTCTACGTCGAGGACAACCCGTCCAACACGATGCTGATGCGGCGCATCTTCACCCGGCGCCCGCACATCCGGCTGCTGGTCGCGGCCGACGGCGACACCGGCCTGGAGATGGTGGGTGAGCACCGGCCCGACCTGGTCCTGCTGGACCTGCACCTGCCCGGGCGCAGCGGCGAGGAGGTGCTGGCCGGGATCCGGCTCGACCCGGCGATCGCCGCTACCCCGGTCGTGATCGTCACGGCCGACCTGACGGCCGGCATCGAGCGCCGCCTGCACGACGCCGGAGCCACCGATTTCATGTCAAAACCGGTTGATATCGGACGCCTGCTGCACGTCGTCGACCGGGAACTGCGCGTGGCCTGAGGCAACCGCCTCAGCTTTCCCACGATGTGGCCGATCGGTCAAAGGGCGAGCCCACCAGCAACCTAGGAGCACATCGTCATGCGCGGTGCCGACAACGACGTCGCAACCCCGGAGATCAACGCCGATGTGGCGCGGGTGCTGATCGCGGCGGTCAGCCACGGGGTCCGCACACCGCTGCACTCCCTGCTCGGCTTCCTCGAACTGCTCGGCACGACCGACCTCGACGACGAGGCGCACAGCATCGTGACGGAGGCGCGGGCCGGCGGCACCGAACTGCTCGTCGCCGGTGACCGGCTGCTCGTCCTGCTGCGGCTGCTCATCGGCGACCAGCCGGGCCCGCCGCAGCCGTTCTCCACCGCGGAACTGCTGCGCGACGTCGCCCGCAGGGCCGGCCCGGACGGCGCGGTCTGGGCCGAAGCCAACTCCTACCTGCCGGCCACCCTGCGCGGCGACGTGGAGGCCCTGCGCCAGCTCCTGCTCGAACTGGCGAGCAACGCCGCACGGCACGGCGCGCGGCAGACCCGGATGTACGCCGAGCGGCTCGGCGAATTCACCGAGAGCCCGGCCCGGATCCAGTTCACCGTGGCCGACGACGGTCCGGGCCTGCCGGCCGGCGCGCTCCGGCAGCTGTCGACCTGCCAGGACCGGATCGGCGAGGAAGCCACCCAGATCGGGCTGTTCCTGGCCTGCCGCCTGGCGCGCCGGCTCGGCACCGCGCTGACCGTCGCGCAGAGCGACGATCGGGGCACGATCATCAGGTTCGACATCCTGCTGCACGACACCGACCCGGGGATCCCCGCACCCGGGCCGGCAGCCCCGCAGCGCGCCGCGACGGCGGAACCGGAGGCCGCCCGACTGCGCGTCCTGCTGATCGAGGACAACAAGGTGAACCGCATCCTCGCCCAGCGTCAGATGGCCCGGCTCGGCCATCACCTGGAAATCGCCGTCGACGGGGAGACGGGGGTGCTGGCTGTCCTCAACGGCGACTTCGACGTCGTCCTGATGGACCGGCACCTGCCGGACATCGACGGCACCGAGTCGGCCCGGCGGATCCGCGCCGGCGAGCTCATCCGGACCCCGCCCCGGCACACGCCGATCATCGCGGTCACCGCGGACGCCTCCCCCGGACACCGCGAGGAGTGCCTGGCCGCGGGCATGGACGGCTTCCTCACCAAGCCGCTGGACCTGGAACAGCTGCGCGCGGCGATCGATGACGTGACCTCGCGGGCGGCGCCGGCCGGGCCGGTGGACGGCGCCGACAAGGACCCGGCGGACTTCGACCCGGGCGCGCTGGGCCGGCTCAACGAAGCGCTCGACGGCGACGTGCGCGCCGTGGCCGACCTGGTGCACACCTACCTCGACGAACTGCCGGCCAGCCGGATGCGGCTGCAGGTCGCGCTGGGCCGGGCCGAAACCCGGCAGGCGGCGGCAGCGGCCGAGTCGCTGTGGGCGTCCAGCGAGACCGTCGGCGCGATCCGGCTCGCGCAGCTGTGCGAGCGGATCCACCGGGCGGTCCGGGCCGGCGACGTCGAACTGGGCCGCACGCTGCTGCCGGACCTGCGGGACACCTGCGACCGCACCGCGACGGCACTCGACCGAACCGTACGCAGCCTGCACGTCTGAACCTCGCTCACGGGCGCCAGGCGGCGCGCTCCGCCTCCACCCGCTGAGCCTCCTCCCGCCGGGCCTGGACGGCGGCTCGAAGGGCCGGCCACACCCTCAGCTTGCGCGAGCTGTCGCAGGCGGCCAGCAGCCTCGCGAGCCCATCCCGCTCCTCCGGCGGAACCGCCGCAATGACGATGACCACCGGCAGCGCCGCCGCCAGGAGCTCGGTGAGGATGAGCACCGCCAGCGCGACCACGGCGATGATCACCAGGTAGCCGGTCATGGCCGTCCCTCCCGTCGTACCGAGGTTGGACGGTCCACTTCGCTCCGCTTGGGCGGCGACGCATCGACAGCGCCCGTGGTCGCTGGTGAGGTTGGGCAGAGGAAGGACATGACGACCTCCGATCCTGGCGTCTCGCGCGGGATCACCACGCATATGCACCGACGAGGGGCCTTGACGTCATCGTCCGAGACCCACAGTCACCATCCGTTGATTCTGGAGCGATCGATGCTCCATCTCGGTGACCCTCAACCATGAATATGCACCTCTATGCACAGCAGGGCAATGCCCATGCGAATGGGTGAAATTTTCGCGAACCCCCCATTGACCTTCCGTATACAGACCGACCCTTGCCCGGTGTCAGAGGGTGAGTAAAGTTGTTAGAGTTGCTTCCGTGGGTGGCGTTACGCAGACCGACTGCGGCGGAATGCCGAATATTCGAAGCGCCTTGACTTGTCATGACCTGGCTGCCATGATTCCGCGCGTGAACTCTGACAATAGGGGCGTCTCGGACACGACGGCGCCGAAGCTGACCCTCGTGACGAGCTTGTGCGGTAACGGGAGCTGCCCGACCGTGTACAAGACAGACCGCGGCACGGTGGTCGTCCAGGGATACACCGTGACGCCGCAGACCGCGGGCATAGACGTCCCCCAGGGTGAGCAACTGGTGGAGATCCCCGCGGATCTCTTGGCCGCAGCAATCCAGGCGAGTGCATAGAGTCGAAAATCGGATGGCAGGGAGGGGGCGAGTGCGATGCCGGACTCGTCATCCTCCGATGCTCAGCCGCCAGCGCCGGTGGGCAGGATCCTGGCCCAGTGGCGCAAGCGACGAAACCTGACCGGTCAAGCCCTCGCCGACCAGGTGGGCATGACCCAGTCCAAGATATCCCGCCTCGAAACCGGGGCGGTCGCGGCTGAACCGGCCGATGTCCGCCTGCTCGCGGAAGCGCTGGAGATGCCGCCCGGCGAAGTGGAGCGCGTCGTCGAGTTGGCCGAGCACGCGGACGACCGGCTCACCGAGTGGATGTCCGCCGGCGCCGAGCTCCTGGATCTGCAACACGAGATCGGACGGATGGAAGCCGCCGCCAAGGAACTGCGCGTCTTCCAGCCGGCGGTGATCCCCGGCCTCATGCAGACCAGTGAATACGCGCGCGCTGTGATGTCAGACTCCATGGACGAGGTGGCGGCTGCCGGGCTGGTCGATTCGGCGGTCGAGGTGTCCGAGGCGGTCAGCGCACGGATGCAGAGAAACCAGATCCTGCATCTGCCCACCCACGAGTTCCACTTCGTGATCACCGAGCAGGTGCTGCGCGACCAGGTGTGCGCGGCGGCGGAGATGATCGCCCAGATCGAGCGTATGCGCGAGCTGGCGAAATACCCCAATATCGACCTGCGGATCATCACGGACGACACGTCGTTGCCAATTCCTCCGTACCACGGGTTCGTCGTGGCCGACGAAAAGTGGGTCAGCGTCGATCTCTTCACGGCCAGCCTCAAGTCGAGCGGCCGGCGGCTGGTCCGCGCCTACCGGGAGGCCTTCGCGGCCCTGGAGCGGGTGGGAACGAGTGACATCCGCAGCATCCTCGACCGCTATCAGGAGCGGTACGCCCGGAAGTTGCTGCCGGAGTCTTTTACGAGCTGAAAGCTCCTGTGCTTGTCGAGGCTGGTCCTGCTCAAGGCAGGAGCGGCTCCGCCAACACGACGCCTGAGTCTCCCCGTTTCCGCTCCCGCCCGATGATGCGCGGCCGGCTCCCGTGGTGACGCCGCCGACGACCCGCGCCTGCAGGAAACCGCCGGCATCATCTCCACCTTCAACGGCGGACCTGACTCGAGGCGTCGGACCAGGCCATCCGCAGCTTCACGGGCGCGCCGTTGAGACGGCTCACGTCGCCTCCCGGTGGCGACACCGTCGCGGCCTCCGCGCACACTGCCCCCGAAGCGCGGTAGAACTGCTGGGCTGCGGCGTTCTGCCGCAACACCCAGAGAAACATCGCGTTGCTGGTCGCTTGACCGATGACGGCTTCGGTCGCACGAGCCAGGAGCCGGGTGCCGACACCGGTCCGATGCTGATCGTGGGCGACATGCAGGTTGTCGATGAGGCTTCCCCACACGGCGTCATCATCGAAGACAACGTGGATGAAGCCCACCAGCCGGCCATCCAGTTCGGCGACGGTGGTGGCGGTGCCGGCCTGGGCGGCCAGCCGTGCCGACCACACCGCACGGCGATCGGCTGCCACGTCGCCGTCCAGGTACGAATCGGCGTAGGCGCCCCGATAGTGCCGGCGCCAGCTGTCGGCATGAAGGTCAGCGATGCGGTCGGCGTCGTCCACGCCGGCGGGACGGAGTCGTAGGGGCGTCACGACAGAGCTCCTCTGCTTCGCGGCTTGCCCGACACGTCCGTGTCGAGCCTGG
>Ga0307516_10000874_pt1 | contig 41396 bp, 35 predicted proteins | sample 19_EM_MG_FD_203310 | JGI IMG/M metagenome (GOLD analysis project Ga0307516, IMG submission 203310) | Populus trichocarpa ectomycorrhiza microbial communities from riparian zone in the Pacific Northwest, United States - 19_EM | ecosystem: Host-associated > Plants > Roots > Unclassified | place... | reverse complement strand
GCTTCATCGTCGCAGGAATGCTGTTGATGGGGTGGCAGCTGATGCGCGGCGCGGCGTGGCCCACGCTGCGCGAGTGGCGAAACGCCCTGCTCGTCGGCACGTTGATGCTGGGCGGCGGCATGGGCGGTACTGCGTATGCCGAACAGACCATCGCGTCGGGTTTGGTCGTTGCGGTCATTGCCGTGACGCCCATCCTGCTGGTCGTCATCAATCTGGCCTTCGGGGTGTATCCGCGGCGCAGCGAACTGATCGCGGTTTGCGTCGGACTGGCGGGCGTGGTCATGCTGACACAGGGAGCGGGCATTCATGGCTCCCCGGCCGGTCTGCTGGCAATTGCCTTGGCTACCAGCGGGTGGGCGCTGGGAAGCGTATTGAGTCAGCGGATGTTTACGCTCGCGCCGGGAGCGACGGGATTTGCGAGCGAGCTGCTCTGCGGCGGTGTGGCCTTGCTGGCCATGTCGGCAATGCGTGGCGAGTCGTGGCACTGGACTGCTCAGCCGGGTGCCTGGGCGGCATGGCTGTATCTCGTGGTGTTTGGTACGCTGATCGCGTTCAATGCATATATGGTGCTGCTGGCCCGCACTTCCGCGAGTCTGGCAGCCAGTTATTCGCTCGTAAATCCCGTCGTCGCGCTCCTCCTCGGGGTGACCTTGGGCCGGGAAACCGTCTCGGCATGGGAGTGGTTGTCGGCGGGTATTATTTTGGTCGGCGTGGTGATTCTGCTCGTGCAGAAGCGCGGATAGATTCTCGGAGAGCAACCAATGGCAAAACGGATCGACATTACGAAGATTCCCGTCAAAACCGGATCCGGTTATCCGACCCCGTTCGATCTGCCGTGCGCCGCCCGGGCGCGGCAACGGCTGGGCGATGCGGCGGGCCTGGCGGATTTTGGTGTGAACAGGTTGCGCCTGCCGCCCGGGGCGTGGTCAAGTCAGCGACATTGGCATTCGGCGGAGGATGAGTTCGTCTTCATCCTCGAGGGCGAGGTGGTATTGGTGACGGATACGGGAGAAGAAATCCTGCGGACGGGCGATTGTGCGGGATTCAAAGCGGGCGTCAAAGACGGTCATCATCTGCAGAATCGCTCCGTCCGGGATGCGATCCTGCTCGAGGTGGGATCCCGCCGGGTCGCGGAGGATGAGGGCGAGTACCCGGATATCGACATGCGTTTCTTGAAGAACGATGCGGGGTTCACGCATCGCGATGGGACGCCGTATCCGAAGAAATAGTCGATGCCATGCGGCGGCGAATCGCAGAAGGTGCTCGTGTTCCGCGCGCAAACCGTCACTGCGGACGCAGGCCGCGGGTACCCGTCTTGGTCGCACTATCGAGCCCACGCACACCCTGCATATTGGCGCCGGTGAGGTCCGCGTTGGTCAGATTGGCGCCCGTCAGGTCGACATTGATCAGCTGCGCGTCCTGCAACTGGGCGCCCGTCAGATCGGCGCCCGTCAAGTTCGAGCCGCTGAAGTCCGCCCGGAACAATTGAGTATCGATCATTTTCGAATGACTGAAATCGGAGAAGGTGAATTCGCCGCGAGAGAAGTCGGAATAGGATAGATCCGCATTGACGGCAGTGGCATTGACCATGCTCGTCCGCATCAATCCCATCGACTGATTCTTCATGTCCGCGGCGCCCCTCATATGCGTCAGCGTCGCATCGGTGAAGTCGGTGTTTTTCAAATCCCCGATGAAGCGGGCACCCGAGAGGTTCGCGCCCCGTAATATCCCACCCGCCAACTGAACCGAAAACAGGATCGCATTGCGCAGCGAGGCGTTCGTCAAATCGGCGTGTTCGAAAAATGACACCGTCAGGTTGGCGCTGTCAAAGTTGGCACCACGCAAGTTGGCGCCGTTGAAGACCCCCGAGGATAGGTCGGCACCTCTAAAATCGATGCCATGAAGATCGAGGTCCGATAAATTTTTTGCCTTGAGGTCAATCCGGCCCGAATTCGGCGCATGGCTGAGCCGGACCAGCAATTCCTCACGGGTCAGGCGCTGGTGGTCCTCCCAGGCGGCAAGCGCCACGGAGGAAAAATACATGATAACGGTCGCCACCACCGCGGTCATCGCTGCCGTAGCGATACAGTAGCCGTCCGCGGTGCGAATCTCGCCACACGGCTCCGATCGCCGCGGGAGAGGCTTCACTGCTCCCCCAACATCGCCAGGCTCAGCGCACCGCTCAGTTCCAAGTATGCAAAGACCGGCAGCAGCAACAACGACAGCACCGCCGAGACCCGCGCCGCCCGGGCCCAGAACTTGGAGGCGCAATTGCCGGCACAGCGGTACGTCGCGACAGTTACATAGACGCTGAAGAGCAACCCGCCCAGGATATACACCCGCGTCGCCAACTCATTGCCCGGATCCAAGAACAACTCGATCGCGCCATACACAATCGATCCCAACAACCCGTAACCCCAGACCACCGTCGACAACGAAGTCTTACCCTGCAGCGGATCGGTCAATGCGGACCAAGCTTTCACGTCGGTTCCTTCATTTCTCGGACAGCGACCGTGTCGTGACTCGTCCGTCGAGGAAGTCCGCGACGGCAGCACCCAACTCCGATCTCGTCACCGCGCTCATATGATTGCCGGGCACCGAAACGAATTGCCCGTTCGGCAGCGCCGCTGCCAAGTCTTCCGCAGATCCGTTGTCACGGTCGTCCGCGCCCGCAAGTACCAGCGTCGGAGCACGAATTCTCGCGATGTCCTCGACCGGCGTATCGACGAATGTCCCGAGGATATGGCTCAACGCCACCGGGTCGCCGCCCACTGTGTTGAGAAATGCTTCCGTCATCCATTCAAGCGATCCCCGCTCGAAGGTGCCGAGTTGAGTGAGGATGCGCCGGAAGAAGGCGGATCGTCCGCTCGAATTGACGATTCCGTCCAGGCCCATCCCGGATACGATCGCCCGTCCGGGCATCGCACCGCGGACCAGCATTCGCACCGTCGTTCGCGCGCCGAGCGAATACCCGCCGAGATCATAGTCGGTGAGGCCAAGATGATGGAGCAGCGCAAGCCCGTCGTCGGCCAGAACGTCGGGAGGATACGCGGTTGCCGCATGCGGTTTCGCGCTGTCGCCGTGGCCGCGGAGGTCCGGCATGATGACGCGATGCCCTCGTGCGGCGATCACCGCGGCGTGCCCGTAGCGCACCCAATTCACCACCGCAGTCGAGAAGTACCCGTGGATCAGCACCAGGGGCCTACCCTCGCCCATCTCGCGATAGGCAAGTTGGATGCCGTCCCCAGCGTGGAAGTGGTGGACGGGAATGTCTGCGGGCATACCTTTTGAGGCCATTGATTCAGCCGGCAGTGGTCGGACTCTCATTATAACCCCACCCACCTGGTGGTGACGTCTCAACATTAACGTGACGTCCTACACTGCGCCCCGCCGCAACGGCCCAAGGTTGACCTATATTTGGTGTTTCTAGCGCGCAAAAGGACGATCATCGGGCGGGAAGCCGAAAGAACCATATTCTGAAGGATCGGCCGGCCGCCGGAACGAGCAGGGGTGAGAATGAGCGTACGTAAAGTTTCCGCCAAACACATCCCGGAGCTGCCTTCAATCGAGAGGCCGGATTCCTCCATTCGATCGGCGCTTCTCGCGGCGATCGTGGAGTCTTCAGACGATGCGATCGTGAGCAAGACTCTCGAGGGCCGAATCCTGTCATGGAACTCCGGAGCCTCGCGGATATTCGGGTACGCGGCAGCCGAGGTCGTCGGTCAACCGATCACCGTCATCATCCCCCCGGAGCTGCACGAAGAGGAACAGCGCATATTGGCCCGGCTGAGAGCCGGCCAACGAATCGAACATTTCGACACGGTCCGCGTAGCCAAGGATGGCCGGCGAATTCCCATCTCGCTCACCGTATCTCCAATCCGGGATTCCCGCGGCGTCATCATCGGCGCCTCGAAGGTCGCGCGTGATGTCTCCGATCGCAAGCGTGCGGAAGAGGCATTGCAGCAAAACGAGGAAGCCCTGCGCGATGCCGATCGCCGCAAAGACGAATTCCTGGCGCTTCTCGCCCACGAACTGCGGAATCCGCTCGCCCCCATTCGCTATGCGCTGGCCGCGAATCGGAAGTCCGGCAGGACACCCGAGCAGCGCAAGCGCGCAGAAGAGATCATCGAGCGACAGGTCACTCATATGAGCCGCCTGCTGGATGACCTTCTCGATGTCTCACGCATCACTCGAAGTACGCTCGAGCTGAAGAAGACCCTCACCGAACTGACTTCGATCGTCGGGTCGGCGATCGAGACTGCCCGGCCTTTTCTGGACACCAAACGTCATACGCTCACGGTCGATCTGCCAAAACAGGCAGTACGGCTCGATGCAGACGCCGTACGCCTCGCACAGGTGTTTTCCAATCTTCTGATCAATGCGGCCAAGTACACCGATCCCGGCGGACACATCCAGTTGCGGGCGGTTCGGGAGGGAAGTCAGATCGTCGTTGCCGTCCGGGATGACGGCATTGGTATTGCCGCGGACATGATGCCGCGATTGTTTGCGATGTTTTCGCAAGCCAAGGCGGCCCTGGGGCGCTCGGAGGGCGGGCTCGGCATCGGACTGTCGCTCGTACGCGGGCTGGTGACGCTGCACGGCGGGAGCGTGGAGGCGCGCAGCGACGGGCCGGGGTGTGGAAGCGAGTTCATCGTGCGATTGCCCGCCGGAGCCGCGGTGGAGGAACCCGCTGACATCGAAGCGGAGGCGGACGATCCCGCGGCTGGTGCCGGGATGAAAATCCTGGTTGTCGATGACAATCGGGATGCAGCGGATGCTTGCGCAGGGCTCTTGGAACTTTCAGGTCACCACGTCCAGACGGCATATACCGGACGACGCGCACTCGAACTGGCCGAGACCTTTCGTCCTCATGCAATTTTGCTCGATATCGGCCTCCCGGATTTCGACGGATACCAATTGGCTGCGAGGGTCCGGGCGGCACCGTGGAGTCGCGGTATCATCCTCATTGCCGCAACCGGGTGGGGTCAGGAGGAGGACCGGCGCCGCGCGTTCGAAGCCGGCTTCGATCATCACCTCACAAAGCCGATTGCGGCGGAAACCGTGGAGTCTCTGCTTCAATCGTTGCATCCCGCGCTGCACGCCGCCAAATGAGTCGATATGGCGTGTACGCAGGAAGCATTTCCAATTGCGCCGCGCTCGCACGCGCCGCCGCTTCAGCCGTCATCCGATCGCTGCAAATGAAGCGGGCTGCAGGAAAAATGGCTCGTCTCGAGCCTGGCGACAAGCCGTGACGCTTTTCCGTCGCAGTAGGAGCGGCTGGTGCGGGACGACCAGAGGGTTTCGGTCTTGCCGTTCTTGACGTAGTCCACGCGACAGCCGTGCGCAATCGCGGGGTCGCCATCCGACGAGTTGGAAATATAAGTCTTGATCGCTCTCACTTCGGTGTTGGATCTGCACAGAAAGCTCTCGCTAGTGGTCGCCCAATCGTCCTGGGCGCAGACGCCGCCCGCGGCAACGAGGCAACAAACCAGAAGGACTCCGCGACGTGCACCGATGAAACGCCGCCCAAACGAGGCCGGGATTGCAGTCGGCTGCTGAAATCGCCTTTTCATTCCTGCGCACTCCGGTAACCGATCTGCAGGGGCGAGGCGACCATTTCGGTTTCAATGAGCGAAAAGGGAATCGTTCCCGACTCATTCATGCGGGCAAAGAAACCCGCAAGGTTGAACGGCTTGCCGTCAATCTCCAGTTGGCGTGAATACTCGCTGATGAGCCGCTCGAATTGCAGCTTCCCGGTGATGTAACTCGTGCCGTAGCCCGGCTGACGCAAGTACAGGAGCTGCTCGAAGGCCACGAGGTCGCTGGACGGGTCGGACCATCCGCGCGGTGTCCACTGCGCATGAAAGCTGCCCGCCTGCTGCAGTGTCATTTCGTTGGCCTGCACGTACAGCGATGCCAGGCCCCTGGCGGCGCGATTGGCCAGCATGATCCAGACGATTTCGCGCCCGCGCGGATTATCGTCATACAGGCCGGCCTGCATCAGCGTCTCTTCCATCGCGGTCGCCAAACCCTCGGAGCGGCTGTCGAACATGTTGGACAATGCGGGCAGGCGGCGGATCGGGCTGCCGTTCGGCTCCTCCTTCATCCTCGCCAGCTCGATCCAATGGTAGTCGTGGGAGAAAAGTCCCAGCGGCTCGCGCGCCGAGGCCTGCAGAAAAAAATTGCGCTTGTCCGGCGGCACATAGTCGAGAACTTGATGCGCCAACGCATCGCGAAAGTACTGCTTGTCCGGCACGATCTTGGAATCGACCAGGAATTCCGTCAACTTCTTCATGCGCGCCTCGACCAAGGCGCGGAAGGCCTCCACGGTGTTTGCGGGATCGACCGGCGGCAGAGCGCGATTGTGGAACTCCTCGAGGGCCAACCCGGCCCGGGCACGCTCCAATTCCCGCCGCAACAAGGTGACCTGTTGGTCCCAGTCATAGGGCACGAGATGCACCTTTTGCAGATACCAGTTGTAGTTGTCCTTGCCGACCCCGGAGGGGCCCGTCTTCGTTGGAGTCTCGGCCGCAAGCCAGCTCTCGAAGACATCGGTTGCCGAACGGGCGCGCTGCACGGCTGCCAGGAGCGCCTTGCCGGCGCCGGCAAGGCTGAAGTGCTTGCCTCCCTCCAACGTCCGCATATCGAGGCGACCGGCCTGCAGATTGGCGAGCACCTCGCTTTGGCTGCGCAGCGTGCGCACGCTGAAGATCCACAAATCGCGAGCGTCGCTGTCGTGCAGATTGAGCCTCGCCTGTTCGAGCAACTGCGGGATGGCATCGAGCAGGCAGGTTAGACTGCGCTGGTCGGCGCGCGACAGCGGAAAATCATAGGCGAACAGATCGATCGACGGCGCAGCCGTCACGCCTTCGTGCTGCGGTACGTCGCTGCGTTCGCCGAATACCGTGGCATAGAACGAAGGGTCGCGCGCCCACGGCCGTCGGACGTGCAAATCGAAATCCAACCCGTTCATTTCCGCCTCTATCAGTCGCAGGTCGACCTGCTGCGCCGCCGACCAACCATGGGTGTCGATGGCCGCCAAGCGCGCGCGATAAGCCGACAGGCCATCGGCCTTGACGGCCATCGCCGAGGCGCCGTACTGGGGTACACAATGGTTGACGGTCGGCTGCTCGAAATGCCGCCAGTCGACTGCAAGGCGGGCGAGATCCTCATAGCCGCCGGCGGCGCCGGCCGGCAACGGACATGCCGCCAACCCCAGCGACAAAAACACCAGCAATGACCGCATCGAGTAGACTCCTGCTGTATGTCACATTCGCCACGAACCGGTGGGCCGCCGCGACGACACTATAACGGAACCCCGACGTGAACCTCGCCTCTCTCTGGTGCCTCGATCCGTCGGTCACCTATCTGAACCACGGATCCTTCGGCGCCTGCCCGTCCGCGGTGCTGGAAGCGCAAACATCGATTCGCATGGAGATGGAACGCGAACCGGTGGATTTCATGGTGAGGATGCTGCCCTCTCGCCTCGACGCCGCTCGGGAAGCGCTGGCGGCTTTTCTGGGCGTCGCACCCATGGATCTGGTCTTCGTGCCGAACGCGACGGCGGGCGTGAACGCGGTGCTGCGTTCGCTCTTCTTCGGGCCCGGGGATGAACTGCTTCTCACCAATCATACCTACGCGGCGTGCCGCAAGACCGTCGACTACGTGGCGGGTCGTACCGGAGCCCGGGTGGTGGTGGCGCAATTGCCGTTCCCATGCCGGAATGACGAGGAGATCGTCTCCTCGGTGATGAAATGCGTTTCACCCCGCACTCGGCTGGCGCTTCTGGACCACGTGACCAGCCCCACCGCCCTGATCCTGCCCATTGCGCGCTTGGTGAACGCCTTGCGCGATCGCGGCGTCGATACCTTGGTGGATGGTGCGCACGCTCCCGGGATGGTGCCGCTGAGTCTTTCGGAACTCGACGCCGCGTATTACACGGGTAACGCTCATAAGTGGCTTTGCGCACCCAAGGGCGCCGCCTTCCTGCACGTGCGCCGCGACCTCCAGGCGCAGCTGCATCCGAATGTCGTGAGTCACGGCTACTGCGCGGGATTTCATGCGGAATTCGATTGGCCCGGAACGTTCGATCCAACGCCTTGGCTGTGCATCCCGGAGGCGTTGCGTTTCATCGGCGGCCTGTTGCCCGCCGGATGGCCGCAGGTGATGACGGTCAATCGTGACCTCACACTCAAGGCTCGTGTCTTGATGCTCGAATCCTCGGGAGTCGATACACCCTGTCCGGAGACGATGATCGGATCGATGGCGTCCATACCATTGCCGCCGGCCGCGGTGGGCGCGCCGGCTCACCGGCTCGACTGCCAGGGCTTGCACGCCTGGTTCCGCGAACGCGGCGTCGAAACCTGGCTCCATCCGCATCCCTTGCCGCTGCTGCGCATTTCGGCGCAGCTTTACAATGATGAGGACCAGTTCAAGCGGCTCGCTGCCCTGCTCGCTGAGGCGTTGCATGGCCGGTGAGACTGGCCAGGTTGGTAAGACCATCCGGGCGCGGCTGTCGACCTTCGACACCGCGATGGTGGTATTCAGCTTGGTGGTCGGCATCGGCATCTTTCGTACGCCGGCGATCGTCGCCGGCGCGGCCGGCGGCACTTCGCTGTTCTTTGCGGCGTGGATCGCCGGCGGCTTCATCAGCCTCATCGGCGCCCTGACCTTCGCCGAGATCGGATCGCGGTATCCGCGCGCCGGCGGTTACTACCGCGTGGTCGCCGACTGCTACCATCCTACGCTGGCCTTCATGCTGAATTGGTCGCAGACGCTCATGCAGGGGGCCGGTGCGGCCGGCGTCGCATTCATCGGTGCCGACTACCTGATGCCGGTAATTCTGCCGCCGCCATGGCGCACCCCGCAGGCGTCGCTCATTCTCGCCTGCGCGACCATGCTGATTCTGCTGGTCCTGAACTACCGCGGGGTGAAGCCGGGCGCGCGCGTGCAGAATCTGCTGTCGATCCTCAAAATCGTCATGATCGTGGGTCTTGCTGTGCTTGCGTTGCTGATCGCCCCGCGGGCCACTGCGCTGGAACCGCGCTCCGACGCTCCGGTCGCACTGCGCCTGGCATCGGCACTGATACCGTGCTTCTACGCCTACGGTGGGTATCACCTGACCATGAACCTGGGAGCCGACTTGAAGGACGCGCGGCGGCGCTTTCCGCTCGCCATAACCGCCGGCATGTTCACCGTCGTCGGTCTCTATCTGCTGCTCAATTTCGCTTATCAGCGCGTATTGGGCATTGGCGGCATCGCCGACTCGAAACTGGCCGCAGCAGCCCTGTCGCGCGCGACTTTCGGACCCTCGGGCGAAGTGCTGATCTCGATAGCCGTATTCCTGTCCGCCGCCGGATTTGTGAATGCAACCATTATTCAGATGCCGCGCAGCTTCTACGCGATGGCGGAGGACGGCGTACTTCCCCGCGGGTTCTTGCGGGTCAATCCCGATACGCAAGTTCAGGAACTGGGACTGCTGTTCTTCGGAGCCACGATGTTGGTGCCGGCATTCGTGTTGGGATCGTTCGAGAAGCTGCTGAACTATGTGATCTTCACCGATACCCTGACGCTCGCGGTGGTCGCTTCGACGATATTCGTCCTGCGGCGCCGTCGGACGGGCGACGGTGGATACTCGATGCTGGGATACCCCCTGCTGCCGGCGCTCTACATGGTTTGTCTGCTCGGCGTAGCGGCGCGTGTCTTTACGCTGGAACCCCGGCTGGCGGTGGCGGGCATCATCATTTTGGCCACCGGCTGGCCGCTGTATCGATTGGGGCATCGACTCTTCGGCGGCGCACCCGCGCCTTGAGGCAGCGGATCGAGGCAATCCCCGTGCTAGTGATATTCGCGCTCGCCCGACGTCTGAGAATGCCGGGTCAACCGGTGCACGCCGCGATTCAGGGCGCTGAGCCCGAGTTTGATCTCATCCTTCCACGGTGAACCTCCCGGGGCCTGGGGAAGAAAACCGAGGCGTCGCAGCCTGCCGTTGAGGCGATGGATCCGCCCGGCCCGTTCGACCGAGTACAGATCGAAATTAAGGCTGAGCGCGACCGATACGCTGTCGAGATTTTGCGCCCAATGCGGCGCAAGGCTCGGAATATGCACGGCCGATCCGGCGTGCAACTCGAACACTTGTGCATCGGTTTGCCGCTGCGGTTTGTATTGTGCCGCGCTGATGTTGCCGCTGTAGTAACCCTCCAGTTCTTCGGGCGTGACCAGCGTTCGATCACTTGGGTCGAATACGCTCAGGCGTTTGTCGCCGCGAATCTGGAAGAGGAAGTTGGTGTTGGAGTCGATGTGATACGACGTGATGCGCCGTGGAGAGGCGATCAGCAACGTTGCGCGCGCAGTCTGGATGTCGTTACGCAATGCCGGCCCCACGGCGGCAACGACCTGCCCCATGATTTCCCGCAGCAAGGGTCCGACGCTCACGCTGCGCTCGAGATGACGAAGCATGACGAGCGAGTTGCTGGTTGCAATCTCCTGTACCGCGTCTCGGACGGACTCGGGCGGCGGCAGTCCCGCCGCCCATCGATCCGCGACCGAAGCCGGCGCGCAGGAACAGTACGCCGACCGGGTCAGTTCCGGTTCCTTGCACACGAGTTGAGCAAGGCGATCGAGATCGAATAGGGGACTTTCGTGAATGTGGTGTTCGAAAAGAAAACATCTGCGGTTGTAGCGGTCGCGCAGAGCATACGAATCGGGAATCATGACGCCACCCCCATCCCACTCGCCCGGGCAACCCCATTTCGTCTGCCCGACGGCGAAAAAATCTAGCGCTTTGCGAGTCGAATCGCTAGAGGTGGCGACGCCTTTCACGTGTAGGAACGGCTACAGCGTTACCCTCCCAACAGCGTACCGGCACGGATGCCCGCCTCGGCACAGAACTCCCGTGCCGGCACCTTCCCGCGGTCCCCGTGTTTGACCCTGGACACTTCGATTTCGCCGCCGTGTGCTGCCACCCGGAAACCTCGTTCGCCGACGCTCGTGACCGTTCCGACCTGGCCGGAAACTTGCGAGAAGGTGCGCACCGCATGCTTGCGCGTGTCGAAGAGCTGGAGCTTCGCGCTCTTCCAGAGCGTCCACGCTCCGGGGGCGGGGTCGCAGCCGCGGATGAGGTCGTAGATCGAGTCGACATGCGCGTGCCAATTGATTTTTGCTTCGGCGGAACGGCACCAGCCTTCATAGCTCGCAATGGAATGGTCCTGCGGCGTCGCCCAAGCACGGCCCGCCGCAATGAGATCCGCGGCTTCCAGCAGAGCGGCGACGCCCATTGGAAACAGCCGGTCGAAATAGACGGAACCCACGGTGTCGTCCGGGCCGATGTTCGTCTCCTTCTGCAGGATCAACGGACCCTCATCCAAACCGTCCGTAGGCCGGAATATCGAAAGACCCGTGCGGGTATCGCCGCGAATGATCGGCCAGTTGATGGCGCTGGGTCCGCGGTAGCAGGGCAGCAAGGATGGATGGTATTGAATGGTGCCGTGCGCCGGAATTGACGTAAGGTCCTGCGGCGCAAACTGCAGCACGTAGGCCATTACGCAGAGGTCGACCGCCATTCCCCGCAGGAGGTCCCTTGCCTCGGCCGTCCGGAGCGAAGGGAGTTGATGGACCGGAATCTCGAGCGATTGGGCCGCCAGCCTGAGGGGGTCGGGGCCCCGCCCGCCCTGTCCGGTGCGCAAAATACGCCCGCGACCGTATCGCCCCGTCCGGTGAACGCCTCCAGCACGGATTTTCCGAACTTTTGCTGACCCACTATGGCGATTCGCATGGTCCTTCCACGGCGTAGACACCTATATCGGCCTAGGCACCTCGTGATATCTCATATATCATGAACGGAAAGCAACCCCCGCGTAGCCGCAGCGCCAAAGGAGATGATCAATGGCTGGTCGCAATTTCCTATTCGTTCCGGGACCGACCAATGTGCCCGACCGGGTGCTTCGCGCCATGATGGTGCCCATGGAGGACCACCGCTCCCCCATCTTTCCCGAACTGACCCGGGCCTGCCTTACGGGGCTCAAGCCCATCTTCAAGACCACCACCGGCACTCCCATCCTATTTCCATCCTCGGGCACCGGTTGCTGGGAAGCCGCGCTGACCAATTGCTTGAATTCCGGGGACAGGATCCTAACTTCGCGGTTCGGGCAGTTCAGCCATCTCTGGGTCGACATGTGCACCCGGTTGGGATTCGAAGTGGAGGTTCTCGAGACCCCGTGGGGCGAAGGCGCGCCGGTCGAGCGCTACCTGGCTGCGCTCGCGGCGGACAAACAGCATAGGATCAAGGCGGTTCTGGTGTGTCAAAACGAGACCGCCACCGGAGTGACCAGCGACGTTCGAGCGGTGCGCGAGGCCATGGACAGCGTCAAGCATCCGGCCTTGCTGTTCGTCGACTCGGTGAGCGCGCTTGCGAGCATCGATTTTCGCATGGACGATTGGCGCGTCGATGTTTGCGTCAGCGGTTCTCAGAAAGGCTTGATGCTGCCCGCGGGGATGGGCGTCACCTGCGTCAGTCAACGAGCACTCGAGGCGTCCAAGACGGCGAGCGCGAAACGATGCTACTTCGACTATGGCGATATGGTTCAGGCGAATGCTTCCGGCTACTTTCCGTATACCCCGTCCCTCCCGATGCTGTATGGCCTACGTGAATCGCTCGGCATGCTTGCGGAAGAGGGCTTGGAAAACGTGTTCCGCCGTCACTCCTATCTTGCCGGCGGCGTGCGCGCTGCAGTCTTCGAAGGCTGGCGGCTCAAGCTGTGTGCCAGCGCACCGAAGTGGCATTCGGACACCGTCTCTGCAATCATGGTGCCCGAGGGCGTGAACGGCGCCGAGGTTATTGCGCGCGCCTTCAAACGCTACAATCTCGCGCTCGGTGCCGGACTGTCCAAGGTGGCGGGCAAACTGTTCCGCATCGGTCACCTGGGGGACCTGAACGAACTCATGCTGCTGGGCGCAATCGCCGGCGCGGAGATGGCCATGCTCGATGTGGGCGTCAAGATCGAACCCGGCAGCGGCGTCGCCGCAGCACAGAGTTTCTGGCGCAATGCGTCATCCAATTCCGCAAAGAGCACCGCCGAGGCCAAAGGCATCGCGGCGTGATTCGGCGGGCCGTGTTCCTGGATCGCGCCTCCCTCAAGGCGAAGGTGCGCAAGCCGGCCGGCATCACCGATTACGCGGAATATGAAAAGACCGCGCTTGACGAGATCGTGCCGCGTCTGGAGGGCGCCACCGTCGCCATCATCAACAAGGTGCCCATGCGCGCGGCCACCTTGGCGCAGTTGCCGGATCTGAAAATGATCGCGGTGGCGGCCACCGGCTATGACGTGGTGGATATCCCTTACTGCAAGGAACACGGGATCGCGGTGGCGAACATCCGCAACTATGCGGTGCACACGGTGCCGGAGCACGCCTTCGCGATGATTCTTGCCCTGCGGCGCAACCTGCTCGCGTACCGGCGCGATGTGGAAAACGGCGTCTGGAATCGGTCGGAGCAATTTTGCTTCTTCACGCACCCGATCGGCGATCTGCACGGCGCCACTCTCGGCATCATCGGCGAAGGGGCAATCGGCCAGGCGACCGCGGCCATCGGGCGCGCGTTCGGCATGCGCGTTCTGTTCGCCGATCATGCGCCGCCCAAAATGGAGGCTGTGGAGTTCACGCCGCACGAAACGGTTCTTGCCGAATCCGACGTGATATCGCTTCACTGCCCGCTCACGCCCGCCACCCGAAATCTCATCGATCTGGCGGCGTTCCGCAAGATGAAGCGTACTGCGCTCCTCATCAATACCGCGCGCGGCGGCTTGGTGGACGAAGCGGCGTTGATACAGGCACTCGATGAAGGTCTGATCGCGGGTGCCGGTTTCGACGTTCTGACGGTCGAGCCGCCGCGCGACGGTCATCCGCTGCTCGACGTGCGTCGTTCGAACTTTATTTTGACGCCGCATGTGGCGTGGGCGTCGGATGGCGCCATGCAATTCCTCGCGGACCAACTGATCGACAACATCGACCGGTGGACGGCGGGGAACCCGCAGAATCTCGTCACCTGAGCGAAAGCGGTTGCGTCGCCGCCAATCCATCGCCTCCCTCATCGGCTCAGGTTGGATCCGCACAGTGACGACGCGTCCAGCCTTCGACCGCGAGATGAGCCGAGCCGTTAATGAAAAGCGGCCACCAGGGTGACGTAGGAACCCGCGCCCGACGCGCTGAACAGACTGGACACGCTCTCGGCACCGGTCACGCTCGCGGTCGCGAACGTGGCGAGGTTGGCGCCCCAATTCCACGACATTTGCACTTGAGTCATGCCGCTGCCGGCGGCGGGGCCGCCAAAACCGGTGCCGCCGGTATCGCTGGTACCGCCAAAGGTATTCATGCTGACCGCCACCAGCAACGCCGGCGTCTGGGCCGATGACAGATCGATGGGACCGGCAGTGACGTTGTCGGACCCCGCGCCCAGTCCAACCTGATCGTTGCTGGCATGTCCCGCCAACGGTGCGGCGGTGGTGCCGGAAATCTCCGCGATCAGGAGCCCCTTGTAGTCGTCGTTGCCCCAGCTGACGCTAATGGTGTCGGGCGTCGCGCTGTCGCCGACGATATTCGCGGCGTAGAAATGCGCCACACTCTGGGTGCCCGGTGGGCCGTCGTTCACCTGGTCGAGCAGCGTGTAAACATTGCCCTGGGTATCGGACACCGAGATGGTATGTGCGCCCCCAAAATCACTGACCGTCGCGGCCACCCAAATGGTATGGCCCGCTTTCGTCACGGCATTGAATTGCAGCGTGGTATCGGTGGCAAAATTGGCGTCGGTCGTCTGGAAGGTATTGGTCTGGACCAGCCGGGGTACCGACGATGACGGTGTCGAGCCTGGCGACGAGCTCGAACTCCCGCCTCCGCCACACCCACCGGCTACGCCGATCGCCGTCCATCCCACAATGGCACGCCAATCCACCTGCATCGTCCCCCACCCCATTGCCCGGATGATACCCCATGATGGGCGGCGCTGCGGCCGCGCCGCGGCCGGGGCCGACGGTTGCGGCGATGCCGCGCCACTAGCCAAATTTGGCCTTCATCCGTTCGGATAGCTTCGACAGCTGTACTACCATGCGTTCGTGTGTGCCTATCCCAATCTCCTCATTCTCGTCGGTCGCACGAATCGAAAACTCGATGCGACGCCCATCGACGTTGGTCACCTTCGCTTCGCCCGTGACGCGCCGACCAGCCGGTGTCGCCGCCAGATGGCGCACGTCGACGCGCGTGCCGAGCGCGCTTTCCCCGGTGTCGAGAAAAGGCTTGATCGCATTGAGCGCCGCGTTCTCCATGACCATGATCATGACCGGCGTCGCCAGGACCGGAGGCAATGACACATCCTTGAAACGGCTGGCGAGATGATCAGGCATGACGACAAGACTGAACAAACCCGTGGCCCCGACCGGTATCGATTGCATGGCCTTTCCTTGACTCGCCGAAGTGAGGCGTCGAACGATTACTTGATCGAAGCCGGCTTGCGCATCATCTTGCGGATGATCGCGAGATGTTCCTCTTCGGCGGCGATCTGTTCGCGCGCGTATTCCTCAAGCAAAATGCTCTTTCCTGCCACCAGATTCAGCAGCTTGCGGTATTCGCCAAGTCCCAGATGCTCGTGCTCGTAGGATTCCTGAAGAATCTCCCCTACGTCGTGTCGATGCGTCTCGAGTAGCTGTCCGATCTTCAGCGACGGATGTCCGCCCAGCGTGGTCACGTGCTCGCCCGCCTTGATCGCGTGCATGCGCGATTCGTCGGCCTGACTCAGCAGCCAGCTGACAATGGGAATTCGGTTGTGCCCGAACACCATGAAGCTGTAATGCATGTAGCGCACCACGCCCGCCAGCTCCATCTCGAGAATGTTGTTGAGCGTATCAATCACGATCTCGGTTTCGCGGTCTGAAAAAGGTGAATCTTGCATGGCGCTCTCCAGTTTGACTGCCTCGCGGTCATGATCGCCGGACCATCATACTCTGCGATGAGCCACGGCAGAACGTCGAGGGGCAAGTTCAGAGCTTGCCCCGTCGCCTTCCCCGGTGCGGGATCGGAGGTTTGGAACGTTCCTGGGATTCGGCGCCGAGATCCGAATCTGTGATCGGGATCTCGTGTCGCGTGATTCGATTGAATACCACCGCCGTTTCCGTACGTGTGACCCACGCGTGACGGTTGAAGTGCTCCGATATGAGTTCCTTCAGCTGCTCCATGTCGCTGACGGCAACATGTGCAACCAGGTCGAAGTGTCCAGCAACCAGAAACACCGCTCGGACCTGCCGAATCTTGCCCAGATCATTCAGCAAGGTATCCACCAGCTTCGTGTCGAGTTTGGAGCACTGGATGAACAACAGCGCCTCCACCGCCAGGCCCAGCAACTTCAAGTCGACTTCGGCATGAGAGCCCAGCAGCACGCCCTGGCGTCGCAGGCTCTTGAGCCGTTCGTGGCAGCTAGACGGCGCCAGACCAACTTCGGCTGCAAGCTGCTTGTTGGACAGCGCCGCATTGCTCATGAGCAAACGCAAGATGCCGAAGTCCGTTCGATCCAGATCGAGTTTTTCATTCATTAGACGAATATCATTCGATTGCAGATTCCAAAGACGAATATTAGGCTATGGTTATGACTAACGACCGTATTATATTCTACCCTGTATCCCGCTGGGCCGCCATTGTGAGGATTGTTGCCGCAACTTGTTTCGCGCTGGCGAACTACAGCGCGACGGCTTCCCAGGATATGACTGCGAATTGCCTGATCGGCATCTACCACCTGCGCGACGGCAGCGACGTTGATATCGGGCAGGGCAAGGATTCCCATCTGCGTTGGCGGCGCAAGGATGGCACTTCAGGCGAGCTCACCGAGACAGCGGATGGGACTTGGACAAGCACGTTCGGCTGGACCTCCCGTCCGGATGGAAAGCGTGTCTCCTTCTCCGAATGCGGTAAGGGCGCAATCACTTTCGCCGGCGTGAAGGGCCGGCGAATCGCTCTTGAAGTGACGGACACTCGCTTCCCGGGCGGCGGTGTCAGTCTGGCCGGCCGCCTCCTCATGCCGAAGGGAGGTGCAACGGTGCCGATCGTCATCCTGGTTAGCGGATCGGAGGACTCCTCGGCGCGCGATTTCTTCGCGCTGCAGCGCATGTTCCCCTCCGAGGGCATCGGCGCTTTCGTCTACGACAAGCGCGGCACCGGAGCATCCGAAGGAGAATACTCACAGGACTACAGGCTGCTCGCCCAAGATGCGGTCGCGGCGATGCGCGAGGCGAGACGCCTCGCCGGTACCCGCGCGGGCAAAGTCGGCTATCAGGGGGGCAGCCAGGCTGGTTGGGTCGCGCCACTCGCTGCGACGATGGCACCCGTGGATTTCGTTGTCGTTGGGTACGGTCTCGCAGTCTCTCCCCTCGAGGAAGACCGCTCGGCGATCGTATTGAACATGACACTCCGGGATTACGGTGCCGACATCGTGGCCAAGGCTATGGAGGTCGCGGATGCTTCGGAGGCCGTTATGGTCAGCAACTTCCATGACGGCTACGATCGCATCGATGCACTGCACGCCAAATACGGAAGTGAACCGTGGTTCAAATACGTCCACGGCAACTTCACGTTTGCCGTGCTGGAATGGCCACACGAGCAGCTGCGTGAAGAAGGCCCGAAGCTCCTCCGGGGGAGTCAGCTCCACTACGACCCGATGCCGGTGTTGCATAACCTCAATACACCCCAGCTCTGGATCCTCGGCGAAGATGACATCGATGCGCCGAGTGCCGAGACTGCGAGGCGTCTCGAGGCCCTCGCCGCCGAAGGACACCCGATCGTAACCGCCATGTTTCCGCACGCCGAGCACGGCATTTTCGAGTACGAAACGCTGCCTGACGGAACGCGCGTGTCCACCCGAAATTCCGACGGGTATTTCAGCATGATGCGTGACTACATCCGCGGCGGTCGGCTGCTGCAGGCACGCTACGGCTCGAGTGTGATTTCCGATTCTGGCCGAGAAGTTCCATTCATTTCGGGTGAGCACCGGCTTCGATGAGAATGGCTCGAAAATCGTTGACGTTCGTGTGCGTGGGTCCGGTGACGATCGAGTCCCCCAAACCGGTGAAGAGGGTGTGCGCATCGTTGTCCGCGAGCACTTCCTTGGGACGAAACCCGTTGGCCCACGCGCGCGCGATCGTGTCCGGAGAGATATACGCGCCTGCAATCTCTTCTTGCCCGTCGACACCATCGGTATCGCCTGCCAATGCATGAATACGCGGATGGCTGTCGAGCGCAATCGCGAGCGAAAGCAGATACTCCACATTGCGCCCGCCGCGTCCCGAGCCGTGGACGGTGACCGTGGTCTCGCCTCCGGAGAGAAGCACGCAGGGTGCGGCAAAGGGTTGATTCCTCCCGGCAATCTGCGCCGCGATCGCGGCCGTCACCTTGCCCACGTCGCGCGCCTCCCCTTCGATGGCATCGCTCAAGATGTGCGCTTCGATCCCCGCGCGGCGCGCCACCGCCGCCGCGGCCTCGAGCGCCATCTGCGGAGTGGCGATGATGCAAAACTTCGAACGCGCGAGCCGCGGGTCGCCGGGCTTCACCGATTCGCCTCGACCGCTTCGCAGCACCTCGAGCGCAGCCTCGGGTAAATCGATGCCATACCGGCGCACGATGGCGAGCGCATCGGAGCAGGTCGTCGGATCGCCGACCGTCGGACCCGAGGCAATGTCGACAGGGTTGTCGCCCGGCACGTCGGAGATGATGAGTGCCAGCACTCGCGCCGGATAGCAGGCGGCGGCCAACCGCCCGCCCTTGATCCCCGAGAGGTGGCGGCGAACGCAGTTCATTTCACTGATCGAGGCGCCCGACGCCAGCAGCGTCCGATTCACGCTTTGCTTCAGGTCGAGCGTAAGACCTGCCGCGGGCAGCGGCAGCAGCGCCGACCCGCCTCCCGAGATCAGGCATAGCACCAGATCGTCGGTGCCGAGGTTCTTGACCGTATCGAGCATGCGCAGCGCCGCCGCCATCCCCGCGGCATCCGGCACCGGATGGGCCGCCTCCGCGATTTCGATGCGCTCGCAGGGCACGGCATAGCCGTAGCGCGTCACCACGAAGCCCGATAACTCACCGGCCCAATTCTTCTCGACGCAGCGCGCCATTGCCGCGGATGCCTTGCCTGCGCCGATGACGATCAAGCGCCCGCTCGGGGGCACGGGCAAATGCGGTGGGATGCACAGTTCCGGCTGCGCCGATGCGACGGCCGCGTCGAACATCTCCCGCAGGAGTCGACGGGCCGCGTCCATGTTAGAGAACCGACTTGAGCAACTTGCCCATCTCGGCCGGATTGCGCGTAACTTTGATGCCGCACGACTCCATCACGGCCAATTTCTCCTGTGCGGTACCCTTGCCGCCGGAAATGATCGCACCGGCATGTCCCATCCGTTTGCCCGGCGGTGCCGTGACGCCCGCGATGAAACCGACCACCGGCTTCTTCATGTTCTCCTTGATCCATCGGGCACAAGTCTCTTCGTCGTCGCCGCCGATCTCGCCGACCATGATGACGGCGTCGGTATCCGGATCCGAGTTGAACATCTTCATCACGTCGATGTGCTTCAGCCCGTTGACGGGATCGCCGCCGATGCCGACGCAGGTCGACTGGCCCAGTCCGAGTTCCGTCAGCTGACCCACCGCCTCATAGGTCAGAGTTCCAGAACGGGAAACCACGCCGATCCGCCCCTTCTTGTGGATGTGGCCCGGCATGATGCCGATCTTGATTTCATCCGGGGTGATGACGCCCGGGCAGTTGGGACCGATGAGCAGAGTTTTCTTCCCCGCCATTCTCCTGCGGGTCGCGATCATGTCGCGCACCGGAACCCCCTCGGTGATGCAGATGACGAGTTCCAGTCCGGCATCCACCGCCTCGTCGATGGCGCTCGCGGCAAATGGCGGCGGCACGTAAATGACCGAAACGGTCGCGCCGGTGCGCTCCTTGGCCTCCTTCACGCTGCCGAAGATCGGAATGCCATCGAAGTCCTCGCCGGCCTTGTTGGGATTGACGCCGGCGACGAAGCAGGCTCTGCCGTTCGCATAATCACGGCACAGGCGTGTGTGGAACGCGCCGGTCTTGCCCGTGATGCCCTGGGTCACCACCTTCGTATTCTGGTCGATCAAGATGCTCATGTGGCGGCTTCTCCTCAGCGTCCATTGACCGCGGCAACGATCTTCTGCGCCGCATCCGCCATGTTGTCCGCGGAGATGATGGGCAGCCCCGATGCCTTGAGCAGCTGCTTGCCGACCTCCTCGTTGGTCCCCTTCATCCGCACGACCAGGGGCACGCTGAGCTTGACCTCCTTCGCCGCCGCGATCACGCCCTCGGCGATCGTGTCGCATCGCATGATCCCGCCGAATATGTTGACCAGAATCCCCTTCACCGCGGAATTCTTCAGCATCAGCTTGAACGCCTCGGTGACCTTCTGCGCGGTGGCGCCGCCGCCGACATCGAGAAAGTTCGCCGGCTCGGCGCCGAATAGCTTGATGGTATCCATCGTGGCCATCGCAAGCCCGGCGCCGTTCACCAGGCAGCCGATGTTGCCGTTGAGCGAGATATACGACAAATCGTGCTTCGACGCCTCGATCTCGGCCGGGTCCTCCTCGTCCAGATCCCGCATCGCCACGATGTCCGGGTGCCGGAACAACGCATTGGAATCGAAATTGAATTTCGCATCGAGCGCCAGCACTTTGCCGTCGCCGGTCAAAATCAGCGGATTGATTTCCGCCAGGGAGGCATCGCAGTCCACGAAGGCGCGGTACAAGCCCTGCATGAAGGCTCGCGCCTGCGCAAGCGACGCTTCCGGCACGCCGATTTTGCGTGAGATTCCGTCGGCTTCCGCATCGGTCAAGCCGTCGACCGGATCGATCGCAACCTTGTGGATCTTCTCCGGTGTATGTGCCGCGACTTCCTCGATCTCCATGCCGCCTTCGGAACTCGCCATCAAGGTTACGCGCTGCGAGACGCGGTCGACGACCATGCCGACGTAGAGTTCCTTGCGGATGTCGGCACCCTCTTCCACCAGGAGGCGCTTGACGACCCGGCCCTCGGGTCCGGTCTGATGGGTCACGAGGGTCATGTCGAGAATGGCCGAGGCGAATTGGTGCACCTCGTCGAGCGATTTCGCGACCTTGACGCCACCGCCCTTGCCGCGGCCGCCCGCATGGATTTGTGCCTTGACTACCCACACCCTTCCGCCCAGTTTGCGTGCGGCCTTGTCGGCATCTGCGACCGAAAAGCAGGGATAGCCGCGCGGGGTTGCGACGCCGTATCTGCGTAAGATCTCCTTGCCCTGATATTCGTGGACGTTCATGCGTCTTCCCTCACTGCGTTTGTCTCGATCGTGCTTTCAAGCATCCTTGTTCCCTTTCGTTGACGAGCGCGGTAAAAACCCGGCTCACGTGATTATCGGCGGAAAATCCTTACGACGAACCCGCTGAGGTCAAGCTGGCAGCGCGCGCGAGTCGGTCAGCAGCGGCTTTGATTCCTCGAGGCTCTTCGCGAGCAGCTTCGTCAGAGCGTACACGGTGTCCAAGTGCGGAGTCGGCGTACTGGTCAAACGGGCGAGTTCGACCACCGAACCCAACAATGCGTCGATTTCGAGCGTGCGGGCAGCCTCGACGTCCTGCAGCATGGAGGTCTTGTGATGACCGACCCGCTCTGCGCCCGATATGCGCTTCTCCAGCGGAACGCGGAATGTGACGCCGAGCTTATTGGCGATCGTCTGGGCCTCGGTCATCATGTCCCGCGCCAGACTCCGGCTCAGAGGATATTGACAGATGCCGGCCAGGGTGGCCCGCGCCAATGCGCTGATGGGATTGAAGGTGAGATTGCCCCATAGTTTCAGCCAGACCTCCCCGCGGATATCGTCCAGCACCGGCGCCTGCAGGCCCGCCTTCACGAAACACTGCGCGACGCGGTTGACGCGGTCGCTGCTGCTGCCATCCGGTTCACCGACCGGAAAGCGATTTCCTTCGACATGCTTGATGACGCCGGGAGCGATCAACTCGGCGGCCGGGTAGACCACGCAGCCGATCACCCGCTCACAGGGTATGTGCCGTTCGATCAGTCCGTCCGGATCGACGCTCTTGACCTTCGTCCCCGCGTATTCGCCCGGATGGCCATGGAAATACCAATAGGGAATGCCGTTCTGCATCGGCACCACGACGGTGTCGGGACCGAATAACTTCGGCACCTGCGGCGCAACCGCTTCGACCTGATGGGCCTTCATCGCGAGAACGACGATATCCTGCAGACCGGCCGCTCCATAGTCGTCGGTAGCCTTCACATGCGGCACGGCCGTTTCGGATCCATCGCCGTTGATGACCCGTATGCCGCGGGTACGCAGCGCATCCAGATTCGCCCCGCGCGCGATGAAGGTCACCTCATCGCCGGCGTGCGCGAGCCGGGTTCCCAGGTAACCGCCGATCGCTCCGACCCCGATAATCGCTATCTTCAATGCCCTTCGTCCATGGAGCGCATGTGGCGGCGCCCCCAACGTGTTGAATCCTACAGCATGTGGCCAGGGACGCGTATCCGTCCCCGGCCACTTTGCGGAGTGTCGGCTTGATATCGGGAGCTTAAAACTTGTAGTTCACACCCGTGGAAACGCCGATTTCACGACAACCGCCCCAGGTCGTATTGCCGGCGCTGCTGTAGTCGATGACCGTGGTATTGGTGGCATCGTGACAGTCCGTCGTGAGTCCGCGGCCGCCGGCGCCGAGATCGTAGTGGGCGTTGCCCTTGTTGATGGTATCCGCCGCGTCGAGATACACGTATACGTGCTTGTCGAAGCGGTGCTTCCACGCGATGGTGTACATATCCGCGGTGTTGTTGCGATTCAACGGATTGTAATTATGCTGCCCACCCGGATCTCCCGGAGTCGCTCCGGCATGTCCCCAGCCCACGCTGAAATTGTCCTCGGCGGAAAAATCCTGGGAAAGCGCCACCCAGATGCCGTTCCTCTGCCGTTCGTTCTGGAACTGCAGATCGGCCGGCAGATTGCGTTTCATGTATTCATAGATGCCGCTGACCGCGAGTCCGAATGGGAACGTATATTGCACGCCGGCCTTGAATGCCGTTTCGTCCGCGATGTCGTTCAGATAGGGCGGGGTATAGCCGTTGTTGGCCGCAACTCCCGGGAATTCGCCCACCAGAAAATTGTAGGTGTCGAAATCGAGCAGCGGCGAATTGACGCTCTGCAGGTAGCCGTAGATCGGATGATTGGAACCGATGCCGTCGCTGTTGCGGTTCACGCGCTTGTGAATCTCCCATGCAGCCGTTGCGTAGATCGGCCCGGTCTCGAGTTTCACGTCGACGCTGAATGCATCGTCGAAACCGCCGTCGTCGCAATTGAGCGGCAAATTACCGCTTCCGGGATAGTTCCCGCCATTGCAATCGGATGATCCCGAGGATTGCACCACGTTGTTGTAGGTGCGGTTCTGGCCCGGCGAGAGCAGCAGGTCGAAGCTGAACAGGTTGCCGAATTTCGGCGACTCGTACCAGATCGAATGATCGAGGCGGGTTCCGAACTCGACGCGATTATCACCGCCCGAGTTGCCCATGATGACCGCGTAGTCGCCCAGCATGCCGGAAAACGGGTTCATGCGGTCCGTCGATTTCTTATAGGGCGAATACGTCGTACCGAACTTGATCTTGCCCCAGTCGGCGTCGGAAAAGCCGACGAAGGTGTCGCCGTACCCGATCCCCGCCTTGGTCACGTTGGACTGCTGGTACTGCGAGGTATTGACCCCGGGTGCGGCGGTAATGGCCGGCTGCGCCTCGATCTGGTAGATGAAATCGATGCCGGTGTCGGCAATCTTGTGCGAGCCGCGGTAGCCCAGCACCGACTTGTTCGTCGACAGAGCGGGCATGTAGCCCAAGCGCCCCACAGGCCCCCCCTTGGGGGCGGTATTCGTCGGATCAATCTGGTAGCCGGAATTGGGATTGGTCGGGTCGATCAACGCATAGTGATAGGCGACCAGACCGTTGATTCCCTTCGTCGTGTCGTCCAAGGAAACGTCCAGCGTTCCGTAGAATCCGCTCATGAACTTTTCGAACAGCGGTTCCTTCACCTCGGGCTTTTCCTTGGCGACGGACGGTCCTTGCTGCGGAGCAGGCTCCGGCGGCGCTTGCCGCTTGGACATCGTTTCGAGCTGCTTTTGCATCTCGTCCAAGCGTTGCTGCATCAGCCGCATCTGCTCCTTGAGCGCCTGCGTATCCTGAGCATCGTCCGCATAGACGGCGCTCCCAATAGTACATGTCGCAGCACAGGCGACCAGCGCCACCGACACTGCCTTAGCCCACTTCAAATTAAGCATTGTGTGATCCTCGTGAAACGCGTGTGCGCGTATGTTGAGTCTTTTTTTTCACTCTCGCCTAACCCGACAAGGGTCTCCGTAGACCCGCCCGCCCCTCGAATCGATTCGATTACACCTCCGGGATCAGTCCGGCGCCGCGCGCCCACTTGTACTTCGCACCCAGCACCGCCACGGGAATCTCGGTCGAATAGGCGTAGGCCGGGATTCCGTGCTGGTACAGATATTCCGCCGCCTCCTCCACTTCGACGTCTCCCGCGAGCGATGCCACCACGGGCTTTTCGATGCCCTTCGCCCGCATTTCCGCCACGACCTCGACCATGAGCCGTGCGAACACCATCGGCGGCGTGATGATGGTGTGCCAATAGCCGAGAATCAGCGCGTGGATGCGAGGATCCTCGAGACCCAGCCGCACCGTGTTCTGATAGGTCGTAGGAGGTTCGCCGCCCGTGATGTCGACCGGATTGCCGGCGGCGCCGAACGGCGGAATGAACTTGCGGAAGGCTGCATCGAGGTCGGGCGGCATCGCCATCAAGGACAGTCCATTGTCGACACAGGCATCGGACAGGAGCACACCCGACCCGCCCGCACCCGTGATGATCACCACGTTGTTGCCCTTCGGGGTGGGAAGCACCGGAATGCCCCGCGCGAATTCGAGCAGATCGCGCAGCGAGCGGGCGCGGATGACTCCGGATTGTCTGAAGACGTCCTCGTAAATCTTGTCGTTTCCGGCGAGCGCGCCGGTATGCGAGCTGGCCGCACGCGCACCCATATTGGTGCGCCCGGCCTTCAAGACCACGATCGGCTTCTTCTTCGAGACGCGCTTCGCCACTTCCGCGAAGGAGCGGCCATCCTTGAGGTCTTCGCAATGCTGCGCGATGATCGTCGTATTGGGATCTTGCTCGAAGAACGTGAGGAGATCGTCTTCGTCGATATCGGACTTGTTGCCGAGCCCGACGATCGCGGACACGCCCATCTTGGCGGACCGCGAAAAGCCGATGATGGCCATTCCAATGCCGCCTGATTGCGACGACAGGGCGGCATGCCCCTTTACGTCATAAGCGGTGCAGAACGTCGCGCACAGATTGCTTGGCGTGTAGTAGAAGCCGTAAATGTTGGGCCCCATCAACCGCACCCCGTATTTGCGGCCGATGGCGATCAATTCATTCTGACCCTCGACGTTCCCGGTCTCCGCGAAACCGGAAGGTATGAGGATGGCGCCGGCGATCTTCTTTTCGCCCACTTCGACCAGCGCTTGCGCCACGAACTTGGCGGGAATCGCGAAGACCGCGACGTCGATGTCGCCGGGCACGTCCCTGACGCTCTTATAGGCCTTCGTTCCCATGATGCTCTCAGCCGACGGATGGATGGGATAAATATGCCCCGCGTACCCGCCGTTGATGAGATTCTTCATCACGGAATTGCCGATCTTGCCGTTCTCCGCCGACGCGCCGATCACGGCCAGCGCCTTCGGCTTCATGATCCGGTTCATCTTCTCGACGATATCCGCCTGATTGGGCCGGTCGCGCGCGGGGGCCGGATGGAAGTTCAAGACGATGCGTACATCGGCGGCAGTCGCGCCGCGCTCGGTGGCGAACACCGGATTCAGGTCCAACTCCGAGATCTCCGGGAAATCCGCGATCAGAGAGGAGACGCGTTCGATCATCGCCGACAAGGCGCCGCGGTCCACCGGCTTCGCACCGCGCACCCCGCGGAGGATTTCGGCCGCCGCGATGCCGTCCAGCATCGACAGCGCCTCCTCGTTGGTCGCGGGGGCCAGACGAAACGTGATGTCCTTCAGGACCTCGACCAATATTCCGCCGAGACCGAAGGCCACCAATTTTCCGAATGCGGGATCGGTGACGGCTCCGATGATGACTTCGGTGCCGCCGCTCAGCATCTGCTGCACCTGTACGCCGTGAATGTCCGCCTTCGAATCGTATTTACGGGCGTTGCCCACGATGGTGGCGTAGGCCTCGCGCGCCTGCTCGGCGGATTTGACGCCCACGATGACGCCGCCGGCCTCGGTCTTGTGCAGAATCTGCGGCGAAACGATTTTCATGACGACCGGAAATCCGATGGTCGAGGATAGCGCTGCGGCTTCATCGGCCGTCTTTGCCACGCCCTCCTTCGGAATGACGATGCCATAGGCTTCGCACACTCCGCGCGCCTCGGGCGCGGTCAGCGCCTCGCGCCCCGCCGCCCTCGCCTGATCCAAAATCTTTCGCACGGCGCCCTTGTCGTGCGCGAGGTCCAAAGTTCCGACATTCTGTGCCCGCAGTTGCATGGATGCTCCTTAAATGACTTTGTTGGCACGAAGCGCCGCGACTTCGGCGGCTGGGTATCCGAGTTCGGCCAGTACCTCGTCCGTGTGTTCGCCGAGCAGCGGCGAGCGAGTGACCTCGGTGCTGCTGTCGCTCATCTTGATGGGATTGCCCACCGTCAGGTATTTGCCCCGTTTCGGGTGGTCCACTTCGACGATGGTGCCGGTGGCGCGCAGCGACGGTTCTGCCGCCAGTTCCTCCATCGAGAGGATGGGGCCGCATGGGATGTCGTGTTCGTTGAGAATGGCCATCGCCTCGAATTTCGTTTTTGTGAGCGTCCACTGTTCGATGGTTGCAAATATTTCCTTGAGCCGCGGCAGCCGTGCGTTCGGTGTGGCGTAGTTCGGATCCGTGATCCATTCCTCCTTGCCGATCACATTGCAGATCTCCTTCCATACCGGCGCTTGCGTGATGAAGTACAGATAGGAGTTCGGGTCGGTTTCCCAGCCCTTGCATTTCAGGATGGTTCCCGGCTGCCCGCCGCCCGATGCGTTGGCCGCACGCGGCACGGCGCTGCCGAACTTGCCGCTGGGGTATTGCGGATACTCCTTCATGACACCCGTCCGCGCGAGCCGCTGCTGATCGCGGAGCTTGACCCGGCACAGATTAAGGACGCCGTCCTGCATGGCAGCGAGCACCCTTTGACCGCGCCCGGAGGTATTGCGCTGATACAGGGCCGCCACGATGCCCAGTGCGAGATGCAAGCCGGTGCCGCTGTCGCCGATCTGCGCACCGGTCACCAGCGGCGGACCGTCATCGAACCCGGTGGTGGAGGCAGACCCGCCCGCGCATTGCGCGACGTTTTCGTAGACCTTGCAGTCCTCGTAGGGGCCGGGACCGAAGCCCTTCACCGATGCGACGATCATGCGCGGATTGAGCTCCTGGAGCTTCTCCCACGTGAACCCCATCCGATCGAGCGCACCCGGCGCGAAATTCTCCACCAGCACGTCGCAGTATTTGACGAGCCGCTCGAGCACCTTCTTGCCGTGCTCGCTCTTGGTGTCGAGAGTCACCGATCGCTTGTTGTGGTTCAGCATCGTGAAATAGAGACTGTCCACGTCCGGAATGTCGCGAAGCTGTTCGCGGGTGATATCGCCGGCACCGGCCCGCTCGATCTTGATCACATCGGCGCCGAACCACGCCAGCAGTTGCGTGCACGTCGGACCCGACTGCACGTGCGTGAAGTCGAGGATGCGCACTCCGTCTAATGCTTTACCCATTCGATGCTCCCGCTGTCACTTGTACATGGTCTGGTTCTTGGTGCCCGGCGCGTACTCGCGCGGGTCGACCCAGATGTTGACGACCGCCGAGCGCCGGAGCTTCCGGATGGACTCGCGTGCACGCTGCAGCGCCAGCGCGATTTGGGCCGGGTCGCGCACCTCCTCGCCATACCCGCCCAGCATCTCGGCGAACTTGCCGAAAGGAACGTCGCCCAGCAGGTTGCCGACGTTGCCGCGCTGCTCGCCGTACTTCGCGAGCTGCCCGTAGCGAATCTGATTCATTGCCGAGTTATTGCCGATGACCGCGAGGTAAGGCACCCCGAAGCGGTTGGCGGTCTCCATGTCGAACGCCGTCATGCCGAAGGAGCCGTCGCCGTAGTAGCACAGCACCTCCTTGTTGGGATTCGCGAGTCCGGCGGCGATTGCGAAACCGGTGCCGACCCCCAGGGATCCGAGCGCACCGGGATCCATCCATTGACCGGGACCCCGCGGCCGCACCGCCTGCGCCGAGATCGTCACGACGTCGCCGCCGTCGCCGATGTAGATGGTGTTGTCGGCCAGGAACTCGTTCAACTCCCACGCAACGCGATAGGGATGGATCGGGACGCTGTTGGATTTGAACAAAGGCATCAGTTTCTCGGCGGCGACCGCCTCCGCGTCGGCCAATTGCCTGAGCCACTGCTGGCGCGCCTGCCGCTTGTCGCCCTTGATGCGGCCGGTGGCCGCCTGAAGCACGGCACCCAAGATCGCGCCCGGATCTCCCACCAACCCCAAGGTGATGTCCCGGTTCTTGCCCACCGTCCGGTAGTCCATGTCGATCTGAATCAGCTTCAGGTCCTTGCTGATGCGCTTTCCGTAGCCCATGCGGAAATCGAACGGAGTGCCGACGATGACCAGGACGTCCGCACTGGCGAAGGCCTGGGTTCGCGTCCGGTCGAAATGATGCGGGTCCCCGGGGGGCAGAAGACCGCGGCTGGCGCCGTTGAAGTAGCCGGGAATGTCGAGGCCGCGCAGCAGATCGATCGCCTCGACCTGACCGCGCGCGGTCCATACCTGTTGACCGTACAGGATCGCAGGGCGCTCGGCGTTGACGAGAATGTCGGCCAATTTCTCGATATCGCGCGGGTCGCCGATGGAGCGGGTCGATGCGCGATAGTGCCCGGGTTGAGGGACCACGGCCTTGGCGATGTCGACCTCGCGATCGAGCACATCGCGGGGAATTTCGAGATAGCATGGTCCGGGCGCGCCGTTGAAGGCCTCCCGCGCGGCCATCGAGATCATGTCCGCCACGCGTTCGGTGCTCGGCACGGTCGCGGCGAACTTCGTGATGGGACTCATCAAGTCCACATGCGGAAGATCCTGCAGCGATCCCATCTTGTGTTGAGTGAGCGCACCTTGCCCTCCGATGTGCAGAATCGGACTCTCGGAACGGAACGCGGTGGCCACGCCCGTGACGGCATTGGTGCAGCCCGGCCCGGCGGTTGTGACGACGCATCCCAACTTTCCGGTCTGGCGGGCATACCCGTCGGCCGCATGCGCGGCGACTTGTTCATGGCGCACGTCGATGATGCGGATGCCCTCGTCGACGCAGCCGTCGTAGATGTCGATGATGTGCCCGCCGCAGAGCGTGAATATGGTGTCGACACCCTCGTTCTTGAGGGCCTTCGCGACCAGGTGGCCGCCGGAAATGACACCCGCGTCGCGGCTCTTTCTCTGCAGCGTGTCCTCAGCAGTGGACGTCTTGGGCTGAATCGACACAGGGTTTGCGGTAGCCATCATTTCTCCGAAGTCATGAAATTGATTCCCGGCCGCAGCCGATGCGGCTGCGGCCGGGACGTGATTTGCCGCGAGATATTCATCACGTGGCACGGGTGCTGGTGACGCTGTCGTGCGCTGCCGCCTGGGACGGATACGCCTCGCGGCTCTTGGCGAAGTGCCGCACTCGCATCGGCTTGAGCACGAACAGCGCCAGCAGTCCGGCGATGACGTTGAAGGTCATCGCGATGGAGAACACCGCACCCCAGCCGTGTGACTTCGCGATGCCCGCGGCAACCGGGACCAGCAGCGCACCCGCGCCCTTGGCGGTGTACAGCATCCCCGCATTCGAGGCCGCGAACTTGGCCCCGAAAGTGTCGCCCTGGGTGGCGGGAAACAGGCTGAAGATCTCGCCGTACACTCCGAAGTACAGCGCGGTGACCAGAACGAATATCACCGGATTCGATCCGGACTGGTTCAGTGTGAATAGCGCAGCCGCGCCGATGAAGAAGGCAAGCGCCATGGTGTATTCACGGCCGATCTGGTCCGAGAGCCAACCGAAGAACGGGCGACCCACGCCATCGAAGATCCGGTTGAGCGACAGGGCGAATACCAGAGCCGGCAACGCGAAGCCGAACAACTCGACCGGGATTTTCTCGATTTTGAGGTCTTTGGCGATCGGTGCCATCGACGCTGCCATGGTGAGGCCGCCGGCGGCGATGAGCACGAACATCAGATAGAGAACGTAGAAGACCGGGCTGCGCAGCACCTCGGTCGGCGTGTAGCCATGCGCCGTCTGATTCGGCTTCACCTTGGCCGCGACGAGTTGTGCGGGCGGAGGCAGCAGCAGCCACGCCATTACGAATACGATGCCTCCTTGAAGAAGCCCGAACACCAGGAACGCGTGCTCGTAGCCGGCCGCATTGATCATCGTGGAGATCGGGCCGATCGTGATGGCGGCACCGGCGCCGAACCCCGCTGCGGTGATGCCCGCCGCGAGGCCCCGCCTTCCTGGAAACCACTTGAGCGCATTGCCGACGCAGGTTCCGTAGACGCACCCGGTACCGACGCCACCGATCGCCGCCGCCACGTACAGGAGGCTGAGAGAGTCGGCTACCGAGTTCATGACCCACGCGATGCCCACCAGAACACCGCCGCCGAGCACCACCCAGCGAGGCCCGAACCGGTCGACCAAATACCCTTCAACGGGAATCAACCAGGTTTCGATGAGCACGAAAATCGTGAATGCGATTTGAATCGCGCTTCGCCCCCAGTGGTATTTCGCATCGATGGGATTGACGAAGAGCGTCCATCCATATTGCAGGTTGGCGACGCACGCCATGCATATCACGCCGATGACGAGTTGCACCCAAGGATTCGCCAGCGCCGCGGGACTTGATGCGGTCAATTTTGTATTCATAGTTTTTTCCCTTGTACTTCCAGGCAGTCGCAGAAAATGACCCTATGGCCGATAGCCGAATCGGTGCGCGAACGCTGCGCACGGCAAAACGCTTGCGCTCGCATGCGAAGCGTTGCGGCCTTCGGCCCGATGAATTGATGAATTGCTGAATCGACCGGTGACGGTCGTATGAGGAAGACGCTTGTCGAGATGATGCGTCATCGCGCTGAGAGGCCAACGCCAGCGTGCGTGAATTCTTTCATCGAACCCCCCAAGCCAATGTGATGCGTTGGCTCCACCAGCCTTGAATTCTCCGTGTGGTATACCATATATGAGATGATTTCCGGGTGTCAAGTCATCCGGCGGGTATGTGTTTTCCGTGGACGGCGCCACTGGGCGCAAGCAAAGATGCGTTACAGCGAATAGCGTCCGGATCGCTTATTGCAATTTAACTGATTGATATATCGAAATTTATCTTCATTTTATCGACGGATCCCGGCGAACTGCATTATGACAAGTGAGAGAAATTTGATCGTCAGTGAGTTATTTTCGCTAGGAATTAATTTCGCCGCATCTAATATATCTCATACGCGAGCGCTGGCGTGAGCACAGGCCAGAGCTGGAGTACACGCAAAACTTGGCGTGAATTTCTCTTTCTTATTGCGGGGCGCCGGCAGCGCCATCAGGAACCTTAATGCAAACCTATGAACTTGTTATGATTGCCCTCATCGGAACGACTTTGTTTGTCGGCCTCTCGGCCGCGTTGTATGCCGCTCTGCCCACCGCAGTGCTGGACTGTGCTTCGCGGCACGGGCGCTACGTTGGCCTCGGAATGCCGAGTCGGCTGGATGACTCCACTGCGGGCAATACACCAGTCGCCGTCGTGGTCGGGCTGCAGGGACAATCTGCTTAAGCCTTTTGCTCAAGGCGGGCGTTTCATGCGCAATCATCCGGGACGATAAGAGGTTCAATGAACACGATTGCAACACTGGTGGAGCGTTCTGCGTTGGCCGAGCGCTCCGGTGCCCCCGCCACTCTCGCGCTCGGGCCTTTGAACTCGACGAGTTTGCGCGATCAGGCGTACGCCCTTCTCAAGAGCGCGATTGCCGACACCGACATTTACGATCCGAAGCAGGAGCTGCGACTTGACGAGCGCCAGCTGACGGCCGCACTCGGCGTGAGCCGGACACCGATCCGGGAAGCGCTGTCGGTCCTGGAACAAGAGGGGTTCATTCGCACGATTCCCCGCCGCGGGATCTACATCGTTCGCAAATCGAAGCGGGAAATGATCGAGATGATCCAGATGTGGGCGGCCCTCGAGTCGATGGCGGCGCGCCTTGCCACGTTGAATGCGCCCGATGCGGAAATTGCGAAATTGCGGCATATCTTCGACGAATTCCAGAACTCGCCGCCGTCCGAGCATCTGTGCGAGTACTCGGATGCCAACATCGCGTTTCATACCGCCGTCATCGCGCTCGGCGGCTCCCAAATGATCGTGGACGTGACGCGCAATTTGCTGATTCACGTTCGCGCAATCCGCAGGGCGACGATCACGCAGAGCGATCGCGCGGCGCGATCGATCATCGATCATTTGAAGATCATCGAAGCGCTGGAAAAGCGCGATACCGAACTGGCCGAACGTTTGACGCGGCAGCACACGCTGGACCTCGCGGCGCACGTGGACCGATATTGCGATTTTCTCGGCTAGACTTCCGCGGCCGCTGGAAACTACGTTAGCCGGGCTGCCGGCGGAACCCGGCGCGAAATACCCAACCCCCACTCCCCAAGCGTGGGCGCGGCCAGATGGTGACCTAGATATCGGGCGGCATCGACCTGCTGCGCCCCGGCGCCGAGGGCCGCTGCCGCCACCGTCTTGACGCTCGCGAGCACGTCGACGTCGTTGCAGGCCGCGTACAGCGGGTCGCGGTCGATCCAGACCACTCGGCCGCCGTCCAGGTGCAGGTAGATGCGCCCGGTACCTTGGTCGGCGAAATTGACGTTGCGGAATTCCTTCACACAGCGGCCTAGAAAGCCGCAACTCTTCTCAGGCTCCAGCAATTGCCGGGAGGGGTACATGGACTGCGGATCCTGGGCGTCGACATTGATGCGGCCGTAGCGCTCGATGTTGAGCACCCCGCCCAAGTCCAATACGTTGAAAGTCGAGCTGTCGCCGAAGGCAATCGTGCGCGGGCGATCGCCGAGGCGCACCGTGTTGTCCAGGAATTCGAACTGTAGCCGCTTGTCGCGCCGCCTCGCCCAGGTGAAAAGGACATCCGGCATGCCCGTGTAGGCTTCGACGGAATGCGCCAGCGTGTCGTCCACGGCCTTGTAGCGGCCGACCTCCAGTCCGCGCTTCCACGCCCGCTCGACCAGCAGTTCCGGCGGCGTGATCACGAAGAAGAGATAAACCGTCTGACCGAAGCGCGTCAGCAAGTTGCTTCCGGCTTCGTCCGATCCGGCAGCGAAGCTGTCGAAGCGGAATCGATCGATCAACAAGTGCGGCATGTGGCCGAGCCGGTGCTTGCGCGCCATGTATCGATCCAGCTTCTGATCGACGATCTGGACTTCCTCACCTGTAAACGCGCCGGCGTATTTGTAGAACGGTCCGAGCGATGCATAGTCGAGCAGCTGCTTGCGCCAGATATCGGGGCTGATGAGCGCGATGTCCCGCCAATCGATGCCGATATCGCTCGCCAGTTTCCGCTGCAATAGCCGCAGCGTGCTCTTGCCCGAGGCCGACGGCCCCTTCGTATTGATCACGACGGGGCGCTCCTGCCGCGGCAACAGGCTATAGCCCTCCTGAATTGCCGCCTGGTGCAACAGCGGTTCAAGGGCGGCGCCGATGCAATCGCTGCAATACGCATTGCCGGCGATGCCGTTGGCGATCGAGAGGATGAGGTCCCGGCCGCCCCATGCATCGCCATGGGTGCTGAACAGCGCCGACATCACGCGGGACAAGGCGCGGCACGCCGCTTCCTGCAAGGGATTTTTGGACGAGGCCGCCATCCCTATCAGGGCATCAACCTGCGGCGGTCCCCAGTTCCGTCCTGCGGCGGCGGTATGTTCCAGCCGGCTGCGTGCACCCTTTCGCGCAAACAATCCGGCCGGCGCTCGTTCCGCGGCGGGCGGCTTTGGCTTTGGCGCCACGCCGGATACGACGGTATCGAACGCGGCAGCGACGGCCGCGGCGAGACGAACTCGCGCCTCGGCATCGGCGCCGATGAGGGTCTGCAGGTTGGGAAGAATATGCCGGGCCAGCAGGTTGCCCGTCATCTCGCGAAAGCTGATGCCGAGATCTTCCACCCGCGAGCCGTCCGGCACCACGAAATCAGCGCTGACTCGGATGAGCAATTCGTGGAGGGCCAGGCGCTCCGCTCTGAAAACCACGAGCTCGCTCAGGTGCAGTCCAGTCAGCCCCTGCAATTCGAGCGCCGCGGGAACGCTCGTGGTGACGTTTTCGGGGCGAAAGATGGTCGACAGAGCGAGCAATTCCTTCGGCAGATCCGACTGGATGCCGGGATTCCACGGTCCATACTGGCCGTCCGGTTGGCGCATCGCCGTTCCTCAGCCGCTGTTCCGCAGCGCCGTCGCAATCGCGTTGATCGACAATTGAATGCCCTCGCGCACCCGCGGATCGGATTCGCCGCTGCGGTGCCGCTTCAGCAATTCAACCTGCAGCAGATTCAAGGGCTCGATGTACGGAAGCCGCAATCGGATGGACACCTCGAGCGCAGGATGATTTTGCAGGAGACGCGATTGCTCCGTCACCGTCAGAAGCTTATCGTGGGTCATCCACCACGCGTCGCGTATGCGAGCGAAAGTCTCGTCGGCCATGGTGCGGTTCTCGACCAGCGCCGCATATCTGGTGGCGATTCCCATGTCCGTCTTCGACAACACCATCTCCAGGTTGTCCACGGTTGCGCGAAAGAACGGCCATGCGTTCAGCATTTCCCGAAGCAGCCCCGTGTCGGGGAACGACCCCAGCGCCTGCCCGAATCCGTACCAGCCGGGCAGCATCACGCGCGCCTGTGCCCAACTGAATACCCAGGGGATCGCGCGCAAATCCTCTATGCGGGTCGATTGCGAACGCGACGCCGGCCGCGAACCGATTTTTAGCTCGGAGATCTCCACCACCGGAGTCATCTGGCGATAGAACGTCGTGAAGCCTTCGGTCTCGTACACCAGCGCGCGATACGCCTTCAAAGCCTCGCCCGACAAGATATCCATCGCTGCAGAAAACCGCCGGCGATCCGTCTCGGACAAGGACTCGCGTTCGAGCGACGCCAGCAAGGTCGCGGCGCAAATCGCCTCCAGATTGGCCGCGGCTCCTTCTCGCGTACCGTATTTTGCGGCGATGATTTCCCCCTGTTCGGTGATGCGGATGCGGCCGTGCAGGCTACCGGGCGGTTGCGCCCGAATTGCCGCAAACGACGAGCCGCCGCCGCGGCCGACCGCGCCGCCCCGCCCGTGGAAGATCTGCAGGGCCGTGCCGGCCTGCGAGAATTCCGCATCGAGAGCCCGCGTCGCCTGGTGCACCGTCCACACGGACGTCAGGTAACCACCATCCTTGTTCGAGTCCGAGTAGCCGAGCATTACTTCCTGAAAGCCATGGATGGAGGTGATTGCGGCGATTTCCGGCAGTTGCAGCCAGGAACGCATGATGTCGGCCGAGCGGCGCAAATCGCCGATGGTCTCGAACAAGGGCACCGCCATGACGGCGGCGGCGGGCGCGCCTTGAGCGCGGTAAAGGCCCGCCTCTTTGAGCAGGATGTTGACTTCCAACAGATCCGAAACGCTCTCGCACTTCGAGACGATGTAGCACTTGACGCAGTCGGGGCCGTAGCGGCGATGTGCATGCGCCGCGGCGCCGACGATGGCGAGCTCGGATGCGGTTTCGGGCGTGTAGGTGGCATAGGGACTCGACAAGAGCCGTTCGGTCGCGAGTTCGCGGCGCAATAAAGCGATCCGCTCCGCCTCGTTCAGATCGCCGTAGTCTGCCGACACGCCGGCCACCCGCAGCAACTCGCCCACTACGCGCTCGTGCACGTCGGCGTTTTGCCGCAGATCCAGAGTGGCGAGATGAAACCCGAAGGTTTCCACCGCCCGAATCAATCGGGCCAGACCGCCGCCGCCCGCAGGCTCGATCTTGCTCTCCCCGGCGAGCGATCGTTCGAGGAGCAGCAAATCCCGCCGAAAGCTCTGCGGATCGGGATAGGCCTCCCCCTCGACCGATGCCGGCCGGGGCGGAGCATGGCCGGTCAATTGGATGTAAGTGGCCGCAAGCCGGGCATAGATGCCGGTGATCGCACGTCGATACGGCTCATCGGCGCGCGCAGCATTCATATCTCCGCTCTTCTGCGCCAATGCCATGACGGCGGCCGACACCGGGGCAAGTTCGTTCGAGATCGACAGTTCGGCACCGAGGCTGTTGAGTTGCTCGAGATAATCCAGCAGTAGCAGCTTCGACGAACGATCGAGGGCCAAGCGCAAGGAGTCCGCCACCACATGCGGATTGCCGTCGCGATCGCCGCCGATCCAACTGCCGAGCCGCAGAAAACTTGCCGGACGTTGACCCAGCACGCGCTCCCAACGCGCATACAGCAGCGGGATTACCGGAACGAAAATGTCCCTGAAGTACGTCAGTGCCGTATCGACTTCGTCCGCCACGTAGAGACGCTCGCGGCGCAGCGCGCGGGTCTGCCACAGCAAGGTGATCTGTACACCGATCGCTTCCTCGATGGGCTGGCCCTCCGCACTTTCATCGAGGCCGGCATCGCGGCGGTGGAGCAACGCGGCGATGCGATTTCGATGATCCAGCATGCTTTTGCGCATGACCTCCGTGGGATGCGCGGTCAGGACGGGCACGATGAAGGCACGCTCCAGCAGGGCCGCGGCTGCGGACGGTGGGGTGCTTTGGGCGCCCAGGTAGCGGAGCGTCGCGGCCAGAGTGCTCTCCTTTTCGACCACCGCGCCCTGACGGTCCTCCGCCAGGTTTGCCAACATGGAAAACAACATGAAGCTGCGCACGAACGCGACCGCCTCATCCAGCGATAGCGAATCGAGGCCCGCCGAGAGTTCGCGCGGTTGGACAACCCCACGGTAGCGGTCGACGGAGGCTGCTCGGATGGCTTCGATGCGGTGAAACAGGGATTCCCCGCCCTGACGGCGAATGACATCTCCCAACAGCCTTCCGAGGAAGCGGATATCCGCGTTTTGAGTGATCACTGGGAGGGTCTGCGACATGGCGGGTATGTACGAAGTTCTCGATTGCGGATGGGAGGCTGCGGAGATGCACACAAATCAAATGGACGGTGGAAGTTTACGGCCCACCGGGCACTTGCGAGTAGATAGGTGTGGAGCGACCGTTTAGTATTTAATATATCTTAAGGCGGATGATTAATCGATCCTGCGGCCTGGAAGTTGAGCGAATGCAGTCAGGCCGCGCGTCTGAATGGCGATATGGGACTATACGAACCGCCGGCGGCCCGCACGCCGCCCGATGAGGCTCAATCCGGAGGAATGGTGCATGACTACCGCCTATATCACCCACGAAGATTGTCTGCGTCACGACATGGGCGCCGGCCATCCCGAATGTCCGGAGCGCTTGAAATCGATCAACGCGAGCATGAGAAGCTCCGGGCTGACCGAAGAGTTGCGCAACCTCGAGGCGCCGCTCGCGCAGATCGCCGACCTGAAGCGGATCCATGACAGCGAATACGTCGATCTGATTTTCGAGCATGCGCCCGCCGAGGGACGCATCCAACTCGACCCGGATACGGCAATGAATCCGTACAGCCTCGACGCCGCGCGCCGCGCTGCCGGTGCCGGCTTGCTCGCCGTCGATGAAGTGACCGAGGGACGCTCCACGAATGCTTTTTGCGCCGTGCGGCCCTGCGGCCACCACGCGACGCGGGGCCGCTCCATGGGCTTTTGCATTTTCAACAACGTTGCCGTCGCGGCCGCGTACGCGCTCGAGATCAAGGGACTCGACCGTGTCGCCGTCATCGACTTCGACGTTCATCACGGGAACGGAACCGAAGATATGTTCGGCGTGCCGCGCTGGCGCGATCGCGTTCTCATGGCAAGCTTTTTCCAGCACCCCTTCTATCCCTACAGCGGAGACGAAAACCCTGCCCCCAACATGCTGAACGTGCCGCTCGCGGCAGGAAGCGGCGGAGCGGCGGTGAAGTCGGCGGTTGAAGAGGAGTGGCTGCCCGCGCTGGAGTCCTTCAAGCCTGAAATGATTTTCATATCAGCCGGTTTCGACGCCCACCGCGAGGACCTGTTGGGCGGCATGTCGCTGATCGAGGCCGACTACGTGTGGATGACGAACCAATTGAAGGACCTCGCCGCCCGCCATTCGCAACGGCGAATCGTCTCGATGCTCGAGGGCGGATACAACCTGTCGGCCCTCGGCCGCAGCGCCGTTGCCCACGTAAAAACGCTGGCCGAATGACTTCAGCGTGGAGAATCCATGAGCGCCATTCCTTCTGAAATGAAAGCGGTCGAGATCGCGGCACCCGGCGGGCCGGAACAACTGCGAATCGCGAACCGTCCGGTTCCGAAACCGGGAGTCCAGGAAGTTCTGATTCGCGTGGCGGCGGCCGGCGTCAACCGGCCGGATGTCATGCAGCGGCAGGGCCGCTACCCGCCGCCGCCGGGCGCCTCGGACATTCCCGGCATGGAGGCAGCGGGAACCATCGTCAGCCTCGGCGCAGGCGTTGCCGGCCTCGCGGTCGGCGATGAAGTTACCTCGCTGTTGTCCGGGGGCGGTTACGCTGAATTTGCGGTCGCCGCCGCGCCGCTTTGTCTGCCGGTACCGAAGGGCCTGAGCATCGTGGAAGCCGCCGCGGTTCCTGAGACGTTCTTCACGGTGTGGAACAATCTATTCGAGCGTGGCCGCTGCAAAGCGGGCGACAATGTCTTGATTCACGGCGGCACGAGCGGCATCGGGACCACGGCCATCCAGCTTGCGTGCACGTTGGGCGCCCGCGTTTATGCCACTGCCGGCAGCGACGACAAGGCGCGTGCCTGCGAGCGGCTCGGCGCGGTGCGCGGCATCAACTACCGCACCGAAGATTTCGTCGACGTCGTCCTGGCAGACACCGGCGGTAAGGGGGCGGACGTGATCCTCGACATGGTCGGCGGCGACTATTTCGATCGCAATCTGAAAGCCGCCGCAATCGAAGGTCGGCTCGTGATCATCGCCATGCAGGGAGGTGCCCGCGCGGAAATCAAGCTGAATGTCGTCCTGGCCAAACGGCTGACGGTCGCCGGCTCGACTCTCAGGGCGCGCACCGTCGGGGAAAAGGCGGCGGTCGCCGACGCCGTGCGGGCCAACGTATGGCCGCTCCTCTCCTCCGGGCGGGTGCGCCCCATCATTCACGCAACATTTCCGCTCGCCGAGGCGGCGGCGGCGCATCAACTCATGGAATCGTCGAATCACATCGGCAAGATCGTATTGACCGTCTGAGAATTAAGTCGGAGAAAAGGTATGGACACCTCCCCTCGGGCTATCGCCGATGCAGGTGGGGGCGGAGTTGTACCCGCCGGGTATTCCGCCGGTCTATCGTGGATTTCCTCGTGACGAAGGTTGCGGCGGAGCTGCGCGGCGAGTATACGGCTGCAATAACCGGCGTAGTCCGCCGGTCTACCTTAGCGCAACACGAATTTTTGCGATATCACAAGCAATTTCCAAACGGGGGAAAGTTATGCCTACGATAGCCAAGCTGTTTCTGACTGCCGTGACGCTGACCTTTGCGGCCGGCGCGGACGCGCAATCCAACGATTTCGCCACGGGCAACATGCATTTCAGCGCCGCGGAGATGGACGCCAATGGAGACCATATGATTTCCAAGGACGAGTTCATGCAATACGGCGAGAAAATGTGGAGCATGATGAGCAAGGGCGCGGCAACCATCCCCGTCCACGACGCAGCGCAAGACTTTGCGCGGGGCAACATGCGCTTCAGCGCCAAGATGATGGATGCCGATCACGATGGCACGATCTCCAAGGAAGAGTTCATGGCATACGGGGAAAAGAAATTCGACAAGATGAAGGACAAGAGCGGCATGATGACGACTAGCGACGCCACGAAGAATTTCTCCCGGGGCAACATGCACGATTCGAAATAGATTCGAACGGCCTGCGGGGTGTGCGGGGGCGGTTCACCCGGGTTCGTTCGTGTGACCGCCCCCGAATGAATTCGTGTGACCGCCCCGAATAAAATGGGTCCTTGAGTCACAATAGAGCGGCGTCAGCGTCGGATTACAAGAGGTCGATGGCCGCGCCGACTGCGGCAGGACATCGGTGTCGACTAATGTCGCACCGATACATCAACGCGAGAAGTCGTGTGCGACCTGATCAACACCACTCCGGCGAACTTCTGGCATTCAGGCAGTTTCGCAGTAATGTAATCAGCTTCCTGCGGCTGCCGCAGGATGTCAGCGAGAGCGCATTGCGTGATGCCCTGAACAGGGTCAGCCCCACTCTGCTCGCGGGTTACAAGCACCGCGCCGCCCAGGCGACCTTGGCTTGGGCGTCGATGTGGCGCACCGACATGCAGTCCTTGCACCTGCACGAAGGAACTCAAGACCTCGCGTGGCCGCATCTCACTTGAGGTCTACGCTCCGCCTGCCGCGTTCCCGCCGACGTTCCTCTCCGCCGTAACCGACGCGTCCGGGACTCCAAACATCCGGGGTACGTCGCGTCAATCCGCGCCGGTCGTCATGGTGCTGATACGAGCAGCGGCACTCGGCGCACATGGAGCAATGTTTGAGCGGCAACCCCGGCGCCTCTTTCGACAGAAACCGAGTGCCGAGCAGTCCCATGGCCGCAGGACAGCATGCCGCGTTGCTGACAATCGACACCGCGTGCCACTGGCTGCGGGGCGCAACCGGCGCCATCGAATGCTTCGCGGGCGGCGGTGCTTTGAATCGTCTTTTCCACATCAATCGGCTCTCCATTTACCTAGGCCGCATCGTTCCCGCCAACCACATCCGAATACTTTCATGTGCGGCTGAATGATTGGCAATACTCGGAAAGCGCATGCGAATGAGAGGTTTCCCCTACCTGGCTGATGCGGCCCTTCCGGCCATCGGAGCGAAATCTTCCCGTCGGCCGCAGCACTTTGTCCGCCAGACGGAGCGTGCGCGGCTCGGCGTCCAGTTCCCGCCAGGGACCCGGCGTTTGAGGGTAAGAGTCCTGCTCAGGGATTTCCGCTACCATTAATTTGCGCGCCCCGGCGCAAATCGCCTCGTCCTGGATTTGATCCCTATAACTCGCTTACACTGACACCTCTAACAAAGTCCGGGTCGGACGAAGGGATGGTCTTTTTGAGGCGCCTGGTAGCGC
>Ga0307516_10000873_pt1 | contig 41449 bp, 44 predicted proteins | sample 19_EM_MG_FD_203310 | JGI IMG/M metagenome (GOLD analysis project Ga0307516, IMG submission 203310) | Populus trichocarpa ectomycorrhiza microbial communities from riparian zone in the Pacific Northwest, United States - 19_EM | ecosystem: Host-associated > Plants > Roots > Unclassified | place... | reverse complement strand
AGTACATAAGACCATCCGAATCCCCACAAGCATTGCTCTTTTTCTTCGTTTTCAAGAAGGACTCTGGGAAACTTAGACCATGCCAGGATTACCAAAGACTGAACAATTGGACGATTAAGAATGCATACCCACTCCCACGTGTTGGTGACCTCCTCGACAAGCTGCAAAAGTCAAAGAAACGCGAAATTTGATATTTTGCACTGGCGAAAGTGGGTGCCTGATGTTTCACCTCTGCGAAATGTCAAATTTCGCGTGCCTTTGACTTTCACAGCTGCAAAAGTCTTTGTGAATATTTTTTCCAGAAAATATTATTTCACAAACAATTTAGAAATAACATTGGCAGGGGCCAAATTTTGGACCCTGTGCTGTGATCTTGTACGCCGGTAAATCCTTTCTTGAGTTTCGGAAACTTATTAAATATAATTACAATTAGATGGACGGGGACGTCGGGGACGGAAATCCTCCAACCCCCTCCGAAGATGCCAGTGATAGTCAGTCAATTTGTGCTTTCATCTTTGCCTATCAGCTGACCTTTGGAATTCAGGGGGCTTAGCCATCGTCGCAGCGACCTCAAATGCCATCACCAACCTATTCTATCATCTTCTCACAAATCCTGTGAAACGTTTCCATGCCGAGCTCGACAAACTTGGCGATCAAGTGGAAAGCAAGATCGACTGTGCTATTTGAACGGTGCGATGTAAGTATGAATATGAATTCAAGGATGACGGGCCTTGGTGAACTGAATTCAATCTAGCAACGAAAGCCTCCATCTGTACCCACCAGTTTTAAGCGGAAGTCAGGGGTGCACTGAGGCAGGTTCTGGCAGGAGAATGATAGGGGAACAATGCGTTCCTTCCCCAAGGCCGCCACGTCCAACAGTTGACGGGATCTCCTCCAGGACAGTTTCATTCTGGAGCGCACTGCCGTCTTGGTGCCGCACTACACCCTCCACCGCGACCTGTGGTACTTCTCGCCTCTTCCCAACCCATTCGTCCCTGAACGGTGGCTTCTGCGGCAAGACCAGCTCAGACTTGAACCTGTCTTGTTCGGAGGTGGGAGGAGGACGTGTCGGATTATTTTGTGATGAGCAAAGGCGATTTGCCTGTGGTGCTGACGCCTAGGAAATAGGTCCCTTCCTTGTTGGGTTATCTTCAAGGTGTTCTCGTGATCATCCGACGAAGTAGGTAGCATCAAGGATGGAAGACTTGGCATGAGAAGTCTGCGATGTGCGCAACCGGGACCAGTAAGGCCTTGGGCTTACGAAGTTGGATTAGACCCCTGGTCGTCGACCGCTTCCAGGAGGAAACGGCTGAATTTTCGCCGAGGATTTGGTGTCTAGGGCCATGCTTACCGATTCTCCTATCAGGTATCCAGAGGTATGTAAGTAGAGTAGGAAGTGGACCAAAACCTTGGGGCTCATCATTTCCGAAATGGATTTGGAAGTGCGATTGTGGGGTGATATAGTCTAATATAGTACATCAGTTTAATTTAGGGGATAATGGATCCACTTCAACTGGGATTGCATTTAAAACCGCTCATAAGCCCCAATCATGGTTCATCCCGCCTACTCTACCTACCCATGACCGCAATACCGTTTTCGTTGGGTTTCGGACTTCCGTACCCGCAGACAACGTACAGCACGAACTTGAGGTCGGCGTCTCGGTCGTCGTCAGGACGCGCGATGGCGCCCTCCGGCATGAACACCAGTACCTGGTTGCAAGCTGCCCCCAACTCGCCACAACCATCACCGAGAGACAGGGACGAACTGCCAGCATATACCTTGCATCCGGGCGAACCTCCCGTGTACACACCTCCGCAAGGTATGGGGCCTTCTGAGCCACCAACGGTCGCAAAGTACATGTTTATCTTTGGGTTCTGTGCGGATCGCTTTCTTCAGATCGATACCATAACTGCGGACTGACGTTGGGGAACTATTTCATCAGTTATGCCGATATTCTGGATAGTGGGAGCGTCCATGAAGGTTTACCCCTGTGTGGGACGGTTGTCCTTTCCGCCGTCGGGTTCGGGGTGGTGGCTGGGGAAGATGGTGGGCAAGCAGCGAGCCTTCGAGCGGAGAAGGCGGGAGGCCGAGATAAAGTGGGCTCGAAGATGTCTGTGGGCGTTGTTGGTCGCGTTGGTGGTTGGCTTCATGGTAGGACTGACATTGTGGGGCGGTCTGGTCTCTCGAGGAAAAGGGTGAAGGGCATGCTTGGTCGGAGAGACTGGATGGCGGGTACCATGGCTCGGTTGCTTTTTCTGGTCTTTACAGTTAATGTACTTGCGATGTATGATCCTAATCTTGTATCATGGACGTTTGGAATCAGAGTGCCAGTAGAGACGAGAGGCAGTCATTCTCCTCGACGGATTCCTTTGTTGTGCATTCCATCGGTCAAATTGCATAAGCAATTTGTATGTGGAATGTCATCATTACGGCAACTGCACCACAAAAAAAAATGAACATCAAAACCGAGCATCAAGCTTCAAGCCCGGTGTCGTTTATAAATGTTGTCTGAGGCCTAGGCACCTGCAATGTGCTGTCTCATTCCTGAACCAACAACAGCCCGCAGAGGAAAAAGACATCGGAAATGTCGAGGCCGCACGCGAAAACATCTGAGGTTTGCAAAAGACAGTATTACGTCCCGCCTTCTGGATGCTCTCCTCGCACATGCACCGACAATGGAAGGCTTGGGCGTCATCGTTGGAGACATCATCGCCGCATCTACACAACCAGATGGTTTTGATCGGCTCGCACTGTTCTACACAATTGGTCTACTCGTACCTATTGAGCTTTCTGGTTGATCGCTACCCCACCCCATCCTTATTGCATACCCGGTCGGTAGTGAGAGCCGATGGGCGGACGCCACTCATTTCGTTTCATCCTTCGCGAGATCAGGAGATCAAGGATGAAACTGAAGAAATTGCCATAGATCTCGAAGACGCCAAGAGGGATCAAGCGAACCTCAAGAGATATGTGAGAGTTCATTCAAAGTTCATTTGCCTCGGCTCAATAGCTAAATACCTTGCTGGGTTGTAACGCGTTGCACAGAAAAGTATTATTATCGCAACTCAAAGTGTTCCCCGCACATTCGATGACACAAGCCACAAATAGAGTGAAGAAGGGGTCGCATAAAGACATCTTCCATTAAGTTATCTTGTACGCAGGTAAATCCTTCTCTTGAGTTTCGGAAAAATAAATATCATTACAACTTCTAGATGGACGGGGACGGTGGGTCCGGAAACACTCCAACCCCCTCCGAAGTCGTCAGTGATGGTCAGTCTATTGATGCTTTCGTCTTGCCTATTAGCTGAGAGTAATCAGTATCCATGGCCAGGCATCGTTCACGGTAATTAAATCCAAGGCAGAGAAGCATTCTCGGGTCTCGGGGAATGATCGACAAACGAGTAAGGCAGGACGTCATACGAGCTCCTGCAAGCGCTCTTCTCCCTTAAATTTTGACGACTCACTCTTCAGCTTGTCCAAAGTTTCATCGCGGGTCAGCTTGATCACCTTCTCCTCCACCTTTTGTATTCCTGCTTTTATCCAACCCATTCTCTCCTTCAGCTTCAACTCTATCGAGTCTCGTGTTATCCCCATCAGCTCGAGCCCAACATTCTGAAAAACCATCGAGATCCGCTTTCCTTGACAGTCCCGCTTGGCGCTTGGCGTTCCACTCTGAAAAACAGGTTACCGGTTGATTCTGCCCACACCGACTGCCCATATGTGCACCAGCACGCCGCTGCTTGTGGCATGCTTGGGCCCTGGCGAGTCATGCGATATGAAACCAAATGGAGACTCTGTGCACCACGCAGCTCTTGAAGCTTCCTGGAGACTGTGCCAACTACGTGGGAAGACGAGTGATGTGAGGCCCAGAGACTAGGCTGACCACACCGAATTTACACCGTCAGGATCAACGGCCAACTCGCAGCACCCTGGCAATTTCCTCGCACAGGGGTGGCTGATAATGATTACAGAGCTTCTCGAGTGCCGAGGAACTCCCATGCCGATTCCTGGGTCATTAATCATGATTGGCCGATGAAACCTCATGCATCGATTTATGGTGGTAGGTACATTTTACTGATTTTACAGTAATACTTGTACTGAATTAAACTACGAAACGGAGGTGGGCAAACGAAAAATGAAAGGGCACTGACTGCGGCTGTTGAGTGGGTGGTGGATGCTCGCGGACCCTGCAGGGCATCCCATGTCGAAGTCCTCCTATCCCTCCATCCATCAGAGCCCTCGGCACCTGCGCGACCTCCGGCCTTAAATTTGATTGTGGGCGAACCCGTGGCGGTTATACAGGTTTACTGCCGCTTGCCGTAAAACCTCGCGAACAACCGCACTTATAAGCCCAGGTCATGGTTCATTCCGCTTATTCCACCTACCCATGACCGCAATACCGTTTTCGGTGGGTTTCGGACTTCCATACCCCCAGGCAACGTACGGCACCAACTTCCGCTCGTCATCTCGGTCCTCGTTAGGGGGCGCGATGGCATTTTTCGGCATGAGCACCAGTACCTCGTTGCAAGCCGCCCCCAGCTTGCCACGATCATCACCGAGGGACTGGGAGGAGCTGCCGGCATACACCTTGCATCCCGAACCTCCTGTATACACGCCTCCGCAGGGTATGAGGCCTTCCGAGCCTACGACGGTCGCAAAGTACATGTTCATCTTTGGGTTCTGTGCGGATCGCTTTCCTCAGATGGGTACCATAACTCTGTACTGACATTGGGGACTGTTTCGTAGTTCTGCCGATATTTTGGATAGTGGGAGCGTTCATGAGGATTTACCCTTGTGTGAGACGGCTGTCCTTTCCGCCGGGTTCGCGGTCGTGGGTTGGGAAAACGGTGGGCGAGCACAGAGGCTTCGAGCAGAGGAGGCGGGAGGCAGAGATGAAGTGGGCTCGAAGATGTCTGTGGGCGATGTTGGTCGCATTGGGGGTGGGTTTCATAGCGGGATTGTCATTCGGGGGTGGTCTGGTCTCCCGAGGAAAAGGGTGACGGGCATGCTTGTTCGGGGGGACTGGATGGCAGCCCCGTAGCTCGGGTTGTTTTTTTGATCTTTTAAAGTTAATGTACTTGCTATGTATGATCGTAACCTTGTATTTGGGTTTTGTGCACTTTCCATTATCGCTTATATGTTCGAATACGGGATGGTGAAGTCGGAGGATAAGCTCCTAGGTTTCGTAGGTCTCCAGTTTATCCGCTGTCATGGCTAGTAGGGAGGTCGACGTAGGATGTCACCCTTTCACAGGAAGCGAAGGAATTGAGATGGGTCTGGCGTTGCATGCATAGGTGGTTGGAGTATCGCTTTTTGTGTTGTTATGAGAGTCTCGGTCTTCATTTAGATATAAATCGAAGCCAGCTGGTGTCTGGAGATATGTCGACCCCCCAGTTGCGGTCACTCGCCCATATACATTGGAGTTTTGCTGTAGGTACATGTGGAAAGGCTCCGCAGGGAAATAGTTAAGTACTTACGGACGATCGGCTTCTTGGAATGCACATACTTGGAACGATTGATTGAAGTAGAGGAAGAGTGAAAATTTCCTCATATAGCAGGCATAGAAAAATTCCCTTTTTGGACATAATCCAGACGACTCGTTGGAAGACATTCTTTCGCTAGTCGCATTGTAAGCATTGCTGAAGTATGGAAATATCACAGCCTGGTGGTCCCAGGGGACGATTTCAGGTAAACGTCGCGGTTGTAGGACCATATTAGGTAATTTAGCTTGTGAGTGGCAATCAACGACCCGGACTTGCCGTATCAGGGAAATTTGGGTTGAGTGCCTGGATTGCTTTGCTTTTGGGATGGATATATAAACGACCGCCGACGATGCCCTGTCGACCAACACCCGCCCCCCAAGTTTCCAACAGCAGCTCTCCCGTCTTACAATGTCTTCCGCTCCAGTCACCGCCGTCGTTGACCTTGAGGCGCAGTCCCCGATCGGGACCCCCACTCCTGTTATCACTCACGTCACGCGTTTACCTCCCTCTCACCCTTCCCCAATCCCAATCGACGCATTCTACTCGTTCTCCTCATTGCGAACGCACGAGAGTCGCCACGACATCAACGCCACAGACGTTCCTCCTCCTTATGTCGACGACTTGCCTCCTTACTCGGAGAAGGCCCCAGAGCCAATCACACTCGCCAAATACCTCTTCATGTTCGGATTCTGTACGTGTTTCCCATTCACTTCCTGGGACGAAACGGAAACTTACCCCATCGTTCGTAGTGTTTCCACCATTTTGGATCATGGGTGCATGGATTCTTTGGTCACCCCTGCAGGCTCCCACCTGCGATGGGGATGCTGAATTAGCGTGGATGCCCGAGAAGACAGAGGCAGAGCGCAAGAAAATCATCGAGGAAATACGCACAGTCGAGATCAAATGGGCACTTCGATGCCTTTGGTCCATCCTCGTTCTCGTCCTCCTCGGATCTATTGGTGGCATTGCAGGTTGGGCTATCCTCCACTCTCACTAGAAGGCCACGAATCCACTGCGCTGCCGGCCCTTCTCTGTCCCACCCGACTTACAGACCCAACTTCGCCGTTTCCCATACATTCGCTTTCTTCATGTCATTTACGCATATCCTTGTTCGATCTGCGACCAACCGCTTTACAGTTTACCCCGTCATGGACCCAAAATTTTACCTCTGAGAGGACCATTAATGTATCAATAGCACAACATGCATAACTATCATTATTACTATTCGTATACTTAGACGAAATATCACAAGAGAACGAACAACATCTTCTCCAAACCCTGAGTGCGATCTCCAGAAGCAACTTCAAATGAAATGAGGCACGACTCTAGATATTGCGTCTCGACGATCAAACCTTGCACATCCAAGGATAAGACAAGTAATTACTTGCGATCGATGAAATAACCTTGCGGACTTGCCATTTGTGCACGATACCGACGTCGACAGGGGTTGAGAAAGTTACGGCGCGCTCAGGCGGCCTAACACGGGAGGAACCACCCTCAAATGCGTCTGTATTTTCGGCTGATCAAAATCCCTCCCGAATGCGGAGTCAGAGCCGGAAAGCGATTCCAGGACAACAAAATATCTTTGGGCGAGGCCAAAACACTTTTGCTTGGCATCCACTCTGAAACCTGGATGCATCCGCTGCACAGAGGCGATGAGAACGATAGCATTCTAGAAAGTCCTGGACCACCGCACGAACTTTGATGCCAATGTCAACTCAGACCTCGACCTCGACGTCCATGGGGGTACCAGAGTTCGAATCCGCCGTAGGATTACTATTTTCCTTGTCACCCGCCTTTGCACGCCCTCTTCCGCCCCTACGCCCTCTGGCACGGCCTCGTCGGCTAGGCTGTACACCTGACTCTTCTGGGTCATCTTCCCCATCATCACGAGCCGTGGAAGATGTGGCTGGCCCCCTCCCACTACCACGACCCCGCGCACCACCTCGGGAACGCCGAGAGGATGTCTGCCTACGGGCTCTCCCGTTGGGTGCGGTCGCCGATGTTGTAGCATCGTTATAATGGTCGTTGTCATTCTCCCCATCGAAAAATTCGTTGGGTGCCGCTCCGTTGGGCTCCATCCTTTGTTCGCCAGCTTGCGCAGTGCTTTTTTCCTCGTGTTTCTCCTCTGCGGTGCGTTCCTCGTCCTCGAGGAGTCCCTCAAGGTCGGGTGGGATTTCCTGCATCGCAACGCTAGGCGCACCCTGCAAATATCGAAGCTTGTTTCGGATGCTCATCGTGATGCGCTGCAGCGAAGATGGCGAGTTTTGATTATCCACTTTACCGGTGAGTGGGGGGTGTAGCTTCCATTGTGAGTCGGCGAAGAAGGAGTCATACACGGTAGCGGGAAGTTCGTCAGGTATCGATGCACCGACGAGAACAGCTGTCTCGTATGTCCAGCAGCGGCTGACATTTTTGATCGTGTAGCCTCCTCCGCCCACGACCAATAAAGGGACGTTGTATTTCCGCACAAAGTTGACGCATTCTCCGTGAGCTGCGATAGACAAGTTGAACGCGCCTAGGCGATCACATCCAAGAGAGTCGGCCCCACATTGGAGAACGATGGAAGACGGGCGAAAGGCCGTGACTGCATCGTCGATCACTGTCTTGAAGATGCTCAGGTACATGTTGTCGTCAATGCCATCCTGCAAGGGCACGTTAAGACAAAAATGTTTCCCGAGACCGCTGCCGTTGTCGTCAAGCTTGCCGGTTCCCGGGAAAAAATCACCTGTGTACTTGTGGAAAGATACCGTCATTACGCGGTTGCTGTGGTAGAAAGCAAGCTCGACGCCGTCTCCATGATGAATATCGATATCGATGTAAAGAACTCGTGGATGGTATCTTTGCAGAAATTGATTGATTAGCAAAAGGATGAGAAAACGGCGGTTCAGATGTAAACCTTAGGAGCTCCAGGATGGCAAGAACAATGTCATTGACGTAACAAAAGCCACTTGCTTCGCCTCGCTTAGCGTGATGCAATCCGCCGGACCAGTTGATGGCAATGTCGGTGGTCCCTGCGGAGAGCTTGCGAGCCCCCGCAAGGGAGCCACCGGCGTACAGGCGGCAGAAATCAAACATGTCTGCGAAGATGGGGCAGTCTTCTACACAATTGAATGTGTCAATCATCTGTCTCATCTGGACCTGGTTTCCGGGAGTCACTCTAACTTCTGTATCAGCAATTTTCTCGTGTCTAGTACATGTGTACTCACTTTGAGAGAAAATCAATGTAGTCGTGGTCGTGGTACATCTCGAGTTCGGCTTGCGTGGCTGGTCGTGGATCGAAAATATGGTGGATCTGTTTATCCAGCCCATAACCCATCACGAGTGCGTTCGTCAGGGTTAAACGGTGAGGCTTCATGGGATGTCGTTCCTGAGATGCGGAAAGCCGTCAACAGGGCGCAAGTTAAATTAACGGAACGTATCACTCCATAGTGATGCCCCCCCACACCCTTTGGCGCGTAATATGATACAATTGGTCGTGAATGAGGCTTGGTGTTGGGGTCAATTAGCGACTTATCGCGCCGGTAGCAGGTCAACTTACATTGATCCGCTCGGTGATTGGTTGTGCTATACCATGTGAGCCCCGGTCAAAGAAGTAGGGCGAAGAGGAGAACGTTGCTGTCTGGGATGTTCGAACCATGTGGATGGGAGTGTTCGGAGTCGCGATGAGCTCGAGCGTCACTGTCAGTGTCAGCAGTGAGCGTTGTAAAAATAGCTAGGGGAACTTCCATACGGCAATGCTCAATCGCCTGGTCGACTTTGTATGGTCCCTCGTATTTTGTATTCGTAGTTGGCTCAGGGAGATCGCGGCGGTGGTATTATGTCCGTGTTTGTCGGCGTATGTATGAAGAAGGCGTGGTTAGAAACGCAGTTCCCACAACCTCGAGGTCGACCCAGGAAACACCCACTCCCTACCGACCCACAATGCATATAACTCGCTCATTGTCACTACTATCCCTCGTCGGTATCACCCTCGCGTCCTCTGGGGACCGGTCTCCCGAATTCAGAGATTGCGTGACCCAATGCCAGTCAAGCCGTTGCCAATCTTCAGCGCCAATGGCTCTCCCCCTGGATCTCCAGCTCACACGTTGGACATGCACCGATGACTGCAAATACTCTTGTGTGCACGAAACAACGGATCGTGATGTCAAAAGGGGTGTCGCAGTCCAGCAATATCACGGGAAATGGCCGTTCTGGCGCCTTGCAGGCATCCAGGAACCCGCCTCCGTGGCATTTTCGCTTTTGAATCTCTGGGCGCATGCTCGAGGCGCGCTCAAGGTCCGAAAGCGAGTACCGGATAATCATCCTATGAAATCCTATTACCTCGTCTGGGCGTTAGCGAGCATCAATGCTTGGATCTGGTCTTCTGTATTTCACACCCGAGGCAAGTCTATATCTTGAGGAAGGCGACGAAATTCCTGATTTACCTCTATGCAGACCTTCCCGTGACCGAGAAATTTGATTACTTCGCTGCTGCATTGGCAATACTATACGCACTCTACTACACCGTCATCCGGTTGTTCCACCTCTATCCCATGAAATCCCCCCGTCTTACTGGTTTCACCCCCGAACCTCGTTCTCCTAAATGGCTAAGCTTGTGGACCCTGCTCTGCGTCGTGGCTTACGTTGGCCATGTCTCCTACCTGTCCCTCCTTCCGCGGTTTGACTACACGTATAACATGGCTTTCAATCTTATCCTTGGGGTCACACATAACATCCTGTGGCTCATATACGGCTTGCCATCAGTCCTCATCCGGCGGTTTCCAGGCACACCGCTAACATACCGACCAAGCTTTGCTGGTAAAGCAATCATCTTTGTGGCTCTCACAACGGCAGCAACGGGGCTTGAGCTTTTTGATTTTCCTCCTTGGGGACGGGTGATAGATGCCCATGCCCTCTGGCACCTAGCCACCGCGCCAATTGCGCTTTTCTGGTATGACTTTTTGATCGCCGATTCCCTCGATGGCAGTTGGAGAATGCACCGGACGTGATGAGAGGTAAGATTTGATTTTTTTTATCTCCCTCTGCCCTCACGATTAATTCCTAATTTCAGCTACAGTTGCGTTGGTGCAGCCCATGTCAACTTTCCCCTTGGAGAACATGGAACGCGAAATAAAATCACGACACCCTCATGCCAAAATATTCAAGCCTCGCGTTCATTTATTACGTTCATCGTCAACTGTGGTCGTTACAATATAACTAGGGAGAACATAGTCAGGGGACATTGGGCGGGTCAAGGATCTGTATCGGACTTGTCAACAATGCTCGGCTTCACGCGTCTTGATCTCCCACATCCCGTTTCTACTCTTCTTCAAGCCCAAAAACAAGTAATCGGACTCGAGAAAATCCATGCGCAATAACCTCATACTCAAAGATTGAGCATCGTTGCCACATCGATCATAATATGCCGTGAACAGGGCTTCGCGAGTCCGCTCATCTAAAACATCGTTGCAATAGTCTTGAGTGCGAAGGCGCTTTGAAAGGTCTTCGTATATCTGACAGAGGATATCTTGAATGGTGATACCCTTCTCGTCATCCCCTCGGATGTAAATGTACCAGGGCAGGCGGGGGTGCCACAGGCACATCTCCAACTGGGGTGGAACAGTCGCAGATTGGAGATAGTCCATCTCGTTGGACGCTCGGAACAAGTTCAAAAACTGCACGTCGTTTTCGAGGGGGTCCAATCGAATGTCGTACCCTATAGGGTGCGTGTCGGGTGCGACGTACTTGAGCAGCGGTGTCAACTTGTACTCGCACTTTCCGCTTGGACCTGTATGGCCAAGGTCAGCGATGATTCAAACCTGGAGGAGAGTCTGTCAGGCCACCACTTGCCTATTGCATTGCCGATGCATTGCGACAATCTTCGGGACAGCATGCGAGTGCGGCTTGGTGGTTTGTAGTCAGGTCTCCAGTCGTGCGGCCGCCCAGCAAAGTTCACTAAATCGGGAGGTTGTCCCACCGGAGCCGGGATCACTGGGACTATCAAGGATGCCCTGCTTGCTCTCCGTCGAATCCGAGTCCATGACTTCTTACGGTTTACCTTGAGATACGGTACAGACAGTTTCCTCGATACCTTGGAATGTCGACGGGTGCGCGGTGGTGTGGGGAGTATAACGTGAGCCTGATAAGTCTCTGATTCACCGGAGCTCGATTCTGAGGGTGTGGGATTTCGAGGGACCTTGACGTCTTCTGGTGGCAGGCGTCTTTGTTTGAAGGCGCTGACTCCGGTGCCGGTTAATGGCAGATGAGGCTGCGGGAACACATTGGGTCCGGTGTACGGCAGCGGCGTTTGGAAGCTGTTGAATCCGGTGTACGGCAGCGGCGCTTGGAAGCTGTTATATCCGGTGTAGACTGGCAGTTGCGCTTGGAGGGCGTTATGTCCTGTGTAGGACGGCAGCTGGGCACAGGAGAAATTGGGGTCGGTAGTGAGTGGCAACAGGTGCTGTTGCTTGGAGAGGGCAGAGTATAAGCCGGGCGAGTGGGTTTGATACCAATGCTCGGTCGGTAGAGGAATACCGTTTCCAAGTTTGATTGGTGTCGGAGTTGGGGCCCAGGAATGTGTTAGCCTGTTGGGGGGTGGTCAAAGATTGGACTATGACACTGCGTTGGAAATGGAAGTCGTACTTGGGATAAGGGCAGCAGATGCAGTAAGGTCCGTTGCATTGGGTTCCCCACGGGCCTTGGTAGATCGAATAGTGCGGTGGATTATTCATGCCTTCGATATGTGGTAGTGTGGCGTTCGCAATGATCGTTCCAACGAGTGGATATATTGGTGAGGGTGAGTAAAGATTGGAGGGGAGAACGACAAAAATTTAAACCAATATCACTTTTGCCTGGTAGTATTCGTATTTGTTTTTTACAGGACAACTGTCGTTCTCTTGTTTGTGGGACAAGGCCACAATCCGTCAAGAAAACAAAAGCAGTTGCCTTAGTAGAGGTGACGTGATGTCATCGGAAGTGGCGATGCACAGCGCAAGATAAAAAATAAGCGATGGACGGGCCTTGCTGGGAATCGAACCCAGGCCACTTGCACTTAAGTGAACCCAAAGCAAGTATCGTACCTCTAGACTACAAGGCCACCTGTGGTGGCAGTATCGTGATACGTGATGTGTACGTATCGTGAACAGCCGAGGACAACGTGCACCGCATTGCTGATGATGTTGGGTGTCCGATGATAAATGAAGAGGAGACGAGTGTGTAAGAAATTTCCGCATCGGGCCGCATGAGATTGCATTTAAAGAAATGGTCTACAATGTGGCCCCATTTTCGAGTAGTATGCAAAGAGTATCATTGAAGACCTGGGCCAGGTGAGACAATGCGATCAAGTTGTCGGTTACGAAATGGGTCGAGCGCAGACCATACTATGCGGAGTTTGAAAAATTCTATTCAAATACTGGGGTGGCCGTGCTGGGTCTGGTTTCAACCAACCATCTCTGTAAAGGTCCGTTCTCCTCTCTCAAGTCATGCTCGTTGCTCACCCCCGTCCTCTAGACCAAAAAACCGTTCAAAAAACATATATAAAAAAATTCTTTATATATCCAAGCGGTTGTGTTGTCATCGTGTGCGTTTGCTATTCTTTCTTGTTCACCTGAGGTGCTAATCCCTATCGTTACAGTCGCAAAAAAGTCACAGAAAGCAGTAACGACCCCCCAAAAACCCTTACAAAAACCCATATTCGAACATGTCTTCTCCTTCAATCGTCCAGCCTGAAGTCCCGCCTCAGGTCGTCAGCGAGGTCCCTCCGGCTCCTGCCCCCTATAACCCCCCTCCCCAGAGCTCGGTCGCTTCCGCCCCTTCGGCTTCACTCTATGTCGGGGAGTTGGATCCCACTGTCACCGAGGCAATGCTCTTCGAGATCTTCAACATGATTGGACCCGTAGCAAGGTGAGTTGGTACCGAATCCGATGTTGGCAATACTAATGAACATGCGATCTCCCAGCATTCGTGTCTGCCGCGATGCAGTTACTCGTCGCTCTCTCGGCTACGCCTACGTCAATTACCTCAATGCCGCTGACGGTTGGTTTTCTCCTTGACATAAATCATGCCTATCTCAACAATCTGTGAAGGCGAACGTGCTCTGGAGCAACTTAACTACTCTCTCATCAAGAACCGCGCCTGGTAAGCTTCTCATCTTTAGCTTTAGCCCGAGGATGGTTCTAATCCTCCAATAGCCGTATCATGTGGTCTCAGCGCGATCCTGCCCTTCGCAAGACGGGCCAAGGAAATATTTTTATCAAGAATCTGGACGAGCAGATCGACAACAAGGTTTGATGCACTGCATATTTTCCAGAATAGAAGGCTAACGACATTGTACAGGCTCTCCATGATACTTTTGCTGCCTTTGGCAATGTCTTGTCTTGCAAGGTTGCTACAGATGAGCAAGGTCGTTCCAGAGGATACGGTTTTGTCCACTACGAGACTTCCGAGGCAGCTGAGCATGCCATTAAGAACGTCCATGGAATGCTGCTCAATGACAAGAAGGTTTATGTTGGCCTTCATATCTCTCGTAAAGTCAGCCTCCACCATCTATCGGTTTCAGGTACCTAACAAACCATGATCTTCAGGAACGCCAATCCAAACTCGACGAAATGAAGGCCCAGTTCACCAACCTCTACATCAAGAACGTTGATTCCGAAGTGACTCAGGAAGAGTTCGAGCAGCTTTTCACCCAGTTTGGCAACGTGACCTCTGCTTTGATCTCTATCGATGAAGAAGGCAGGAACAAGGGCTTCGGGTTTGTCAATTATGAGAGGCACGAGGAAGCTCAGAAGGCTGTTGATGAGCTCCATGAGTCCGAGTTCCACGGCAAGACTCTCTTCGTCTCTCGCGCCCAGAAGAAGGCTGAGCGTGAGGAGGAGTTGCGGAAGTCGTACGAGCAAGCCAAGATGGAGAAGTTGAGCAAGTATCAGGGTGTCAACCTCTACATCAAGAATCTCGAGGATGACGTTGATGACGAAAAACTTCGTGCCGAATTCGAGCCTTTTGGTACCGTCACCAGCTGCAAGGTCATGCGTGATGATAAGGGCACCTCGAAGGGCTTTGGCTTCGTTTGTTTCTCCTCTCCTGACGAGGCAACGAAGGCTGTCGCGGAGATGAACAACAAGATGATCGGTTCCAAACCTTTGTACGTCTCAATGGCGCAGCGCCGTGAGGTTCGCAGGCAGCAGCTGGAGAGCCAAATTGCTCAACGCAATCAGATCCGTGCTCAACAAGCTGCTGCGGCAGGCATCCCTGGTGGATACCTCAACGGTCCTATGTATTATCCTCCCGGTCCAGGCTTTCCTCCTCAAGGTCGTGGCATGATGGGTTACGGGCAACCAGTGATGCCTCCTCGTGGTGGTGCTCGTTACCCTCCTGGCGGCATGCCAGTTCCTGGGTACCCTCCGGGTCCCCCTCAAGGCTACCCAATAGGTTATCCGCCTCGCGGTCCTCCACGCCCTCCCGTCGCTCGTGGACCCGGATCGTCACCGACGAACCCTACTATCCCCATTCCCCGTCCTGCTGGAGCTCCCCCGACCAACGGGGCTCCTCCCCGCGCTCCTGTGCCTCAAACCGGTCCAGCACGTGTTCCTCCTCTTGCTGTTGCTCCCGCACTGGGTGTTCGCCCAGTTCAAGCAACCGTGTACAAGGTCCCAGCTCAGCCTCCTCGTGCTAACGGCCCTCCTGCAGCTCCCCCTGCTCCCATGCAGGCTTCAGAATTGCCTGGTCTCACTGCTGATCAGCTTGCGGTGGCTACGCCTATAGAACAAAAACAGATGCTCGGCGAAGTCATCTACTTGAGGATCGTCAAGTACGTGTTTTTGTATTATCTGGTTTTCGTTTCCGCTAACTCCGCCTTATGTAGTACTCAACCAGACTTGGCTGGCAAGATCACCGGTATGCTTCTCGAGATGGACAATTCCGAGTTGCTTCATCTCCTTGAGGACGAGGAGGCCATGGGCTCCAAAGTCAATGAGGCTCTCGCTGTCTTGAACGAGTTTAAGCAGTAAGCGTCTCCGACTGATCATCAATATTCGGCCCGGGTCATTTTCTGGAGCGAACCTTGTTCGTTTCCGTCCATTCTTTTTGCCTTGATACTTACGATATGCTGTTCCGAATTTGTGCTGTGCGCTGTCTTGCTCTTTGTAGGCCATGTTCGATTAATTACTACATAGGGTTTTGGTGGTTGTTCCTTCTTCGTGTACTTTTTGCTGAAGGAAATGCAGATGATGGCCGGCTTGACTTAGGGTTCGCTGTGAGGTAGATAAAGGCTTTCAATTTTCAACACCGGGGTGCGTAGAAATAATTGCGGGTCTATTTTTATTCTTTTGGTGACGCGTGTCGTCAACCACGCGTCTATTCACTTGATCCCATTGCAGCATTAGGGTGGTGTCAATATTAGGATTTCTGGCCACCTTGACTCGAACTCCGATTGCTGCCACCATATTTGAGCCTGTTTGCCATCATCCTTGATGACCTCCTCGTCATCGACAATGCCGAAGACCCATCCCACCTCCTGGGTCTGCAGGAATTGACTAGGAACTCTATAGATACACCACAAATAGGTTTGGTACCCTCCGAACTCTTTTCGAACATACACCCATCCCTCCAAAGGCTTTGGGTTTCCAAAAGATAAATCTTTGTAAGCAGAGCAACCTTTATCCAGGCACAGGCGCTGCACCTCAATAACACGCGGGCACTCAAGTTTGTGTGACAATATCCATTTCCCGCGACATTTATTTTTTGTACATTTTGACTGTCATAGTTGTGTTGCTGTCAAAGCTTGGACGCGTACTTAAAACAATCGCGCGTCTATTCACTTGGCCCCAGCGCTCAGTTCCGAATCCCTGGCGTCAATATTAAAATTTCTGAGCACGTTGACGTTGACGCCGACGTTCAACATCATATCGCTTGGCAGAACGTGCGATGAGCATACACAGTTCTGCCAGGGGATCATGACCGCGGTCCGGCGCTCAAACTACGAGACACGATACTTCAGACTCAAAGCATGGGTTTCGAGCTACGTACTAGAGGCCTATTGAGCCCCTTTGCGACTGAAATCTTTCATTTCCTTTGACCCTCGGTGGATCTGTGCTTCGGCATGTCAACCCTCGGTGGGAGGTTCGCCTTATCTTCGGGAATGGCTGCCTAACTTGTCTATTCTTGTCTATCTTATCTCCCTGCGTATCTCGGACCTTTTATCCTTTTTGGACAAAAGCTTAGGGTTCCAGAGGTATGAACTCGTGAACAACTTTATGTAACAAACTTGCGCTCGAGATAAACTTAGAGGGAAAACACTGAAAAACACCACACTTACACGTAACGGCGGCCATCTATGTCCACGCCGACGGGGACTCTTACCCAGAGTGGGACCGTGTGGAACGCACCATGGAGTCCATGATCCACCAATGGTCGATGCGCTACCTCACGCGCACCTGGCACCTGTCGCTGTACTCAATCTACCTCGCAACTCATATGAGTCATTCGACATTCGACATCTTTCACGCGAGATTCGGATCTATCCTCAACATGGTCGTGTCAAACCGTGGAGTTGGGGCTGCCGAAGGCTGTGCGCCGATTGGCAACGTTGCAGGCCCAGAGTGCTTTGAACTTTCCAAAGGGGAACAGAGAGGCACTCATGTTGAGCACATGCTTTCGAAGTGGTGTATAAACAAGATCGTTGTCAATGTGGGCTTGAAGCCAGAGAAATACTGACGACACATCGCGCCATCGACTGGGACGACAGACACAGCCTTCAAGTATTTTTGACACCGTGACGCGTGAGTTTGTTTAGACTGCTGCCGTCATACTGGTACCGTCAGGAGCATTAAAGCCCCCAGTGGCTCCATGCCCCGCTGGAAAAATTCATGTTCCCAAACATTTGATGGTCGAGATGCGCCTCGCTACAATTGCAAGGCAACAACCGACATACATTAAGGAGATCATGGATTACTATTCGTCCAAGCTCATTTTCCTCGTCAATGAAATCGTTTCATTATGTACATGAAGTCACGGTATAATACTATTAACAATACTATTAACAATAGGGTGTAATAGCTAATAGCGCAGAGGCAAGAAAGGTTGAACTGCTATTGATACACTCTATATATGTAACCATGAGAGTCCGGCGTGTTCTTGGCGCGTAATCATGCGAAAATCGTGTGCTTTGCCCTAACATAGCGACATGATGTGATGGTTTCATAATGAAGAAAAAGGGTCAATAATAGAGCGTGTATGTGTAAGAAAACCGGCTTGCAAGTTGCAGGGGAAGAAATGCGAACGAAACGAAAACGAAAATGATCGCCTCCCGCTTTGGGCCTCTGAGAATCAAAAAAGAATTTGGAGTGCATGAAAAAGTCTAGACGTTGTGCTGATTGCCTGCCGAGTAACGTTGATACACGGGGTCATCATGAGGGGTATCGGGGTGGAGCTGCAGTTTGCCTTCCCATAATGCGGCGGATGATTTCGAGGGATTGTGGCTAGCTGGATCAGACAGCGAGCCGTGTTGGGTCTTCTGGCCGGTTGCGATGGTCCCAGCAATGAGAGATGGCACCATCATCATAATAGATTGTCTGAAATCAAGGAGGACACGTCAAACCAAAACAGCGAAAAAAGCGCAACTGGAAAATCACATACACTTCAAAGGACCGAGGTTCCCGACCCATCCGCGACAGCCGACTCTTGCCGACGAACGAGGATGACCTCAGACGACCTCCGCGAAGGTTGGCAAACGTTCCAAGGTTATCGCGAACAGCTTCGACCGCGCCTACCCATAACTCTTGCGCCTCCTCGCTGCTGGTGGGTAATGGTGACTTATCTCCTTTTCCAAGGAGGCCGAGACGCTTGAAGAGCTCTTCGTGGGGCTCATTGGGCATGAGGCGGACAAGAGCACCGAGCGGAATAGAAACGACACCAAGCGCAAGTGAGATGCCCCACTCACGACCCGGGATCGGAGTGACCTGGAACGCGGCACCTCCAACGAAGACGATAAGGATCTGAACTCCAATTTCTACCCATAATGTTAGTTGTGAGGACGAGAGCGGAAGGACACGACCACTGACCTATAAGGGTAATAGCCATGAAGAATCTATTTTTCATGATGCCTTCAAAAATATTGAGGTGCCGATCAAGGCGTCGACAGTTGACAGAGTTGAATATCTGCGCGAAGACGAAAGCATTGAAGACGAGCGTCTGAACGACGGTGTGACGGTGTTTGTCAGTCGCGTCGTCGCCGATGTCATGGAAGCCCAAAATCTTGAATCCGAGGAAGTGGAATATAAGAATAATGGTGACCTGATAGATGGATTGCCACAGAATCTGCTTGTACATGTCCACCGAGAACAATGGGGCGGACTTCTTGTCTGGTTTGCGATCCAAAGATTTTTCGGTAGCGGGATCCGTGGCGAGAGCGAGGGCGGCGAACGTGTCCATGATAATGTTGATCCAGAGGAGCTGAACAGCCGTGAGCACGGAGGTCTCCGAGTTAGAGGCAACCGCAGTCACGAAAGTAATAATGACGGCCGTAACGTTGGTAGACAGCTGAAACTGAAGGAACTTGCGCACGGCGTCATTGACGCAGCGACCCCACATAATAGCCTTGACGATAGAGGCGAAGTTGTCGTCCATAAGAATGATATCCGACGCCTCCTTCGCAACTTCAGTGCCGGCAATACCCATCGAAAACCCGACATTCGCCGTCTTGAGTGCAGGTCCGTCGTTGGTCCCGTCACCCGTTACAGCAACAATCTCTCCAATAGACTTGAGGGTCTCTACGAGGATCTTCTTATCCTCAGGAGATGACCGTGCAAGTACTTGGAGACGAGGCGCGATTTCGATCATCTCTGGGCGAGATAATTGCCGGAATACGGGGCCCTCCATGATGATGCCGCCGGTGGTAAAGATACCGCACTGCGTCGCAATAGAGCGCGCCGTGAGTACATTATCACCTGTACACATCTTCACTGCTACTCCTGCACGAAGGCAGTTAGCGACTGCGCTGCGGACACCATCCCGGAGAGGGTCTTCGATACCCGTGATGCCTATGAGCGTCAAGTCCTGCGCTAGAATTTCGAATGGTACCTCGTCGGTGTGCTCGTCACACCCAGGAGGCGGCCATGACTCAAAGTCGCGGTAGCAAAGGGCTATGGTCCTGAGCGTCTGGTTGGCATAGAAGATGATGGTGCGGCTGATATTTTCCTCCGATAGCTCATCGATGACTTTGGTCTGGACCGGACCATCGTTCTCCTGCTTCTCAACCTGCGCAGGTGGCTTGACAACGACGTGTTTCGTACACTTTCTCGATAGAATCTCACTTGCACCTTTGAAATAAACGCGGTACCCACTGCCACCCCTGACCTTAACGACAACCCCCATGGCCTTCCGCTCACTCGAAAACGGAATCATCTGAACGACCTCCGCAGTATCCCTCGTCTCCCTGAAGCTTCTCCACCCCAGTTCCTTGGCGAATTGCAGCAGTGCGGTTTCGGTCTTGCTGCCGATGAACACAGGCTCCTTAGACTCCGGGTCGATGTCCTCAAAGGCAGTCGAGTTGACGGCGATGGCCTCGTTGAAAAGCTCTTGAAGGGGGCGGGAAAGCACCATATTAAGTTGGGCTTGGTCGATAGAAAAATCGTTGTTATGTTTTCTTTCTCTTTTGTGCTGCTCAACGTCGACCTGGGGATCATCGCGACCGTCCGCGTTCGTTCGTGCGCCATTATCCTCGAGCTGCCTGACAAATTTCGCATGTATACCGATGGAGCCGGCGACAACGGTCATCACATTCTGAGTAAGAGTACCGGTCTTGTCGGTGCAGATGACGGACGAATTTGCCATGGTCTCGCATGAGCTCAACACGCGAACCAGGAGCTTCTCGGATGTCATACGCTTTGTTGCAAATGCGAGCGCCAAAGTCACGGCGAGAGGTAATCCTACAATGTAGGATCAGTCAGATAGTCACACAGCCGAACAAAGCACATAACATACCTTCCGGAACAGCCACGACAACTAAGGTAACACTGATAATAAGGATGTTGACAAAGCCAAGGCCTTTCTCGCTCGCGGTTCGAACGGGGTTATTGGTGCCGACTTGGACAAAGAAACGAATCAGCAGCGCCGTGAACAGGATAAGACCTGCCGCAGATCCAGCTTTCGCGATCGAGTTGGCGAGGGAGTTGAGTTTCAGTTGCAACGGGGTGTTCTCGGGATCGCTTCGAAGGGCTGTGGCGAGCTGTCAGATTTGTAAAAAAAGATTGAGAAAACCATCATACCCATCATGATGCGACCATTATAACTCTTGGTACCAACAGCGACGACGACATACCGGCCAACACCCTCAAGCACCTTACTCCCGCTGATGACAAAGCAATCCGTGTGTTTTAAAGCGGAAATTCCTATACGACCATGAGATGTATTCCAAATCAAGAGCGCGCGTACAAACCGGACTGTTCCAGTTCTATACATTCCTCGAACGAGTGTTTCTTGATGGAATCTGATTCACCGGTAGCGCCGGACTCATCACACTTGACGTTATGACCTGAAAGGAAAACGCCGTCGCATGGAATGATTTCTCCAGGTTCCAATAGAGCGACATCGCCGACGACAACTTCCTGTGAAATCGCTATAATATTAGGATGGCAAAGAGAAGGGGGCTAGAAAATGTGACCTTAATGTCGACCACATGCTCCACACCGTCTCGAATGACTTTGACTCCACGTTCTTCTTTCTTGTCATTCAGTATCTTAAATTGCCGTTCTTTCTGCCAGTCATTCAACGAACCCACAATGACCTGAAAATGACAGTCAACCCCCCTGTTGTCGATCGACAGATTGATAATTTACTCACAACGATGGAGACGGCGACCATTATGGCAACACCTTCAACCCAATCGACGGGAGCATCTCCCGGTTTCCGCAGAGTACCGAAGTCTTGATAGAGCCCAAGCGCCAAGGAAATAACGGCAGCGATAGACAGCAGAACCAGCACTTTATCCTTCAGCGCCATCCACATGAGCTGCAAAAGGGATTTTGAGGGGCGCGTTGGGAGGATGTTGGGCCCGTATACTCTCCGGCGATCGTCGACAGATCCGTTAAGAGCAGCCTCTTCAGCCACCTCGACATCAGGAGAAACCTTCGCTTCGTTCTGCCTGTCATGTCGTTGAGATCCCCCTTGACCCGCACCCTTTCCCGCCTTCTTCTCTGCTGCGGCGTTTGCCTTCTCTGCTGCCACAGTTTGGTTATGATGTTCTACGGCGCCAGAATTCGTGGCCAATGCATTTGCCGATAGACCGGCATCTGCACTTGTCCCAAGACCGCGGAGGATTCCCTGGGTCCCGCCAAGGGATGCGAGAGTCGGGAAGCTTTTCGAGCCAAGCATATGAGCAAGCTGGTACGGCCGGAAGAAAAATGGGGCTGAATTAGTACCGCGGTCCTGCTCAAGCTCGAGCTCATGGGCGGTACGAGGGTCCTCTTTGTCCTTCTCCTTTTTGCCATGCTTTTTGTCGGACGATCGGCTGTGTCCCCCTATGGTCGTTCCCAAGGAATCTGTCGCGTGATGCTCTCCCAGCGTGGTGTGGCTCGTGTCGGGAATTGTCGACACAGAGGTGAAAGTTGCGTTACTTGGCCGGCGTAGATGATGCCTCTCCTCGGGCTTGTTGTCGCGCAGAGCCGACGAGTCACCAAAGTGGACAGAAGAGCGGGCTGAGAGGGTTGGAGAGGGCGGGGGGTGGTTCAAAGATGAGGTATCATCGCTATGGCCTGCATTCGAACGTCGGGAGAGTGGAGACAACAAGCCAGCAGTATTGGGAGTAATTGGGCCATCATCGAAGCTGGAACTGTCGTCGCCAATAGGTTCGATGGTTATGGAGGGAATTTGGTCGGGCAGCATAAGCGTTGTGAGGTACCCAAGTGGGGAAGTTTGAACCAACATGAAGGACTTATATAATCCGGAAAGAGGCTGTGTGGCTTGGCTCTCGGAAACAAGCAACTCCTATGTTGCTTGGCGTCAGCTGCGCCGCGCTGCGTCGGACGTCATTCATGCTTCACCAAACAATATTGTGGCCATCCTTCGCCTCTCCATACCATTACCAGCTTCAGCGCCCTCCACAATGTCTTCATTTATTTATATCCTCTCTCACTGGGAGCCGCGTACTTAATCGTTCCCGCATCGTCCAGAGAGAATTTTCCTCCCAACACTGTGTGGACGGCGGGGAATATTTCCATGCATAACATGCACTGGCGGTGCAAAATCATGCTGCGATCTGGTCATTCGAACCCGGCACGCGGGGTTTTTTCGAACCTGCCCGGGCAGCTTCGAAAGGGCCCGTCGTCTCTAAAATCCCTCCGAGGTATGTCGTCACTCGACAGCGGTGTGTCTTCCGTCTAAGGGTACCATATTCGACCCCACGACCAGACACCCAATGCTATCGTCTCGTTTCTTTGCCCAAGGAAAGTAATTTTACCGAGCACCGCGACTTCACCGAGGATATTCACTCCTCTTCCGTCCTCCGTTATCTCTCACCAACGGAAATAAATCACACAACCTCGCCCTCCAATTGGCTGAACGCCGCCAGGGTCACCACATCAATCGAACTGTTGATGTCAGTCAACCCCACTCCCGCTTCATGTTTTGAATGGGGTGTTCCTTTTGTTCATCGCAATGATACGGGTATACATCACCTCATGGTTGTCTACATTTGCTAACTCCAATCCCTTTCATCCAAGGCTTTATTCGTGCCGAACCGAACCGAACCGAACCTGAGTCGGACTGACCATCATGTTACCTCAAGCAAGGTTCATGCGCACTCTCGCCGAAAGCGCGCAACTCTCTATTCGTCTCAATGAATGTCAACTTACATATGAAGTACGCATCCAGGGTCGCAAATACACGTCATAACTCTATCCACGAGGTAGGAACTGAATCTATATAACCATGTACTACTTACATATGTCATTGATCAACTACACAGCCTTAGCCTCGTTATATTATAGGTGTCATGGATGCGCCGTTAACTGACACCGATCCAGATCAAATCGGAACCATTTCCGAGTCAAGAATTCCCCAACCGCCCATGTCTTGTCATTTGCCCTCCCACCCCATTCTACTTCTTGTGCTGTGGTCAGAAAAGTTCCAGTCCTTAAAGTTGACTTATCTACACTTGGATTGCATTTTACTACGGGAGTAACCTTTGAACCTGGTAGGCGCGCAAAGAAATACAAGCTCTAACCTCAGGTCTTTGGCTCAACCTACCGACGTACCCCGGATACCCCGGATACACGCGGCTTCAATTCGCACTCAATATCCCTAGTTAAAAATCGCCAGAACTCCGGGTTAGTGTCCAGTTACCAATATGTCAAAGGGAGGACCACTCCCTCGTGGACCCCACGATCCAAATATCCCCTTCGAGGACCAAAGGTGTGCTGCAGTCAGTTGGACCCGTGTTAACCTTTCACACATACGCACGAGGGTCTGATCGCTACGCAGCGAGTATTAAGGACCCAAACAACCCTGTAGGCTCGCGTAAAGCCCTCGACGAAATATCTATAGCACAGTGAGTACTGTACATTCCTTAGCTAGTTTCCTGTCTTCTCGCATCTATTGCTTGGGGTCCGCTCCAATGTGCAAATCGTTACCATTCGATCACCTGCCTGGACACGCATTGCACTACAAGTAGTTGCTGCCATTCGATTGCACAGCCTATAAAAGACCCCTCGCGCTCAGGTCGAGGGTTCCGAAGATTGTATCCTCGCCATCTGACATAGATCCTCCCCATGATCTGATAACCAGAATGTCAATCATGCGCACCTAAAATCTGGCGCCGTCAGATATCGATGAGCACAGCCTGAAGAACTCATGATCACTTCATCTCCTATATCGTGCAATTTATGATTGAGTCTTCGAGCAGCAGGTATGCCTTGTTTCGACTAGTCCATCAACCCTATCCAAGACTTACCCGCTTTGGACAGCCGCGGCGTAGATATTTGAATTTGCAGAATCGCCTTGTGTTGGCGAATATAATGGTCTTGATGCATCAAATTAGGACGACAAATGCATCGACAACATCCCACTTAACGCCTGCCGCTTTGGAAGAATTCGCCGGTGTACATGTGGCCGTTGCTCCGTTGAACCTCAAGTGAACATCGTGACTTTCAGTGGTCGTGCCGCTACGAAACAATATCCCCTCAATCCCCAGACATGACGTTACATGTTTCAGCGAATTTGTTTACTTGGGTCGTTCATTCCGTTCTGCAGTTCTGGCACGAAACTCGTGACCGTTGAGGCTCGCTTTCATCGCACCTAGATCTCGTGGTGGACTGGGGCACGCGATGACGTTCTCTTTTGGCTTCGTCTCCTCGCACTGTAAGTGATCGTTCCTCCTTGCGCCCTAACTATCCGAAGACTGAAGTACAGAAGTAAAGCCCTATGACCCAGCCCCACATGGCATTTTTTGCATTTCATCATGTCCGATCGCGATTATTTGGGTTTATGCCTTTGGTGAGGCCGAGGTTTGAAAACAGGACGCTAGTTCACTGTTTCGAATATCAAAGCTGGGTTTGTAGTATTTTCTTGTATTCAAGCCCGTTGTTCTGATATTTTCGACAGTGTTACATTATTTTAGCATGTTGACCCTCTCCCCACTTTTCCTCCCCCCCCCTTCTGACTGGATTCGTAATTTAGGAGACCTTACGCTGTTCATTACCGTTCCGTTTTCTGGTGGCCAAGGTGCTTGGCGCCATTCCGTCGTCCTTGCAACGTTCTTGATGGATCGCCGCTACATTTCTGGCCCGCCGGACCCTCCTTTTACAATATTAGTTCCTTGCATTGCGTGCGGTACAGTAAAACATTCCCTCCTACACTGCCTCGCATTTCTCCATGTATGAGGCTAACATTTTCATTGGTAGGGATGCCTGGATAGTTGCGACATTAAGGCGCTCAAGGCGCAGCTCGTGACATTTTATCTGATTGGGATAGATGGCTGGCGCATCGCGCGGCCTTGCGGCACGCAGTCAGGACATGCGCAGTCGACGTGCACAGCCCATCTCAATTCTTATCTCTTGTCGCAATATGCAAAACCCACAAGGTTTGTACCTTGACTCCTGCCACCCTCAGATATTTGCCAGCAATTGCCACTTTTGCCTGGCAAATGGCAGAATTGGCAGCACATTAGGAAATGGCTGGTTGCTATGACAAGCTATAGTGAATGTAGGCTGTTATCTTGCACTCCTCTGTAGTCCGCCATAGGTCTGTCGCCGTAGCTCTTGGGGGCGGGGGCCCTATGCTCACATATGAAGTTGCTAGCTTCGCGAAGGTCATCAAGATTTTTTCCTGATGCATTCTGCCAACAACACTTTGTGAAGTGTTCTCTACCAGCAGCCCTTAGCCTTGATTGACAGGGCACATTGGCAGATGGGCATGGGCCTCGGTGACTATGGGAAAGGTATAGAAGGTATATTCCGAGAATCTCCTGACAGGTACTCTCCTCAAGGATCACGGAGATGCATGTGGCAACGAACTCTCTTCCATCATGGACGTGTACTGGCAACACCTGGGACCGCCGATTACAACAACCATTCTCCATGAGGCCAGTACATGCTGTGGAGCAGTCTCCACGTTGCTGCGAGCGCAATGACTCCTAGGCTGCACTCTCGACCAGCCCGACCCGACCCGTTCTCGCTTGTTTCGTCCAATCGTGAGGCAGGAACATGCATGCAGATTATCTCGGGCGGCTTTTGGGCCTCGCTATGAATTCATGTTCAGGAATATGGTCATTTTTCCTTTCGTCTCGTCATCATCGTTCTAGGCTCCCACTGCCGACACGGATTCTGATCCCGGCTCTATCCTCTTCCAGTCAATTTGCCGGGCGGAGCATAACACTCGAGCTTCGATATTGGCTCATAGGTTCCTCCATATCCACGTCATCATCCACGCCATAATCAAGATGGACTTCATGGGAGCTACATAAGTGAATTGCAAGCATCGTCATTCTACGGCACCTTGGAGTTTACGAAATTATACTCCAAATCGCAACTCCACAGGGACTCCATTCCTCCGTCATGGGGGAGAAATACAAGTATCACCTTACGAAGATGAGCCTGATTTTCCATTTATTCCAAAGGATGCTTTAGCGGCGTATGGTCCGACTCGGGGTGCCCCGGGATAGTCACTACCCAGAATTTCCTCTCAGTCCACCCCAACATTTCATGGCATCTTGACATGACGTATGGCACAGGCTCCACATATTTTTCTACATAACCAAAGTCCGCCCTGCTCGTAAGCGTTGTTATTTTCGAGGTTGTCGGCCTCAAGAAACCGAACACCTTTTGAAAATCACACCACGGCGATAGGGTTGACGATGTTCCTGTTAGTAACCCACCAACGCGGAAATTAACTCGGGAGAGTCAACGACTCGGAGTTCGTGGGTCCCCAGATTAGATGCACATCGAGTTCCCCATCCCAATATCTTTATGGATGGTTCGATGGAGCTCAACGCCGTATCGATCGGTGGCCCGACGTACCAGGAGATTTGCATGAGCATGGAATTGGGAGGAACAAAAGGCCGCAACGTCTCGCGTTTCGACTTTGTCGGCGGGGATCTTCACGTTTTCACGGACTTCCGCTGAACTGAATGCAATTTGATGCCGGCCAAAGTCGAATCAAAGTTTATTGCAAACTGAGCAGGTGCGAGCCGCGTTAAACGTGCCGTTGACCTCGGGTAGTTTCTTCCTGGGCCGTCGAGGCACGGGTCCAGTCAATGGTCCGGTACCGGTTTCCTCGCAAAACTTGACGGAACCCGTCGGCGTATTGTCGGCATTTTTTACGGACCGCTCAGCAACTGAGGTATGATCGCCTCACCGCACGGCACATACGGCTTTCATAATAAGATTCGCGCTGACCGGGATAAACCCGCGAGGATCTTAACCTTATTCATCCAGAATCATGATACACTCAATGACGGTACAGCTTATATCCTTGTTGGGTTCTATCTAGACTCGACAAATCTGGCGGGCGCGACCCCGGCCAGGCAATTGCGAGCGTTCAATCATTTGTCGTGTTGAAGATCTTGTCAAGTAAGCCATTCGTATAGTGCCTTTACCTTTAATGATATGGGGCAGGACAGAACTTGCCCGTCGCTTTCTATAAATGTCCTGAATATCTAAAATCTAGTCATATCGGCCTCATCCAACAATACATCGACCTGTAGTACATAATGATAGAAAACCATATAGACAACCAAAGAAGCAACTTGGACCTGCATCCGCAACAGCAAAAGAAGGGGATGAAAAGGCCAATACAAATAAAAGGTATTGTAACCCTCACACAACCTGGTTAGGCGATCCCGCATCAACCAAAGCACTCCCATTGCTCGTAAGTGCCGGATCGTCCGCTATGGGTTTCAGCACTGCCTGTTCCTTGGTCTTCGTCACAGACTCCGGCTCGCGCCCAGCACCCGCGCCAGCTTCCGCCAAGTCAATCTTCTCCATTTCTTTGATGAAACTTGTACCCCAGAACGCAGAGCTGTACTTGTTGACATATTTGAAAAGCTTGCGGTGGTTTTCCGCACGCGTCCCAGCGTCCATCGTCACAGCCTCGTGAATCGCGTCCGCGACCTGCTGCGAGTCCCAAGGATTGACAACGATTGACCCGTTCAAACTCTGTGCGGCGCCCGCGAACTCGGACAGGATCATCACACCTTGACGCGCTTGCTGACATGCAACGTATTCGTAGGACACCTACAATGACGAACTATAAGAACAACTTTGGAGCATGAAGATCGGCGATACATACCAAGTTCATGCCGTCGCGCGTACTGGATACGAGGCAGACGTCACTGACGGCGTACAAAGCACATAGCTCGTCAAAGGCCAAGCTCTTGTGCATGAAATGAATGGGCATGAATTCGACTGTGCCAAAACGGCCATTGATGCGCCCGACCAACTCGTTCACCGTGGAGCGCAGGTTTTGGTATTCCTCGACATCTTGCCGTGATGGGACGGCAAGCTGAACAAGAACAACCTAAATGGACGTTTATAGGTCAAAGGGTGTCTGACATGGAGATAGTAGACGAAGAACCTTGCCAATCCATTCCGGATGTTGGGTGAGGAAAAGCTCCAATGCATGTAGTTTCTGTGGGACACCCTTGATGTAGTCTAAGCGATCGACACCAACGATGACCTTCACACCACCAAAGCGTTGTTCAAGCTGGGTGATCCGGTTTTGCACAGGCGTGCGCTTCAGGTTCTGAATGCGGTCAAAATCAATCGGCGGCTGTGCGTACAAGGTGACATAGCAAACTCACGTCAATGAACGTACTAGGTTCTATTCCGATCGGGAACGTTCCAACATGAACAAGGCGACCCACGAACTCGACTCCGTTAGGCATAGTCGGGAGACCGAGGATGCGTGTACATGATGAGAGAAAGTGGCGAGCGTAGTCGTAGGTGTGGAAACCTATCAAATCGCAGTACAGCACCCCTAGTAGAATCTCTCTCCGTACGGGCAATATCCTTTCAAAAAGTCATCAATCGACTCTGAACAGGATAGAGAATGTAGAACTGACCTGTAGATCTCGCTACTAGGAAATGGGGTATGCAGGAAATACCCGATCTTCACTCCCGGGATTGGCGATTCCAGCGATGCCTCGCCTTCGATGCCTTCTGTAATCTTGGAGAGCTCATTCGCTGTGAAATCCCCAACACCTGTTCCATCCAAGAGGCCGCGCAGGAGCATGGGAAGTAGCATGAGATGGTAATCCTGGACCCAGACCATGGAGCCTGGGGTGACCTGCTGGAGCACGACCTCAGCGAAACGCATATTGGCCTGGCGATATCCCAGCCAGTTCTCCTCGTCGAAGTTCATCTCTCCAGGATGATAGTGAAAGAGGGGCCAGAGGATGGAATTCGAGAAACCGTTATAGTGGCGATCAGCGACGTCATCGTCGAGGTATACGGCCTGGCAAGAGTACTCCTCCTTCAGGCGCTTGTCGACGAGGGGCCGATCCTTTGGCGGAATGAAGAAACCTGGCCATCCGATCCATGTGAAGTTGAGAGACTTTTTGAAGCCGGAGAGGGCAGATACGAGCCCGCCCGAGGACATTTTGAAGTGGTACTCGCCATGGGCGTCCTTGTTAATGGTTATCGGCAGACGATTGGAGACGACGATGAGGTGGCCGCCTGTTGTAGAGCCCGTCATGGTGGTCGATGGACGTTAGGGCGGTATGGGACGGGATACCTATTTATACTTACAGCCTCGAATTCTCGGGATGACGCCGGAATTGGAAAGTCATCTTTTCGGCAGAAATCGTTTCCTCTGAGCTTGTTTGATCCCGAATTGATGCTAGATCATCGCTTACAGCTACTTCATAAAGATGTTTTAAACCACTGTACAAACGTGTGCTACATTTAATCGAAAAGACCAAAGCCCTAGTAGGTCGTCAGTCTCATACCAAAAAAAAAAACCAAAAATATTGCTTACCATGTCATCGTCCGACTCCTCTTTCTCCTCCTCCTTCTCTTCAACAGGGGCGGCCGTGGCAGCGGGGGCAGCATCAGAAACGGGGGCAGCGACGGCGAAGGCGTCGGGATTCGCAAGATATTCCTTGACCTGGTTGACAGGAATTGAGTATTGTGACATCGAGTTCAGTGGATCAAAAAAAAAGTCCATCATATTTGAATAAACAATCAACAGCGCATCCTTGAGATGCTCAGTATTTTCAGTGTGTTGATATGAATCATATGGCACACAACCTCCAAAAGCACATAAAAGAAACGGACCTTTTCGGAACCCTCGAAAGTGTACTCGGTTGCAAGAGAAATGGCAATCAGGTTCTTGTATGCGTTGACAAGCGAGTGGGTAACCGAGGCAAGAGTCGGGTAGCGGAGTGCCAAAGAGATGGCAGCAATCGTCTTGATTCCAGACAAGAAGCGGTCAATGAGCTCAGACTCATCAACATCCAGAACATCAGGGGTGAACGTATTGCCAGAGTCGAAGATCTGAACGACAGTCATCCCGTACGTAAACGGTGAGATGTTCAGCATGTTTAGAAGCGTCGCTTCGGATGATCCAACGCGGGTACCAGCGGTCACGACCTTGACGTCCGACACGATTTCAATGGTACCACGGGCGATCTTCGTCGGAATACCGAGGGCCTGGAAGAAGGAGGTCTTTCCGGGTTCCATACCGGTGTTACCCGCAGGAACGGTGACGTCCTTTGGCGCAAAGGCACCAGCACGGGCGGGGGCTTTGACCTTGTTGGCGATGATGATGTCACGGATCTCCTTCAGGTCTCCCTCAGTGAACACGAAACCGATGTTGCCCCTGACGTGGGGAAGGAGACGCTCGAATTGGGGGGACTCGGCGAGGACGGTACGCAGAGCGCGGCGGACCATGGTGTTCTTGCCCATCAATACGACACCTTTGCCGCGGAGAGCGCCACGGATCTGGTGCATCTGGTTGGAACCGACATTGTCAACATTGACCAAGAAGATGGAGGCTAAGACGGTTAAATTAGCTGAATATACGGAGGAAGTGGCCCCACGACTCACGATATTTGCTGAGAAGCTCCTTGAGTTTGGTAAAGTATATCTCCTTATCAGCGCGAGAGGCACCCATTGTAAGTTTTGGAAAACTGCTCCAGATCGTTCATCCAACAGTTGGTTACAAGGGTGAGCAGACACACTTGAGTTTTTTTGTTAAAGGTTTAGAAGATAACTAAAAGCCTCCCTATTGACCTCTGGATCGCAGTATCAGTACTCGCCGATGCGATGGACAACAAAGCCTTACCCGCAGGTGTCAATGGATATTTCAAGGCAGACAGTTGTGGATAAAGGAATCTCGCTTTGCCCCCGACTTTCTGTGGATTGTGACCGTGGGAACAAAGTTAACTTTTAAGTTTGAGCTCAGCTCCGCGGGGTTTGCCGAGCGTTCCAGTTCGTCGTGGCGAGAGCTCTACCATTCAAGCATCGCGCTCGGTGAGTAACGCGTCTTCCACACCGCATTCATACTTTACAACGAGACAACAGCGACGCCGTCCACTCAATCCCCGGGGTGTGAACAAACCTGGTCTGTACCAGCGGCGCCATTATACCCGTGACGCGAACTGCTCCAACACTCTCTATGCCATGGAATGTTGCGATGGTGCCAGACGACCGTCCGTAAATTGGACGGACTTAGCACCAGAATCTCTTGGGCCTTTAGGTGTGTACTTGAACGTATGACAAGGCACTCGGTGGCTCACTTCATCCCTTCAGTAATGTTCCCGGCCGCGGGACCCCCAGGCCAATCAATGGTTCTAGGACCTTGGGTTATGCGCGCGGCGCGTTGTTAAAAGCCATGAACCACCAGGCCCTCAATATTGAGAGGGTGGGGAGCACATCCAGACAACGCGCAACTGCCCTGAAGGGGACCCTTCAGACAGCGCTTTCCACTCATGTAGAATCTGGGATACGCCGCAGGAATACCATACCTACCACGAATATCGACAGTCCAACAACCGCCTTTCGTGTAGAAACCCCTCCTCACGATCCATTGACAACCCTTATCGCCTTCCTTTCACAAACCAATTCGCCCATATCCCGAGTACAAAAGATCACGGCGCGTTCCCTAATATCTCTCTATCAATATGTGAAGTCACGGAACGAACTGGTTCGCCTGTCTTCAAAACAATTTACGGAGCTCCTGTCTCTTCTGGGCACACTCTCACTCTCATCTCCTCGAAATCCCTGTATATATCTCAGTAAATTGCTTCCGCACATAGAGGAATCGACTTTCGAGCCCTGTTGGTCGACCGTCGCGGAGATTGGCTGGACCAAGGAGCGCCTCCTGAAGACTTTGAGCGGCACGGATCGCTATTGGATAATGCGCGCTCAGCTTGCACAGATAGTTCCTGCGAGCAAAGAACCAATTCGACTTCATGGGAGGATGAATTTGACCACGTCACTTTCCAATCATCCGAACTTGGATACTTGTGCAGATGACCCCCGTCCTTGCGTCCTTTCGCAGGCCAAGATGCATTACCTACGAATATGGCGCCATTCCCCCGACCCAGAGATTCACGTCCCGTATTTCGAGGGCCTTCTATGCCTACCCACCGAGAAATCTCTGTCCGAGCTCGTCTTGCGCATATCCAAAGTCCTTGAGTTGTACGCCAACCCCCACTCGCGGATCACTGACCTTTTCTGGAAAATATTGCTCGAGCATGGTCGAGAGCTGAAAGCGGAGCACAAGGCACGGCTCCTGTCCGTGGTTTCAAACAGAGTATTGAAGTTCAAACCTACCGATATCAATAGGCGCGCCTTTTCTGCCTTCAAGATCCCTGATGGGACCAACAAGAGTCACAATTACGTTGCTCTTGACATCTCTGGACTCAGTTCGTCGCTCGGTAATGCGGTTTTCCCAACCTATTCTCCTAGTCGGGCTTTCCCTCCCGAAGTTCATCAATGGGCATCCTCTCAGGCGTCATCAACATTCGTTTCGACCCATTCACCCGATCTGCGATGGTGGAGCCTTTGCCTTCTCCCTATTTGCAAGTTATCGAAGGCACCTGCAGGTGCTATCCCCGCACTGCCGCAAGTGGGAGCGGGCGTTGAATGGCGAACCGTTTTATTATTGGCCATGTTGGACCGGACTCTGGCAGGAGTCAACGTGATGTCAACACCGCAGTCAAGAAAAGACGTACAAGACTTTATACGTCCCGTATGGCTTGCTTGGAAGGAGACTGAAATCCCTAACACCAGACGACCAGTTAACGTCATTCGAACCATTACTGCGACATTTTTTCGCCTTGGTGCGAAAGCGTTGGACGAGCCATTGGTTCAAGGATGCTTTCGGTTTTGTGTGGCCAACAACCTTTTCCAAGTAATCAATGCCGAGAACGAGAGGATTCAGGCGTATGATTTACGTCTCGCATATGTCTCCGCGTCGATCAAATGTGGAAAAAGAAATTTACAGGAGGTTTTGTCCTCTTTACAGTTGCCAGGGACCCAATGGCGGACCGAATTGTTGGAGGGGTTGATGCGGCATTACATCTCTTACGATGTATTTGCAGCACATGGGATCTATCTTTCCGGCAAGGAGCACGATGTCGAATTCTCGTCCGCTCTTATCCACAGCATGTCTTTGGCTCTTGTAACTTCCACCACCTGGCATATGTCCCTTCCGTTTCTCCGTCATCCTGGTTTCTCTCGTGACCAAGTGCAAGAATTGGCCGGTGCCATCCTGTCTGTCTTCCGTGAGGAGCGTCGCGAATATATCGGTCCCACTCATGCACAGTTGTTAGGAGACACAATATGGGGATTATACGCTCATCACGCGCCTCCGAAACAGCTCAAGTACCCGATTCGATTCTTCTTTCAGATCATGATCGCCTCTGGTTGTCCTTCCAGAGCCATCAGTCTTGTGGAAGCCATCCATGGCCGAGTGTCTGATTTTTTCACGACGAGGCTTTTACTGAGGCTGGCGCGCACGCTTGTCCGGTATCGTCATATCCACCTTATACCTCGCCTACTCCGATTAGTTCCCCCGTTCCCCACCCGTGGTTCTGAAGACTTTCACCGAAAGGTCACGTTGCTCGTTGCCCGGGCGGGTGCACATGCTAGAGCCAATGTGGTGCATAGGATGAGCATCAGGCAGAAGGTTTGGCGTACTGGAAGAGAATCTATGGCTCGCAATGTTGGTTTCAATGTGAGAACCCCCTCCATTTTTCACGCCCTTAAGATCATCCCTATTTTGGCCCGGAATCCTTCTCACATTCCGTCGATTCAATACGCGGTGAACATCCTTGTTCGAGCGAAACGTTCTTATGCTGCAAAAAAACTCCTTGAAAGATCCATTCACCTTGATGAGAAAACGAGGACGTCTCTAGGGAATACACTCCTCCATGGTGCTCTGAAGCAACATATCCTGCGCAATGGCAGGCTTGTTCGCCATATTCTACGCAGAAAGGAATCGCTCGAGAAGAGCTGTGGGTTTGTCCCCGATCGGGTCACAACGAACATCATCATCAAGAGCGTCCTTCGCTGGCGGGAGGCTATAACGGTGCAGAAAGTGCGGGCACTGTTTGACCACATGATACGGTGTGGGTACCCGGCCTCGCCGCGTTGGTGCGGGGAAAATGGAGTTCCCTTCGGAACGCCATTGTCTTCCCCCATGTTTGAAGTCCCGAAGCTTCCTTCGAACATATCTTTTGAGAGGCACGTGCGTCCGATGTACAAGATGTTTGTGAAGGCGCTGTACGCGAGGCAAGATGTACGGGGTGCGAAGATAATTGTTGGGATTTTGAAGGAAGAGGAAGTTGCGGCGATGTGGAAGAGGGAAGAAAGGAATCGGGCAAGGAAGGAGGGGTTGATTAGAAAGTGGAGGCGGGAGAGGGTTGAGAAAGTGGAGAGACAGAGAGTCGTAGATGAAATGTCGACAGAACTTTTGTAGTTGTTTGATGGAGACTTGCCTAAAACGGGCGTATCATGATCATGATGTACATGACTCATTGCAACAAATTCCGTTATTAATAGAGTCGCTTGCTGAACACATTGTTTAGAACTTGCGTTACGTCCCCCATCATGTCGTCTTTCAAAGGCAAGACGACAGCTACACCAGGTCGGAATCCGTACGTGACACCTTTCTCTTACATATTGCAGTCATGATCCGATGTTTGACGTAGGAAGATCCATGGTCACATACCTGGCTATCCGCCTGGTTCGAAGTTCAAAGATCGAATGGAATGTAGCACCGCAGGCGTCCATGCTCCTTTGAGGGCTGGAATACACGGAAACGCCGAGAATGGCGCCTATTCAGTCGTACTGTACGTTCCCTCCAAGCGCTTCTTCCAAGCGGACATCCTGCCTCATGCGTCCGCCACCGTTTTAGATCCTATGGCTATAAAGATGACAAGGATTATGGCGAAACGTGGTACGGATGTTCCTTGATCTGCCACATGATTATTTCCACTTATGGTCCCGTTGCCCAGCACGTACTCTGGCCAGGGTGCGTGCCGAACCCGCTTGGTCTCTCGGGAGACATCATGCTGACGCGAACATAGGCGGCCGCAATACCAAAGGAAGTAAGCTGGACGAAATGCTGGGTAAAGAGGTGAGCCGCTGAGCAGAGGATCCAGCGGACCGAGCTTACGAGCCGATGATGCATCGTCTAGAAATGGGACGGGGATCGAGATGGTGATCAACAGTGGGTTTTTGGGAACAAGGCTTTGAAGGTGAGAGTCTTCCAATCTTTCCTGATAGCAGCTTTCTCGTATCCTTATAGATCTCTTGTACAACTCGAAAACCAGTCCGCCTCATCAGAGGTGCCGATAAAACCGGCCAAGCAAAGTACGCTCCAGCATCAGGGTATAGCTTTTTGTGATTGTTCCTGTGGCAAGGGCTGATGATCTCACTAGGTACCGGTATGACGGTCTCTACGTCGTTGAAAAGGTAAAGCATACCTTCAGGATGTTTGCATGAGCAGCTGACATGTACAATCAGGCATCGATCGAACCTGGAGAAGGAGGCTTTCTGACGTGCAAATTTTTCCTTGGTGTATGTACTCTTCATCTCATTGCCCGATCTCGTCATTGATGGCGGCATCAGCGCCTTCCCGGCCAGCCTCCTCTTCCAGGAGACGAACCATGGAAAAATTATGCAGATAAAACGCTTGAAGCTGGGCCATCCAAGGTACAGTAGTCTGTGGGGACACATGGGGGCTGATATATGACTGTTTATAGCTCCCCGTTTCCAGCGCCAGGTCCAATGACCAGAGCAGAACCAATCCTCGATCCCTGGGGACCATTGGCAGCACTTTCAGAATTCTACCTGAGGTAGGATCCCTTCCTTGTTTCAAAGCATCGATACAATTTCTCGCCGTCATCCAGGCAGGTCCAGCACATTCTTCCCGCCCAATTTCCCGTCCTCGGGCCTCACCAGAAGTAAACCACAATGTTTCCTCGTTTTGAATCCTCATTCACTCTATTATGCAGCTTCTACCCATCGCGACCATCCCAGTGAAGAGATCTAGGGCCTCGCCTGAAGTGAGAAATATTTTGTCGGATTGATATAACTTCTTAATGTCGGTTGCGAACAGCCATCTCCTCCCCCCACGGTGAAGAAACCCTTCCGGAAATCCCTTCATGAGGTTGATCTTTCCAGGATGTATGCGGGAATGAAGGCTCGTCTTCGTCGACTAATATTGGAAGTACAAAATCGAATTGTTTTCTTTCCAGCCACTACCCATCCGCAGACAGCACCCGCTCCCCTCTAAGCCACCCCGGTCCCCAGAATTCCCTTTCTCCATTAACTATCAGATGTCATCTCGACTTGAAGGACCTCCGCGTCCAGCCGAGGTTGCCCCGCTTTGGATGGTGCCAGTAAAGCGACACCGAGATGTTGACGACAATGGTTTGGAGGATGAAAGCGAGGAGGAAGGAGTTCTTTTTGGAGGCGACAGCGACGAGGAGATTTTTAGAAGCGATACGGAGGATGGGGAAATTTCGGAGGCCTCTGGTGGTCCTGATGGAGACAGGTGGGCAACTGTGGCGGGCAAGAAGAAATATCAAGACTTCAGGTTCAAAAAAATGAAACTGGACGATGTTTAATGGGTTCGAATCTTATATCGCATAATAAATTAATGAGTATCCGTTGGAATTGACGGTCTTCATGACGATAGCTACAACAAATAAATTTTGTACGATGTTCATGCCTGCAGCCAGCTGCAGTTTACGTCATTCACTTGTTCTCCTTTACTCCACTGACTCGTGTTTTCTGGTTCGCGAACTATCCTCCTTTTACTGCAGCGCCTGGCAATGACGTCTCGTAAATATAGCGCTCATCATTTCAATGTGCAGAAAGGAAATTTGGTCCCGTGCCGGCTGCTTTGACTCCATAATCTTGACTCTTGAGGATTCCTTGCGCTCCTTGTATTCCCTCGTAACTGGATTCCTTCTGACAATCTCAAGGTCAGTAATAATTTCTGGACTCAACCTCCAATCTAGCAGTTGCTAGGAGAAATCCCTGTGATACCATATACGATCGAAAAAGTGAATTCTCTATCATATGCGAGTCGCCTTCAGAAGAACTGACAGGAGACCTGAACATGGTCTCCTGTTTTTTCGAGTATAAATGATCTCTCGTCTTCGCTCTTTGGTCTTCAGGTTCCCCAGGCCATCCTCGTTCTTCACCTCGTCGATTCTCTACTACCCCTTTTCAAAAATGAAATTCTCGACCTCATTCTATGTGCTCTTTGCTCTTGCCAGCGGACTTGGCGCCGCCGCGAATCATCAGGACGCCGCCGAGGTCGAGTCTCTTGAGGTATGTCTTCCCATAATCCGTCGGGTTAAGTTCTAGGGCTCATCTTTTTTTCACTACCTTTTTTAGAAACGAGGGGACTATGGTGGATTCGATGGCGGACATGAAGGCCAGTACGGCCATGGATGGCGTGACGACTATGGCTACGACAGGGATGTTTACAATCATGATGGGTACGGCCATGGTTATGGCGGCGATCATTACGATCACAAATGGCATGGTAAGAAGTGGGGTGATGGGTATGGCAAGTGGGATAAGGGGTACGGGAAGAAGTTTGATTACGATGGGCACGACGATTACAAGCACCACAAGCACCACCACCGCAAACATCGTCACCACAAGCTCCGCTACAACAAAGAAGATCATCATTATTAAACCATGTCAGTCCTTGTAAAAGTAATTACGCCGGCTAGTCGGTAGAATGCGTGAATGTTTAATGATACTCACACGTCGACTTCCTCTCGAGAACTTGGTGGCTGAGCCAAGTGTCAAAAAAAAAATTAAGGATATAGCGTCGGATTTTTTTCTAACAGCCTTGATGAGGCAACTAACTAACCACCGCGGGTAAATATTTCCAAAAGCAGGCATTGGTCAGCTTGGCCAAAGCCCTTCCAGCAACGTTAACCCAGTCGTGTTTTTTAGGTTCACCACTAGGCTCACATAAGCACCTCACACGACACCGAAACGGTGAGGGTCTTGGTATGAGACTAGGTTCACCACCACAATTGACACAGCGCAATGCACTACAATATGATTTGTTACATTTTACATCTCACATGATGCCATTTGAACTTCATATTGACACTGCTCAACTCTTGTTTGTCACAGAAACTAACACTAAATTCTCTTTTGCTTGTGATTCATGCATTCTAATCCAATTTGGGTTGTCCAAGCCCTCTGAGATGCTATCCACGAGTATCCTACAAGGTATTTTCCATGAAAAAAACAGACGTCTGAAATTTTTTTAAGATGGAGGTGGGACTAACTAACTAACCAACCCTATATCATTAATTTTTTTCTGACATCTGTCCCCCTTGGGCTGAGTGGATTTAATCCTACTTATATAAGTTAGCCAAGTTTTTTTTTGTGTTGAGTTTATTGTTGCTGAAAGTGGCAGCCTTACTGTCCCGACATATAGAGAGGCAACCATCATGCTAATGGTCGCTTGGTTGTGTTGCCTATTTACCCCCATGTAACACATAATGGTTGCTTGGTTGCGAGCCAGAATATGTGACTATTGTAATGATCAAGCTCAGTTGACCGAAGGGTTCAACTATATATTTGTGTAAGTACCTGTAATGATCAAGCTAACATGAAGGGGTGAGTAGATGAAGATGAGACATAAAGTAAGGGTAACATACCTCAGTCGACTGAAGGGTTCAACTGAGGTATCATGTTTTGTACAGTAAGTAGTTAAGGGGAATTTATGAATGTTGGAGCAAATAGATATGAATTTCATACCGGTATAGTGGCACATTGTGGTGATGCACCGAGTGGCTGAGAGACCGTATGGTCACTGCCCGAACGTGAGAGCCCAACCTACAACACTCCCCCTGGCTCATCGCGCTCAGTGTTCTCAACTCCCTCATCTCCCCCTGTTCCCTCATTGTCATCACAGAGACATAACATGATGCATGCGTGGCGGTGAGCAACCTGTTTAAGTGGCTTTGTAAAGACATTGGCAAGGTTCTCGGAGGATAGAATGTACTGAATGGCAATCTCCCTATTTTTGATGCATTCATGCATGAAGTGATGGTGGATGCTGATGTGTTTGACACGGGAGTTATGTTTCGTGTTCTTAGTGAGGGAGACTGCACCATTGTTGTCGTTGTAGAGGACTGCAGGCCTTGGCTGGGGAAAACTGACCTTGTTCATTGCAGAATACATCCATTTGATTTGTTTTGCCAATCTCGCTAAGGACATATACTCTGCCTTGATCATGGACAAGGTGACAGTCTGCTGGTACTGTGAGCCCCAAGCGGTTGGTCCTCCAGCTTGCAAGAAAACATGGCCTGCACAGGAGCGTCAGGTGTCGATATCTCCTGCATAGTCTGCGTTGACATATCCTACAGGTGCGAGATTTATGTGGTCTTTGCCACCATAGGTGATCTTGTAGTGCAGCATGCCCTTGATATACCATAAGACATGCATCAAAGCATTCCAGTGGGGCTTGCTGGGGTTTGAGGAATACTTGCTGAGTGTGGAAACCATGTAGAATAAGTCAGGGCATGTGGTGACTTGTGCGTACATGATCAAGCCCAAGACCTTGCAGTACAGTTTGTCGGCCATAAAGTGGTGTTCCTTGGATGTTGTGGGTACCTGTGCTTTGTTGAGGCTGATGCTGAGGGGAAGTAGATTCGTCTTGGGGGCGCAGTCAGCCATGCCATATTTCTCCAAGACCCATTCGAGGTAAGCACGCTGCGATATGCTCAACATCCCTGCCTTCCTGTTCCTTTCAATCTTAATCCCCAAAACCAGCCCAGCCTTGCCCAGATCCTTCATCTCATATGTCCTCTCCAGCTCCTCCTTTGCCCTATCTGCTTCCTCCGTTGACGAAGAGACTCTTGTCATATTATCAGTGTACGTGCTGGTGATGGTGACTTCTCCATTCACATGGCGGGAACAAACCGAGGGGTCAGCCTGGGAGCAGTAGCACCCGAGGTCTGCCATGTCCTTATTGAGTGAGTCCCACCAGTTGTAGGCACTATCCATCAGTCCATACAAGGATCATAGTAGTTCAGCAATTGAGCCATCATGGAGTTTGATGTAGACTTTTGCTTGGGGTAGAGAGTTGAGGTATGCCATGATGTAGTCGATCTGCCAAGCCTCCATGTTGTTTGCAGCAGCAATCACAAGGTTCATCCGCAAGGATTCATAGTAGACTACTGATGTGTAGGACTCAAAGAAGTCCACCCCTGGTACCTGGGTGGACCCCTTGGCTACAAGACGAGCCTTTCTTGCGGTCAACTTCCCATCTCTGTTGAACTTGTTGGCGAAGGTCCAGCGGGTCTTGATAGTGCGTTGATATGCACAGTCAGGGTAGGTGAAGAGCATGCAAGTGCGATGAATCACACCAACACACACAACCACCAACACAAAACAACCTAGCAATTGGCTAGCCTGTTTCCAACAGTGGGCGGGTTCAGGGTGACAGAGTCTAAGAAGTCTCCTTCTTCAAAATACTCAGGGAATCACAAGTTCAGGTAGAATCGCAATGGTTCAATCATCACAAGTTCGATGGTATTGGTTTCAAGGTATGGCTAGACCGCAAATGATCCACAAGATACAACAGACAAAGGCAATCCCAATAGTCCCTTGGACTTCAATCCAAAACACAAATGGCAGTTACCCAGTCAAGTTGGCAATCAATTCTTGATTCCAATGAGTCTCAGAACTCCTTACTTTACACTCAGTGTTTACCACAACACTAGTCGATTGGAGGCAGTTCCATACTACCGAAAACCTACAGACTAGCAAGCCTTTTATACATGAATGAGTGCATATCTCAATAAAATATAGAAATGAATAATAATAATAGTTTAATCGTGCCAATACTCAAAAGAGAAGTCCATGTTTCATCAAGAACCTGTTATGGAACAGCCTCTTATCTAATCTTTTACATCTTATCATTGTTTGGTCTTGTGGACATTATTATAAGGTTCAAGGGTGGACACATGTTGGACACATGGTAAACACACCGATCTCAT
>Ga0307516_10000872_pt1 | contig 41491 bp, 38 predicted proteins | sample 19_EM_MG_FD_203310 | JGI IMG/M metagenome (GOLD analysis project Ga0307516, IMG submission 203310) | Populus trichocarpa ectomycorrhiza microbial communities from riparian zone in the Pacific Northwest, United States - 19_EM | ecosystem: Host-associated > Plants > Roots > Unclassified | place... | reverse complement strand
GAACCCCTTGAGATTATTTCGTTGTATAGCGACGACAAGAAAGAACCTGACTATTATTCGTACCCTACTCTTGATTCTAATTCGTCGTTACGTGACTCCGGTGCCAGACAGGACCCCAGTCTTACACACGGTGCGTCCAGAAGGAAAATGCCCTGCCATGCTCCGTCCGGTAAGCAGATGCCGTGGCGATCTGCGTCTGGACGCACGGTGCCGTGACGAGCTGCGTCCGAATTCACATTGCCTGTGTGTTTTGTGTTGGGAGCGGTATGTGTGCTGACAGGATGCGTCCAGAGCGTCCCGAGCGCCTGGTGTGTCCGGACGCAGATTTTTTTTCCTGATGTACATCATTGTAGAATGATAAAGAATCATACAAGGTGAAAAGCACTTACATATAAACTCTGCAGTATCATTGTAGTCCGTAGACATCTTGCCATAAGCCCTTGTTGTTTAGTTGGAGGTGGTTATTTGGGGGTGGTTGTTTGGAGGTGGTTGTTTGTAGGTGGTTGTTTTGCTCAAGGTAGTTGTACCGTAGATGCAATATGGCAGGTTCCCCATAGTGGATGACAGCGAGAGGACAGTGTGCAGCAAGGTGGACAGGACAGTGACAGTGGCATGCTGTCAGTGTGCTGCAAGGTGGACAGGAAAGGGATAGTGGAGTGGTGGCAGCACATAGCGAGGCAGGGAAGGGTTGTGGGAAAGAAAGTGTGATTCTTCTTCTATTAAAGAAATTAGGAAACAAGTTGTTGTATAAGGAAGGAAAAGGAAGAAAGAAAGAAAGAAGTTGGCAATGGCTCCTTTTGAGGATATCCATCACCCACACAGTATCACTCCACATTACATCCTCCCATATTCCAGTTAGTACTAAGGCTCCAGGCCTAGCTAACACCCGCTATGAAACTGGAGTGATAATGCATCACTGGAGTTATGGTAGGATCGTTATATCTTAGTCACGTTTTCGATAATTCACAGCAGAATAGTGTAAGAGGTATCGTTACAGTTTCTCTCTGTCATCCTCCTCATTTACACAGTGCGCTGAACACCTATAAGAGCGGAATCATCATACACTGCCATGGTCCTCTATCCTTTCACCTTATCTTCAGGAATGTAGAGACATGTAAGTGCATATCAATCCACTCTTTGTCTTCAGCGTGTCACACCTCCAATTCCTGCTCTTTTTCCTCAACGCACACGCATCCTATTCCTCCTCTTTTTCTTCCGTGCATACATATCCCATTTCAGCTCTTTTTCCTTAGTGCACACCATTTCCCTATCCTTTGTCCTCAGCGTGTACCAGTTCCCTCTCCTTTGTCCTCAGAAATTCACTGACATATGCACCAGCCAAAGCCAAGATGAACATGGGCCTAAATCTAGAGTGTACTCATCCTGACCGGTACTGACGACAAGATACAGCTCGGCAGCAAACCTTGTCATTCCCATAGCTTCTATAGGTCACACAGGTTCTACTTTGCTGCTGTCAAGTAGTCCCCAGCAAACCACTTTGGCTGCCAAGGACCTACTTCCACTCTTGCCTCCTGCCTAGACTCTTGTACACTGTATGTCATTCGAGAGACCGTTGATGTTGAAGAGTATACTATTCGAAAGACTGTTGACGTTGAGGGGTATCATTCGGGAGTCTGTTGGTATCAAAGAGTGTATCAGTTGAGAGACCATCGACATACAGTGTGTCGCTTCAGAGACCGCCAACATACAGTGTGTCACTCAAGAGACCGTCGATGTGCATATCCACCAAATATCACTTTCATTCTTGTTGAGCCGTTAGCCCATCATACTAGGGTATAACATACTCCGTGAAAAAAAGTATAAAGAAGCTAAGGATTGTGGGAAATGTGGGGTGTGAATGTCAGGTGAATTTTCCATTACTAGTGTTTTAGGGTTGACAAAATTCATATAGAACCCCCCAATACTGGATCAACACTGTAAACATCTCAACTCCTTCAACCTTACAACTTGTCTCCATAGACAGACAGATCACCATGGATACACAACTCTTCAGACTTGGTGACCACTCTGGTGCCAAGAATCTGGCTAAAGGCATCATTAGAAAGCCTGTCCAAACAACCGACTCTTCAAAATCAGTATCCAAATGCACTGGACACATCAGAGCCAACAAACACAGTAAATTCGTCAACGCCATAAACAACACTCAGGAGTCAACTTCGCATAGACATTCCAATAATAGCAGTGGTAATCCCTCAGGTAGTGACAGTGAGCATTTCAATAACAACCTTGAACACCAAAACCTGATATCTCCTATCACACATGAACAGAAGATGGTTAAGAACCAAGTGCTTAAGACTCCTTCGGAAGATATACTCTCCAGATGCAGTGATATCAGCAAGGTTTCACAGATCTCAACACCAGCATCCGTCCGTCATAGGCAGATTATATATCCACTACTTCAACCTCCGCTGGATGACAACAAGGATAGTGCTGATGATGATGAAGTTAATGTCAACACTGATCATGAGGAAGATGAGGATGATGTGGATATCATCGAAGACGATTACATTCATAGTGTCAGTGCTAGTGTGAAACAACATCATTTGGAGACCTTCTAGAGCTGTAGCAGTACTACAAAGGAAAAAGTCTTCCAAGTCACAGTAAGTTCACCACAATTCCTAAGTTAAGATCATCTACCAATTAAACAAATACAGGATACTACAGACTACGCAAATACAACATTGCAGAAAGCAATCAATAAGTTTGTTCACAAAGGATACAAGCTTGTTGGACTGAAATGCAAGTAAGATACCGCAAAGCTTGACGATATCTTTGTTGACTACAGAAGAGAGGTATTCAACTGGCTCATTTCTACCGCTTGGTAGTACTTCATAAGAAATATCGACATTCCAGACAGTCAGTTTCCAATTCTGATTAATCATGCTGTATTGGATATCTGCAATGAGAACACCATAGAATTCAACACCCTTTTTATGAAGCTTCAGAAATGGTATAAGAACTGGGCTGACAACTACATTCAAGGTGCATAGGAGGTTTTGAGCTAAATTAGATAGCAGAACTCTGATTGGAACGGTTTCACCAAAGTTCAACTACATGGTTTCTATCAGAACAAATTCGGTTTTGAGTATTTGCTACACATGATAACATATATCTACGCAGGTACCATAGATTGGTGAAACTCATTGAACCATGCTGGCCTAAACTGCTTGTACAGGACCATTTTCACTTGGACTATAGTGTTAGTATTATCAATCAACTAACAGTGATGTGTTTATGCTGACTTTTAACTTAGATTCCTCCATATAAGCAATGAAGATCCTGTTAGCTTTCTGTGTAGCTTGGCTCTTGATCACATCAAGAAGGTGGCTGCTGCGGATGGTCTGAAGGACGATTCTCTTTACTCAGCATATGATCTTATGCCAGCAAAGCCAGTCAGGGCTAGGAGGACTTTAAGGAAGACTACACTTGCAATCGAGGAGGAGAACTCTGACTTTATGATCATCCCTGCTACCTGACTGTAGTTGGTTGCTAGAGTATAAGATGATATTTGTATTGAGAAAAGTATTCAGATGGTTCTTTCATGAAATATGGGTAGTGAGATTCTGATAATAGATTTTGTTTCGATTTCTATCTTCGCCATTGTCTACATATTCCTTCTGTTTGTGGCTGGTTATCAGCTCAGTGTGTACTGGGAGCTTACCACCACCAACACCAGAACTGCCAGAAAATCATGAGAGTATCAGAGAGCAGTGAAAAGAGTAGAAGAACAAGGTTATCAAAAAATTCTTTCAATTGCAGTAGTGGTGGTGAGTCTGGTGGAAATTTCAAAATTGCATTCCACTCTAGCCTCCTGCCTAGACTCTTGTGCGCTGTGTGTCATTCGGGAGACCGTCAATTTTGAGAGGTATCATTGCGGAGACTGTTGACATTGAACAGTGTGTCAGTTGAGAGACCGTCAATGTACCGTGTGTCAATCTAGAGACTGTCAAAGTTGAGCAGTGTCATTCGAGAGACGGTCGACATTGAGGGGTATCATTCGGGAGACCGTTGATATTGAAGAGTGTCATTCGCGAGACTGTTGATGTTGAAGACTCTGTCATTCGTGAGATCGTCGACCTGAAGAGGTGTCATTTGGAAGACCATCAACGTCGAAGAGAGTGTCATTTGGAAGACCGTCAATGTCGAAGAGTGTGTCAGTTCAAAGACCGTCAATATACAGTGTGTCACTTGAGAGACTGTCAACATACAGGGTGTGACTTGAGAGGCTGTCGATGTGCACATCCACCAAATACAAGGGGAAAAAAAATAATTGCGTCCTGAGCATCTGGACGCACTAGACGCACTGGACCTTTTGGACACAACCTGCTTAACTCGGACGCAGATCGCCATGGCACCGTGTGTCCAGACGTAGCTCGCCACGGCATCTGCCTACTGGAGGGAGTGTGGCACACCTATGGGCTGCAGATAGATGACCTGATTCAGTCTAGGGTAGAGACATGTTCCCTTGACCACACCAGTTCTATGCCAGCAAGGGTATGCCCTGCTAGTGCCGAACCACAACGTAAAAATATGTACCGACATGTAAGCGTCAGTACTGACGTAAATTCGAGTTCTGGCAACGTACAGGTCGGTACCAGGTCCGCAATACTGAGCGGTACTGTACTGGATTACGCCACAGTATTGGTAGTGGTGGGTACTTCGTTGTAATGACGAGTAGACAAACGAACAGGCCTGGCAGCTAACGCTGTGTGCTGCACCAATACAACCGCCTGATAACGGTACTGACTGGTACTGGTTGGTACGCCCCCCGCAGTGGTCTACCAATGTTCCCGCCACGCCACACCGTGTACCGACCTGTACGGAATCTGGCCGCGCGCAGCGAACCAAAGCTATAACATATTGTGATAGTACGGATGCGTACTGCACAGTACTGCTCATCACAGTATGATACTGGTGTCGCCGCCTGACCGCATACCGTGCAGTACTGGTGTCGCCGCCTCACCGCACACTGTACCGACCAGTACGGAATCTGGCCGCGCACGGCGAACCGAAGCTAAATAATACTGCGATAGTACAGATTCGTACTGCACAGTACTGCTCGGTACAGTATGATACTGGTGTCGCCGCCTGGCCACATACCATACTGACCAGTACGGAATCCGGCCACGCGCGGCGAACCGAAGCTAAATTATACTGGCAAAGTATGGATGTGAACTGCACAGTACTGTTCGTCACAGTACGATACCGGTGTCGCCACCTGGCCACGTACCGTGCAGTACCGGTGTCGCCACCTCGCCGCATACCGTACCGACCAGTACAGAATCCGGCCACGTGCGGCGAACCGAAGCTAAATCATACTGGGATAGTACGGATGTGTACGGCACAGTACCGCTCGTCACGGTACGATACCGGTGTTGCCGCTGGGCCGTGTACCGTGCAGTACCAGTGTCGCCGCCTCGCTGCACACTGTACCGACCTGTACGGAATCTGGCAGCACGCAGTGAACTGAAGCCAAACCAGACTGGGATAGTACGGATGTGTACTGCAAAGTACCGCTCGTCACAGTACGATACCAGTGTCGCCAACTGGCCATGTACTGCGCAATACCGGTGTAGCCACCTTGCTGCACACCATACCGATCTGTACGGAATATGGCCACCACTGTGTAGTATCGCTCGGCGCATTGCGATACCATTGTTCCCACATAGCTGCGTACTGTGCTGTATGTGAGTGAGTGTGAGTGTGAGTGAGAGTTTGAGTTCGCTGTGCATAAGGATGATTCGCACCCTTGTGTTGTCACTTTTTCTGATTTCTCTCTTATTCCACGCCTCCGTTCATTCGTGGCATTCCTCGCCCAGTGTGGCTTGCTCACGGCCTTGCATGCAGCAAGTCCCATTGACACTTTTGCTTGCGCAGCGTAACGCGTTCCCGGCATTACTGGATCGGCGCGACCACTTCACAGCGTTGTTCGTTCCCAGCATTGCTTACCCAGCAAGTCCCATTCACAGTATTGTTCGCACAGCGTGACTCGTTTCCAGCGGCTCGTTCATAACGATCGCATCTCTTTAATCCCTCAGTTCCAGGCAGCTGGTAGCTAGTGGTTCCTAGTGATTTCATACCAGGCTATAGATATGTACTGTGTTGTATCAAACATTGCTGTGAAGTATCTTATGATTAATTTGCCTACTCATCCTATATAGTGGCTGGTACAACCCATTACTAATCTATGCAGAAGTCCGTTGGTATTGTGCAGATGCCTATAGCGATACTCTTGTCGCCACCTCGATCCATACTGTACCGAACTATAAGGAGTTAGGCCACACCCACCAATCCGAAGCTAACGCAGACGGGAATTGTACTGATTCGCACTGCGGAGTACGTCTCAGCTTGGCTCGGTGCGGTGCTGGTGTCCGCATCTGGCCGCCTATGGTACAGAACTGTGAGGAGTTTGACTGTACGCAGCATTCCGAAGCTAAACCAGGGTCAAATTGTACAGACTCGTACTATACAGTAACGTTCGGCACAGTGCGATACTGCCGTCGCCACCTGGCCGCACACCGTACCAACTGTGAAGAGTTTGGGCAAGCGGAACGATCCGAAGTCAAATCAGACTGGGATTGTACAGATATGTACTATGCAGTACCGTTCGGCAGAGCACATTAATGGTGTCCCCCACCCAGCCGCACACCGTACCAACTGTTAAGAGTTTGGTTGCGTGCTGCAATCTAAAGCCAAATTAGACCAGAATCGTATGGCCGTGTACTGCGCAGTACCCCTCGGCCTAGTGCAATACTGGCATCCCTATCTGGCCGCACACCGTACCACCTGTAAAGAGTTTAGCCCAGGGGAACGATCCGAAGTCAAATCAGACTGGAATTGTACGGACATGGACTACGCAGTACCGTTTGGCAGAGTACATTACCGGCGTCCCCCACCCGGCCGCACACTGTACCAACTGTTAAGAGTTTGTCCGCACGCAACGATCGGAAGCCAAATCAGACTGGAATTGTACGGACGTGTACTATGCAGTACCGTTCGGCACAGTACAATACCGCCGTCATCACCTGGCCCCACACAGTTCTAACTGAAGAGTTTGTCCGCATGCAACGATCCGAAGCCAAATCAGAGTGGAATTGTACGGACATGTACTACGCATTACCGTTCGGCACAGTGCGATAGCGGTGGCCCCAGCCGGCCACACCCCATACCAACTGTGAAGAGTTTGGGCGAGCGGAACGATCCGAAGTCAAATCAGACTGGAATTGTACGGACGTGTACTACACAGTACCGTTCGGCACAGTGCGATAGCGGTGGCTCCAGCCGGCCACACCCCGTACCAACTGTAAAGAGTTTAGCCGAGGGGAACGATCCGAAGTCAAATCAGACTGGAATTGTACGGACATGGACTACGCAGTACCGTTCGGCAGAGTACATTACCGGCGTCCCCCACCCGGCCGCACACCGTACCAACTGTTAAGAGTTTGTCCGCACGCAACGATCGGAAGCCAAATCAGACTGGAATTGTACGGACGTGTACTATGCAGTACCGTTCGGCACAGAACAATACCGCCGTCATCACCTGGCCCCACACAGTTCTAACTGAAGAGTTTGTCCGCATGCAACGATCCGAAGCCAAATCAGAGTGGAATTGTACGGACATGTACTACGCATTACCGTTCGGCACAGTGCGATAGTGGTGGTCCCAGCCGGCCACACCCCGTACCAACTGTGAAGAGTTTGGGCGAGCAGAACGATCCAAAGTCAAATCAGAGTGGAATTGTACGGACATGTACTACGCAGTACCGTTTGGCAGAGTGCATTACTGGCGTCCCCCACCGGGCCGCACACCGTACCAACTGTTAGGAGTTTGGTCGCGTGCTGCAATCTGGAGCCAAATCAGACCGGAATCGTATGGCTGTGTACTGCACAGTACTGCTCGGACCACTGTGCGATACCGGTGTCCCTGTCTAGCTGGGTACGTGTAGTATCAATATGGCTGCGTGCAGCGAATCGAAGCCAAATCAGACCACAATCATACGGACACGTACTGTGCGCTACCGCTCGGCGAAGTACGATACCGGCATGGCCACCCGGCCGTACACAGTACCAACCCGCACGCACATTGGCATTCGGTCGCGTTTCAATGGAGTGGCCCCTTCCTGTATAGAATTACTACTTGCTTGCTGTTTCCCCGCCAAGCCGCATGCTACACTGGCTTCTACTGGTCGCTCCCGCAGACACTGGCCCTTCTGAATGTTCATATCAAACACCTCACATCGGTATCTTACGATATCGCATGTGTGAATCATCACAAGTCACTCATTGCAGTCACTACCTGTGAGTTTTACTTTGTTTTCGTTGCCGCCAGTAGTGTGTGGTATCGAACCCCAATCAAATCACCATGCTTCTTTGAATGGAAAAATTTTCCTGCCTCCGTACCGTTGAGGACAGTTCAGTGTGCTACTGTACGTGTGTACCATAATGAGATGCTGCCCCTTAAGCATAACCCCAGCCGATCCCGATAGCCGGTGTTGGATTATGCCACTAGGTATTGCTTGTCGCTACATTCATTCCGGTCTAAAACGCGTCAATCGCAACCAATTGCACCGCCAACCTCTCGCTAATCACTGTAGCAGCCTTTGTGACAACTGACGCCTGTTCACCATCCATTGAGAGCACGATGTCTCTTGCTTCGAAGAAATCAGAATCACATGATTGCAATCTAGATCGCGTGCTCAATCAATTGTTTAATTCCAGTGGTTGATATCCAATCAAGCTGTGTTTTCACTGGCTGACTTCAGAATAGGACCTCAATTTGCCGATCACGTACACATGGCCCCAATCATTACCGAGCAACCGGCCAACATTCCGCCTTTGAACTCGCGGACGCAGACAAGAATTACAAATACGTAGTGGAGGGTGATTGTATGTGCTACGTATGTCTCATTAGCTGAAACTACTGACATTTATGCAGCGGGAATACTTTCGTGGTGGAATGATATGGGCCACACCAGATACAGAGGACGATATCCAAGACATCATGAATTCCACTGGGTTGACGCGCAAAACTCTCCTACAAGCGATGAGCAACGAACAAAAACGATACAGAGGCGAGGGGTACAGCGACGATGATCTCAAGGGGTTACGAGTGAGCAATAACCTTGTGTTGAAGCTTGACAATGCCTGTGAGGCACTCAGCGTGTGTATTCAGTCGGGGTCACTGCCCACAGGTGCTGACAAAAAGTTGAAACGCATCGCAAATCTTGTGGTATTTATTTCCTTCCTGGTGCGAAATACCTCTGATTTTGAACTACAGGCTCAGGCATTGGAGTTGCAATCCAGCACGTGAAAGTACATTCCAGTACAGGCCGGAATGTATTTTGGCCCTCTCCATTATCAAAATGGACTGTTTCTTTGTCTGTTAGAGACTGGGAATCATCAGTATAACTTTGTACTCAATAGAATGTTCCGCGACCCATGGGTATTTAAATGGCATGAGCCCGTTCTGAACACTCAACCAACCAGCTAAACTTTGCTTTTTTTTCATTCGACAAACCATGAGCCAGCAGGAAGTTCCCTCGCAACATTACATCTATCCCGCAGTATGTAACCCATTTGACAGGTGAAGCGTTAGGGCACAGTACTGATGGGTATCGAAGCAAATGTCATCCGGCAATGACGACCTGATGCTACTTATTGAGCACCCAGCCCCCACAAGACACACCAATCCTGAAAGAAAACGTGTGAAATGGGCTGGCGAATGTATCGATGGAGATAGGGATGACGAGAAAGCCAGACAGTTAGATTCCTCCGCAGAGGACTCTGACTCAGCAGTACATCAGGTGTTGATGCAAAGTAGCAGTACTGCTCTGTACTGACAACTATCGAAGGAACTGTCATTTTTTAAGCAATCTCGGCGTAAGAAGGGCCAAGAGTCAAATTCTGACAGCGAATACATCGACCCACTGGTACATTACCTGTTAATGAAAGTAGCGATACGGTTCAGTACTGACAAGTATGGAAGAAAACGTCGTCGGTTAAGAAAGCTGGCCACGGAGATCCACCCCAACAGGACGTGGATTCGGCGGTATATTACCCATTGGTGTAATTTAGCCATACAGCTCAGTACTGACGTGTATCGAAGCGACCACCATCAGTTAGGAATGCGTGATGTAGGAAGGACCAGGGGTCGGATTCTGACGGTGAGTACATCGACCCACCGGTACGTTACCCGTTAATGAAAGTAGCGATACGGTTCAGTACTGACAAGTATGGAAGAAAATGTCGTCGGTTAAGAAAGCTGGCCACGGAGATCCACCCCAACAAGACATAGATTCAGCAGTATATTACCCGTTGGTGTAACTTAGCCATACAGCTCAGTACTCACGTGTATCGAAGCAACCACCATCAGTTAAGAATGAGTGATGTAGGAACGACCAGAGGTCAAATTCTGACAGCGAATACATCGACCCACCGGTACATTACCCGTTAATGAAAGTAGTGAAACAGTTCAGTACTGACAAGTATGGAAGAAAACGTTGTCGGTTAGGAAAGCTGGCCGTGGAGATCCACCCCAACAAGACATGGATTCGGCGGTATATTACCCGTTGGTGTAATTTAGCCATACAGCTCGGTACTGATGTGTATCGAAGCGACCACCATCAGTTAGGAATGCACAACATAGGAAGGACCAGGGGTCGGATTCTGACAGTGAGTACGTCGATTCACTGGTACGTTGCTTGGTGATGAAATACAGTAGTACAATTTAGTACTGATGAATATCGAAGAAACCAACGTCGGTTAGGAAAACTGAATACAGGGGTCCCTCAAAAAGGGAAGCGGATTTAGCGGTATGTTACCCATTGATGGAATGCAGCAATACAGCTCAGTACTGATAAGTATCCAACAAATCACCGTCCATTAGACAAGCCTGGTGTAAGCAAGACTCCCAGCCAGATGACTCAGAAGAGGACTTGAATTCGCTGCCGGTGCGTTATCCATTGATGAAAGTAGCGATACGGTTCAGTACTGACAAATATCGAAGAAATCGTCATCGGTTAGGCAAGCTGGCCACGGAGGCCCATCCGAACAGGATGGATATTCAGCGGTATATTCCCCGTTGGTGTATTTTAGCCATACAGCTCAGTACTGACAGGTATCGAGAACAAGCTGCAGGAGGCTTCCTCACAAGAGGACGAAGTCAACGATGAGACGCTATACGTTCTTCCACCTGCCAAAAGCGTCAGTCAAGAGTGTCTTTGTACTCGAATCAGGCAACAATATATTCGTCACATGTAGGAGAAGAACCACGTACCCACACTCGAGGAGATCAACTCCTATCTATTTCGCGAGGAGAAGGCTGCTGAGACTTACGTTTTGCCGACGGAAGGCAAAGATGCACAACTGATTCGACATTATGTTTGGGAAAAGGGATTGATGGGGAAGGAGTCTGGTTTGTTGAGAAAACTGTATCGCGAACTTGGACTCTCCGATATGGTGCTTGCTCAGCAAGAAAAAGTTAAAGTAAGGACCATTTTGTGGCGTCCAGTATAGTTCAGTACTGACGGGTATTGCATGCGTATAGAACAGAATTTGGAATACACACAAGACCTTATTATGTCTGAGCGATATGGTGGCGCATGACAAGCCGGACCTAGTCGAGGGCCGATTGAGAGCGATTTGGCAGGGCTTAGAGAAGAGGGTTTAGTGAAATATTCGTCATTTCCAGCAGGTACCATTCGTCTGTATGTAAACTAATTGAAGGGATTTGTATGATGCTTAGTGCTTCACAGTACTCCCCTGTACGGTGCGATAGTACAACAAACTTGCCGACATCGGCAGAAGAGGAGAAGAGGACGGATGGGTGTTTCTTTTCCTTTGTTCTTTTTCCTGTGTGATTTCCTTGGTACATCTTTATTCTTTCGCGGGACAGGCCTGGGCGGAGGGCAGGGATGCTTGCACCATTTCATGCTCGGTATGCGGCGTGGAAACGGACTGTACATACTTCTCATCATGATCTACATAGGTTGCAGACAAGTAATGAATAAACAAAAAACCAAAAAAAAATCGCCGCAAAGTTCAAGGGGGCGATGTTCAAACACATTGAAAACCCCTACAAATCTTCCAGTTTATACGGTGACGTACCTCTCAGTACCGAGAGTTATACAGACGTCAGTGCCAGGAGCGGGAAGAGGACAGGAGGGCAGAGGAGGGTGGTGCCGAGGAGGAGCTGGGGGCCAGGGAAGGAACACCACCACTGTTCTTACCCACTCCGCCCTTCATGGTATCGGCAGAGGGGTGGTAGGGGGGCACGGCATTCAGACCGCCACGCATACCGAAGGCCACTCCAGACAGAACGGAACACCGCCGCATATGCCTCGCCGAGCGGAACGGAAGACTGCCGCGCATACCGAAGGCTGCACCAGACAGAACGGAACACTGCTGCGTAAGCCGCACCGAGCGGAACGGAAGACCGCCCGTGCATACCGAGGGCTGTGCCAGGCAGAACGGAGCACCGCCACGTATACCGTGCTGGGTGGAACAGAAGACCGCCGTGCACCGATGCCGCGCCGAGTGGAATGGAAGACCGTCACGCACTGATGCCGCACCGGGCAGAACGGAGAGACAACGATACCATGCCGGGTGTGAGGAAGGATATGTCAAGATCCTGCCTCACTAGTCCGTGCTGCTCAACAGGCAATGTAGGCTGTCGTGGTGGTCTCCTTTGTTGGCGGTATCCGACTTCGCCCTAATCTCTGTATGCCTGGCGTGGTCTTGTTGTGGTATTCGACTTCGCTGTGGCGGTATCCGACTTTGCCCTAATCTCTGCACACCTGGCGTGGTCTCATTGCGGTATTTGACTTCACTGTGGTGGTATCCGACTTTGTCCTAATCTCTGCACACCTGGCGTGGTCTCGTTGCAGTATTTGACTTCGCTGTGGCGGTATCCGACTTCACCTTAATCTCTAATAGGTTCTTACAGGTAGTGGTCGCCGCGCCAGGTCACAGATGGAGAGAGAGAGGTCTGTGGAGAGAGATAATAGATTGTGTGGAGAAGAGTCTCCAGACTAGCTACCGCACCCCTTCCTTTATACCTTTTCCTCCACTGTGGACATCACAGTCTCACCCGCAAGACCAACTCAGAATATCCCCTTTATGACTCAATTGCTGTGCCCCAAAACACACGATCGTACTCGACTCTCACCCCCTTCGCCCCGAAACAGACTAACGCAAGGCAGACATGCAACCGTAAGGAAGCAACAAGGAAAGCATACAACCGGAAACCTGATAAGGAGAAAGGGAAACGCAAGTATAGTAAGGCAGACTTGCAAACAGTGAGGAAGCGACAAGGAAAGCATACAAAACCGGAAACATGACAAGGACAAGGAGAGACACAAGTGATAAGCTCAAGGTGAGTTCGTAAGGCAGACACAGATAAAAAGGAGACGGATCCTGGGCGGCCGGCGACCAGGTCAGGGTTTTGTGGGATATTGCTGCCGGAGCGCTGTCGGAGGGACCAGCATGAGGCGCTTAGACGCGTAGGACAACAACGGTGGCGGCAGAGATGAGGAACAGCCACAGGGTGACCAGCGTGAGGGCAGCGCCCGAGGCAACGCCGAGCCTGTCATGCCAGATTCTTGAGAGTACGTCCCCTGTCCAGACCGAAGGTCTGGCGAGGTCAGGTCGGTTGACCACGAGTGGGCAGTGGTAGATTCGGACAGGGCGCTTGGCCTGCTGCCGGGCTTGGATTTGTTGTTGATTCAGTTGTTGTTGTTCGGTGATGATCTCGGCCAGGGTGTGGGCCATTGTCTGGAGTTGCTGTTGGTCTGCTGCATGCTGGTCGCGTATGGTCTTGGCCAGGAGGCGCTGGATCCCATGGTTGTGGCGAGCCTCCTGGGTGAAGGTTTGATGTATGGTAGTAACGATCTCTCCTAGGAGGCAGATTTGTTCGTCCTGGAGGGTAGCCCTGGTGGGTGCGGCCGTATCAGGGCTGGGGTTCTCGGCCTCACTGGCGGGTACTGTATTTTCCTGTGGAGGTGGAGTGATGTCAGCCAGCGGCGCCTGCTGAGCCGTGGTCTGACAGCGTTGGTGATGTTCGTCTAGGTTTACTAGGAACTGGCCGTCGGGATTGACCTGCTTCCCCTTCTGCTAGTCCGCGCAGGCCTTGTGTGGGTTGAGGTGTCTGACGCGGATTACCTCCGCTAATTCATATGGGTGGGCGTGTGGGCAGTCACATTGTTGGTGGTTGCGGCGGCGGCGGTCGTTGCCTCGTCAGGGGTAGTAGTTGTTGTCTTTCATTTGGAGGTGAACGTCGCAGTAGTCATCATAGCAGGCTGTCCAGTGGAGGGAGGCATGGTTGTTGATGCGGGGTTGTCCTGCAGCGGACAGTGGTGGGGACGGCGCGGTGGGGGGCATGCCCCAGTTGTTGTCAGGCTCAGTCGTGGTGGGGAACTCGGGAACAGGGTTGTTGTTGGCGAAGGTCTAGCCCTTGGTGACATCGACGGTGGTGGTGGTGGACATGCTAATTGGTCGGGCCGGCCTTCTAGCGGTATTTCTCGTGGAATTGGCGGACGACGTCTGGTAGGTTTTCAAAGTTTCGGGCTCGATACCAGCTACGATCGGGGTCGTGGAAGCCGGTCCACTTGACTCGATACTGGATTTGGGTTCTGTGTCGTCGGGAATCGAGGATTTCTTCTACTTGCCACTCTTGCTGTTCTTGGATTATAATGGGAGGGGCTGGTGGTTGGTTGTGTCCGGGTATGGGTTCTGTACTAGCTGTGGGTTCGAGGAGGCTGATGTGGAAGACTGGGTGAATTTTGACAGTGGCCGGCAGGTCCAACTTATAGGTGCGTGAGCCTACTTTCTCCAGGATGGTGTACGGGCCTATTTGCTTGTGGTCCAGTTTGTTCGATGGTCGGGTTGTTTGGATGTGTTATCGCCGTAACCAGACTTTGTCGTCTGGGTTCAATACCGGGTCCGGATATCGTGCTTTGTTGGCCTGCTCCGTTTGAGCCATTTGCTCTTCTTTGATTTCTGCTCTGAGGTCCTCGTGTAGCTTTCTCAATGCCTCAACGTATTCTGATACTTCTGGTGTTTCATCGTTCCTGGTGCCGATGTCTGGCAGAAATCACGGGTGGTATCCATAGTTGGCGAAGAAGGGGGTTATTTTTGTGGTTCTGGTTTATGTGTTGTTGTAGCAGAATTCGGCAATTGGTAGTAGTCTTTCCCAGTCATCCTGTTGATAGTTGCAGTATGCCCGGTGATAGTGCTCCAGGGTGGCATTGGCCCTTTCCGTTTGTCTGTCTGTTTGCGGGTGGAAGGCTGTACTGAGGTTGCGTGATATCCCAAGTGCTTTTGTCACTTGTTTCCAGAAGTCGGAGGTGAATAGGGACCCTCTGTCTGATACAATGTTGCTGGGTAGTCCGCCAGGTCTAATTACTTGCCGGAGGAAGTGATCTGTCAGGTCTTCGGGGTTCATGGTGCTGTGGCAGGTGACAAAATGTTCCATTTTGGTTAGCCGGTCGATTATTACCTACAGTGCATCTTTCCCATTGCTTATCGGCAGTGCTGTAATAAAGTCCATTGATATCGTGTCCCATTGTCAGTGCGGGAGTTCGAGTGGCTTTAGCGGTCCAAACAGCATGTGTCGGATTGGCTTGATGCGATGGCAGGTGTCACAGTGGTCGATGTATCTGTGGACGTACTTCTGTTGCCCTGGCCAGTAGAAATTTCGGCTAATGAGTTCCAGGGTTCTTGCTCGGCCCAGGTGTCCCGCGGCTTGCGCGTCATGGTGGTCTCTTAATATGTGAAGTCGCAGGGTGTTGTTGTCAGGGATCCATATGAGGCCATCATACATTAGCAACCCGCTGTTTTCCTCGCATAACCCTAGCACGATCATCCCGTCGCGGGTGGTCCCGTTCTCCTTTTCCCTCTGGATTTCTTGGATCTGTTTATCTGCAGCGCTTAGTGTTCGGATTTGATTCAGGAGTTCCTTGTCTATCTCAAGGCTGATGGTTTCTGTTGTATTAGCCTGGAGCACTTCAAAAGCGTCTTCGGGTAACAGGATTCGGCCGTGGTTCTGCTGATGTTTCATATCCCCTTCCCAGGGAGAGTCTCCTGACTCTCTAGAGAGGATGTCCGGTTTACCGGCTAACTTCCCGGGTCGATATCTGATTGTAAAGTCGTAGTTGGCTAATCGCTCGCCCCACCGGGCTTGCCGTAGGTTGAGGTCTTTCTTTGTTTTCCAATATTCCAGGTTCTTGTGATCGGTAAGAATCGTGATTTTTGGCCCTCTTGTTTTGCAATATGTGTCCCATTTTCGTAGTGCGTCTACGATCGCCAGTAGTTCCTTGTCGTGTATGTCGTAGTTCTGTTCCGGGTCCTTGAGTTTTCGGGAGTAATAGGCTACTGGATGCAGGATCCTGTTGTCATCAGGTTGTGAGCAGATGGCTCCGATGGCGTAGTCTGAGGCGTCCGTCTCGATTGTGACCGGTCGCTCCGGGTCGAAGTGTTGTAGGATTGGTTCTCTAACCATTGCTGTTTTGAGCGTATCAAAAGCCGTCTGCTGTTCGTCGCCCCATTCCCAGCTCACTTCCTTCCTTGTCAGGTGGGTGAGGGGTGTTGTGATCCAGCTGTAGTCTTGTATAAACCTTTGGTAGAAGTTGGCGAATCCTAGGAAGCTCTGGGTTCCTTTGACGTTCGTTGGTTCTTTCCATTCCTTGATTGTCCTGATTTTTTCTTCGTCTATTCGCAGTCCCTGTGGTGATATGACGTATCCGAAGTATTCTATTTCCGTTGTATGGAATTCACATTTGGATGCTTTCAGCGTGAGCCCAGTTTCCTCAACTCGTCTCAAGATTGTCCGGACGTGTCTTCTGTGGTCTTCCAGATTTTGCGAGAAGATGAGGATATCGTCCAGATATGCCACACAGAAGATATCAAGGTATTCGCTTAGAATCTCGTTCATCCATCGTCGGAATGATGCCAGTGCATTGGTCAACCCCAAAGGCATGACGTAGTACTCGTATAGTCCATACCGGGTTCGGAAGGCTGTTTTCCATTTGTCTCCTGCTGCGATTCGGAGGTTGTAGTAGGCATCTCAGATATCGAGTTTGCTGTCGATGGTGACACTGGATAGTTGATCCAGGGACTCTCCGATTAATGGCAATGGTGTCCGGTCTTTGACTGTGATCTCATTCAGTTGTCGATAATCCACACATAGGCATAGTCCCCCATCCTTCTTCTTGACAAAGTGTATTGGCGCCCCAGCTGGGGAGGTGGATACCTGGATCCATCCCCGCTTTTCATTTACTTCTAGGTATTCCTTGAGAGCCTTCATTTTTTCTTCATTTAGGGGTCGCAGGGGCTCCTACGGGGGCATCTTTCCTTCCTCCAGTGGAATGTGGTGGTCGTGAGTGCGGTGGGGCGGAGGTGCCATAGGTTCTTTTTCGGTGAATACTTTGAGGAACTCGTGATATTCCAGCGGAATTGGATTTTTGCTGGTCTTGGAGGTTTCCTTGATTTTGTTGATGACGGTCTGGCATACTTCCCATGGGTCCGTTTCGCCAATCTCCCAATTTTCCGCTGTTTTCCTGTAGTATTGCTCCGTGGCCTTTTCTTCCGGGACCGTGTTCGCTATTGGTGAGCTAGGTAAGCATTTTTCGGCGCAGTGGTCTGAGTGGAATTTCACAGTATGATTTTTCCACCCTATCACCAGGTTATGGAGCTTGAGCCATGGAAGTCCTAGGATGATTGGCGCATTTCCGATTGTGATGCAGTGTAGCCAGATGTCTTCTTCATTATGGTTGATCGTAAGGTGGATTTGAACCTCGTGGGTTACCGGCCCACCAGTGACCTCGCTTCCGTCCACGGTCAGGACTCGTCTGGGTACTGCTTTTTGGTGTATCTGTATTCTGCTGGCTTCCGCAAACGCTCTATCGATGAAGTTCTCGGATGCTCCACTGTCTACCAGGGCTGTAGTGGCACATTACTGGCCATTGGCTCCCTGGATCCTTACTTTGATCATTATTTTTTCCTCTCGGTCGTATCGGGTTGTCCAGATTCTGAAGGGCGGTTCTTCTTCCTCTTTCGCAACTGGCTTCTGCCTCGGGTGACTGTTGCTAGGGTCTACTCCTGAGGGCTGTCGTTTCCTGACGGTTCTTCCTCCGTTTCTTCTTCAAACATGGCTTCTGCGGCTCTGTATGGCTTTTTCCATGGGAGTCGTATTTTCTTGGGCTGGGGGCATTCCCTCGAAAAATGCCCTTTCTTTCCGCAGTTGTGACATTCATCTGTGTTCGTTCGTCGAGGGAATCAGTTCAGCATCCTCTGGGCGAACTTGAATCGTCGGGTGGCGTCGTGGTCCATTGGGTCCCCCAGGGGTACTGACGGGGGTTCCCTGGTGTGGACATAGAAATGCGCTTCTGGGCTGGCAGCAGGCCGTCGACTGATAACTCCGAGGTTGCATAGGCAGTTATCAGTTTTGATGGCAGCGGTAGCATTGTGACACTGGAGTCGTATCGTGACCGGAGTGCGGCGAGAATCGAAAGGTAATCAGGCTACTTTTGATGATTCACAACGGAATAATCTTAGATCTTGTATGTGGGTTTCATTGGTAGTGTTTGGTCTGTCTTCTCTCTCGTCGGGGCAAGAAAGGTCGACATATATAGGCAGGGGGCAGGGTGAGATTCGGTGACGCAGGCTAACTATTCCTCCGAGGTCGACGGACCCCCACCTGAGCGTGGGTCCGCCTGAGACTCCTATTGGCCCTGGTCAGTACTGGCGATAAGGTGAGAGGCCAGGTCCGATTGGCACCACGGAATTCCCCCAGTTCTAGACTGAGTTCTTTTCCTGCGGCCCAGTAGCCGTCTGGAGTTGGGTGGCTAAGACAAACGAGCTCTCAGAAGAGTCTCGACCAAGCCCTCTGGGGAGTCTCGTCCAAGCACCTTCCCTCTCACGTCTCCGGTTTGCCGTGGCCCCCTCTCCGGACTTAATCCTTACGACCGATTGGTGGCCGTAACCTTTAACTCCATTCTTATCTCCCGCCTAGACTCTCTAGGGTCCACCTAGGAAATAGCTAGCTACCGGTACGTATCTTCTCCTGGTACGTACCTCTCTGAGGATATGTCCCTCCCTTTGGTACGTACCAGAGTACGTACCAACCTGTGACATTCCAGTGTAACAAGCATAGTCCACCAGAACTGTGGCTGGTGCTTCGCTCATGACCAGGTGTCTTTTGACTTCAGGGTGTAGTCCGTCTTGGAATCGTGCAATACATACGTTATTCACGTAGGGGAGATCTGCTTTGATTCTCTGGAATTTTGCCCAGTAGGTTGCCGCTGTTTGATGTCCTTGCTGGATTTTCTGGAAATTCCCGAATGCGATTTCCTCTGCATCTACTTGGCCAAACGTATACCTCATGTTAGTTTTCAGTTCTTCCCAGGTTAGGTTGATTCCTCCTTCCTGGTTCAGGAAGGTTTCCACCCAGTTCCATGCCACTCCTCGGAGTAGGGATGACACGTATCCCGTTTTCTTCTCATCGTCGTCGAATCGGTTCCCTTCTGTTCTGAATTTCAGTTCACACTGGGCCAGGAAGGTTTTGAATTTTGCTTTTTCTCCTTCGAAAGGTTCCGGGTCCTGGAGCTTTGGATAACTGGTCTGCAGCAGTCTGTCGCGTGCTGCTAGGAGGGTTTGCAACATTTCTGTTGTTAACAGATGTGGTCCTTCCGTCATTCTTCTCTGCTGTTCTGGTGTCTCCGGGGTTACTGGTCTTGATCTTGGTTCTGGTGGTATGGGACTTGGAGCCCACTGGTCGTCGGGGACTTCCCTGAATTCGCGAAGGTCGAGGGGGTCCTCGGTGTTTTCGCCCGTGGAGTCCACTGTGTCCCTTGGTCAGCTATGTTGGGTGTCGATTGGGGAGACGCAATCTAGTGTCAAGATCCTGTCTCACTAGTCCTTGCTGCTCGACAGGCAACGTAGGCTGTTCTGGTGATCTTCTTCGTTAGCGGTATCCACCTTCACTGTGGTGGTATCCGACTTCACCCTAATCTCTGCATGCCTGGCGTGGTCTCGCTGCGGTATTCGACTTCGCTGTGGTGGTATCCAACTTCGCCTTAGTCTCTAATAGGTTCTTACAGGTAGTGGTCGCAGTGCTGGGTCACGGATGGAGAGAGAGAGGTCTGTAGAGAGAGATAATAGATTGCGTGGAGAAGAATCTCCAGACTAGCTACCGCGCCCCTTCCTTTATACCTTTTCCTCCACTGTGGACATCACAGTCTCACCCGCAAGACCAACACAGAATATCCCCTTCATGACTCAATCACCACGCCCCAAAACACACGATTGTACTTGACTCTCACCCCCTTTGCCCCGCAACAGACTAACACAAGGCAGACACGGAACAGTAAGGAAGCAACAAGGAAAGCATATAACCGGAAACCTGACAAGGAGAAAGGGAAACGCAAGTATAGTAAGGCAGACTTGCAAACAGTGAGGAAGTGACAAGGAAAGCATACAAAACCGGAAACGTGACAAGGACAAGGAGAGACACAAGTGATAAGCTCAAGGTGAGTTCCCAAGGCAGACACAGATAAAAAGGAGACGGATCCTGGGCGGCCGGCGACCAGATCAGGGTTTTGTGGGACATTGCTGCGGTAGCGCTGTCGGAGGGACCAGGATGAGGCGCCTAGGCACGTAAGACAACGACAGCCGCGGCAGAGATGAGGAACAGCCACGGGGTGACCAGCATGAGGGCGGTGCCCAAGGCGACGCCAAGCCTATCGCGCCAGATTCTTGACAGGATACCGCGAAGGCAACGATACCATGCAAGGTGTGTAAGAGACAATGATACCAACGCCGGGCGTGTGATTTCCTTTGTTCTTTTCTTTTGTGATTTCCTTGGTGCGTACATACATCTTCGTGGGATAGGCCTGGGCAGAGGGCAAGGGGGGGCCTGCACTGTGCCACCACGTATGGACTGCGGTTGGGAAACGGACTATACATACTCCTCGCCATGATCTACCTAGGTCGCATGCGAGTAATGAATAAACAAAAAAAAAAAGCAGACGTGAGTGCTATAAACCTAAATATGTAATTCTAGTATTTGGAACAGAACCGTTTGCTCACAAATTCAAATTCATATCAGTTCAGCTTCCAATAGGCGCCGAACGTATCCGCCAACTTCGTATGCTCGCCCTTCCGCAGCGCCGTACCGGCATGCCCGCCATCCTCTGGACTTTCCTTTCACTTTCGCGCTGCTAGATTCTCAGCGCTGAGTGATTGCATCGCGTCGCGTTGCTTCTTCCAGACATCTAGCTGGGCGGCAAGGCTGAGTGATGAATCGGGCTTGAAAGGGATAAGTTGCTTGTCTCCTTTCTTTCGTACGAAATTCTTCGCCGTACCTTTGTAGAGCCAACGTATCTGGTTACGGTACCAATCAGAACCACGTAGTACTGACAGATAAGAGAACTTACAAGGTCAGCCTGACCCATAACACCAAGCACTTGGATCGCAATGGTGAGCTCCAAAACGGCATCAGCTACTGGTGTGCCACTGCCAGTCATCTGAACACCCTCATTGGAGTGTTGTTGGGAGACTATTGGTACACCGCCACTACCGCCGTCATCATTGTTGAGATAGTGGGCAAGAGTTAGAGTCGTGCCAGCATTCCTGCACTCACTCTCCTCATTAATCGAGTGTAGTATCGCCCGTACGGACGTAGGACGCCCATACGCCGTAGGAGTACACGCTGAACTAGAAAGTTGCTGCGGCACAGGTGAAGTGTGAGGAGCCAAAGGCAAGAGAGAAGGATGACGAATAACCAATGGCGGAGCATAAGGGCTAGGAGTATTCTCATGTGAAAACATTTGGGTTTCAAGCCAGGACTATTGAATGTGAGTAAGTAATGACGAGTCGTGAGTTGAGATACACCAATAACTTACCCTCAGAGTCATCTTGGGTATCTTGGTAGCCTTCCATGCCTCCCAAATATCCAGATCAGTGATCAAACCATCACCTCTGGCACTGATTTCCTCCACCTTCTTCTCCAAATACACCTTTGCCTTTGGCCCCACTGGATACGCAGCTCTGGTAATGCTGGATGTACTGGAAGCCATGTTGTGTTGACGGCGACGTGTCAAATTCGAGGTGGAGAGGTGGTGATCGAGTCGATGTGTTGTGTTTGGAGATGTGATGTCGATGTTGTGTTGGGAGATGCGATGTTTGCGTCGATGCGGGAGAGGCGGCTGCCAGTGGCAGCATGTACGCTCGTTTCCGGGTCAATCCATGTATATTCTACTGCATTCTTTGCGCTAACCGTGGTTGCTACTGGTCTGTACTTGCGGGTACGACCGCTACGGACTAACCATAAGTGGTGGCCAGTAGTGAGTGGTAACGGGCAATAATACTTGCTCCCGACATTTCTCTTTATTGATAGCAAACATCGATAAGTTCTCCATTAAAAAATCCACCTCTCTCAATCATTCCCGTCACCAACAACCTACATGCGACAAAACAATCCAAAATGCCAAAGCCCAGTGACCAAATCCAGGTGAGTCCAAGCCAATACCGATCGGTACTGTAGGAAGCCAATAAATACTGATGTGAACAGTTTCAACTCAAGCAGGTGAATTCGTCAGGCCTGAGTCATGGAGAGAAATCTCTACAGCAGAAGCTCCGTGTGGAAATCGTACAGACGGCTGAGGCTGAAGGCCTCAAGCTAAGCAACAATGACATCGATGAAAGGGTTGACCGTGCAATGAATCGTCGAGAAGTACGGTCTCTACACAAACTTTATTCAGCACCAGTGTTAATGGAACCAGGTTTTCACGATCGCGCAAGACCACACCGATGCCGTATGGGAGGCTGTCTGGGACATGGGCTTGGACAGTGTCGGCGAGGAGAAGTACAAAGGTATTCTGATCGAGCTGTATCGGAAGGTAGATGTCTTGGATATCGCCAGGCAGGACAAGCTGAAGGTAAGGCTCGCAATCCAATCCATCACAGAAACACCACTCATAAATGATGCAGAACAAAGCCTCCAATGCTATAAAGACACGCAAGGAGGTTCAGAAGATGCTGGCCAATTCCGATATGAATACCAGTGTCAGAAGGCTCGACAGACTGGTAAAGGAACTGAAGACCCGTGAGGGTGGCGAAGAGGCATTGGCTGCAGCTGGCATCAACTATGTCGCCGCTGAACCTGCCGACGGGAGCGACAGATAAAAGCTTCTGGTTCTTGGAATGTTTTTTGTGGTCTCACACGGTACGGAGGAGTACTGTAAAGTAGTGAATATCAAATTTAGGGGTTCAATAGCCACTCATACGATGGGGTAATGAGTGGTACTGGGCGCTAATAAGTGGTGGGATGGCAACGATAGGTGTCGGACGGTAATGAAAGATGCATCCCCAAACCCCAGGAAATCTTAACCGGTACCATGCTGCTGTCGTGTTTAGATACATATTAGCAGATACTGTCTGGGATTGTTAGGTACGAAGGATCATGTTAGTCATCATTGCGTCGCGACACTCAAACCGATCCGGAACCATGGGAAAATGACAGGAGGGCGGAGGAGGGTGGTGCCGAGGAGGGGCCAGGGGCTGGGGAGTGAACACCACCACTGTTCTTACCCACTCCACACTTCATGGCATCGGCAGAGGGGGGAGTAGGGGGGTCATGGCATTCTTTTCCTTTGTTCTTTTGTGATTTTGTGATTTCATTGGTGCACGTATACATCTTTGTGGGATAGGCCTGGCCAGAGGGCAAGGGGGAGCCTGCACTGTGCCGTCACATGCGGACTGTGGCCAGGAAACGTGTTACACCTGAATATTTCACGAAGTACATAGAGTATCTAGATTACTTAGCGACAGAGTAGTAGGAGGGCTAGCGGGTGACAGATTATGGATCAAGAGTCTAGGAAGGAGTTAAGGAGCCGGAGTTAGCTTACGGCCGAGAGATCGAACCCCGCGGGGAGAGATCGAACCCTGCGGAGATCGGACGAAGGAACTCCGAGGTGGGGGTCTGAGTGCAAACGAAGCGATCTTAGCAAACATGGTTTGACTCCTCGCGGGGAGAGGCCAGACGTTGGTTAGTCCCCTTGCAGGAGAAGCCACGTACGCAGAGAATCTGGGTCCTCGCGGGCACTGGCTTGGATCCTTACGGGGGGAGCCATGTACGAGTCTAGACGCAGGAGTTCCCCGCCCAGTTGCATGACGAACTCATCTCCCTTATCTACACCCTGGCCAGGACCAATGATCCACCCCCGGGGTCTATGCACCTTGGGGGAATCCAAGCCCGAGTCACCACTTCTCACGCGAAGTCATCAGATCTCACGATGGCTCCTCCTCTACAAAAGAAAGAGGATTTCTCACCTCACCCAGAGAAATCAGCCCGAACAACACCTACAACACTACCGAACCAAATCCCACCGAACCCACACACAAGTTCTAAGATTATTCCGTTGTGAATTATCGAAAGTAGCCTGATTACCTTTGAACCCCCCACACTCCGGTTACGAGACAACACCAGTGTCACACTATAATCTTGATCTCAAAATCACCCTACCTTCATGACAGGCTTCGACGACCCCTACTTTGAAGACCACCTTTATCTCCTCGAGCTATCCACCTTCTTGGAACCTAAGTCTCAGTACTCCTTCGACTATACGTTCCAATCAATCGATAGCGAATTAGCCGGCTACGAACAGTGGGATACATTCAGCGACGGACCTATCCCTACGTCCTACCTCGAAGGCGACCACGAGCCCTGGAACTGGTATACGCAATACTGGGTCAACTGCGCGCACAACCATACAAACGCCAAATTCACGGAAGACGAGCTCTGAGATCTCTGTGACTATTACTTTACCGACGACGAAACAATCTACACAGGACACTTTCTTGACCTATACTGAACCCGTGGAATGGCGTCTACCGATTTCAACATGCTCCGCTTGGAAGCCCTGCGGGACGTACCACAGATCACCGACGGAACGGCCCCTGCAGAGGAAGCCCTCGAAATCTCCAACGCGGCGACATGGCTCCGCGCCTTAGTCAAACAACAAAAACAGGCAGAAGGGGATCTGGCGCAGCTAGTCCACCTCCGCGGCAACACGATCGATAAAACAGATCAAAGAATCAAGCAGATCGAGCAAGCGTACAACGACCTGTCGGAGGGCACCAGGTATGTATATAACCGGCTCCGCGCTAATGATAAAATCACAGGAGAATGGATACGAAGTGAGTTGGCAAGCGCAGCTACGGCCTACCAGGCCTTTGCACAAAATGTCTGGGGGGCTATTATCGAGCGAACCCAGGAAGCTACGGAAAAACAGGCCGGCCAAGCCACTCAGCTGGCCCGATTAAACGACTCCATCTCATTCCTAGCTGAGGCCAACATAGCGCGAAGCCAACATTTGGCGAATTTCCAAGGTAATGTAGAATTATGGGCTGAAGAACATCAGAAACGAGTGGAATACCTAGAGCGGCAATTGCTAGAAGCCCGGGAAGAAACGCAGCGCCAGGCAGCAGTGCTATAGCAGTTGGCCGCGCAAATCCGAATCCCAGAGACTCTGCTCCCCCCGGCTCAGGCATCGGGTCGCTCCACGCCAGAACCAGAAGCATGGCGCAGTCCGGCCCCACCATCCATGTCCAGCTTAGCCAGCGCCCTGTGACAACTCCGCGCAGGACCCGCAGATGAACGATCCACGAGAATCCAGCGACCGACAGTGCCACCCAGGCCGGATCGAAGAACTCGCCGTCCAGTGCTATCCCCGTCCCCACCGAGGCCCCCAATGTTTGGAGGAGGAAAACCCCCGCGACCGCCAAACCGGCCCCTGCTGCCTCCACCACCGCCATCGCCGCCCCCAAGGTCGCGACGGAACTCTCCGACGCCTCCTCCGGCGAAACGAACCTTGACTACGGAAGAACTCGCCCGGACCGTGGCCAGCGCGGTAGCAGAAGGAATGGCACAGGCCACCAGGCCTAACCCCGCGCCGGTCTCGGTACGAACGTCGTGTCTTAAAATGACGAATCCCAAGACTTTCGACGGAAAGCCCTCCACCCCGTTCAACACCTGGTGGAAGTCGGTCACCAAGTACTTGAGCTTCTATCCGGAAACCAGTGACCAGCAGATGATAGCCTGGGTAGGGACACTGTTGACCGGAATGGCCAAAGCATAGGACCTACACTGCTACGACATGCTGGGAGAAAACGACTCCTGGGTCAATTACGCAGCGGATATCCGAACCGAATACCACGACCCCAGGGAGGCAGCCAACGCCCAGCTAAAGCTAAGCTAGCTCAAGTACTCGGGAGACATAAGGGCCTACATGACGGAATTCCGGGCCCTGAATAATTATGCCCGGGCCGCCGGCGAAAGTCTGCAGGAAAAAATTGACCTAGCAATGACGGACGCGGTGCTAGATATGCGGTTCGCGCATTACATGGGGGAATTCGCAGACGACGAAGGGTTCCTAGAAGCCACCTACCAACCAGCGCTACAAGTGGAAAAGAAAAAAGCTCTGAAGCAGGCTAGGGAGCAAGGAAAACCCACGGGAAGCGCGACCCGAACCGAAGAAAAGCGAAGGGACGAACGGAAAAAGGAAGAAAGACGGCCAACGACGAATCGGGAACCAAGGAAAAATGACTCCCGAGCCTTGAAGAAAAACGGATGGGAGTCAACGGGGGCCGCCCTGCAAGGCGTACCCCAGAACGAGATAGACGCGCACAAAAAGGTCAAGGATGGATGCTGGCGATGTGGAAGAACGGGCCACCGTACCTTTGACTGCTTCTCCTTCCAAACAGCACAAGGAACGGAGCTACCACCCGCACCTTGGAAGGTATCAGCCGTAGCTGAAAGAAAGAGGAAGAGATCGGAGGAGCCAGAAGAACCGAGGGAGATCCCACAAGCCAAACAACAGAAGGTAGCCGCTGTCGACGCCATAGAAACAGACGCCATCGCTCCCCTGTGGGAATCAGACTCGGATTTTTAGGTGGCAGGGACCCGCCGCACCCCAAAGCCTCCCTGTTAATATGCGGGGCATCCAAGAAACGAAGAAACGAGGAACCAAGTGCTGGAACCCTGTCCAAGAAACAACGGAAACCCGAAAGCGGCACTCGCCCGGTGATCAATATGCTACTACACCTAGGCGACAAGAAAACCCTGATCCGAGCACTATTGGACACCGGCTATTCAATAGCGCTGATAAGCAAAGAAACGGTGGAACGACTAGGTCTGGAAAAACTGAAGCATAAACAAACCCGTAGCATCAAGAGCTACACCGGGGAAAGCGTCAAGGGAGCAGGACAATTCTATACAAAACCAATGACCCTTCAACACCGAAAGCACTACTCCACGATAAGCTTTGAAATTTCCCCAATGGAACAGAACATAGACATCTTCCTCCCGTTCAACTGAATAATGACACACCCACCACAAGGCTCCTGGACGAACGCCAAAATACGCTTTAATAACACCGAATGCCTAGCGAAATGCACCAAATTCGAACAAAGGGAATTTTCACTATCCTGGGACTAGTCCGTACTCCTAGAACTGGACGCCTGCCTTATCGGCTATGTCTCGACGGTGTCGGAAGGAGATCCGCTCGATGCAGTCCCCAAAGAATTCAGGGAACACATGGGAATCATGGGGAAAGAAGCCGCAGACGCCCTCCCAGAGCACCGACCGTATGATTGCAAAATTGACCTCCAGGAAGGAAGCACGGCACCCTGGGGGCCCATATACCCGCTGTCCGAAGTAGAACTCCAGACACTCAGGGAATGGCTAAAAGAGATGGAGCGTACGGGGAAAATCAGGCGCTCCACATCTCCGGCCGGTTCCCCAATCCTCTTTGTGCCTAAGCCTCATGGAAGAGGGCTTCGCCTATGCGTGGACTACCGGGCTCTGAATCGCATCACAATCCCTAACTGCTACCCGTTGCCGCTGATGCAGGAACTACAGGACCGAGTCCAAGGGGCCCAGTGGTTCACGAAAATGGACCTGAAAAATGGGCTTCATCTCATCCGAATTCGAGAAGGCGACGAATGGAAAACAGCGTTCAGAACCCTCTATGGCCTCTTCGAATTTCAAGTCATGCCATTCGGACTAACAAACGCCCCGTCCACCTTCCAGGATATGATGAACCATGTATTTTCATATATGTTGGACGTCGGCGTCTTGGCCTACATGGACGACATACTGGTTTACGCGGACATCGAGAAGCAGCACGACAATACCGTCGGAGAAGTCTTGAGAAGGCTACAAAGGAATGGCCTAGCAGTTTCGCCAGAGAAATGCGTCTGGAAAACTCAAGAGGTGGAGTTCCTAGGCTACATCATAGGACGAGAGGGGATCAAAATGTCTCAGGAAAAGGTCGAGGCGGTACTAGAATGGAAAACGCCTCGAAACCTAACAGAGGTGCAGTCCTTCCTAGGGTTCGCCAACTTCTACAGACGGTTCATCCAGGACTACTCCAGAGTGGCAAGGCCACTAACAGAGTTAACGAAGAAAGAACAAAGGACAGAATGGAGCTGGAGCCTGGAAGCGGAGGCGGCCTTTCAGGAGCTGAAAAAGCGATTCACCACCGCACCGATCCTGGCTCATTTCGACGCAGCAAAACCAGTCATTATCGAAACCGACGCCTCAGACTTCGCAATAGGAGCCGTCCTGTCACAACGGGACAACGAAAACCGCCTGCACCCAGTGGCATTCCACTCCAGAAAGTTTCAGCCCGCGGAAATCAATTACGAGATCCACGACAAGGAACTCCTGGCAGTGGTGGACGCCTTCAAGCACTGGAGGAGATACTGTGAAGGAGCAACCCACCAGGTCCAAGTCTACTCGGACCACCAGAACCTGGAATACTTCACAACGACCAAAGTGCTAAATCGCCGACTAGCGCGATGGGCTCAGGAGCTCGCCGGAATCGATTTCAGAATTTACTACCGACCCGGGACGAAAAATGGAACACCAGATACCCTGTCTAGGCGTGCGGAGTACCGCCCTGAAAAGGGGGGGGTAGAAAACCAGCCAATAACGACTGTTTTGGGAAAAAACCACTTCGAAGAACACCTGTCGTGCACGTTCGTCTGCTCATCAGCAAGGATAGCATCACTCCCGGAAAGAAAATGGTCGGAAGAATTCCTGGCGAGGGTCAAGGAAGAAGGGAAAAAGGACGAAGCTTACACACAGGCTATGAAACAGGAAGCGGTGACAGAAGAACTGTCACCGAAGGACCGAAAGATCAAGGAATTAAGGAAAGAAAACAAGCTGTTGTACAGAAGGAACCTACTCTGGGTTCCGAGGAACCTGGTACAGCAGATAATGGAATCAGAACACGACACGAAAGTGGCCGGACACATGGGACAGGACAAAACCATCGAGCTAATACGACGAAACTTCTGGTGGCCAAAGATGAACGAACGAATCATCGACTTCGTCAGGAGCTGCCCGGAATGCCAGCAAAACAAGGCGACTCGCCACCAGCCATACGGTCTATCCTCGCCCCTAGAGCTCCCATACGCCCCCTGGCAATCGATCGCCATGGACTTCATCACGGAGCTCCCGCTTTCAGAAGGATGCGACCAGCTCTGGGTAATCATCGACAGGTTCACCAAGATGGCGCACTTCCTTCCGCTCAGGGATAAAACAGCGGCGGACCTGGCCATCATCTTCAGCCGAGAGGTATGGAAGCACCATGGCCTCCCCACTGATATCGTGTCAGACAGGGACTCTCGGTTCACGTCGGAAGTCTGGAAAGAATTCTTACAACTTTCCGGCATTCGAACTCGAATGTCGACAGCGTTCCACCCACAAATGGACGGACAAACGGAACGGCTCAACCAGACAATTGAAGCCTACCTCCGCGCCTTCGTCAGCCGAGAACAGGATGACTGGGTACGCCTGCTACCCATGGCCGAATTTGCTTACAACAACTCGATCATGGTTGGAAACGGTACGTCTCCATTCTACGCTAACTATGGCTTCCACCCGGTGGCAATGGACCCGGCGTCGACAGAACCACTCAACCTGGCCAGCAGAGTATACGCCCATTGGATGCACACTGTGCACGACGAGTCCCGGCAAGGGCTGGAAGAAGCACAGGAACGAATGCGGCGTTATACGGACCCGAATCGGAAGAGACCCCCGGCATACCAAGTAGGGGACTTGGTAATGCTCAGCGGACGCAATATCAAAACACGCCACCCCTCGAAGAAGCTGGACCACAAAAATCATGGCCCTTTTCAAATCGAGAAAATCGTCTCTCCTCTAGCGGTACGCATCACGCTTCCCCGCAAGTGGAAAATACACAATGTCTTCCATGTCTCGCTCCTCGAACCATACCGAACGAGTGAACACCGAGCCCCACCGGATCCGTCCAAGGTACTCCGGGAGGCGTACGACATCGAACAGAGCGAGGAATACGATGTCGAAGAAGTTATGTCCTCGGTCGAGCACGGCCGGGGAAATAACAAACGAATTCTATACCTCGTCAAGTGGCTCGATTATCCGGAACGAAAAGATTGGACGGAAGAACCATTCGACAACTTTTCGGTAGGCGGTCTGGAGAAACTCCGGGAGTTTCACTGACGAAATCCAGACGCGCCGAGGGACTACCGGCTCACCGAGGGCTAGACCAGTTCCCCCAAGGACCTGGCGGTAGTGGGCTGAAGGGGCGGGGGACTTCAGTACCAAAGCATCACGATCAACAAAAAGACCCGCTTCCCGGGCAACCACGAGAAGCTGCTGACCGGGCGCCCGACGAGGAGTGCACGTGACCGAAATTGTTGAGAGTCAGGAAAACCGTTCAGAACAGACGTATCGACCTCTCGGCGACCGACTCGGACTGGCGGAACCGGCGCAGATGGCACATAAGTAGTGAAGTTAGTCCCCGACAAGCGCTGTCACTGCTCCAGCATACTAGTCTCCCCCCGGAAGGATGTGGGCGCGGTCACTGCCGAGCATACGGGTTACTAGCACGAAGGACACCATGCCTCTCCCGATTCCCTGTGCCAACTGCGACCCCGGAACCCCACCGAGCCGGCCAAGCCTTGACGCAGCGCGGCGGCGAGTACGACTCAATATGACACGACAGTAAGAGCACGCATCGGCTTGCTCTGAGGGCCCAGTCATACCGACGGATTACAGGCACGTTCTGAGGAAAGAACTCTGATCCGGTAACTGGGAGGGCTGCAGGGGAGGAGGACTGCAGTCCGTGACGCTGCAAGGAACTCAGCGTTGAAAGAATCTCACGATCCAAGAAAGAGACGGGCTACTTAGATAGAACGAAATTAGCGCGCGGGACGAGGCTAAGGGGGAGGGGAGGTAGTGTTACACCTGAATATTTCACGAAGTACATAGAGTATCTAGATTACTTAGCGACAGAGCAGTAGGAGGGCTAGCGGGTGACAGATGATGGATCAAGAGTCTAGGAAGGAGTTAAGGAGCCGGAGTTAGCTTACGGCCGAGAGATCGAACCCTGCGAGGAGAGATCGAACCCTGTGGGGATCGGACGAAGGAACTCCGAGGTGGGGATCTGAGTGCAAACGAAGCGATCTTAGCAAACATGGTCTGACTCCTCGCGGGGAGAGGCCAGACGTTGGTTAGTCCCCTTGCGGGAGAAGCCACGTACGTAGAGAATCTGGGTCCTCGCGGGGACTGCCTTGGATCCTTGCGGAGGGAGCCACGTACGAGTCTAGACGCAGGAGTTCCCCACCCAGTTGCATGACGAACTCATCTCCCTTATCTACACCCTGGCCAGGACCAATGATCCACCCCCAGGGTCTATGCACCGCGGGGGAATCCAAGCCCGAGTCACCACTTATCACGTGAAGTCATCAGATCTCACGACGGCTCTTCCTCTACAAAGGAAAGAGGATTTCTCACCTCACCAAGAGAAATCAGCCCGAACAACACCTACAACACTACCGAACCAAATCCCACCGATCCCACACACAAGATCTAAGATTATTCCGTTGTGAATTATCGAAAGTACATCAGCAAAAAATTTAATTCTTACCGGAGCTACCGGAGCTAGCGAAGCTTACTGGAGCACCGAGAGTGAAATATAACTTTGTCCTTCGATAGGCTAGGGAAGCTATGGACGCGACTACCACCTTACCGATGCGCCCACCACCTTAGGGGAGCTAGGGAGGCTAGAAACGCTAGGAAAGCTAGGGAAGCTACGGACACAACCACCAACCTTACCGACGCAACCACCAATCTTACCGACGCACCCGCCACCTTAGGGGAGCTAGGGAGGCTAGAAACGCTAGGAAAGCTAGGAAAGCTACGGACGCAACCACCCCTCGTACGGGAGCTAGGGAAGCTTACAGGAGCAACGAGTGTGCTCTGTAAGCAGGTTCGTACCCGCAATTACTACAGTTACAATGCTACTACACGCAGTTGACTATGCTCTTCGATCACAAAATAATTATTATATTTAAAATCTATATTATACCACGAAGTCCAACGTCTCAAACGCCGTCTGCTACAGTGACGAATAAGGGCAGACGACGCAACGCAAATGAATGTAAACCATCAATACGTAACAGCGCGGTTTTGATATGCGTACGAACATATGTCAGCGATGGCTACAGCACACGAGCAGTGCATACGAATGTAGACAGTGGTAATGACGGCAGACGCGCAGCATGTAGGAATATAGGACAGCAGTGCGTACCAACGAGGTTCTGCAACGCGTACGAACGCAGGTCAACGATGTAGACGGCAGACGAGCAGCGCGTACGAATGTAGGACTGCAGTGCGTACCAACGAGGTAGTGCAAAGCGAACAAATGCAGGTCGACGATGTTGACGGCAGACGAGCAGCGCGTACGAATGTAGGACAGCAGTGCGTACCAACGAGCTTCTGCAACGCGTACGAACGCAGGTCGACGATGTAGACGGCAGACGAGCAGCGCGTACGAATGTAGGACAGCCGTACGTACCAACGAGCTTCTGCAACACGTACGAACACAGGTCAACGATGTAGGCGGCAGACGAGCAGCGCGTACGAATGTAGGACAGCAGTGAGTACCGACGAGGTTTTGCAACGCGTACGAACGCAGGTCGACGATGTTGACGGCAGACGAGCAGTGGGTACGAATGTAGCCAGCGGCAATGGCGGCAGACGCGCAGCAGGTGCGAATGTAGGACAGCGGTGTGTACCAACGAGGTTCTGCAACGCGTACGAACGCAGGTCAGCGGTGTTGATGGCATACGAGCAGCGCGTACGAATGTAGGACAGCAGTACGTACCGACGAGGTTTTGCAACGCGTACGAACGCAGGTCGACGATGTTGACGGCAGACGAGCAGTGCGTACGAATGTAGCCAGCGGCAATGGCGGCCGACGCGCAGCAGGTGCGAATGTAGGACAGCGGTGTGTACCAACGAGGTTCTGCACCGCGTACGAACGCAGGTCAGCGGTGTTGATGGCATACGAGCAGCGCGTACGAATGTAGGACAGCAGTGGGTACCAACGAAGTGCTGCAACACGTGCGAACGCAGGTCGACAATGTTGACGGCATACGAGCAGCGCATACGAATGTAGGACAGCAGTGGGTACCAACAATGCTCTGCAACGCGTGCAAAAAAAAAACAGGTCGACGATGTTGACGGCATAGGACCAGTGCGTACGAATGTAGGACAGCAGTACGTACCAACAAGGTTATCCAACGCGTAGGAACACAGGTCGACGATGTTGACGGTAGACGAGTAGAGCGTACGAATGTAGGACAGCAGTGGGTATCAACGAGGTTCTGCAACACACAAACGCAGGTCAGCGATGTTGTTGGTATACGAGCAGTGCGTACGAATGTAGCCAGCGGCAATGGCGGCAGATGCGCAGCAGGTGCGAATGTAGGACAGCAGTGGGTAGAAACGAGGTTTTGCAACACGTACGAACGCAGGTCGACGAGGTAGACGGCAGACGAGCAGCGCGTACGAATCTAGGACAGCAGTGGGTAGCAATGAGGTTTTGCAACACGTACGAACGCAGGTCGACGATGTTGACGGCAGACGAGGAGCACATACGAATGTAGCTAGCGGTAATGGCGGCAGAAGCGCAGCAGGTACGAATGTAGGACAGCAGTGTGTACCAACGAGGTTCTGCAACATGTACAAACGCAGGTCGGCGGTGTTGACGGCATACGAGCAGCGCGTACGAATGTAGGACAGCAGTGCGTACCAACAAGGTACTCCAACGCATAGGGACACAGGTCGATGATGTTGTCGGCAGAGGAGCAGCGCGTATGATAGTAGCCAGCGGTAATGGCGGCAGACACGCAGCATGTACGAATGTAGGACAGCCGTGCGTACCGACGAGGTTCTGCAACGCGTACGAACGCAGGTCAGCGGTGTTGACGGCAGACGTGCAGCACGTACAAATGTAGCTAGCAGCAATGGCGGCAGACGCGCAGCGTGTAAGAATGTAGGACAGCGGTGTGTACCAACGAGGTTCTGCAATGCGTAGGAACGCAGGTCAGCAGTGTTGACTGCATACAAGCAGCGTGTACGAATGTAGGACAGCAGTGGGTACCAACGAGCTTCTGCAACACGTACAAACACAGGTCAGCGATATTGACGGCATACGAGCAGCGCGTACGAATGTAGGACAGCAGTGGGTACCAACGAAGCTCTGCAACACGTGCGAACGCAGGTCGACGATGTAGACGGCAGACGAGCAGCGCGTACGAATCTAGGACAGCAGTGGGTACCAATGAGGTTTTGCAACGCGTACGAACCCAGGTCGACGATGTTGATGGCAGATGAGCAGCACGTACGAATGTAGCCAGCGGCAATGGCGGCAGACGCGCTGCATGTACGAATGTAGGACAGCGGTGTGTACCAACGAAGTTCTGCAACACGTACGAACGCAGGTCAGCGGTGTTGACTGCTTACGAGCAGTGCGTACGAATGTAGGACAGCAGTGCGTACCAACGAGGTTTTGCAACGCGTACGAACACAGGTAGACGATGTTGACGGCAGACGACGAATGTAGACAGCGGCAATGGCGGCAGTCGCGCAGCATGTATGAATGTAGGACAGCGGTGTGTACCAACGAGGTTCTGCAACGCGTACGCACGCAGGTCGATGATGTTAACGGCAGACGAGCAGCGTGTACGAATGTAGGAGAGCAGTGCGTACCAACGAGGTTTTGCAACGCGCACGAACACAGGTAGACTATGTTCACGGCCGACGACGAATGTAGACAGCGGCAATGGCGGCAGACGCGAAGCATGTACGAATGGAGGACAGCCGTGCATACCGACGAGGTCCTGCAAGGCGTACGAACACAGGTCAGCGGTGTTGACTGCATATGAGCAGCGCGTACGAATGTAGGAGAGCAGTGCATACCAACGAGGTTTTGCAACGCGTACGAACGCAGGTTGATGATGTTGACGGCAGACGAGCAGCATGTACGAATGTAGCGAGCGGCAATGGCGGCAGACACGCAACATGTACGAATGTAGGACAGCGGTGTGTACCAACGAAGTTCTGCAACACGTACGAACGCAGGTCAGCGGTGTTGACTGCATATGAGCAGCGCATACGAATGTAGGTGAGCAATGCGTACCAACGAGCTTCTGCAACGCGTACGAACACAGGTCGACGATGTCGATGGCAGACGAGCAGCACGTACGAATGTAGGACAGCAGTGGGTAGCAACGAGGTTTTGAAACACATACGAACGCAGGTTGACGATGTTGACGGCAGACGAGTAGCACGTACGAATGTAGCCAACGGTAATGACGGCAGATACGCAGCAGGTACGAATGTAGGACAGCAGTGCGTACCAACGAGGTTCTGCAAGGCGTACTAACGCAGTTCAGCGGTGTTGACGGCAGACGTGGAGCACGTATATATGTAGCCAGCGGCAATAGCGGCAGACACGCAGCGTGTACGAATGTAGGACAGCGGTGTGTACCAACGAGGTTCTGCAAAGTGTATGAACGCAGGTCGATGATGTTGACGGTAGACGAGCAGCGAGTACGAATGTAGCCAGCGGTAAAGGCGGTAGACGCGCAGCAGGTACGAATGTACGACAGCCGTGCGTACCGACGAGGTTCCGCAACGCGTACGAATGCAGGTCAGCGGTGTTGACCGCATACGAGCAGCGCGTACGAATGTAGGAGAGCAGTGGGTACCAACGAGCTTCTGCAACGAGTACGAACGCAGGTCGACGATGTAGACGGCAGACGAGCAGCACGTACGAATGTAGGACAGCAGTGGGTAGCAACGAGATGTTGCGACGCGTACGAACACAGGTCGACGATGTTGATGGCAGACGAGCAGCGCGTACGAATGTAGCCAGCGGTAATGGCGGCAGACGTGCAGCGTGTACGAATGTACGACAGCGGTGTGTACCAACGAGGTTCTGCAACGCGTACGAACGCAGGTGGACGATGTTGACAGCAGACGAGGAGCACGTAGCAGTGTAGGACAGCAGTCGGTAGCAACAAGGTTTTGCAGCGCGTACGAACGCAGGTCGACGATGTTGACGGCAGACGAGCAGCGCGTACCAATGTAGCCAGCGGTAATGGCGGCAGACCTGCAGCGTGTACGAATGTAGGACAGCGGTGTGTACCAACGAGGTTCTGCAACACGTACGAACACAGGTCAGCTGTGTTGACTGCATACGAGCAGCGCGTACGAATGTAGGAGAGCAGTGGGTACCAACGAGCTTCAGCAACGGGTACGAACGCAGGTCGACGATGTAGACGGCAGACGAGCAGCACGTACGTAGGTAGCCAGCGGTAAAGGTGGCAGACGTGCAGTGTGTACGAATGTATGACAGCAGTGTGTACCAACGAGGTTCTGCAACGCGTACGAATGCAGGTCGATGATGTTGACGGCAGACGAGGAGCACGTACGAATGTAGCCAGCAGTAATGGCGGCAGATGCGCAGCATGTACGAATGTAGGACAGCCGTGCGTACCGACGAGGTTCTGCAACGCGTACGAACGCAGGTCGACGATGTTGACGGCAGACGAGGAGCACGTACGAATGTAGCCAGCAGTAATGGCGGCAGACGCGCAGCATGTACGAATGTAGGACAGCCGTGCATACCGACGAGGTTCTGCAACGCGTACGAACGCAGGTCGACGATGTAGTCGGCAGACGAGCAGCACGTACGAATGTAGGACAGCAGTGGGTAGCAACGAGATTTTGCAACGCGTACGAACGCAGGTCGACAATGTTAACGGCAGACGAGCAGCGCGTACGAATGTAGCCAGCGGTAATGGCGGCAGACGTGCAGCGTGTAAGAATGTAGGACAGCGGTGTGTACCAACGAGGTTCTGCAACGCGTACGAAGGCAGGTCAGCGGAGTTGACTGCATACGAGCAGCGCGTACGAATGTAGGAAAGCAGTGGGTATCAATGAGCTTCTGCAACGCGTACGAACGCAGGTCGACAATGTAGACGGCAGACGAGCAGCACGTACGAATGTAGGACAGCAGTGGGTAGCAACGAGGTTTTGCAACGCGTACTAACGCAGGTCGACGATGTTGACGGCAGAGGAGCAGCGCGTACGAATGTAGCCAGCGGTAATGGCAGCAGACGTGCAGAATGTACGAATGTAGGACAGCGGTGTGTACCAACGAGGTTCTGCAACGCGTACGAACGCAGGTTGACGATGTTGACGGCAGACGAGGAGTACGTACGAATGTAGCCAGCAGTAATGGCGGCAGATGTGCAGCGTGTACGAATGTACGGCAGCGGTGTGTACCAACGAGGTTCTGCAATGCGTACGAACGCAGGTCGACGATGTTGACGGCAGACTAGCAGTACGTACGAATGTAGCCAGCGGTAATGGCGGCAGACGTGCAGCATGAACGAATGTAGGACAGCCGTGCGTACCGACGAGGTTCTGCAACGCGTACGAACGCAGGTCGACGATGTAGTCGGCAGACGAGCAGCACGTACCAATGTAGGACAGCAGTGGGTAGCAACGAGGTTTTGCAACGCGTACGAACGCAGGTCGACGATGTTGACGGCAGACAAGTAGCACGTACGAATGTAGCCAGTGGTAATGGTGGCAGACGCGCCGCATGTACGAATGTAGGACAGTGGTGTGTACCAACGAGGTTCTGCAACGCGTACGAACGCAGGTCAGCGGTGTTGACTGCATACGAGCAGCGCGTACGAATGTAGGACAGCAGTGGGTACCAACGAGCTTCTGCAACGCGTACGAATGCAGGTCGACGATGTAGACGTCAGACGAGCAGCGTGTACGAATGTAGGACAGCAGTGTGTATTAATGAAGCTCTGCAACGCGTACGAACGCAGGTTAGCGATGTTGACGGTAGTTGAGTAGCGCGTATGAATGTAGGACAGCAGTACGTACCAATGAGATTCTGCAACGTGTACTAACGCAACTCGACGATGTTGACGGCAGACGAGCATTGTGTACGAATGCACTCAGCGGTAATGGCAGCAGTTGCGTAGCATGTAGAGTGTAGGTCGTAGGTGTGTAGCAGAGCGGTTTTGCAAAGCGCATGATCGTTGGTTGTTTGTGTTGGCGGCAGATTAGCCGCGCCTACGAATGTAGTACAGCGGGGCGTGCCAATGAGGTTCTGCAACACGTACGAACGTAGGTCAGCAGTGCGTTCTACCAGTAGGCCAGCGAGGAGGATTAGGGCAAACAGGGCACCGTCTATGAATGTAGGTCAGGTGCCGTCGTAATTGAGAAGATTGCTATTGGGATGTATGGTCGTGATTGTAAGAAATACGGAGTTTATTCACTATATAACTCCAACACAACTGCCAACCACCTCTCGGGCTGAGGATCGTGCTCTTCATCCTAAGATACCAGCTTTCACCAACGACCCGAGTCCCCCTCCGACTCCAACTCCAACTCCGACCCCAACTCCAACTCCAAAGGCACCCATTCCTTCTGGTCGTACCGCTCGCTACTCGGTAAATCACCATCACGTGACTCTCTGGTACCGTCTTGAGACCGCTGATTGATGGCGGCTTCACTGTCCGGAATGGGTGCGTCCGAAACCTGCATTCTTGCCTTTCGACTGCGTTTTTGTCGAACTGGAGTCGCTGAAACCTCGCGTCTCCACCGGCGGTGAACAACTATAGGGGAAAACCCACTCTCTGGGTTGTTCTGCCCAAGCTGAGAGCTGCAGGGCCGTCTGCGGGCTCGGGCTGGCAGCGTCGGTGGAAGGTTCTTGCTGGCAGTGAACTGGCTGGCATCTATCCTTTCGTTGGGGTCCCAACTGTCAGGGTTGGCAGCCTGACCATCAGGGCTGACTGCGCCTCTGTTTCTGCGCTTGTCGGTCCTTCCAGGTCGACTACTTCCCTCATCATCGGAAGACAGCTTATCGATCGCGGCACCGTACCGCGCGAGATCCTCCGGCCCACAGACAACGCTGGATACTGGCAGTTTCCCCTTGACCGTGGAAATCTTCGCTGCAATAGCCTTCCGAATTTTCAAGAGGATGGTGTTTGTTCCATTCAGTGCCTCCCACAGCACTGACAATTTTTCATAATCCGCTGCCAGTAATTAGCTCAGTTCTAGAGATGGTATACGCAATTCTGAGGGTGGCAGGCAAGGCTTGTCAGTTCTAACATACCTCCGATAGCGTCCCAGGTGAAGTTGACCTTAACCCCTTGGTCATGCTCTAGCAACCATGATTGCAATGCAAACAACATCGCAGTAACCGCAAGCAGCACGCCGGCTTTCCCAAGATTCCCAAGCAGGAGGTCCATGTCGTTTACCTTGGATGGCCTCCTGCGCAGGCGTAGAAACAGCGATTGGTATAGAACGTCGACGATCGCAGCATTCGAGAATGGCAGATCCCGCTTCTAGAGTCATATTAGCGACCGTTGGGGTTGTAGCCACAGTACGAACAACGCAATCTTGATGCATGAACCGAAAATCATGAAGCAGCCATGTAATGACTGATTTGATCTCCTGGGCATCCATCCTCGCAGGATCGAAGCCGTATGATTTCAGCATGACGCTCTTAGCCTTGGCGAGTACATGGCTACGCTTGTTGCAAATGGTGTTCTTCATCTGCGCTAATGGTCAGCGCAACTCTGAGGGTTGGATATACACCTACATACCACAAATGTTGACACCGAGCCTGGGATCGGTGGCGCCACCAGTCTCACTGCAATAGGGTCTTCTAAAGCAGCCGTCCAGAGCTTCTTCGCTAACATCTTCCAGCTTTTAGGGTCTAGAGGTGGCCAAGCGCCGTACCTCAACATATAGAATTCGAACTGCTACGATCAGCATGATCACTACAGGAGCAGGGGCTCCCAAAAAAATCAATTAAAAAAATTAAAAACCTGATTCTGGGCAAGTTGACAAATCACCCTCTCATCATCAGTCGGAATGTGCTTCACGGAAAATCCAGAGTGCACGGGAAGAAGGGATGGGGTTATCGACAACTGCTCCGACAATGATGGCAATTGCGAGGACAACTGTGACAGCTGTGAAGACAGCTTAGGTGGCTGCGGCTCGAGGGGCGGCGGTGATGGCTTCGACAACAGTGATTGTATACGCGGCGGCTGAGTTGGCCGTTGCGAAGTCCGCGTGTTCATCTGAAGAGTGTCTGAAGTTCTCGCGGGAACCTGCCGGGAATGCGTAGGTCGTGCCTGTGGAAGCTGCTTCGACTGCGATTGGAATTCTGGTGTCAACACACTGAACCCCTCTGTAGTGTCTTTCCCCACGGCAGTGGTGTCCAGAGCTCCTTGAAGGCTGCAATTGGGACTCTGACAGTTGGACATCTCGCCCAGTGCTTACCGGTGGATTTTCGCGGGATTTCTTCGTCACCTTCACAACGGGCATCCGACTTTCGGTAAAGCGGAAGGGTTTATCAGATCTCGTTCTTTTGGTAAACTGGGCAACTTTCAGCGACTCAGTGATGCTCGACTGGCTAGATTGGGACATGTTGATGTCTAGAGTTGAGTCGGATGGTTCTTTGAAAGTGGGAGTTGGATCGATCGTAGGAGTTGAAGGCGTAGTTGTGAGGGTTGCGAATACGGCTTGCAGAAAGGAAAGAGTACGACTCAAATACATATCGTTTTCCATTCGAAAAGAAAGGGAACGGCCATTAGCATCCTGGGTCCTACAGCTTTGGCCCCACCCATCAGCGCTATGATCTCGTCCAGCAAGGCACGAGTGGACCTTGCTCAACGAAGCCATGGCTTCGTCTCGTAGGATTGCAACGACAACTCTAGGAGCTGGAGAGAACATTGCCAGAGCACACAACGAGATACCCGGAACTGAAAATAGGGAAAGATACCATTTAAAAAACTCCGAAACCCAGAAAGATCGCCGAACTGTAAATCACCCAAAACCCCAAAAGAAAGAAGCCAAAAAGATATCCTGAGATCCGAAAAACCCAGCCCAAAACAAAAAAAAAGACAGTACCAATATAAGTGTACGAGCAACCCTCAGAGATGGTGGGGCAGCTCACGCACAGAGCTCTCGGGCGAAAGATCCGCCGGATACGAGAAAGCCAACCACCCTAACACAAGACGGTATCCACTAGCCATCCCG
>Ga0307516_10000871_pt1 | contig 41492 bp, 48 predicted proteins | sample 19_EM_MG_FD_203310 | JGI IMG/M metagenome (GOLD analysis project Ga0307516, IMG submission 203310) | Populus trichocarpa ectomycorrhiza microbial communities from riparian zone in the Pacific Northwest, United States - 19_EM | ecosystem: Host-associated > Plants > Roots > Unclassified | place... | reverse complement strand
AGTGTGGTAAGATATCCACCAGTGGATCGTCCAGTATCCAAGCAGTCACCATGAGATGCATCACAGAAGGTAGTAAACAGCTCTGTGCTCAATTGTCCAGAGTACTGCAACTTGTAGTCCATTGTTCTCTTGCAGTAGCGCAGTAAATACTTGACAGCAGCCCAATGCTTTGATCCTGGCATGGAATTGAACCTTGCCAGACAGCTAACAGCATATGCAATATCAGGACGTGTCATAGTAGCTAGATACTACAGAGAGCCAACTGCATTCAAGTAGGGCACATTTTCCATTTCCTGTGCTTCCTCTGAAGTTTGAGAACACATGGATTTGGACAGCTTTAGACCAGGCTGCATTGGAGTCTGAACAGGATTGCAATCACTCATTCCATAGTGCTCCAGCATATCAATAATGTACTGGTGCTGGAATAGAGCAATAGTGCGATTTTTGTGATCTCTAATGACTTCAACTCCAAGCAAGAACTTTGTGTCTCCCAAATCTCGAATTTTAAAGTGTTTGAAAAACTCTGCTACAGTTTCATCAATGGCTGACTTGGACTTTGAAGCAAAGGTAATATCATCAATGTAAATGGGGACAATGATCTTCACATCACCCTTCACATAAATGTAAATGGAGCGATCAGATTCAAGTCTGGTAAAGCCCATGTCCATGAGAACCTTGTGTAGTTTCTTATTCCATTGTCTAGCAGACTGCTTCAAACCATAGAGGGACTTTTTAAGTCTGAGCACCTTGTTTGGTCCATCTTGTACAAATCCCTCTGGCTGTCTCATGTAGATAACTTCCTCCAAATCACCATTGAGAAAGGCAGATGTAACATCAACAGAGCGCAGTTCCATGTCCTCAATACCAGCAAGGGCAAGAATAAGTCTGAGTGCAGCAGGATGAAATGTAGGAGCAAAGACTTCATTGTAATCAATGCCAGGAAGTTGACTAAATTCTTTGGCAACTAGATGAGCCTTGTAGCACTCTACAGAATCATCTGCATTGTGTTTGACCTTGAATACCCAGCCAGAACCAATTGCCTTTGCACCAGGTGGTAGATCAACCAATTCCCAAGTCCCATTGCTTTCCAAAGACATGAACTCATCTTGGGCAGCCTTGTGCCATTTTGCAGCATCTGGACCTTGCATTGACTGTTTGTAGGTGCGAGGATCTGCAACACTGGTTGTACCAGCAAACTGCACTTCAACAAATCCAGCCTCAGCATCAGAATCCAAATCAGAGTCTGGCAGTGGAGGTAGGACCAATGGTTTGGAGACTTTCCACCATTCACCAGGCATGTTTCTAGGTCTGGTACTATGTCTAAGAGCAGGTGGTGGTGCAGGTGGTGCATCAGCACAAGGACAAGGTGATGGAGGTCCAGTTGGATTATCAAGTTGTGGTGGTGGTGCAAGAGTATTGTCAACACGCTGTTGTAGAAAGTGGACTGGTGCATGTTTAGCATCTGGAGAAGAGGGATGACTTGGAGGTGCAGAAAGCGATGGAGTGGATTCATGGAATGTGCTAGATTGTGTCTGATCCTTCCTCTCATCATCTAGGACAGGGAACTCAACAACACCTTCAGCTGATGGACTCGGTGGCAAAGGTGACTTTGACTTGGACAAGCCAGAGAAGTGACGCTCATCAAATTCAGCATGTTCTGAAATAATGGTCTTTTTGGTAGTAGGATTGTAAAACAACCAGCCCTTGTAACCAGCAGGGTAACCAATAAAGACACATTTTTCCATATGTGACTGAAGAGATTTATGCTGATCCTTCTGAATGTACACATAGGCAGTGCATTCCCAAACTCTGAGATGACTGATATCAGGTTTGTGCTTTGTGACAGCTTCATAGGATGTTTTGTCAGGTAAGGATGCAGTAGGCAATCTGTTCCAGACATGAATTTGTGCAGCAAGGCAGAACTCCCAAAACGAGGGTGGTAGGTGTGACTCTGATAGCATGGCAGTAATATTATTGGACAAGGTCCTATTGGCTCTCTCAGCAACACTATTCTGTTGTGGTCTGTTGCAAGTTGTATGCCATCTCTCAATGCCACAGTCCTGAGTAAATTTGATAAAGGCATTGGATATATACTCTCCACCCTTGTCATCTTGTAGAGCCTGAATCTTAGCTCTGAAGTGGTTCTCTGCCCAGGCCTTGTAGGTTCTAAAGGCATTGAATGCATCACTTTTTCTCTTCAATGACATTGCAGCTTTGTGTGAACTGCAATCATCAATGAAGACAATCCAGTACCGATAACCATGATATAATTTAACTGGTAGAGGACCATGGAGATCAGTGTGCACAAGTTCCAAAGGAGACTTAGCATGACTGGGTGAAGAGAGAAAAGGATTGGAGTGCATTTTTCCTGCAAGACAAGGTTCACAGACAGGATCTGGCTTGTGTGATGAATTGAGCACCATTCCAGTCACAATGTTTGTTCTGAGCATTTTCTTGACATCTGCATAATTGTGGTGTGCAAGACGTCTATGCCAGAGACTAAGGTCCATTGGTAGAGTGGAAGAGAGGTGTGCATACTCTGAAATAGCTTTAGTAACTCCATTCAAATGAGCAGAGTTATTGGAATTGATTGAAGCATAAAACAACTCCTTCTTATTCAATTGAAAATGCAAAAACTCCGCATCAATGTGGATATGGAAGCCTTTGTTTCTAGTCAAATATAAACAAGAGAGGAGATTATTTCGGAGTTGTGGAACATGCAAGACTTTAGTAAACTCTACAGATTGAAGACTCTTTCTCTTGACAACTGGATTGAAAACCACAGTGCCAACTCCAGCTGAATAAATTACAGAACTGTCTGCCAACTTGATTGGAATGCAAAATTGGGTATAGTTTCTGACCCAATGGCGATGAGGTGTCATATGAGAAGTGGCCCCTGTGTCTGCAATCCAATCAAAGTCAGCATCAAGCTGAAGTGGGGAAGATAGATCTGAATGATCTGGGAGACAAGTACTTGCATTGCTAGCAAATTCAGTGACATCACTGCCATTGTCATCCTTGTTCTTGTCTGATTCCTTGGCCTGGTTTGCCTGCTCCATGTGCTTTTTCTCCTTTGACTTGTTCTTTTTAGCCTTGGCATCTTTCTGGGCATTCTGAAATGCATAGCACTTGGCCATATAGCATGTCCAGATTTGCCACAGAATTCACATTCAGCCTTTTGTAAAGAGGCAGAAGCAGCCATAGCCATTTGAGCAGAATCAGCAGCACGATGATGATATTGTATTTCTTCTGTAACAAAGGCCTGATGAACAGCAGCCTTGTCCAGTGTGTCTTTGAGAAAAAGAGAGGATATAAAACTGTCATAGTCCTCTGGGAGTGCTCTGATGCAAACCATAGATGCAAGCTCTTCATCCAGCTTCTCCAGTGTAAAATCAGAAGGACATAATTCCCTGATTTTGGACATAGCAGTTTCAACTCTGTTGATAAGAGTTTGTAGAGATTCCTCCTCCTCCTTTCTAATGGAGGACAAGTCGTCATAGGCATTGAACCTATTGCCAGGACGCTTTTGTAAATGCACTTTTGCAAGTGCCTCCCACATGGCTTTGGAATCATCTGAGATGCCATTGAAGTGCACTCTCTGATCTGGTTCCACCATCATATACAACCATCCAGCTGCTTTGTCTGATTTAATTTTCCAATCTTCCAGAGATTTCTCTTCCTCTGTTTTAAGGGGAGAGGACTGCTTTGGAGCTTTGGATACTCCAGAAACAATTCTCCAGACACCAGCAGACTTGAGCCAGGCAGCCAGTTCATCTGACCAAGTGGAGTAGTTGATAGAGTTGAGTTGTTTAAAGGTGGGGGATGATGTGGACATTATGGATGTGAGAGAGGTTGGTGGGGTTGGTGGGGTTGTGTGTGTGTGTGTGTAGTATGCCAAAAAGCAAAAAGCATCCTAGAATGCCAGAAATGCACTCTCTAGTTGAGAATTGCTGAATTACAACCAGAATTCTTGGTTTGTGCAAGGCAGGGTTTCAAGCAAATCCAAAATCCAAAAATATGCACTAGTCTGAACCAATTGTTGATAAAATCAAGCAATGGTGCTCCCAGGAGTATGTGTGGAGAAGAAGATATAGGTAATGAAAAAGTCCTTGCTACAGCTAAGACTAGCTAGCAAAAGCTAATTCTACTGAACATCCAGTTGTGAGCACTTAGGCCCTAACCCCAGAATCACAGGAATGACTATCTGAATATTTTCTGGTGAATCAAAGACTGCCTCTCAAAGAGGATTAGTCCCAACAGTTGGTGTTCCTAATTACAAAAGTCACACACACTATAGGAGCAGAAAAGTGCAGCAGATGGAGAGAGGTGCAAGAAAGATACTCTAAAGAATAGACTTGAGACTTCTAGAAGGCGGGGCCAATAACCTGTTAGAATAGGCAAGCACAGTGAAGTCTGAAGTCCAAAGTGAGTAAACTGTATTAGTCTGTAGATAGAACAGAAGTACTTGCCTGAAGTCCAAAGTGAGTAAACTGGGGACTTCAGGCTACAAGCTACTGGTATATATACAAGTAAGAGCATAGCCAAAGGCTGCGAGCACAGCAGAAGGCAGTGTACACAGCAAAAGGCAGTGCACATAGCACAAAGGCTATATGCATTGCCATAAGGCTGTACAAATAGATCATGCTAGAACAACAGTTTCTAACACTTGGTTGTGTGGTGTTGGCATGAGTACTAGAATGTAGAAGTGCATACTGGTATGGCTGGGTTGCTTGCGCTACCAGCAGCATGGGTGTATTAGCAAACCTTCAGCCTCATGCCCACGCAATAGCCTGCATGGTGAAGTCAGAAGATATCTAGACAAGGGAGGAGTGCGGTCCCCCCTCCAGAACTCCAACAACACAGCCATGCAGGGTGCTACTAGGGTCTGGCAATGCGTTCCTCCTCATGCCCACTCCATGGGCAGTTTGAATCAAGAGTGCACCTATGACAATCACACCGAAGTTGTGTTTTAGTTTTAGGTTTTGGAACACCAGTTTGATCTGGTGTTGTGCCTAAAGTTTGGGTCCAGTCTAGACTCATGACATCATCGGATGCTGTCCCACTCATGTGGGAGGACTGCTTCCAGGATGGATGCGTATGAAACAGAACCAGGGGAGGACCTGAGCTTGGTACTGGTGGCACAGCTACTGTCAAGAGTGAGTCAAGAGGTTCAAGGGAGAAACAAAGGTCTCCCTCCAGGGCAATATGGCGCATAGCATGATTTACATGCAGGTTAGATAGGATAGTAGTCTGTAGCTTGCGAAGCACTAACATGCTCAATCCAGTGGTAATGAAGTAGTCATTATTAATGATATAAATCAAAATGCGGATAAGCACAATTTGAAGTTGGCAATCATGTGAGTGGGTGTCCACTAGTGCTTCATAGACAGCAGTAGTATTACTTAGCTTAAGTAATAGTACAACGCTAGAGAGATGTTCAATAAAATCAAACTTCTGTTCTGGAGTGATGAGGCCATGATTGTAATAATCACAGACTCGTTTGTTGAATGCTTCACCTGATGAAGTTGAAGCATTGGATGAGTCATTGGACACCCAGTCATCAGAGCCGTCGTCTGAGACAGGAATATCCGATTGGAAGGTGACCTTTGAGTCTGAGGCCCTGGGCAGCTCAGAACTGGCAGTATCACGAGATCACCCTTTGCTAAAACCAGAAAGATGGGGACCGACTTCTGGTTCCTTCATAGGAACAGGAGGGGGGGGGTAGTTGTAACCACCCATCAGTCTGTCATTGGAGGAGTACCCTGAGATGGACTCACAGGTGGCATGATAGGGGTTCTGGGGGAAAAATTCTCCAGAAAGGCGGGTTTTCCCCCAACCTGGATGGGGTGGAGGAAGATGGGAGGAGGGGGCCCAGGAAGACAACCACGATCCTCTAAGGGCAGGGTTCCTGGGGCTTTCTTGTCATTGGTATCATTGATCGCTAGAGATCGAATTAGTTTGGGTGCAGTGCGTCATTTACGAACCATCATAGACAAGGGGCCAATAATATAAACTACTGAGATGAGAGATCTATGGGTTGTGGCGGCATTGGGGTTGTCGACAATGTTGCAGACTCAAACTTGGTGGCTGTGCCACATCATGGTAAGAAGTCAAGGAGGGTGGCCCACCAGACACTTGACTGTGGTGTCTGTTCCTATTTCCTTTGTCTTCTGTCCTATTGACTAATAATATGACAGACAGCAACAGTGTGTTATTACTCAAGTATACATCTTGATGCAACAAAAGCCCTTTCCAAGATTGTACTTGACCATGGTGGGCTTCCCTTCACCAACTTCCTCATTGTCACTCATAATATTTCCAGGTCAAAGAGCTTTTGTTGGCATGAGTGTGCTCTGAACTCAAGCTTTCTGCATTATCTCTTCTTTGGCTTTTAGAAGTACAATATGGATAATCTCAAAGAGTGCTCACCTTGCTTAGTCAAACTATATTGGGAAACATCCCTTCATGACACTAAAACCCTAATCATCTACATCCACTCATGCCCTGAGAATGAGGCCCTTCATGCAAGACTGGAGCAGTTGCTCTTCTGTGGAGATGATAGAAATATTGTGATAATTTGAGTTCAGAAGAGACTTGTCAAAGGATCATTTGATTAGTTGGGAACATACACCTACAAGCTTCAACCTGTCCTGACCATTTGTTCAAGAGACCTCACTGACCTCAACTGCTCACACAAATAATTCATTCATATGATACAAATGATGTGTTTCTATGCCTTATTCTTCTTCAACTCATGTGTTCATCTCATTGTTCTTGATAATCATATAACAGGCTCCATGGTTCTCAAGAAAATTGGTTCTGAAACTTCTTTGCCATTAGGGGTGTGGAGAATATAAATTTCAAGGAGATATCATTGCAAATTCAGGGCAGCCTTGTCTTGCTGGTGAGGGTGTGAAGAGAGATGATGACAACAGAGGTTAGGAAGGGGCATTTTGAGTTTGTGGTCATCCCATACCACCAACACCACTTCTCTGGGTACTAGTGGGCCTGAACCACCTGCCTGGATGTTCTTGCACAATAGAAGAATATCAGAATCATCACAGGTGATATTTGAGTAAATTGCAGACTGCTTGATTCTGGCTTTGCGTGAAGCACTGCTTATGGAATTTCTAGCAATGACTTCATGTATTGATGGGCAATATAAAGTACTGCAACTGTTTGTGAAGCTATGGATTTTTCGGTGTATTCACAACAACTTGCCTGCTTATCGCAAGCATGAAAGGATAATTACATATGTGAAGATAATCAAGTTACTTGAACTTCAACATCTGTTAGAGGCTCTTGTTTTCAGTCCAAACCTAGAGGCCAGAAAAAGACTCATGATTGGCACAGCCACCTCTGTTCCACCACCACCTCCAATGACAGAATGACAGCAGCTGTCATTCTCTTTCGCCATGTCCCAGGGGGACATCATGCATAGGGGGCCTATGAGCAGTAGATGAGTCTGTCATCTCAAGATTTTGATGCCGTGTACATAATCCCCACTGTTGTGCCACCAGCTGCTATTATCATGAACCACTCCATCAGTACACCTCCTGACTGACTGACTTTCAGCCTCCTAGCATCCTGCCAGACCCCATTTTGATTGGTGTTGATGTTTGATATTCCCACTTCTGTTCTTACATGCTCTATTTCTCCTTTATCCCTTTATTCCTGGATGTCTGACATCCTCACACTCTGCCCCTACTTTACAGATGTCAATGTAGTTTACTGACTCAAATATATATCAATTTTATTTTAATCTGCTGTTTGCAGAAAAAAAACTGACTGACTTCCACTTGGAGGTTCTCACAGATTTCGTGAAAAACCAATTTTCCTGATCTACAAGTACGATGCTTTGCCAGACCATTTCTGCCCTTTGAAGGGCTTCATCACTCTTTTATCTGTACAGTGACTTCCAAAATTGATTCAATATTTGGAGGATTTAGATTATATCTCAAATAACTCAGTAGCAAAGCCAAACAATGTAAAATTATTTGTCACCAATCAAAAGTATTTAATCAGGGCTACAGTTTGAAAATATAATTATGTAATTTGAATCAGTATCTATAGAGATGCAAACAATTCAATTCATCAAGTCATTGAATCAATTTTGGGACTACATAGATGTCAGAAAAGCAGAAATCAGTCATTCTAGGACTTTGTAGATTTCCATTCATCTTAATTATTGCTTCACACCCTCTAGGCATACTTTAAATTGAATTCTAACACACCTCTGGTGTAATTTTGTTCCATGCCTCTGCTGCTCTCATTCAAATGTCCCACATTTTGTTAAATACTAGTTGAGCTACTATTTTATATGTTTCTAGAGGTGATCAATAGGATTAACATTTGGAGACTGTAGAGGCCAGTCCAGAACATGGATATTACTGTTTACAAACCACTTCTTGGCCTTTTTGAGGTGTGCTTGAGGTTATTGCTTGTCTGAAAAATCATATTTTTGAAAGAAATCTTGGCCAAGCAGAGGAGTAGACAGTTCTTCAAAATATCCACAGACTGGACAGTATCTATTTTCCCCTCAACTTCTGCAAGTTTCCCAACACTTTCTGTGCCTATATAGCCCCACACTATAATGTCTTTACTACCAAACTTCACTGTTCCTGCACCTCACAGTCAAGCAGTCCCAGCCATGCCTGCTTCCAGACCTATTGCTATTTATATAACCTAAACCTATTGATTTTGGTCCCATCTGATCAAATTACCCTCTTACATTCCTCTGTAGTCCAATTCTGGTACTTCAGAGCAAGGCTAGACATACCTCCTAATACACTGTAAAGAGTGGTGGCTTTTCTTCTTTGTTACAGTCTTAAGAGAATTTCTTTTTTTGAGGATAGAGCAGACAGTTTACAAGGAGCAAGTGTTAGAAATGATGGAATTGATGTGTTTTGTAGCATGAATAGTGTTTACAACCTTTCCTATAGTGATTTGTATAACAATACTACATTTGGAAGTTGCAGAAAGCATGGATAGATGATCAGAATGGAGGAACTGGCAGTTGGAAAGGCAGTTTTAGAATACTCTGGATGTAGTAGACAGCTTATATCAAAGGAGAGACAGATATGGCCAGTGGAATGACTATTACTAGCCAGAAAAAGATTATTTTTCTTTGAAGCAGAGAAGACGCAGTACATGGAGAGGAATGAAGTATCTGAGGTGTCTACAGTGCTCAATTAGCTTGGTTTCAAGTGATTTCTAAGGTATAATATCCATGGTAATGAAAGAGGAATGTACAAAGTCCTATATAATGACTGATTTTTGTTTTTCTGACATCTAGTTCCAAAATTGATTCAATGACTTGATGGATTGAATTGTCTGTATCTCTATAGATACTAATTCAAATTACATAATTATTTTTCAAAACTGTAGCCCTGATTAAATACTTTTGATTAGTGACTAATAATTTGGCTTTGTTTGGCTTTGCTGCTGAGTTATTTGAGATATAATCCAAATTCTCCAAATATTGAATCAATTTTGGAAGTCACTGTATATCTCTTTGTAGGCCTTTACCAGTTTCCCCTTCAGCTCTGCAGCTCTTTTAAGCCCTGCAAAAGTCTGCAAGAATATAAGGTGGCTTCAATCAACTTTACTTTACTTTGCCAAAAACCTGAGTTTGCTGATGGGTTGTACTGTTGATTTCATCTTATTATTCATTACTACTGGTTACAATTTCTTCTTATCAGAGCCCATCATAAATTGATCAATTTGTCAACTCTGCCTGAAAAAGTTGGCCAAGCCTCATTTTTCTGATAAAAATCTTATGCATCAGCAAATTCCATATGAACACAGGTCTGCATTGATCTGCACAGATCTTCAGAGACAGTAGAATGTTTCTTCAGTCAACTTCAAGTTGACTCCACAGACCTCCACAGACCTCCAGAGGTCTCTATTTCACCAAAAAACAGGATTTGCTGATGTATAATGCTGAGAAGTAAGTGCCTTATCTATCACTTGAGCCTTCACTAATGATGTGCCAGCTCTGGCTTGGCCCAACCCTGGCTTCAGCCTGGCTTTCTAGGGCTCAGGCTTTTGGGTTTTGTGAGGAGAGCTGTCAAGAATGGCTCAGGCCTGGCTCCGGCTGGCTTTGGCCTAAGTCAGAGCTTGTCATGTCAGAGAGGGATGAAGAAGAGACCTTCATGCTTGAGGTTTGGCTGAGAGAGCCTACCAAATGCTGGATGACAGTCTTAATAATTTCCCATATTACTGTATATATTATGGTGTATAGCATGCATTGTCCACTGGATCCTTGAATCCCCAGACTGAATTCAGAGGTGTGGGTGGGGATGTAATGCTCTCTCTGGGAAACTCTGCCTGCAGGCTGAAACCCATGCACAAACAGTTACTATATAGGTTGTGTGTTATGCTGATTGTGTTATATGGTATCTGCTTATGGTACTTTGATGGTGCTCATCTCAAGGGCACCATGAAAGAACTCACCAAGATCCAGAGGCAAGTGGCCATCTGGATCCTGGGAGCCTTCAAATCCACCTCTACAGGAGCAGTGGAATCCTTAGCTGGTCTTATTCTGATTCATCTCCAGATTTGGAAGCTAGTCTATTGCAATCATATCTGCATGCACACCCTTGCAGACTCACACATTACACACTTAATGGCGGCTACTGGAGATGAAGCTGAGTTCATTAGCATATATCACCCTTCCCAACTTTGCAATAAATGCAAGTCTCCTCTAGTAGACATGTGGGCCAATGAAAACTTGGTCAATGTGTTCATCCTACTCTATAATAAATACAATGCGCCTGGGTACTGTCTCACTGACACATGCCCTGAACGTATTATCCATGATATCATTCTGATCCAAGGCAAGACTGCCAAAGACAGAGCCAAAGCAAGAGAAGCTTGTCTCATGACCCTCAAACAGTCATTTGCACACTCCTCCACCTCTGACTCATGCATCATGATTGTCACCAATGCGTCTGTCCCCCTTCTAAGTACCAGGTACCAAGCTGTTGCGGCATGGCACACCTGGCACTCAGACCACTATGATGAGAACTTCAGGTCTGGTGGACTTGCAATTTCCAACAACACAGAAACGAATGCCATTGGAGGGGCCCTCAAAGCCCTCTCAGATTCATTTGACTCCATTGGTGATATCAATGAGATCCATATCTACTTGGACTCAACATATGCATTACACTATATGTTGGATCCATCTATCCACTCTGTGCAGCTATATGTACTGGAATCACTTGGCATACTCTCCCCTTGGATGGGGGAGAACGCCAACCACAGAATTTTCCTACACCATGTCCCAGATTGCAAGGACTATATGTTCAAACCTCACCACATGGTACACCGCCTTGCCACCTCTACTAAAATTGAGGTTTAAGGGGCTCCAGCATGGACCATCACTTTCTCCACAAAGCAGATCACAGACTCTATAATGAGTGACTGGGCTAACCAGTTCTGGCTCTTTCAATATGTTGGCCAATACTTTATGTACTCTAGATGGTCAGTCAGAAGACAAGACCATGCTAAGGCCAAATGCATGACTCCATCACATTTAAATGGTGGGACATGGCTAAAAGACATAGGACACTCCTTGTTGCTTACAGCCCAGATGGCGCAGGGCCTCACCAGCCACACCTCAATTGGACACTACAGAAAATAGTTCAAAGTGGGAAACCAGGATGAATCATGCCCACACTGTGAAGGAAGGCCCACTGAGACCTTCCGACATGTCCTATTCAAATGTCTGAAGCACCCACACAGCCTCCAGACATGCCCAACTTTACCAAAGCGACCCCTTACTGGAACACTTTGGTAAATTCATTATGGATAATCCCACTGCATATGCATTTGTGGATAGTCCAGCATACAGTCAAACTATGGACTACAGAACCAGGACAGTTGCACGCTGGACTAAGAGTGCCCCTGCCAGCACATGTACCTGAAAGGCTAAGTTGCAAGCCCACAAGAGCTCGTTGAGAGATAGAGTGCTGCCTCTCAGATCTGTCCCCATAGGCCACAAGCTCTTCAAAAGAGGAATTCATGGATGCTTCTCCCATCACCTGGCCGCATTAACAACTGTGCATGTTAACATATTTGTGATTCACAGATCCATCAACCCCAGCTCAAAGGGTAATTCTAGCAAATTCAGAGTGTTCTTCATGCCCATTAGGGACAAATAGGTGTAGTTTACTGTGCTGAGTGGACTGTTTAAAGTACACTGCTATATAAGTACAGTTATTCGAGCATTTTTACGAGGTGGAGCTGTAAACCCTGTAAAACCAGCATCCCAAGATCAAGGGCCAGGGGGGCCGTGCACTGGCAGTTGCGATGTCTTCAGCAGCAGCCAGCAGATGCCGAAAGAAGCCATCCAGGCACTGATAGATGCCCTGCAGGGTCTGGAAGTGCCTACAGCAGCACCCAGTTGCTGTTGGCCCAATTCCACCTTATATTTTAATCTACCATGGTACAGCTAGCTGCAGTAGATTACTTGTAAAATGTAGACTCATCTTTTAATGTCCTGGAAACCTACCTGGGAGTCCCTCGGATGTGGACAAGCAGCCCCATGCCAGAAAATTGGGGTGCTGCGAGTTGGCCATTGATCTGATCTGATTCTGATGGCGTAAATTTGGCCTTGTATCATCAGCTTGATGGCCACCAGAATTTACCAAGTGGACAGTCAATCCAGCCATTTTCAGCACAGTAAATCCTGTAAATTCAACTGATTTACAGTAAATCGAGTTCTGTAAGATCACCAAGGAGTAGTTATTCAGGTAGTAGGGGCTATACACCTGGAGAAGAGGGATTCCCATTTTAATATAGGAAGCTGCTTTTGTTTTAAAAAAAGTTTCAACATGCTAATAATACATAAGTAGACTCAGGCTAAGTAATAGCTACCACAGTGGCAAGTCGGCAAGTTGCGTCATGGATGCATGCAGTCACCAACAGGCTCGTCGTTCCTGGCTGTCCATCAATCCCATGCAACACTTCTTGATCAGGGCAGTAGCATGGGGGAGCCGTGTTCTTGCACAACGACACGGGCTGACCCTGGCAGGGCAGGGTTCAGTCAGCAAGGGCCAGCCACAGGCGCCAGACCTTCAATGTCCTGAAGACCTGTGCACGACAAAGCCGATTGGGCTAAGGGGCCACTGATTGGCCATCAGCCAGCAATCATGTGCCTGCGGATCTCAGGTGATCCTTTTCCACCACGCCATTTCGTGGCAAATTGAGCAATATAAGTTGATGATTTAAAAAAAAAAAAGGAGTAGGAATGTCATTGGTTGTTCTCAAAAATGACAGCAGAGGGCTTGTTCTCATGTTATCTGTCTCCTCTGTCATCTGGTGTCAGGTTCAAGCTGGTAGGTTCTGTGGTAAGTGTACTTTCCTGTCTCTTTTCTTCCTCAAAGAAACAAGTCAGCTGCAAAATACCAATAATATAACTGGACACTTACCTAAAGCATGCCAACTCTCATTCCCAGCTTGTTCCTTCAATGGCCCCTTCTTGCATCTTGACGCATTTAGTGGGAAGTAGTGTTCAAAGGTCAGGTCACAAAACCAGTGACCAGACCTGACTGAACCAACAAATTGACCAGTCCCGGTCAGAGAGTGATCAAATTTTGATTGATCATGGTCATGGACATCTGAGGAACACAAAAGACTGGTCAAGACTGGTCTTTGACTGAAATTACTATGTACATGTTCCTAGGTAGGTATAATGCAGTCCTCTGCCATATCTGACACTTCCAGCTCCACAAATTGAGTGTTGATACTATGTTGCTCAACATTCGGTCTCCAGATCTTGAGTTGCCGAGCCCTCAGCAACTGCTGAGAGCTCCACCACAAATAACAACAATGGTTCAACTGTCTTTTTCCTATCCTCTTCCTTTCCTCCCCACTTTGTTCCTCCTCAATCCCTCCTCTCTACAATGAACATCTGCATACCAACCGCCGCATGGACATCAACTGCCATTTGGTTGTCAATTGCCACTCAGATGCCAACTACCATACAGACGCTAACTGGACATGATGCCAACTGCTGTAACAACTACCACATGGATGCCAACTACACAGATGCCAACTGGATGGCGACTACATCAGCAAATCTTGTGAACTTCAGGTGTCTTCAGTGGCTGCACAGTCAGTATACTCTTTCTTCAGTTGGCTTCAGATGTCTTCACAGACCTGTGCAGCCAACCACAGCTAAAAATGAAGTTTGCTGATGTACATAAACAGTAAGTTTCTTGGATGTTCTTTTGAGTTTTGACAATAGATTTTGACTAACTGAGACCTTGATCTTTAATCATTTGAGATAAAATTTGGCAACTATAGACTACTCACAAAAGCTGTGGCCTAGGCCAATGGCTCCAGCTTTCCTCAAACCTGGGCCAGGCCAAAAGCCCTCTCAGGCCAAAAGGTTCAGGCTGGCTTGGCCCAGCTTCTGGCTTCAGGCCAGAGCCAGCACATCACTAGTCTTTACATTTACAGTACTTATAGTTGTGTAGTCACTATCTCATGCTCTAGTCTAGCCCTTACAAGATAATATTATAATTGTTTTTTAGTGGGATGATTCAGGAATAGAAGCCTCAAAAGGCTGGGACATCTTGAGCAGCCAGTCTCTCCACTTCCTGTCCTTCTGGTGTCTTTGTGACACTTGCCCCAGTTGTGCATCAGTTGGGCAATGACGACGAAGAACAAACTGGTATCCAGATGTGTCAGTGTCAGAAGAGTGGACCAGCTCAATGGGATGCATGTCCTCAGTGAGAAAATCAGACAAATCCACCATCCCATTTGGTGCAAGCTGTGATAGCCAACATCATTTCCCTTATTAAAGCACATGTATGAAGAGAATCTCTTACCCCAAGAGGCGGGGCCAATGGAAAACTGGTGCGCCTGCCAGAGCACATCATTCTGATGCAGAGATCACCTGTCGTTGGCCATAAGGAAGGGAGGAGATCAAATTGTTCTGGTGTTTTGTCTGCTGGATAACAGGACAAGGTGTAGCAGAAACTTTTTGTCAGATCCCTAGCGAAATACTGAGAGGGTCATGTATGGTAGCGAGGTTTACGACGTACTCTGTGCTCTCTTTACGTCTCTTCCAACCCTTTGAAGCTTCTTTTACTAGGTGCTGCATCGCCCCGAATGTGAACTTTATTTTGCAACCCGATGATTGACCAACTTCCTGGCCCAGGATAAGAGCTTCAGGTCCAAACATATCTTAAGTAATGATTGCCAATTAAATATAAGAGCTGTTCTCTGAGATACAAAAACATACGAAGTGTGCCTTTGTCTTCAATGACCACCGGGATCACAAGGGATGAAGCCACAGCCTCTGAAACCCCCGGAGTGCTCAGTTGTGGAGTAGTTTGGGGTAGTATGGGTGTGGTATACGGCGAGCTTGTGGTGACAGGTGTGGCGTGGTTATTCGAGTCGATACCGTCGGGAATCCCATCCGAAAATTTAGGTGAAAATCTCCCCTTAGATAATGGTACAATATTAAGGGCAAAAGCCTCTGTCGACAGGAGGTAACTGACCACATCGGCAGAAAAATGCATCACTACATCCAACCCTTGACCTTCACCGTCATCCGCAGCGACGTGCTCCTGTGATATCATGGCATCCAGTTCCACCTCGGGGGAACCCTGCCGTGCTGGGGTTCCTGCAGGCGCCACCACAGAGGCTATTTTCTGCTCCGTGGGGCTGGGCAGATCAACTTCCATGGGGTCAAAGATGTCCGGCGGAGGAGGTCTGGAAATGGCCGTACTATCTATGGGGGCCGACGCTCGATCCAGGTTTGTTTGACCTTCCCTAACAGTGATTCGTTCGAAGGGGTGCTCGATCGTCGTAGAGGAGAGGCTTTGTGGATTAGAATCCTGGACGACGGTTTGGGAGAGTTTGTCTGCAGAGGGACCACCAGGATATCCAACCCCGTCAGTATCCAGCGTGTTGCCTGGCGTGGGTGCAACATGGTCGTCATCCGGAATTTCCCAAGTTTCAGGTGGAGCGCTCTTGACAAGGTTGCTTGTGGGGATATCTAGGAGTTTGGCATCATCCTCAACTTCCTGCTTGACTGAGAAGGAACCACGCTTCTGTAGCTGCTGAATATCTGCCTGGATCAATGAGTCGAACTTAACTTCGAATTTCTTTTTCTTCTTTCGCCGCTGACGGAGCGTTGGTAATTCTGCTGGCACAGTGGCGAACGAATTTGGTATGATAGAGGGAACTAAATTGCTCTCTGAAGAAAAAAGTATATGTGGCACTTTCACCGAAGGACTCGCAGAGTTGGGGCTTTCTGTAACTTGAGGGGGAGTAACAGCGCTTTCTACTGAGGGCAGGACCTGCTGTGTCGCCGTATACGAGGCAACTGCTGGACCAGTTGGCGACAGGAGAGCCATAGCTGAAGCCGAGGGAAGCCAGGGCGGTACCTGAGACGCCATGATCCGAGGCAAGGCACCTTGTTGCATCGATATAGATGGAGCCGACGAGATTGCGCTAGCATGGATCAGACACGGACGAAGGATGAACCTTGGTGAACATACCCTAGTGGCCGGTCAGAAGAACTGCTATTCCAAGGGGGGTGAGGCGGAGCGGTTATCGTTCGCAATAGATACTTGATCTGGACTGCAGGGAACCACAAGGGATTGGACGGCGAAGATTGGCAGAATTCAGATACAATTTACCACGGAGGTCGGGTTCAACGAAGTGCTCTCTGTGAGGATGCACTGCGCGAAGCATGCGTGAATACGGCTCGACAATCGGATGCCCCAGGTATGATAAAATATTGAACGGAGCAGCAGGGTCGGCGGCAACATTGCGAAGACAGGTGGTGTGTGCAACCTAGAAAAGAGTAAATCGAGCACCGCGGGACATGGCGGCGCACATACAATGAGAAGCTTGACGATCTGTGATATGACGTTGAACGGGGGTACAAGGACGCGGAAGAGACTGCGACGGTACCTCTGGACGCGCCTGTGGGTAGTACGCGCGGGGATCGCTTAACCACTGCGCAAACTTGTGAGCGAAGGATGCATAGACGGCGAGATCATCCTGAGCGAGTTTTCGGGCAAAGGAGGCGAACAGACGGAGGTTGTTCTCTGCAGCGGAGGCGGCAACGACGCCGTCCATGGATTATGTAGAGGAATACAAGAGAAATACGTAAACACCATTTATTGAACTGTCTCCTCATGCCTGCCACTTTTGACATCGTCGTCGTCGGTGCCGGCGGTGGCCCCGACGAGACGAATCTCTCTGCGTACGTCCGCGCTGTATCTGGCGTCTCAGTCCCTACTCACAGTCAACTGAGGCAGGTATCTCCTCAAGACGCATGATGCCTCCTGGGAAGATGGCATCCTCGCCATCGAAGCTGGTCCGTCCTCTTTAGTGTCCACTCCCCTCCCCTAAACTCCTTCCCAACCACCTTCTCAGGTTCGGCACAGGGCACCCTCTCCAAACTGTTACTTCAGCATCCTCTACTTTTCAGCTCACCCCACAGCTCCGCCACCAGAACCTATACCGCCGTCGAGATATATTCTTTCCTGCGGTTCGCCCCATCCATCATGTCCTATATCTCCGTCCTCAAACATTTACTCAGATCCTTCCTCATCACCCATGCACACTTGGACCACATCAGCGGTCTGGTCCTTGCCGCAGGTTCGCTGAAAGGTCCACGCAAGCGAATCTATGCTACGAAACAAACCTTGGAAGACCTTGAGAGTGTCTTCTCTGACAGAATATGGCCTAACCTCGCCTCATGGGATGAAGACGATGAGGACCACAAGTTGTTATACTCCACGTAAGCGTCGCCATCTCTTTTAGTCTCACTTATCAGTATCGACCCAAATACAGCCTTCTTACGGATGAAAAGTACGAGACTGTCCATCCCTGCATATCCGTAAGAACTATTCCCGTAAACCATGGCCGCAACGCAGCCGGGATCTACAAGTCCGCCGCGTTCTTCATTCGCCACGACACCCTCAACCGCGAGTTTGTCTTCTTCGGTGACGTCGAACCCGACAAACTCGTCCAGCTGCCTCAGAATATCAAGGTCTGGCGTGCAGCAGCACCCAAGATCCCACACACCCTTCCTGCAATATTCATCGAATGCTCCTGGCCCTCTAGTCGACCGGACGACGCTCTATTTGGCCATCTCAATCCAGAGCATCTTGCAGATGAGCTGACAGCTTTAGCCATTGAAGTTGTCAAGTTTCGAAAACGGGATTCGTCATCGACGACCACTAGCCGAGGCCGGCCAACTCGGAAGAAACAAAAGCTGAATCCTGTTACCCAGTACGAACTGGCAGGGGCATTGGATGGACTTGTCGTGTACGTCATGCACTGCAAAGACAGCTTGGACCCCAATCAACCTATGCGACCAATGATTGTATCTCAAGTGAAAGCTTTGGTGCAAGACAGACGGCTTGGTGCCCAAGTCATAGGAGTAGAGCAAGGCATGCGTATCAGTGCGTTCTTCTCCGTGCTCGCCCAGATCACTGCCAGACGACCTTTCAGGGATCTAATCAATATTCCTGTCGTTTCGTATCATTGAACATATACCCCTCCCACTACACAAATGTAGCCATAGTGAATTGTTTTTCTGCTAACTTGGATGTATTTTTACTATTTGGAGACCCAATTTTTTGAACCTGCATGTGGGCTATTCAGTACTACAGGATCTGGCGCGACCTACCAACGGTGAGTCACAAATGTTATGGACCGCGATGCCATCCACCGAGGATGATCCCTGCCTCCTCGTTTGGGTTGGAGCACGGGACTTGCCATTGTTCCTGGAGGAACACTCGAACCAGTTTGGTGTGATCGTGTCAAAGCCCACACGGCAGAAACACGGCGACGTGACAACCACCAAAGAGACGGGAAACCACCAATTATCCGTCTCTTACCACAAAAAAAGAGACTGAGCACCATATGCGTATAAAAGTGACATTTGCAGTGCTACCTAAGGTATAAGGAGCGAGGGAAGAAAGAAATCAGCATTTCACCGTTGGTAGGTCGCACCAGATCCCGTGTATAGCTACTATAGCTGCTATAGCATAGTATGTCGACACTCATCCTCGTCACAATCAGGTCCGATTGCATGAATGCGTAATAAGTATCGTTATGGTCGAGACAGGACAAAGATAATGGGTGCAGGAATGCCAGAACAAACGTCAATATCAGTCCCTCGTCATTAAATAACTAATTCTATGTGCACTGCAATATATCTCATGATCTCCACCCTGTACTATGACGAAGCATAAAGCTTGACAATCCCATCAGCGCCACCACTAGCCATGAAAGGTAGTGTCGGATGGAAATCCACATCGAGGACACCTTCCCTTGCCTTTTCCCTGTGCATCGTAACCTCCTGCACACATGCACGGGTACCAAGGAGGTCCCAAAAGCGGACCGAGCAGTCATGGCTACCTGACACCAATGAGAACCCGGCGGGGTCAATCGACAAGGACGTAACACCATCCAGGTGTGCCAACATTGAGTGGGTGCATTGTCCTGCAAAAATAAACCAAATGAATGCCTGAGAATTGAACGACGAAAGGAGGGCCGTTACCTGTAGTGATGTCAAATATACGAATGTACTTGTCTTCGTGTGCCGTCACCAAGAGTGGGAGCGTGGGATGTGAGGCAATCCTGTTGATCTGCGTAGCTGGTGTACCGTCTGGCAGTGCTCAAATTAGGTCCATACCACCCAAAGAGTTGTTTGAACATACCATAGCTGATGTCACTGTGCAACCTCGATAATTCCTTGCCACTTTCGATGTCAAAGACCTTGACAACCGCGTTTTGATAAGCGACAGCGACTTTTTTTAGGTCAGCTTTCAATGCCTCAACAGCGGTAGCGCCAGGGGCATCTGAATCCTCGTGAAGGTTATCTGATTTTTCCAACCCGGCCCAACCCCACGTAAGTTTCAAATAACCACCACCGAGAGGACCACCGACATCCCACACTTTCACGGCACCTTCAGCACCACAGCTTATGAGTGTGCTCTCATCACGGACAAGGGCTAAATCCCAAACGGCGTCGGTATGACCAACGAGTTCACCTCTAGCTCGAGATTCGTCGTAAGGTGCATAGGCAGAGTGTGAAGGTGCTGGGAGCGCCCACACACGGATTGACGAGTCTAGTGATGCAGAATACAATAAACCTTTGGAGGGTGCATAGATCAGTCGCGTTATAGCTGCCGAATGTCCCCTTAAGGTGAGCTGTGGCTCCACCTCAGTGGTGGGTCGTGCCCTAGAGTAAGAGATTCAGATGACATCTAGAAGCAAGAATAATGAAACCTACACTGAAGAAGTCAGTCCGGTAACATCCACTCGCCATATCTTGACGGTGCAATCATCGCCACCTGTTGCTAAACACAGCTCCGTAGGATGGAATGCGAGGGCCCGAACAGCATCAAGATGACTAAAGGTAGGGTAAGTACGTCACCGAATTCATGATCAGGTTCAGTCACGCGACTAACTTTCTGAAAGTCCGTTTCACTTTCCACACCTTCGTCTCCTCCCCCTCGCTGATCACAGTTGCATCATCATCATCAGCTTCACCTTCTTCGTCCTTCGACTCGTCTTCATCCTCTCGGTGTCGATCCCATGAATTGGCACCACCCATGGATCCTCTCGCCAACTTTGCTTGTTCAGATGCCTCGTGCGACAGCCTTAATTTTTCTTTCCAGTCGCCGGTCTCTGGCCGGAAAATTGCCGTAAGTTGTCGGCTATCCGAGTCGCCTTCCTTCTCCCCCTGGGAGGACATCGGAGAGGATTGAGCCTGGGACATGCTGGGCTGCGCAATAGTCGCAGAAGACTGGGCAGTACCTATGGGATTGCTACGGTCCACGAGTGGTCCAGTCGTCGTTGAACCTGACGATGGACCAGGTATTAGGGAGTGACCGTTCAAGACAGGAAAGTCTTTGCCCGCTTCGGGAAGCACCTTCCGCGGCCGGTGATAAGCGATTTGTTCGAATGAGGGGACATTGGGCAATGACAATGGCATCGAGGAGGTATTAAGCAAGGGCCGATTAGGTAGTGGATTCATGGCTTGGGGTGATGTTAAATATGTGATTTCCTGTAGACACCTACATCGAGGTCCGGCGGCATGTTGAGCCGGACTCAAAGGCAAATAGACCTCGTACGCACTGTTTCAGGTAATCACGACTTCGGGCTCTGCTCTTGGGATCCCGACCCGGAGGTGGTTTGGCAAAACCAGGTACTGACGACCCGGAAGGGCCGTTTGTTCCGCTCCACGAGCTTGGCCGGCCAAGTGAACCTACAGGAGGCGCACCATTAGGTATTCTATTATCAGGTAAAGGAGAGTCTGATTCTTGAAATATTAGAGTCATAGTAAAAGTCGAAAAAAGAGGGCATGCCTTCACTCCGAGGAGAACTATCTCCGCTTTCCTCTTTCTGACTTTGGACATCATCTTTTTGTAAGGAAGAGACAGCCATGCTTTGAATAGCGGGAAGTTTGGAGGGTGGGTTATTTTGTGAGATGGGTTGGGTGAGTTGCTTGGAGCTAAGGCAGGACAATGTCAGGGCATGACATGAGCGGCTACGGGGTGTGATCACAGACCGTTCCATGCGTAAAGCGTATTCAAGCATTTTTATACGACGCATCAAGTCGAGTTTTACGTTCTCAAAGGACCTTCGCTCGCCTTCGAGCAAAGCTATACGTGCCTGAGTGTACGAGTAGGACGCGCAGCCAACAAGGAGGAAGGAAGAGACGAACTCTCATTTCCGCTCGCTCAATCTCCCACTCATTTCTGTCGCGTTCATAGCGTCTCCACTCGGTCTGTAGGAAGTGGAGAACGCTGGAGAGGGTAAAATCCTGGCCGTTCTGGGGAGGCGCTGGCGCAATCGGGTTTTGCTGGCCGAGTTGTTGCTGCTGGGAAGGGGGCGTGGGATGCTGGTTTTGTTGCTGGTTAGGCTGGAGGCTTTGCAAGGGGCCCAACATTGGGAGCTGAATGGTTGAGAAATGCAATGAAATGGGCAGTGGATGCATAAGCATCAGGATATAAACATCAACAAACAACGTTCTACTATGTACTACTTTTTGCCAGATCTACGCGAGTGAGCATTAAAAAGAGAGGGAAATAATGGAACAGACTTTTTGATTCCGCCACCAACCATCGGGCCACTTTTCATCGCTACACGTATGTTCAGAGACCACCCACGGCGGGCTATGCACACTCATCTCACCTTTCTCCCTAGCTGCCTTCAATGCAGCCTCTTCTGCCTTCTTTTTGTCTTTGAAAGCCGCCTCTTCCTCTGTTTCCTCTCTCTTGTCCTTCTTTGGTGCCTTCATCGCCTGCTTAATGCGATCCTTATGATCATGAGAGATCGCTCACCTTGAGAGGCTTCAGCTTGCCGCCTTGTCTGCTTGACATCGTGGTCTGTGGTTGATTATGTAAAATAATTACTCATGTCGAACGCCGAGTGGAAGGTGGTTTTGAGTGATAGATGGGATGTATGTGTTCTCGTCGGCTGCATATCTCAGCCTCTCATCATCGGTTTCAATCAAGGTCCTTGGCCCTTTCCCTATTCACGCTAGGGAACAACACTACCTCTCGCCGTCGTTCCCTCTTGACTGTAAATGCGCTCACTCAACAGACATCCACAGAAATGACCAAACTTCTCAATGACAGTATCGAACCCCATCGATTTCTCGAGGTCTTGGCCTTCGTCGTATGCTGATGGAGGTACAGTCACTTGGACCACAATTCATCCCGGTCCTGACGGCACCCTCAACGTCTCATTTCCCAACATAAGGCATGATCTCTTGCGGAACATATGAGCTTCTATTAATCTTTTAGCCAAGATGGAAATCCCTTCGATCCACCGAAGGGTGGGCTGCCTTACAGCATCATGCAGCACTCCACACAACTTTAACCATATACCCACCCCGTTTGGGAGCTGAAACTTTCCCCCACTTTCGGGTTAACCTGATACAAGGTTCCTTCTTCACAATTCTTCCTGGTGGCAGCCAGTCCCATGTTCCACAGTGGTATTCTGGCAACATCTACGACATGGAACGCGCCCTTCCTCGAACAGTCAACCTTCCATCAACTCCTTCATTTACGGTTCCAACTACCTATGATATTTTTGTCAGTGGCGACTATGAGGTGAAGAATCTACATAACCCCTTCTCACACTTTACTCAAGTTGTTGTAGATCAGGCTCTTCGGTGATCCTGCAACGCAGGGTACCGAAGTGCCCGTCCAGAAAATTCGTTTTCTAGTAGAACTAGAGGATCCCCTTTCAACCGAGCTATTCCGACATGAAAATTCGCAGGATGTCATCTGTGACTTCGTGCAGGGATATGCTTTTGGAGATACTTTAGGCATCGGTATCCGCAGCATTTCAGGCTGGTGGACTATCACCAATGCAAATGTCAAGAACACTGATGTAAGTTCTATCAAAACCTACCGTGCTTTGACTCATCTAGTGCTCGACATTGAGGCTTTGTCAATCAAACTACCCGACACTGTTTCCCTTGCCCCTTCGCAGGTGCGCGTCGTTCCGGTTCTTCTATTCCAGACGATGCCCTTGGATCAACCCGACCTACAAATCCAATTTGTCATGACGTCCCAAGACGGCTCGTCCAAGATCCTCATTATCACCCTTCCTATCAAGCATTTCAGTCACTGGTCATCCTACACATGCAGTTCAATGACGGCGACGTACCTCTACTCGTCATCGACACCGACCTTTTTTCTGGTTATTCCACCTCTTTGCGAGAGCTCGCATGAGCCAAACCCTCCAATCATAGCCCTTCGTCTGTTTAGATCGTGTTTATGACTGCGTCTGGCTCACATCCAACCTTCAGATGGCGCTGGCGTTGACATATTGAAACAGAAGTTTTGGGTTGAAGCGCTACCCCGCCGTCAGCATAATTGGATTATTCTCCCCACAGGACGAACATCCTGGGTGCAGTATTTCTAAGCATCGTCCTGCCTCCCTTATTGAACCTGGCCAATGGTCATTCAGGGGCTAGATTGGCACGGGCCCAGCGCTCTTGATGCCTGGGAAACGATCAACGCACTTTCTTCGATTTTACGTAATAACAATGAGTGGAAGAAGTGGTCGTTCAAGCCTGACTCTGGAGTAGTGATCATCGGTCACTCGAATGGTGGACAAGGGGCGGTTTACCTCGCTTCAAGGTATCCGGATAAGATTCTCGGTGGTATTTGTCTTTTACGGAATCTCTCGTTTCGATTGTACTGAATCTTTCAAATTTGTAGTGGTCGCCGCTGCTGGCTATATTAAATCGCAGGCTTATGTGCCTTTGACAATGTCTAGGTAGTGAGATGATGGCAATTTAGAGCTGCTAATATTGATCCCATCTAGATTTGCACACTACAGCGATCCTTCTTTGCGTGCAGTTCTTGAATCATCTTTCACGCCAGACGATAATGACTTATACTTGTCCAATCTCACAAACATGCCTGTTCTCATAATTCATGGGTACAGTATTTTGATATCCTCGTTCGTATTCCATGAGTTGGTGATTGTTTCTGGCTTAGGGGAGAGGACGAGAATGTCCCAGTGTGGCATTCCCGCGAGTTAGTGAGTATCATCAGTGCATTACATACCAATGCGAAAGTCACGTTAGTTTCGTTCTTTGGCTCTTTTTCCTCATGTGACCTTCAGTTCATTTAGATTTCGTGAAGATGTTGGAAAAGGCCATTGGTATCAGAACGTCTTTGACAACGAACAGGTGCAAGGCTTTCTGGACACCATCACGAAACAGCCGAGGCTTTCCCGGCCCAAGGAATTTACTTTGACTGTGTCAATTCCCAACGAAAGCGGGTCCCTCCATGGATGGAAAATAGAAAGAGTTCTCCTGCCCGGTCGGTGAGAAACGCCTTTCAACTTGTTGTGATTCTCCTTTCCTATGCTTTGCACGCAGGCTGGCCCGCGTGCATGTTCAGGAAAATGACCTTGGTGTCGTTAAAGTATTCACATACAACGTTCTTTCCTGCTCTCTTAACCGTCGGCTACATGACTGCACGGAGGTGCATATTGGGAACTCGATCCTATGTCTCACAGCGGAATATGGCGGCCTTGTCTGGTTTAAAACTGTTGACCGGATGTCTTGGGAGGTAAGCGCTTTCCGCTTAGAATAGACATTTTCCCGCATTTTCAACTAATCCTACTCGATAAAGATCAGCCGCCGTCAATTCGACGACTTACAAGCTCCTCCCCGCTTACAGGCCATCCTAATGTCGCCTCATGCGCTTGTCTGCATAATTCCTGATGCCTCGCCCTTTCGAGAAATGTCTCTGGCCCTACGACTATCGCATGACCTCCTTCTCTACCACAGACTTGATGTTCGAATTATTTTGGAATCCGACGCACTGGGGATGATGGGAACGAACAGCTTTCCTTCTGGCAACATCGTCTATATTGGCCACCCGTCCGCTACCTTTGTTCGCAGAAACTTGAACAAGAAAGAAACCTCTTTTGAGATAAGGAATTTATCTCTAGCGTTGTGCGGACACGTCCTTGATGATCCAAGCATCGGTAATGTCCCTCTGTGCCTGTATAGTCGACATTGTGTGTAGACCTTATTGCCCAGCTGCTGTGTTTCTACACCCTCATCCCCAAGACAGCCAACGGAAGGGGTCTATCATGCTGTTCATGTTGGTAAATAGCACAAGTGCTCTTGAAAGAGCAGGAAGGCTCTTCCCCATTCGAAGTGGCATAGCAACGCCGAGCTGGGTGGTATCTAGCCATCTAGCCGATAGATTTGGTGCTGCAGGGATATGTGGAGCTGGGTATGTAAACGTTTCTGGTCGGCTCTACCACATACATTCATAATGATTCGCAGAGTTTGGACCGAAGGATGGGAGTGTTGTGAAGCACTATCACTGTGGTTATTCTAAAGCTTGTGTTCTTAGGACTTCAACTTCCGACGCTGGGCATGTAGAGGTTAAACTTTATAAGACTTACATGACACCTTTTCAACACTTGAAGGTAATGAAGGAATGTTGTTACAGTACAGGATGATGAGGATAGGAGACCCAATAGGACAGGACAGATATGTGCGAAGATAGCAACGATAATAACACAAGACATCTACGGAAGAGGGTAAATTGACCTTGCCACCTATACAGATTAATTAGTTTGGCGAGCGGATTGTAGCAGGAAGTCACCTTACACGTTCAAGAAGGATTGTTACTTCTGGCGCAACTCGGACGAAGCCCTTGCCCCAGAAATCATATTTCGGATTGCGAAGTAGCTCGATAAAAGTCACCAATGCGCCCCAGGGGTGAGGGCGGTGTACGATGAAACGCTCCAATAAAGTGGTCGTTACAACCTCTTGAAAGCGCTCGTCCTGAATTTCTGAGAAGAGATGTAGAACCAAGGAGCTAAACCAATGGGTGTGTGCATTTGGGTATCGCAAGTGCAAACCAATCGATACTAAAAGGTGATGTTGTCCTTATAACAAAACTAAAAGTCAGCTTTGCGGCTTTGCGCAGGGTTGGAAACGAAATCACCTTCGACATCGAGGTTGGCAGCAAGGTATTGAAAGGCGACCACCCCAGGGTCAGAGGCAACGAAAAGTGACGACCCACTTCTGGCCTTGGCTTGCGCAACTGATGAGACGCCAATGTACATGACCAGAGAATTGATTAACTGCAAGTTGTAGGAGTCGTGAGAATTTTCCGTGGCACCGGGGTGACATATTTGATCCTTGAGTGAAGGGAGGAAAGCAGGGGTTCCACGATTGAGCAGATATTGGTCCAGATAGGTGCCCAAGTCACTCTCCTTAAGCCCGGAGAAATCCGAAGTAAGAGGGGGAATGGGTCCCATTTCCGGGATGGCATCGAATCTGATGTTGGGAAGATACGGGTCAGGGAGAATAAGGGTGGGGGGGAAAGCGCTGAGAATGATGTTTCGAAGTTGGACGCAGTTCGGTGGAATGATGTCGCATAGGCTGAAGTAGTGTTCGCTCAAGAATTCCGGAAAGTCATGGAGGAGTACCAAGACCAAGCGAAGAGCACCGCGATAAAGATCACACATGGCTGGCTGGACATCTTGATCTTTCAAGAATGGGTTGAGGAATTTAAGTAAAGAGAGTAATAACTTGTGAAAGGCTGACCACCCCTGCTTAACATCACTGTAAGTGAGCGGACTTGATAAAAGCGCGTGAAAGGTACCTCTCGATTCCCTGACAGTAGCAACTTGGGCATGAAGAGTCTGTGAGAAATCAAGGACATCCAGGAGAACGCAAATCCAGGGAAGTAGGTTGGCTGCAAAGAGCTGAATGTATCACTAGAAATGGGATAAGACAAGGGAGGATGGTGTGTATGACAATCTTACCCGATTGCGAGTAGCAATTCAAAGTAAGCCGGTCCAAGATGTGTCTCAAAAGCATGAAGATCATTGATGAGGCTTGAGAAAAACCTGAAGAAGGGCTTTTGCTGGAAAGCTGGTCCCTGCTCTTCATGATAACTTGCCAAGACAAGGACAAAGATCGAAAGAATTTTGGTCAGGTAATGGACTTTTGCTTGGTCGTTGTTAACACCAGATGCATCGCCATGATATTTGATGATATAAACGATAAGTCTTGACATCGCATCGAGGGCCTGAAATGCGTAATCATATTCGCCTGCTGCGATGCACTTGATATAGCTGTTGATGCTGGATTCAGCACAAACGCGGAAGAAGAATGACGACACGTCTTCCATCTTCAAAATCCCTTGTTTTGTCAATTGCGTGATGAATGGGACGAAATTCTTTTCAGGTGTATGAGACCTTTGGTAAATGCTGACCCATTGTTGGAACCAGACGAACAACCTTTCTCGCATTTGCTCGGTTTCAGGTTTTACAGAAGCCTGCCGGCTGATGCCTGGTGCATCCGACGCTACAGGACCTGATTGTCGGCGGATTCCATGTAAATCATCGAGTAGCGCGTTGACTCTGGAGTATCATTAGTCCAACAGAGATACCAGAGTATGACAGATTGACTGACTCCTCATTAGCTCTGGCTGCCTGCGAAAGCTGCCCAAGGATTTCTAGCGAGTAAGCAAATTGGTTCTGAGACGTCACAGGAGGATCGTGTGATAAACACTCTCGGATCAAACGCGCGGTGAAATTTAACAGATTGGGGCGCGGATCGGCGTGCAATGATTTTGCTAGCTGCTGATCTTGTAGAGTCACGTTGATGAGGCCGCTCCGTAGCAGGGTCACGGTCACTTCAACGTTATATTTTCGCTGAAAGCAATTAGTCGGCGCGCTAGATAGACGAAGTTGACTCACTTCATCCTCCGCATACAGCAGCCACGTGAGTGCTTCCCGTTCAACATCCTCGAATTGCCTGCATAATCGACCAAGTAGAGCGACATAGACATCTCTGGCCAACTGGGACGGAGTCTTGTAAAGAAGTTGCACAATCTTTTGCGACATCATCAGGGGCGTCCGTTGACGATCAACCGCCTCGGTGGCCAGAGTCAAAATCTGAGCGACTATGTGGCGAATATCATGATTAGGTGGTAGAGATGCTTCATGAGATTGTGTAGGCATCTGCGTCATGACGGCTTCCAGATCCCGAGTAAGAACCTAGGACACCTGAGTGTCAGACTCGATGTATTATAAGATATGGACGTACCGTGAATCGATCCATGGCTTCCTGGTGAGTGCGATATCCACTAAATTCAGGAGCGGGAGATGGAGAGTAGAGCGGAGGTGTAGCCAGCGATATTGTGGAACTTGATCTGTTTCCGGTCCTACATTTTGGATCTATTACGCGAAAATCATTAAAGCCGACAACAAAAGGAAATCACTGCCAGGTCTTACCGAAATCGTCATATACCCCGATTTGGTGTGGCTGAAGACCACTGAGTTTGATTCGCAAGGGATCCGGAAGATTCACGGAGAAGGTAGTAGTCGCTGCCAATGGATCCCAAAAGGGTTGACCATTACGAAGCTACATATCATGTTAGATGAGGCTTTCGTAGATTGGGGATATCGTGCACACCTCACGATGACGCCGCCTCGCTTCATATGACGCCGCAAAGCCTTCGTCGACATCTGAAATCGCCCTTTCCATGGCAGCCTTTTCAATGGCAGCACATGCCACTTCCAAGTTATCACTGACGATTAGTTGCACGATGGGTTCCGATACCATCTGATGAGTAGAGGTCAGAATATAGTCGCGCACACCATGGGGAGAGTGGACACGGACTTCACCGAAACCATGATCTGCTACGAACTGGCGAAGGTGCGTTGCAAGGTTACTTTTCAACGGCTCTTTGCAAGTAACCAACGCCAGGCTTCCTGCGAGTTTCTTGGCCATTAAATGACCAGCCCTTCTCAGTTTCTCCTCGTTCAGCTCAGTCACAAAATCCTTCGAGACTAACTCCCTAGTGGAGATGCCAGCGATAGTGACAGATCGTTCCACCACAGGAAGAATGATCTACGAGAATCATCAAAGGGCTCAAATTAAAAACAAAATAATGACAAACCTCCCGAACGGCTCGCTCTATTGCCAGCTGAACTGCCCTTTTGAAAGCATGATTGACGTTCAACGGAGCCAATTGTGGATTCACAAGAACGTGAAGCTGGAGTGCTGACAAAATGGCCTCGATGTGTGCTCCTACAGCTCGATGTGGATCCGAAGGGCTTGATGGGCCAATTGGCAAAACCTGGGAGTCGCCATGACCTGCCTGTTCTCCGCCGATAGGGAGTGCATTGATATCCAAGGCATACTCTGGCAATGGCAGGCCGGAATCCGCAATCGGTCGGTTTCGTAGAATTGTTGTCGCCTCGATAGAGTCAAGGTCGATATCAAGAGCCTTGCACAGGACCTCGATTTCGAATTTAAGGTTCAGCTTGAGTTCAGCATAATGATACAGCTCTGCCAGCAAGCTGATGACGGCCATCAACCAGGGATTGGGGGGCTTGAATACTGTTGACTTGATACAAGGTTCAAGTGTCTTGCAGACAAAGGGAATCGCTACAACCAAACGGCCACTGTCATAGCCCTCGATTAGGAAGTCCTTGAAAGCCAAATTCTTGTGCTTGATCGGTTGGTTTCGGCCTAATGTGATAGCACCAAGCCAGGCTCCAATGTTCTTCAAGGTATTTCTGTCAGAAGCGGACTGCATTGTTTTTTCCGAATTCAGTAAGGCAGCTGCCTTGGTAAAGGTTTCGCGGAGAATCAGTTTTGACAGCTTCTGGCGACCCAATGCATCCAGGAATCGAAGATAGAGCCCATGGTTGTTTGGCTCCGTACTGATTCGCTGGTCAACTAGATAACGGGCAAACCAGTATGAATATTCCTCGTCAAACTGGTTCCGGATCTCAGTTAATTTCTTTTCAAAGTTGCTTGGTGCGAGGTTGTTGACAATAAATAGAATGCGATCGGAGAATTCCTCTGGCGGGGAGGTTAATTCAGGTTCGCTTGGATCTGGTTGGATGGACGTAAAGACGGGCAGTGAATCGGCGCGGTGTGCACCTGGCATGAAGCTGTTGTCGGTATGTCCACGGATATCGGCATTGGTAAGAAACCGTTGGATATTTGATATCAAATCGGGACGGGCATCAGCAAGATGGGGTATTGAAAGCAAAGCAGTACATAGAGGCTGCCACTCCGGAAGTCTAGGTTCGAACTGAGTGAGAGCCTGTAACCCAAACTTAAAGAGATTGGTTTCGGGAGGGCAGTTCAAGGCATCGAGGATGTATCGGATGGCGATACCAAGCGGGATGTAATCGACGAGCTGATGCTGTATCAGTGAACCAAAGAGGTAACCTGTCATGGCGAGCTCGCGCGCGGGATAGTAGGATTGAAAGAATTTGTATTCGTCGAAAAGGAAGTGGAGCATGCACGAAAAAATCTCGTGATCCCGCGGATTTGCAGACTCTTTATGTCGTTGCAGCATTGCAATAACTTCGTCAATGGAGATGTTTTCGTCGTACATTTGTTTATATATGCCGTCGACCTCCGCTTCGATTTCCGGAAGGTAGTTAATCACGGTAAAGCCAGGTTCGACATCCGAGCCCGGGTTGAGACTCATAAGCCGGGGATGGATTTGGAGGCAAGCATTGCGGACTTCCAGGCAAAAATCGACATCGCCTTCGTTCATCGAAGAGGAGCTAGCGTAGAAGAATAAGATGAAACCACATCACTGAAAGGTACAATAAACTTACTTGTTTCGTATGACGCGAAGGATGATCGTGATGGTGTGGGGACTGAGGGTCATCGTACGATTTTCGATGGCGGGGTCAGACATTCTGGCTGCCTTCTCACTTTCCATTTTTTGTTCAAGAAAAACGATGACTGAGTGGAGGAATTCGCCGCCATGAGCTGCGACATTGTCCGCTAACCATTTGTCGAGGTTGAGATATTCTCTACGAGAGGCTAGAGCTGCGACGTCCAGCGCAAAGACGAATGGGCGAACTTCAAGGAGTGATTCAAGGATCTAACAGAATTCAGATCCAAAATCGACTGGTATGTGTGAAAACATACCTTGAGATCTTGTGCGACGTCTAAGATACGGGAAATATTCAGCGGATTCTCTTGGTAAAAATCACGAAAGGCGTTCGTGAGGTACGATGGTTCGATCTGCCATATCCGCATGAAAACCAACTGATGGTTCGGGTGACCCGCTAGGAACATTGCGAGAAGTTTTCGGGAATATTCTAGGCGTATCTCGTTCCAAGACAGTTCCTGTGATGCATTCACTCAGTTTGAACCAGGGGACAAGCATTAACAACGCACCGGCACTTGCAACAAACCCATGTGGACGAGTTCTGCGCTGATCTTAATAGCTTTGTCCAACATCTCCTTCACGCAGTTCCTGATTTCCACCGAATCTGAATCTGCAAGACGAACAAGGACTTCGAACAATTCCAAAGAATTCCATGTATGTCCTTGAACATTTGCTGCCAGGGATTTGATCGTAGGACTCGCAATTGAGACGTCGTCCACGGTCACAATCCTTTGTCCAGGTAATTGAACCAGGTTGAACGTATCCGCTGGTAACGAAAGAAGTGCGTCCAATAAACGAAGCTGGTAAAGAGGATTGTTCCATATCATCCAGAAGCCAGTGACGGCGTGCGGCTCTAATTCGCGAGGAGAATTGAGAAGAATGGCAATCAGAAGCTTCAAGGTTGCCGTATCCACACCGTGACGTTCTGCTCGGTCGAATGACTTAATGACAGCAGACCAATCGAGATTCGCATTCTATGAGAAATGTTAAATCATGGTGCGGTGAGAAGACAGATGACGACGCACAAAGCTGCTTAAAGCACGAACTAGTGACCCAACGTCACATATAGTCCTACCCTCTGTAGCATGACGGGCCAATATGGTCATCGTCTCGACAACCTGGACGTCCCGAGGGGGATTCGCATCCGTGATGCCATAACGCGCAAGCAAGGATCTGACCACGTCTGGATCACTTGTGATTTCTGGACCGAATTCGAGTAAAATATCCACCAGAGAGGTATTGGGCAATAGGCTGTACAAAGCAATGCACGTTAGAAACCCACGTGAGTCGGTGATGTCTTCGTTCGATACCACTTACCTCATAGTTGGTAATATGCGGTGAAGAATAGGACCCATGGTATCTCTGCCGTACTTAGATTGCGCAGCAGTAATAAAGATCTTCACTTGGGAAGTATCCAGGGCGGGTGACTCGGTGGTTACGTCGCAAAGGAGGTTGGACATAAGTTTTGTTATTTGGTTGGGAGAGAGGTCCGCATGATCAAAGGAAGGGTTATGGCAGAGGGCTAGGATAGCATTTTCAAATTCCAAACGAATGATACTCGTCGCTTGGTTCACCAGCTCCTTCCGAATCGGCGCTGAGATGATGGACGACGCGAGTACCAAGCGTTCCAAGGGGCGAAGGCCAACTCGATCCGCGAATCGGGAGAGATCAAATTGTCTGAAGATATCCCCTTCGCCCTTGTCAATCCCGTCGCGAAAACGGTCTGCCAGGAATGGGTCCCGTGCAAGACGTTGGGTTTCTTGCACCAATAGACGAAATGTGAGAGAGGCAGAAGGATCGAACGCAGAGGGGGGGGTAGCGGATGCCAATCGAGATTGAGAATGAACTATCAGACGCCGGATGAAATGCAGATACGTTTCTATGCCATGCTGCTCAGAAAGCTGGGTGTGGCTCAATCAAAATATCATTAAAAAGAGCAAGGGCAGAGGAAAGGCTTACAGAACGAATTTCGACCTGATTCCGTTCAAAGTTCTCTTCCGTAAGGGTGGAAAGAAGGAACACAATCTGCGCCTTCACAATGGTGTGGATATTCGTGGAAGGCGGATTGTCCATATGGGACGACCTGGACGGGGTCACCGAGCGTCGGGGAGCGCTTCCAGGTCCTGTCGCCGTCTTAGAAGATTTCAAAATGCGAAGACGAGAAAAAGGTCGAGGCCTCCAACACAGGTTGCAAGTCACGCAACCAACTGACTGAGAACCCGGTTCATATTCAAGCGGAGACTTTAATATTGTAAGTCCGACCATCATTGTGAGCCTTGGTACAACCGCAACAGCGTGAACGACGACAAAGATAGTAAGGCTCCGAATACATAAAACACTCGACCTTCCTTCATGGGGTTATCCCCTGCTAACATGTTCCGTAGTGGAAGGAAAAGAAGTCCCACCATAAAATTGGCTATCCCTACACACGGTCGTGAGCAAAAAAATCCTCGTTCCACACGATCCTGACTTACAATTGAGCGAAAGGGCAACAGAGGATATGGATGATACCGCCTAAGCGAGAGATAAAAGTAAATCAGCCGGAACTTGAAAACTGCCGGAAAAGCAACATACGTGAGGCGGCGAGATTTCTGGGATCATCACAAAGGGTACAGGTCCCAACCCGATAGCGAAAGACCTGGAGTAGACGTGCAAGATCGTAAGAAAATGGCCACCTGGCAATGTGATCGGTCTCACATAACGAATGTTACTATTGCAATGCTTGACAAGGTGACTAGGCTAGAGTTGAGGCCGAAACCAACCAAGATCAGGGACCCCAGCGCCCCCGTGATCGAAAGTGTCAATAATTGTTTTCTTCCCATAGTCTATTGCATGGGATGTATTAGCTGTCCGGGTAAAATCTCCCAGTCAACTTACCTGTACAAGAATAATGGGAGGGAACGTCATGAATACGTTCGTCACCGTAATGCCGAGCGAAATGTAAGGCCCCAGGTCTGGGAGTGACTTGGATAGGATGTCGTTACTGTAATATAAGACTGTCCAATTTGATAACCAGGAGTTGTTGGGTTCACGAAGCAAGACACTGACCAGCATTGATGCCTGGAATGGCATAAGCATGAGTGTGACGTACTCGACGAGTTTAACTGACCTGATAATTGCTGCGAAACCATCGCTAAACATATGATTGACAGAGGTTTCCGCAGTGACTTGGAAGCGATTAACTGAGGTACTGTCATGGCTTCGTGATGATCTGGACGCGCTCCCTCAAGATCCTGCAGTAGGGGGTCCAAGTCTTGCAACCTGTTTGGCGGACCTTAAGGAAGGCATCAACAACGGCAGACATGGCATGGGGAAATGCTCACGAGTTCCCCAGAGCCTCGCCGAAACTGTTTCCTTCTCATCCTGTCGACCAGAATTACTCAGCCAGATGGGTGACTCCACAATAAATACGCCGAGAAGGAACTGGGCGGCACACAACGCAAAAGAAAAGAAGAAAACCCCACGCCACTCAGTGGGAGTAGCGAAACGAAGGCCCAAGACTTGCGTGACCATGATACCAATGACTATGCTTAGCTGGGTAAGGACTCCGACATTGCTACTGATCTGAGGGGGAGCTATTTCTGCCAAAAAGATGGGAACAACACATAGACCAATGCCAGAGCCAACGCCAACGAAGAATCTACAATGCGACAAATATAACAGAACAGTATGCAGGGACACGGAACAGACTTACCTTCCAAGACTCAGAACGGATACAGAGGCCGCAATGGCCATGAAACACCCGCCAGTCGTAATGGACACTGCGCTGACTTTCGTAGCGCCTTTACGACCCCAGCGGTCCATGACGAGGTTTGCCACGAGACTGCCGCAAAGACCGCCAATGGTGAAAATAGCAGTTACGACTGAGAAAGTAAAGTCAGACATGGGGATGCAAGTCGGGAGGCCATGGTGAGGAGGACGAGGTGTTTGCGTTTTGCAGGTGAGGACTGCTTGTATTTGGTTCAGCGCAGAGATATGGTAGCCATACTACATAGGTCAACCATTGTGAACAAGGAAGTCTCTGAAAGGGGGATACCTGAAATGTAACGACGAGGATCCATGCACAGACTGCCCATCCATAAGGTGTGAAAGTTCGGCTGCTCGTGTTCGACATGAAGATGGACGCCAGGTGGATGTTTCAAACTCCGCATACCTATCGCTTGACGCTCAACGCGTTCCACTTTGTCTCCAAATGCCGGTGGAATTGAACAAAGCGCTGTTTCGTGCTCGTGTACAGCGCATATATGATGCGTGGAATGTCAGCTGGTCGTCTCTCTCGCGTAAACCCCACTCATGTGGTCTCATCCTTCCAGAGCTCACACAACGAAGATGATTACGCGTCAATAGCGGAGACAGACGCCCTGCTGTTTCTCGCCGGAGATCCTGCTCCGGAGGACGAGGCAATGCGGAAGGGTACTTGCTTTCAGGTGAGTCCTGTCTTCCTCTCACCGGCAGAGGAACAACTTTGACGTGTTTTACAGTTATGGCTCCTGGGATATGAATTTCCCTCTACTTTCATTCTTTTTCAACGGGAAAAAATTTCAATACTATGTTCGGCGTCGAAAGGTGAGTTGTTCTTGCAACTGAAAACACCTGATATTGAGGGGTTGGTTTGACCTTGAGCCAAAATCCTTGCTCAATTAGAGGGAAAAGTTGCACATGTGCCCATCGAGATATTTGCTCAAGCCAAAGGGAAAGAGCTATCTAACGACGCCCTCCCGAAACTCGTTGAAATATATCTCTCAAAAAAGCGTGTCGGCACTCTCTTGAAGGAAATTCCCTTGGGAAAACTTATTACCGAGTGGCAGAAAGCCATCGAAGAGTCCGAGAACCGACCCGAATTAGTCGATATGTCGTCTTCTGTCTCGAGCTTCATGGCTGTCAAAGATGCAGAGGAGTTGGTGCGCAAATCAAGTTTTTGAGCCTACAAAAATATCTTGACTTATTTCGTAGAAAACCACTCAAGTTGCCTCGGCGCTAACGTCGACGCTTTTGAAATATCATGTCGCGGTGAAGCTTGAGTCGATCCTCGACAAAGAAGCCGAAATAACACACGATATGTTTGCTGCACAAATCGAAGCACGCCTTGGTTCTGGCGAAGGTAGCTCTGCAAAAGGTCCTGATATGAAGGTCTGGAGTAAGGGCAAGGGGTTAGACAATGTCTGTGCCACTAATTATTTCTGTCATGTCTCTTCTCATTTATTGATCAGGTCGATTTCCAACTGGTTGAATTCTGTTATCCGCCAATTATCATATCCCGCTCGAGCATAGCTGGTTATGATCTCCGTTATACGGCTGAATCCAGCGATGACAACATTGCCCATAAAGGCGTTCTTCTAGTGGCTTTCGGTTTACGATACAAGTCATACTGTGCAACCGTTGGCCGGACGTTCATCGTGGACCCTAATCCCGTAGGATTTAACTTCTATCGTCTTCGTGACATTACTAACGTGGCTGTAGAGCCAAGAAGCTGAATATAATTTATTGTTGGCTTTACAATCAGAATTACTTTCCTTTATCAAGGATGGTGTTGCCGCTCGAGAGGTATACCAACATGCCCTATCGTACGTCAAGAACAAGAAGTCAGAACTCGAAAAACATTTTGTGAAGAATATCGGCTTTGGGGTAAATTTGTGCGCTGGTGAGCGAAATATGAGCTAAACATCACTGCCTATATAGACTGGGATTGAATTTCGGGACTCGCCTTATCTTCTGTCGCCAAGGAATGGGCGGATACTAAAGGCAGACATGGTCATCAACCTCAGTCTTGGCTTTTCAGACTTGGTAGAAACGGGTGAGCGAAAGTAGGCCCATGCGCATCTCGACGTAATTGTAAGACTGACAAGCTGTACAAAGGTACGCACTGCAGCTCGCGGATACCGTACGAGTCGGGACCGATCGGTCAATTATCCTTACGGAGGGCACCAAATCTGCCAAAGACATATTATTCTTTCTCAACCCCGAAAGCGAGGAAGAGAATTCTAAGAAACTGCCACGGAATCCTCCCGTCATTCCGCGTTCTCACGGATCACCACAGAAGAAAACCGTGGGTGGAAAAGTGCTGCGTAATCAATCACGGCGAGCTGTGCAAGACGAAGTGCACACCACAGCCGTGTCCAGGCTTCTAGAACACCAGAGAGCGTTGCATGAAAACCTGCAAACTGATGGGCTGCAGCGATACTCTGAAGACGGCATCGGCCATGGTGGCAAGGAAGGCAAAGGGTGGAAAAAGTTCCAGAGCTACAAAGGGGAAGGAGCTTTACCTGCCGAAGTTGACAGGTTACGAGTAGGTTTCAGTTCACTATACGTGGTTTTGATGCTGATCTTTATTTCACTTGTAGATCACAGTTGATCGTAAAACCCAGACAGTCATTCTCCCAGTTCATGGTTTTGCCGTCCCATTTCACATCAATACCATCAAAAACGCCAGCAAGAATGATGAGGGCCAATTCACGATCCTTCGCATAAATTTTCAGACACCCGGTCAGCTAGCCGGAAAGAAAGAGGATACAGTAAGCATGTTCCTCACCTTATTGACCTGTCTTTTTAATCCCATTGCAGCCCTTTGAAAATCCTGACGCAACCTTCATTCGCTCTGTCTCATATCGGTCTCCCGACGGACACCGTTTTGATAACATTTGTAAACAAATCACGGACCTAAAGAAAGAGGCCAACAAACGAGAGCAACAGAAGAAGGAGATGGCTGATGTTATTGAGCAAGGAACACTTGTTGAAATCAAAGGCCGCCGCCCTACTAAGCTTGCAGATGCTTTCATTCGGCCTGCTTTGGACGGGAAACGTCTTCCTGGCGAGGTCGAGATTCATCAAAATGGCGTACGCTATCAGTCCCAACCCGGTCAGAAAGTTGGTGCGAATCTATCCTCCGTCGGAATTATCCATTCCCCTGCTTAATATGAGTGATCAGATATCCTCTTCAGCAATATCAGACACTTGTTCTTCCAGCCTTGTGATCATGAGCTCCTGGTCATCGTCCACCTTCATCTGAAAGCGCCAATAATGATAGGCAAGAAAAAAGCATTTGTTCGTCGTGACACCATGCCCCTTTTTTCTTTACTTAATAATACTCCTGCCACAGGATGTCCAATTCTTCCGCGAAGCGTCCGAAGTCCAGTTCGATGAGACAGGCAACCGTAAACGCAAACATCGTTATGGGGATGAAGATGAAATCGAGATGGAGCAGCAGGAGCGCAAACGGAGAGCGATGCTAAACAAAGAAGTCAAGGCTTTTGCTGAGAAAATCGCCGAGGCTGCATCGGCATCGGTGAGTATTGATCTTGACTCGCCGGCTTTCCTAACGATAGCATAAGCTTGGCGACACACTTGAATTGGACATACCTTTCCGAGAGTTATCCTTCGAGGGTGTCCCGTTCCGCACCAGTGCCCGTCTCCAGCCAACCACCGAGTGTCTGGTTCATCTCACGGACCCTCCGTTCCTTGTCGTATCTCTGGCTGATATCGAAATAGCAAGTCTGGAGCGTGTTCAGTATGGTTTGAAACAATTCGACCTTGTCTTTATCTTCAAAGATTTTACAAAAACGCCCCTGCATATCAACTCGATACAGAGTTCCCAGATGGATGACGTCAAGAATTGGCTAGAGTGAGTTCATATCTGTTTGAAGGGTCAAGCGGGAATATCTGATCTCTGGTGGAAAGTTCTGTTGATATCCCAATGAGCGAAGGTCCTGTCAATCTAAATTGGGGTCCCATTATGAAGCATATCAACGAGAGCCCACATGAATTCTTTCTTCAAGGAGGGTGGGGCTTCCTAGGTGGTGCAGGTGGTGCAGCGGTATGTTGACCCCATGACGTGCGATGTATTCTTTCCTGTCTAACTTCCGCTACCCGGTAGAGTGACCATTCCGATGTTTCTGACTCGGAATCAAACTTCGAAGCGGAGGAAGATGAATTTGAAGAATCCGACAGCAGCGAAGATGAAAGCGAATATGACGATTCCGACGCTGGCAGCGTTGAGAATTTTGACTCCGGCGGTGACGAGAGTGAAGAAGGCAAGTATTATCCTACTGGCCAGGCTCCCTTTCTGATGTCGCGGAGCATAGGTGATGACTGGGATGAATTGGAGAGGAAAGCTGCAAAATGTGAGTCTCTCAGAAGACACTTAGTGACTGCCAATTAAATGCTTTCTGAAGCTGATGCCAAACGTGCTGAGGGGAAGAGGAAGGGCGGAGACTCTGACGAATCGGAGGGCGATCGACCCAAAAAAACCAAGACGAATGGACAGGGAAAGGTTAAGGGCAAGAAGCGCTGATATCTTGATTCATTTCGATCACTAATTGAACAATCTTACAATGTACCTTGCCAAATGTTTTGTTACATTGCAACCCTCGTCTGTGTTCGTCACGTGGGTTATATGCATCCATCTTCCCCCATGCCGCTGCCCTGATCAAGAAGCTCCGCGTGGGATCGATGGACGGCCAGGAACGTGAGTCCGTGACTGCACCACCCGACGCGTCCATGACCCGACTCGCCGACTCGCCCCCCACTGTGTATCTAGTAGCCCGAGTCTATGTACCATTAGCACCATTGAAACCTTTTTATAAAAAACTTGCTTCTCATTAGATCATTCTATCCTCTCCAGAAGTATAGCCCCTACTACCACATCAATAACTACTACTCTAGCTCTTACAGAACTCAATTTACCGTAAATCCGTTGAATTTACAGGATTTACCAAACTGAAAGTGGCCGGACTCACCAATTTATGGTCCACTTCGTAATTTTGGTGGCCCATCAAGCTGACGACACGAGGCCGAATTTACGCTGTCAGGGTCAGATCAGATCAACGGCCCAAAACACTACTCTGGCATGGGGCTGCTTGTCTGCGTCCGAGGGACTCCAAGGCAGGTTCCCATGTCATCAAAACATCAGTCTATATGTTAGAAGTAATCTACTTTAGCTAGGATAGTGAATTAAAAGATGGAATTGAACCAACCAACTGCGGCTGTTGGGTGCCGATTCAGGCGCTCCCGGACCCTGCAGGGCTGTAAGGGCGAGACCTAGGAACGAACGATCGAGACCTCAGCATCAGGGATGAAGGAAGAGACGGCTGTGTATTGCAGATACCTAGGAACGATCGATCGACTACGCAATCATAAGTAAGTGATCGAGAGTGATAAAGGTATACTGGTGAGAGTGGGCTGCTGCAGCACGTGGCAGTATTCGAGTTCAACCTTCATACATAATTTTATCCATATTTCTTCAGATGTTTCTTTGTTTCGTTAAAGTCTTCCCAAGTGCCTGTCACCATCACACAGAGGTTGTCAGATGGAACGGTGGCATTTAAGCTGCTGTTTCTACCACTTGTGCACTCTAGTTATATTCCCAACAAAATGACGACACACTGGCAAATGCCCACTATGGAGACAGAAAAGATAAAACTTTCATACTGCTCATCAACGAAACGCCAATGCCCCACCTCCACCGCCTGTGTACACAACCCTCTTGCCACAGCTCTGGCATTCTAGGAACAATCAGTAAGTCATCGTGTTCCATGCTGGCATGGCCAAGCTCACAGCGTACCTGGTATGTAGATTGAGGTTCAGGGGCATAAGGCTGTGTCAGCATCAGCGAGGGTAAATGTTGACTGCTAGTAGGTCTTCTTTGTGCAATGGTGGAGATTTGCCAGCTGAACGGTATTGCCATGCTGCATGGGGCCTGTGTCAGACTCCTACACGGAGATACAGTTTTGATCCTCAACATCAACTTCAAGAAGCCTAGTCTGCACCGGGAGTTGCAAGAAAGTCAAGGAGAAGCAAAGAGAGGAACCGATGATGATCGACCTGGGTTCTTCATGTACACCATCATGCATCAGGATCCTTTCTGAAGGCATAGGCAAAATCTCTTGGACAACACTCCGCCCTTTCACGGCACGGCAGGATGGGTACATGTTATGGAACAGCCCCTCAGCCCCTTATCTTATCTCTTTGATCTTATCAACTATGCCTCTCTCATCTTATTAAACAAACTATCTATCCTTTTCCATCCCATCATTGTTTGGCCTTGTGGATGATATTATAAAGTTCAAGGGTGGGCACATGTCTAACATGTGTTTACCACACCAATCAGACACTTCCCCATATGGTTACCTTTTCACACCTTATCCCTTACTCTGATTGGATGATATCCATCTTAGGGCTGTTCACCGTACCGTTGACGGTATACGGCCGTATAGCCACCGGGTATATACGGGCACAGAATCACCCGTACCCGTACCGTATGAGTAGATTTCTGATGCCCAGACGGAACGGTACGGG